>Ga0073934_10011633_pt1 | contig 10588 bp, 10 predicted proteins | sample LarsenN4metaG_FD_76834 | JGI IMG/M metagenome (GOLD analysis project Ga0073934, IMG submission 76834) | Hot spring sediment bacterial and archeal communities from British Columbia, Canada, to study Microbial Dark Matter (Phase II) - Larsen... ... | reverse complement strand
GCGGCACGGGCGGCGGCGCCGTCCCGTCGACCACACCGCCGGGCGCCGGCGGCGGGACGGCGCCCGTGGGAGCCGTCGCCGGCGGCACCGCGGCGTCGGGCGGCGGCCCCCCCTCCGCCGGCCCTTCGCCCGCCGGCGCCCCGTCGCCCTCCGGCGCCGCGGCCCCCTCGCCGCCCGCCGCGGGCCCGCCGTCGGCCGCGGCCTCGCCCTCCGGCCGCGCCTCGGCCGCCGCGGGCGAGAGGATGAAGCCGCTCGCCTCGATCGTGGCGGAGAGCGGCCGCGGTCCCTTCGCGCCCGGCACCGCGCCGCGCCGGTTCATCTCGATGAACGGGATCGAGATCTGCGTCTTCCCGAACTCGAGCGCCGCCAGCATCTCGGAGAGCGGGCGGATCTCGCCCGAGACCGTGAGCCGGACGGCGACCCGCACGAACGGATCGGCCGGCTCGTCCTTCAGGTCCTGGACGCTCTGGACCGTGACGTGCTTCTCGCTCGCGAGCGCGTTCAGGCGCTCCTGGAGCGCCGCCCGCGCGAGGTTCACGCTCTCGCCGGGAAGGAGCTTCTCCTTCTCGAGCTTGAGCCGCTGGCGGAGCGCGTCGCGCTCGCTCCGGAGCGCGGCGGCCCGCGTCACGAGCCGCGCCTCGCTCTCCAGCTGGGCGTGCCGCTCCGCGATCTGCGTCGCGAGATCCGCCCGCAGGTTCAGCAGCGGCTCGATGACGGCGAAGTAGCCGAGGAGGAGCGCGGCGACGATCCCGCCGCCCACGAGGATGCTCCGCTCGCGGTCGGTTCGGGCCTCGTACCAGCGGAGGAACGCGGCCCACAGCTCGCGGAGACGGCTCACTTCCCGCCCTCCCCCCGAACCTCGGCCTGGATCGAGAAGCGCTCCTTGTCGCCGATGCGGGTGGTGGGCGAGACCGACTTCACCTCCTTGAACCGCTTCGACTTCTCGAGCGCGGCCAGGATCTCCGAGAACGAGCGCGCCTGGCCCTCGAGCGTGACCCGGTCGTTCCGCAGGTTGAACGCGGTGAGATACCCGTCGGTGGGAATGAGGTCGCTCAGCTCCTTCAGGACCTCGGTGACGCGCCGGCCCTGCGCCCCCCGCAGGACGTCGAGCTGCCGCGTCAGGTCGTCGATCTCGGCCTGGATCGCGCGGACCTCCTTCACCTGGGGCGCCAGCTCGGCGATCTGCGCCTCCACTTGGTTGCGCAGCATCACGTCCTTCACGATGCCGCTGATGCCCCAGAAGATCGCCAGCACGATCGCGGCCCCGAAGAGGAAGACGGTGGCGACCGAGAGGCCCTCGTCGGCCCGCCGGCCCTCTTCGGGGAGGAGGTTCACGGGAACCGTGCCCTCGCGGACGGCGTCGAGCGCGGCGCCGACGGCGGGCAGGATGGCGGTCTCGGTGGTCTCGAAGAACTCGCGCGGCGCCTCGAGCTTCCCCGCCGCGAGGTTCAGGAGGTCGCCGTCGCCGAGCGCCGGGAGGGCGGGGCCGCCGCCGTTCGCGAGCTGCCACCGGTAGAGGTGGACGTCCTCCGGCGTGAGCGCGCCGTCCGCCAGCTGCCGGGCGAGCGACCGGGAGAGATCGGCGGCGCCCGTGAGCCGCTGCGGCGGCACGAGCTGGCTCGCCACCAGCCGCCCCCCGACGACCAGCGCGACCTCGACGCCCTCCCCGGCGCCGACCAGGAGGGCGACCGGCCCTTCCGCGCCGCCGCGACAGAACGCGAGGTAGTCGGCGATCGCCGTCGACGCGAGCACGATCCCGCGCGGGCGGACGAAGGCCTCTTCGAGCGCCTCGAGGTACGTCCGGACGATCTCGCGCGGGATGCAGGCGACCAGCACCTCCAGCCGGTCGGTGCCGATGGGGCGCATCGAGTAGTCGAAGTGCACCTGGTCGCGCGGAAGCGGCACGAGGTGCTCGACCTCGTACTCGAGGACCTGGCCGAGGTTCTCGCGCGCGGCCGCCGGCAGGATCACGCGGCTGAACGCCGCCTCCGCGCGCGGCACGCAGAGGTACGCGCGCGAGACGTTGACGTCGTGCTCCCGGGCGAACGCCGCGACGGCCTGGGTGAGCGCCTGCCTCCGCTCGACCGGCCGCGACGCCGGGGGCAGCGGGAACGTGCGCGCGTGGCGGAGCGACACCGTGAAGAACTTCTTCCGCACGTGCGCGAGCGCAACCTCGTGCGCGCCGACGTAGATGCCCACGCCGTCGAGGAAATCGGCGCGGCGCAGACGCTGCGAGAGCTCCGCGAGCGTCACGACTCCGCTCCCGGCAGGAGCCCGGCCCACGGGGCGCGGTCCATCCAGCGGACGATCTTCGCGCCGTCGGCGAGCTCGGAGGTGAGGTCGACGACGGCCGCGACGCGCGACTGGTTCCGCTCGCGCCCGACGTCGGCCCGGGCCTCCATCAGGACGACCGCGGGCTCCTGGTCGACGAAGACGCCCGCCATCTCGGGGCTCAGGTTCCCGGCGAGCGCCTGGAGCTGCACCTGGAACGACTCGCCGTCGCTGTCGCGGAGGAGGAGGAGCTCTTCGGCCTCGGCCTGGTCGACGCCGAGGAGCGCCTGGAGGACGCCGGCGGTCACCGTCCGCGTGTTGACGTTCGTGCTCTTGCTGTAGACCGAGAAGACGTCGCGGAGCCCGGGACGGCCCTCGGTCCCGTAGACGAGGTCGGCGGTGATGCCGCGCACGAGGAGGAGCTCCTCGGGCGAGTCGAAGAAGCCGTCCTTGGTGGTGTAGGGCTGCGGCAGGCTCAGGTAGTATTCCTTCTCGACGCCGTGCATGCGCTTCAGGTCGTCCGCGTCCCGCCAGTCGAGGATGGCGTCGACCAGCTCGGCGATGTCGTCGGCCTCGCGCTTGGAGACGCCCTTCGTCCGGTTGCCGCCGCGGAGGAGGTTGGTGAGCACCTCGGTGAGCACGACGTCGCTGATGCGGTTGATCGCGAGCTTCGCGCCCTCGTCCGTCATGCGGACGGCGTACTTTCCGCCGCCGAACTCGCCCTCGTGCCACTGGCCGTCGGCCGGCTGGACGTGGAGCTCCTCGTCGTCGAGGTCCGGCGGCAGGTTCTCCTCCTGGTCGTCGGTGCCGGATGCCCCGAGCTCGCGCGCCTGCTGGGTCTCGAAGATGACCTTGTTCATCCCGGCGAGCGCCAGGTAGTAGCCGTACGTCTCTTCCTTGAAGTTCGCCTCCGCCTGGGCGTCGTCGCGGATGTACTCGGCGAAGTCCAGCGCGAGGATGCCGAGCACCATGAACATCCAGACGACGAGGACGAGCGCGACGCCGCGCTCGCCGCGGCGATGACCGCGAGGCGTCACTCGTCCTCCTCGTCGTCCGGCGTCTGGGACGGCAGCCCGCCGGAACCCTCCCCGGTCCCCTCGCCCTCCTCGTACGCCGACTCGTCGGGCTCCTGGAGCTGCTCCTCGTCGACCTCTCCGGTGTGATCGCCGTAGTTGGTCGCCATGATGGGGATCTCCTGCCCCCACACGCCGGTCTCGACGTTCGGCAGCCCGTCGATCACGATGCGGATCGCGACCGGCAGCATCTCCTCTTCCCTGCCGCTCCAGCGCGGCCGCCATTCGACGTCGGCGCCGTCGTTCAGGAGGTACTCGAACCTGAGCCCCGTGAATCCGTCGAGCAGGACGGCGCTCTGCCCGCCGAACGTCTCGAACTCCTCGGCGCCGAGCACGTCGGGGGAGAAGTAGGGCGTCTCGGTGAAGACGAGGCGGACGGGGTCGTCCATGACCTGGTAGACGACGCGGTAGAGGCCGCCGCCGCCCTGGAGGCCGTTCGCGGTGATGAACGACAGCGACGTCTCCGTGCCGAGGAAATAGGGGTAGATCTCCAGCTCCTTGTCGCGCGCCGGGTACGGGACGACGGACTTCACCTGGCGGATGATGATGTCGCTCGCCACCCTGAGGCGCTGCGTGCTGACGACCGCCACCTCCCCCCGCTCCACCGCCCGGATACCCAGGTGGAATGCCCCGTAGCAGACCATCGCCACGAGCGCGAGCAAGCTCATGGCGAGCACGACCTCCAGCAGGGTGAACCCGCGGGCGGAGGGGACGCGGCGGGCGGGCATCGCTACTCGTCCTCCGGCGCCGCGCGCAGACTGCGCAGGACGTACGGCTGGGCGTTGGGGCTCTCCCAGACGGTCACCTCGAGATAGCGGAGGGAGGCGTCGGAGACGAAGTCGAGGTCGCGCACCTCGACGCCGTCCTCCTTGCCCGCGTGGCGGACGACGATCTGCGTCTCGAACCCCTCCTTCGTCGGCTCCAGGCGCCGGGTCTGGTCCCTCAGCTCGGGCTCGAAGATGAGCGCGTCCATCGCCGCCCGCGCGTGGAGGACGACCCGGGCGTCGCGGCTCGCGCGCGTCTGGAGGCGGAGGCTCCCGGCGAAGATCTGGAGGCACGTCACGACGCCGATCCCGAGGATCGCCAGCGCGACCGCGACCTCGAGGAGGCTGAAGCCGGCGCGCCTCATCCCTCGGCGTCCTCCACCCGCACGCTCGAGACCAGCGGATCGAGGTGGACGGCGAGCCGCGACCGCGTCCGGTCGCGCCGGTTCGCCAGGACGACCTCGGCGCCGCTGGAGCTGCCGTTCGGGAAGAAGAGGAGCTGCACGACGCCGTCGTCGAGCGGGTTGCCGCCCGCGATGCGCTCGATGACCGCCTTGTCGGTGAGGACGGCCCACCGCCCCCAGCCGGTCGTGTGGATGGTGTTCTTCCAGGCGTCGATCACGAGCGACTGCGGCACGCCGAGCGCGACGGCCTCGCCGCGGCAGTAGTGCATGGTGGACGCGATCTGCCGCGCGGCGCGGCGCACCTCGCGGGACTCCCAGCCGCCCTGCACCATCGGCACGACGAGCGCGCTCCCCAGCCCGACGATCATCACCACGACGATCATCTCGACGAGCGTGAAGCCGCCCGCGCGCCGCCGCCGGCCGCTCATCGGCCGCCCTCGACGACCCACACCTCCCACGACCGGCCGTCGGCGGCCGGGCTCCGGTAGCCGAGCGCCCGTCCCTGCGGATCGCGCAGGTCCTCCTCGCGCTCGAGGTACGGTCCGTCCCAACCGAACCGGCGCCCGTCCGCGGCCGCCGGGACCGCGGCCGGCCGGGCGCGGAGCGCGCGGAGCCCTTCGGCGGTCGTCGGGTACCGCCCGACGTCCCGGCGGAACGACTCGAGCGCGATGCCCACCTTCGCGTCGACGCGGTCGGTGCAGGGCACGGCCTCGCGCCCGGCCCGCGCGGCCGGCGGGACGAGCATCGCGAGTGCGACGCCGAAAAGGCAGGCCCGGACGCTCACCCGGAGCTGCCTCCCCAGCTCGCGATGTCGCGGTTCTCGCCGTCGCCGCCGGGGGCGCCGTCGGCGCCGTACGAGACGATGTCGTACGGCCGGCCGGCCTCGCCCGGGCTCCGGTACACGTACGCCCGGCCCCACGGGTCCTTCGGCAGCTCGGTCTTCTTCAGGTACGGCCCGTCCCAGCGGTCGGCGCCGAACGGCTTCTGGATGAGCGCCGCGAGACCCTCCTGGCTGGTCGGGTAGCGCCCGACGTCGAGCCGGTAGGTGTCGAGCGCCGTGCCGAGCAGCTCGATCTGCGCCCGCGCCGCGCCGGACTCGGCGCGGCCCACGGCGCGCATGAAGCGCGGGCCGACGAGCGCCATGAGGAGACCGATGATCGTCATCACGACCATGATCTCGATCAGGGTGAACCCGGCGCTCCCGCGGCGCCGGGCGACGACGGTGGTGGCCCGATCCATGACGAATTCCTCCTACCCGCCGCCGAGCGGCAGGTCGTTCACGCTGAAGATGGCCGTGAGCATCGAGATGACGACGAAGCCCACCGCGAGCCCCATGAAGAGGATGAGCGCCGGCTCGAGGATGCGCGTGAAGTTCGTGAGCGCGACGCGCACCTCGCGGTCGAAGTGGTCGGCGACGCGGAGCAGCAGGTCGTCGAGCCGCCCCGTCTCCTCGCCGACCGAGATCATCTGGATGGCGAGCGTCGGGAAGACGCCGGAGCGCGCGAGCGGGTCGGCGATGCCGGCGCCCTCGCGAACGCCGACCTCGACGTCGCCCAGCGAGCGCGCGATCACGAGGTTGCCGGCGATCTCCTTCACGATGCCGAGCGCCTGGAGCATGGGGACGCCGCTCTTGAGGAGGGTGCCGAGCGTCCGCGCGAGCCGCGCCACCTCGACCTTGCGGAGGAGGTTGCCGGCGCCCGGGATGCGGAGCTTCCACTGGTCCCAGGTGAACCGCCCGCGCGGCGTGTTGACGTAGTAGCGGAACCCGAAGGCCGCCGCGGCGGCCGCGATCGCGAACATCCACCAGTACTCCCGGAGCGCGCTCGAGAAGCCGAGGACGATCCGGGCCTGGAGCGGCATCGCCTTCCCGAGGTCGGCGAACATCGCCGAGAACCGCGGCAGCACGTACACCAGGAGGAAGAGCATCGACCCGCCGAGGGCGAACACGAGGAGAACCGGGTACATCAGCGCCGAGCGGACCTCGTCGCGCAGCTTCTCGGCGCTCTCGAGGTACTCGGCGAGCCGCTCGAGGACGGTCTCGAGGAAGCCGCCCGCCTCGCCCGCCCGGATCATGTTGACGTAGAGTGACGGGAAGGCGCGATGCTGCGCCATCGCCTCGGCGAGCGACTTCCCGCCCTGGACGGCGGTCAGCACCTCGCCGATGACCCGACGGAGCTCGGGGTTGTCGGCCAGCTCGGCGAGCGTGGCGAGGCTCCGGTCGAGCGGCAGCCCGGACGACACCAACGCCGACAGCTCCTGGGTCATCACGAGCAGGTGGCTCTGCCGCACGCGGCGGCGGCCGAGCGACACCGACGGCATCGTGAGCCGCGCGGTGCGGCTGCGCGCGGCCTCCGTGGCCGCGCCGATGTTCAGGGGGATGAGGCCCCGGTCGTGCAGGCGGGCGACGACGAGCGGGACCTCGGGCGCCTCGATCGTCCCCTCGACGACCTTTCCCTGCGGATCAACCGCGCGGTACTGGAATTGCGCCAACGACGTCCCCCGTGCCCCGCGCCCGCGCCACCGCCCCTCCCCGCGCCACGACTGCGCGCGAGGACTCCGCGAGCAGGCTAAGCTGCGGAAAAACTGGTGGATTCATATACGGGCACCTTCTCCTTTTCAACTTGGGCGAGGGCAACGCCCGGTGCCTCGGGGCTTGGACTGGCGAGCCGGCGGCCAGCTTCAACCGCGGACGCGTCCGTCCATGTCGGACGGCGGCTCGACGCCGAGCACCGTCAGGATCGTGGGCGCCAGGTCGACGATGTCGAGGCCGTCGGTCGCGACGCCGGGACGGTTCAGGAAGAAGAGCGAGTCGTCGTACGTGTGCATCCCGGTGAGCGCGCTCCGGCCGAAGACGTCGGTCTTCGCCATGGCGCCCTTGGGGTCGTAGCCCTCGTGGAAGTGGATCACGAGGTCCGGCGCCGCGTCGACGACGGGGCCGTGGTAGAGCTCGTCGCGCGCGAAGATCCGCGACACCGGCGCGCCGCCGTCGCCGTCGCGCAGCGCGAGGAGCCCCTCGCGCACGCGGGCGAGGAGGTCCTCCGCCTCGGCCGCCTCGACCGTGCCGAGCGGGAAGCGGCCCTTCCGGTGGACGTACACGCGGCCCGGATCGAGCACGAAGACCTTCGACGCCGGGTCCATGTCGGCGAGCCCCCTCGGCTTCTCGCCGTGCATCCGGAGGAGGCCCTCGCGGCGAAGCCACGCGTTCGGAAAGAACTCCTGCCTGATGAGCGTGTGGCCGTGGTCCGCCACGACGAAGAGCGGCGTCCCCGCCGGGACGGCGGCGACCAGCTCGGCCAGCACGTCGTCGAGCCGCCGGTAGAAATCGACGAACTTCCCGTGCAGCGGCGCCGCGGGGTCGGCCCACTGGCTCCAGAAGTAGTGGTGCAGCCGGTCGCACTCCGTGATCACGCCGATGAACAGGTCCCACGGCTCGTTCTCCAGGAGTCTCCGGTACGTGCGGCGGCGGGCGTCGAGCGTCGCGGTGAGGTCCTGGAAGAAGGCGTCGGGGCGCCGGTCGGCGTTCACGTAGTCGACGTCGATCCGGTAGCGGTCCTTCTCGAGCTGCCGGAGGAAGTCGGCGGGCCAGACGGCGCGCTCGAGGTGCACGGCGACGAAGCCGGAGACCAGCACGCCGTTCAGCGGGCGCGCCGGATACGTGCCGGGGATGTTCAGCACGATCGACCGCTTCCCGGCCCGTCCGGCGACGTCCCACAGCGTGTCGGTGCGGACGCTGCCGAAGTTCGGGAAGAACATCGTGAGCGTGCCCGGCTTCACGTCCGTGAAGCCGTAGACGCCGTGCTTCCCGGGGTTCCGGCCGGTCATGAACGTCGTCCAGGAGACGCTCGAGATGACCGGGATGGACGAGCGCATCGGCGCGACCGTCCCCGTCGCGAGGAGCTTTCCGAGCTGCGGCATCACGCCCTGCGCGACGAGATCGCGCACCAGCCCCACGCCCACGCCGTCGAGGCCGATGACCGCGACGCGCCGGGCCGGCGAAGCGTCGGCGCCGCGCCGGAACCGGTCGAGGAGGCCCAGCTAGACCTCCTCCTGCGTGACGCGCACGACTTCGGCGACCGTCGTGACGCCGCCCCGGACCGTCCGCCAGCCGTCCTCGCGGAGCGTCCGCATGCCCTGCTTCACGGCGAGGTCGCGGATGACGTCGGCCGACGCGCGCTTGAGGACGAGCTGCTTGATGTTCTCGTTCATGAGGAGCAGCTCGTAGATGCCGCTCCGGCCGCGGTACCCGGTGTTCGAGCACTCCTCGCAGCCGGCGCCCTCGAACACGGTGGGCGGCGCGCCCTCGCCGCTCCAGCCGAGCTCGCGCAGCACCGCGGGCCCCATCTCGACCGGGTGCCGGCAGTGGGTGCAGACGCGGCGCACGAGCCGCTGCGCCAGCACGCCGAGGAGGGACGACGCCAGGAGGTAGTCCTCGACGCCCATCTCGAGGAGCCGCGAGATCGCGCCGGCGGAGTCGTTGGTGTGGAGCGTCGAGAAGACGAGGTGGCCGGTGAGCGCCGCCTGGACGGCGATCTCGGCCGTCTCGAAATCGCGGATCTCGCCCACCATGATGACGTCGGGGTCCTGGCGGACGATCGAGCGGAGGCCGTTCGCGAACGTGAGGCCGATCGCCGGCTTCACGTGGATCTGGTTCACGCCGAAGAGCTGGTACTCGACCGGATCCTCGATCGTGATGATCTTCTTGTCGGGCGAGTTGATCTTGTCGAGCGCGCCGTAGAGCGAGGTGGTCTTGCCGCTGCCCGTGGGCCCGGTGACCAGGATCATCCCGTAGGGCCGGTTGATGAGCTGCTCGAACTGCGTGAGGGTGTCGTCGGGGAAGCCGAGCGCGTTCAGGTTCACGACGATGCTCGACCGGTCGAGGATGCGCAGCACGACGCTCTCGCCGTAGAGCGTGGGGAGCGTCGAGACGCGGAGGTCGATCTCCTTCCCCATCAGGCGGAGCTTGATCCGGCCGTCCTGCGGGAGACGGCGCTCGGCGATGTTGAGCTTCGCCATGATCTTGATGCGCGAGACGATCGCGGCCGTCAGGCGGCGCTGCGGCGCCTCGACGTCGTGGAGGACGCCGTCGATCCGGTACCGGACCTTCAGCTCGTTCTCGAACGGCTCGATGTGGATGTCCGACGCCCGCTGCTCGACGGCGCGGCTGATGAGGAGGTTCACGAACCGGATCACCGGCGCCTCGCTCGCGAGGTCGCGGAGGTGGTTCACGTCCTCCTCGTCGTCGGACAGGAACTCGAAGTCGGCGTCGCCGGCGGCGGCCTCGCCGCCCTCCGCGCCCTTCCCGTTCCCGTAGGCCACGTCCAGGCCCTCCAGGATGTCGCGCTCGCGCGCGAGCCGCGGCTCGATCGTGAGCCCGGTGGCCACCTGGAGGCCCTGGCAGGTGTAGAAGTCCTCGGGATCCGCCATCGCGACCGTGAGCGTGCCGTTCGTCTGCGCGAGCGGCAGCACCTTCGCGTGGCGGAGGTACTTGAGGTTGAGCGTGCCGAGCGGCGGCGGCTCCTTCGGGAAGTCCTTCCGCTGCACGACCTCGATGCCGAGCAGCTCGGAGCGGTACGGCAGCATCTCCTCCTCGGAGACGAAGCCGAGGTCGAGGAGGAGGCGCCAGATGGGCCCTCCGCGCTCCTGCTGGAGCCGCTTCACCTTGCGCAGGTCGTCGCCGCTGATACGGCCCTGCTCGAGGAGCAGCTGCTCCAGGGTGCGGTGCTGGAACTCCATGCCCGACGCGTCAGCATACCGGCGCCCCCCCGGACCGGCAAGCAAGGATCGGGAGAAGACGCCCCCCGCGGGCTACGTCGCGGCGAGCCGCCGGCGCCAATCGGCCAGGAGCGCGCGCAGCGTGTCGTCGAGCCCGATGCGCGGCATCCAGCCGGTGTCGCGGGTGGCCCGCGCGTGGCTCCCCACGAGCGCCGGGACGTCGACCGGACGGCGCAGGTCGGCGGCGACCTGGACGCGGATCGGCACCCGGGCGTGGGTGCGGAGGATGGCCAGCACCTCCGCGATGCTCACGCCGATGCCGGCGCAGAGGTTGTAGGCCTCGCCTGCCCGGCCGCGCTCGAGG
>Ga0073934_10011632_pt1 | contig 10589 bp, 12 predicted proteins | sample LarsenN4metaG_FD_76834 | JGI IMG/M metagenome (GOLD analysis project Ga0073934, IMG submission 76834) | Hot spring sediment bacterial and archeal communities from British Columbia, Canada, to study Microbial Dark Matter (Phase II) - Larsen... ... | reverse complement strand
GCGGTCGAGGGGTTCACGGCGTCGGCCGGACCACGAGGGTCTCGGTGTAGGTCACGCCGTCGATCGCCCGGATCCGGCCTACCACCTCCGACGCGGCGTGGAGGTCGAGGGCCCGGACCAGGGCCACCATGTCGTAGCGGCCGAACAGCTGGTGGACGTAGGACAGCCCCTCGAGCTTCCGGAGCGCGTCCGCCACCTGTGCCTCCTTCTGGGGCTCGCATCGGATCAACACGCCCGCCACCATCGATGGACCTCCTCCGAAGCTCAGCGTCCAGATCCCGGGGCCACCCGGTCCGGCACCTGCAGGATCGCCTTGATCCCCTGCCGCGAGAGCACGAAGTCGAAGGCTTCCTGGGCTTGGTGAAGCGCGAAGGTGTGCGCCAGGAGCGGCCCGACGTTGACGCGGTCCTCGGCGAGGAGGGCGAGGGCCCGCTCGTACTCCCGGTACGAGTAGCAGATCGCCCCCACGAGGTGCAGCTCCCCCCGGATGGCCGGCTCGAGGTTGATCTGCACCTGCCGGTGGACCGTGAGCATGACCACCGTCCCGCCCTTCCGCGCCATCGCGATCCCGTCGTCCAGGGCCCGCGTGCTCCCCGCCGCCTCGTAGACGAAGTCCGCGCCGCCGTCGGTCAGCTCACGCACGCTCTCCACCGGATCGCTCTCGCTCAGGTTCACGGTCTCGTCGGCGTCCATGGCCTTCGCCAGGGCGAGCCGGTCGGCGCGGGTCCCGACGACGATCACCCGGGCCCGGAGGATCCGCTTGAGGACCTGCGTGGCCAGGAGCCCCATCTGCCCCGGCCCCAGCACCACCACCCACGAGCCCGAGGTCACCGGCATCATCTCGAGCCCGCGGATCACGCAGGCGAGCGGGTCGGCCAGCACTGCTTTCTCGAAGGCGAGCCCAGGCGGCAGCACGTGGATGTTCCGGGCCGGCGCCGCAAGGAACTCCGTCATGCCCCCGTCGACCGTGACCCCGAACTCCTCGAGCTTCTCGCACAGGTTGACCCGCCCCACCTTGCAGTGGCGGCAGATGGCGCAGCCCACGCAGATCTCGACGCCGACCCGGGCCCCGACCGGGATCTCCGTCACGCGCTCGCCGGTCTCCACCACCTCCCCCGCGATCTCGTGGCCGACGATGAACCGGCGCCGGCGGGCCGGGTTCACCTCGGCGTAGATCCGCTGGTCGCTCCCGCAGATCCCCGCCGCCCGGACCCGCACCAGGACCTCCCAGGGTCCGACTCGAGGTTCGGGGACGTCCTCGAGGACGATCCCCCGCTTCGTGGGGTCCTTGACGACGGCGAGCACGCAGGTTAGAGGGGCGCCGAGAAGCGCTGGCGCTCGAGCAGGCGTGCGGCGTCCTTGGCGAGGTACGTGATGACGAGGTCCGCGCCGGCCCGCCGGATCGCGGTCAGCACCTCCATCACCACGCGCTCCTCGTCCAGCCATCCCAGCCGCCCCGCCGCCTTGATCATCGCGTACTCGCCGGAGACCGAGTACGCCGCCACCGGCAGGCCGAACTCCTGGCGCACCCGGGCGATGACGTCGAGGTACGCGAGCGCCGGCTTCACCATGACGATGTCGGCGCCCTCGTCCACGTCGAGCCCCACCTCCCGGAGGGCTTCCACCGAGTTGGCCGGGTCCATCTGGTAGGACCGCCGGTCGCCGAACTGCGGCGCCGACTGCGCGGCCTCACGAAAGGGGCCATAGAAGGCCGAGGCGTACTTGGCCGAGTAGGCCATGATCGGCGTCTCCGCGTACCCGCTGTCGTCGAGCGCCTCGCGGATCGCGCCGACCCGCCCGTCCATCATGTCCGACGGCGCGACGACGTCGGCCCCCGCCTCCACGTGCGAGACCGCGACGCGCGCCAGGAGCTCGATGGTCGGGTCGTTCTTGATCCGGCCGTCCTCGACGATCCCGCAGTGCCCGTGGCTCGTGTACTGGCAGAGGCAGACGTCCGTGACGACCAGGAGGTCGGGGATCGTTTCCTTCACCACGCGGGCGGCCTGCTGGACGATCCCGTCCTCGGCGTACGCCTCCGAGCCCCGCGGGTCCTTCGTCGCGGGGATCCCGAAGAGGAGGATCGCCGGGATGCCCATGCTCGCCGCGTCCTTCGCCTCCTTCACCAGCTCGTCGATCGAGAGGCGCGACACGCCCGGCAGGGACGGGATCGGCTCGCGGACCCCGCGACCGTGGATCGCGAACAGCGGCAGGACCAGGTTGTCCACGGCCAGGCGGGTCTCGCGGACCATCCGGCGGAGCAGCGTGGACTCGCGGAGTCGTCGGGGTCGGTACAGCGGGTGTGTCATCGGACTGCCTCCTCGCTCGGGGGGTCGAAATGCTGGGCGATGGCCGACGCGAGCGCCGCGACCGTGTACTCCCGGGGCGCGACCGCCGCCGACAGCCCGTGCTCGGCCAGCGTCGCGGCCGTGATCGGACCGATGGCCGCGAGCACCACGCCGTCGAGCAACCGATGGATCGAATCGGGGGGAAGGAGAGCGACCAGGCCGCGGACCGTCGAGGAACTCGTGAACGTCACGACGTCCACCCGGCGCGCCTCGAGCAGCGCGACGATCTGCCGGGCGCCGTCGGTCTCGGTCACGGTGCGGTAGGCGGGCGCGACGCTCACGCGCGCCCCCCGGACTGCCAGCTCGCGCGGCAGGACATCGCGAGCCTCCGCCGCGCGCACGAGCAGCACCTCGCTCCCGGGCCGCACCCGCGGTCCCAGCATGGCCACGAGCCCCTCGGCCCGGTACTCGGTCGGGACGATCTCGGGCCGCACTCCCCTCCGGCGGAGCGCCTCGGCTGTTTCCGGCCCGATGGCGGCCACGCGACGTCCGGCCAGGGCTCCGGCGTCGAGGCCGGCCAAGCGGAGCCGCTCCTCGAACGCGGTCACCCCGTTCACGCTCGTGAAGACGACCCAGTCGAAGTCCCCGAGCCGACGCACTGCCGTGTCAAGCGGGCCCCACTCGTCCGGGGGTTCGAGCCGGATCGTTGGTAGCGCCACCACCTCGGCGCCGTACGCCTCGAGCAACGCCACGAGACGCCCCGCCTGGTCCCGTGGCCGCGTCACGACGACCCGCCGCCCCCCGAGCGGGCGTCGGGCCCGTAGCCCCGCTTCGTCTCGACCCGCCCCCACGGACGTCACCGCACCCGCCCTCACGCCGGCTGCCCAGCCCGGACGATCTCGGCGGCCCCGGCGGCCAGCATCCGCTCGGCCACGCGGCGCCCGAGCTCCGCCGGACACGCCGCCTCCCCCGTCTCCCCGTCCCGCAGGAGCCGCCTGCCGTCGGGCGTCGCGACGAACGCGTCGAGTCGGAGGCCCTCCCCGGTCGGCCGCGCGTAGGCGCCGAGCGGCGTCGTGCACGAGCCGCCGACGAGCCGGAGGAACGCACGCTCCGCCTCGGCCGCCGCCCGGGTCACCGGGTCGTCCACCGGCGCGGCCAGCTCCCGGGTCTCGACGTCGTCCTCGCGCGCCTCCACCGCAAGCACCCCCTGGCCCACGGCCGGGAGCATCACCTCCGGCTCGAGGAGCGTCATCTCGGGCGGCGCGAGCGCCAGCCGGCGCAGCCCGGCCGCCGCCACAACCACCGCGTCGTAGGGGACCTCGTCGAGCTTCCGCAGGCGTGTCTCGACGTTGCCCCGCACCGGCTCCACGTCGAGGTCGGGCCGCCGCGCCAGGAGCTGGACCCGTCGCCGGAGGCTCGAGGTCCCCACCCGCCCCCCCGCGGGCAGCGCCTCGAGACCGCCGCCGCGTCGGCTCACGAGGGCATCCCGCGCGTCGTCACGCTCGGGGAACGCGGCCAGGACGAGCCCGTCGGGGAGCCCCGCCGGGAGATCCTTCAGGCTGTGAACCGCGAGCTCCACCCGCCCGTCGCGGAGCGCCTCTTCGATCTCCTTCACGAAGAGCCCCTTGCCACCCACCGTGGCGAGCTGCGCGGTGGCGAGCCGGTCACCCGAGGTGCGAATCGGCACCAGCTCGACCACCAGCCCCGGCCACGCCCGCCGGAGCGCCCCCGCCACCAGCTCGGCCTGACACAGGGCGAGGCGGCTTCCGCGCGTACCGATGCGGACACGCTCACGCACCAACCCGCGGCCCCGCCGCCAGCGCCGTCGCGAGGAGCGGCAGCAAGGCGCCAGCCGCCCGGCTCCGTCGGTTCGGGATGGGCAGCGAGCCCAGGTCGACCCGGGCCAGCGCTCCCAGGAGGCTTCGCTTGATCCCGGGGTGGACCCGCTCGAGCTCCCGCAGGAGCTGTTTCACCCGGTGGCGCTGCAGCGTGGGATCGTGACATCCGGGACACGCGCAGCACACCACCGGGAAGCCGCGCGCGCGCGTGTACTCGACGATCTCGTCTTCCCAGACGTAGACCAGGGGCCGGATGACGGTCTGACGCCCGTTCGAGGCCCGGAGCCGCGCCGGCATGGCCTTGATCTGGCCGTTGAAGAGGAGGTTCAGGAGGAGCGTCTCGATGAAGTCGTCCGCGTGGTGGCCGAGCGCGATCTTGTTGCACCCGAGCTCCGCCGCATACCGGTAGAGCGCACCCCGGCGGAGGCGCGCGCACAGCGAGCAGAAGGTGTCCCCCGGCGCAATCTTCTCCTTGACGGTCAGGTTGACCCGGGCGTCTCGCATCTCGTGCCGATAGCCCTCCCGGGCGAGGTACTCCTCGACGAGGTCCGCCCGGAACCCCGGGAAGCCCTGGTCGACGTTGAGCGCGACGAGGTCGAAGGCGACCGGCGCTCGCCGCCGGATCAGGCGGAGCAGATGCAGGAGCGTCCAGGAGTCCTTGCCCCCGGACACGCCGACCAGGATGCGGTCCCCCGCCCCGATGAGCCCGAAGTCCCCGATGGCCCGCCCGAGCCGCGTCGTCAGCCGCCGCTCGAGGTGTTCCAGGTCGCCCACGCCGCGGTCTGTCGTCGGAGTCGCCCTCCCTCGGGGCCACATGCCAGTCTCGTGTCCGCCTCGTCCTGAACGGATGGCTGATTGTAGCCTTCCGTCTCGACCGGGCGCAACCGGCGCTTCACGGCCCGCCCGCGCTGCGCTTCCGCGAGCTAACGGCTCAGGGTAGACTGGGCGTCACCATCCGACACGGGAGGACCCCGATGGACGTCCCGGACTTCCGCCTCGACGATCGCGTGGCCGTCATCACCGGCGCAAGCCGCGGTATCGGGCGTGCGGTCGCCTTCGCCCTCGCCCGGGCCGGCGCCCATGTCGTGCTCAGCGCGCGCAAGCAGCCCGACCTCGACGCCGTGGCCCACGAGGTCGAGACCCTCGGCCGCCGGGCCCTGCCCCTCGCGGCCCACATGGCCCGCCGCCCCGACGTCGACCGCCTGTTCGACACGGCCCTCCGGGAGCTCGGCCGCCTCGACATCCTCGTGAACAACGCGGCGACGAACCCTGTCTTCGGCCCGCTGATCGAGATCGAGGAGGAGGCATGGGACAAGATCATGGCGCTGAACGTCAAGGGGTACCTCTTCGCGGCCCAGCGAGCGGCCCAGCCGATGCTCGCGCAGGGGAAGGGCGCCATCGTCAACGTCGCCTCCACCGGGGGGCTCCGGGCGAGCGCCGGCCTCGGGGCCTACTCGGTTTCGAAGGCCGCCGTCCTGATGCTCACGCGGGTCCTGGCCAGGGAGCTCGCCCCGTTCGGCGTGCGGGTCAACGCCATCGCGCCCGCGCTCGTCGAGACGCGCTTCAGCGAGGCCTTGTGGAAGAACCCGGACATCCTGGACATGTACCTCAAGACCACGCCCATGGGGCGCACGGCGCAGCCGGACGAGATCGCCGGGGCGGTCGTCTACCTCTGCTCGGACGCCGCGAGCTACGTCACCGGGCAGGCCATCGTGCTCGACGGTGGCCACCTCGCGTAGCGGCGGCCGTCGTCAGTCCGGGTCGATCTCGAGGGCGCCGCCGCCGGCGTAGAGGTTGAACGTATCGTGGCGGAGGTAGCCGACGACGGTGATGCCGAGCTGCTCAGCGAGCACGATGGCCATCTCGGTCGGCGAGGTGCGGGACACGACGAGCGGGACGCCCATGCGGGCGCCCTTCAGGAGCATCTCGGACGAGACCCGGCCGGTGCTGAGGAGGATGCGGTCCCGGAGCGGGACGCGCGCCAGGAGCGCCGCGCCCGCGACCTTGTCCACCGCGTTGTGCCGCCCGACGTCCTCGGCGACAAACAGGAGGCGATCCGGGTCCGCCAGGGCTGCGCCGTGGATCCCTCGGGAGGCCCGGTGGCCGACCGCTTCCCGGTAGAGATCCTTCATCCGCTCGAAGAGCCGGCCCGGCTCGACGCGCAGGCTCGACGCGATCCGCGGGAACAAGCGCGGGTCGATGCGGAACGTGATCCCCCCGCCGCAGCCCGAGGTGAGGATCCGCTCCTTCGGCAGCTCGACGGGCGCGGTCAGCTCGACTTCCGCGCGGCCGTCCACCTCGGAGACCCAGAGCCGGCGGATCTCGTCGATCGAGGCGATGACCTTTTCCATCCAGAGGTATCCCACCACGAGCCACTCGAGCCTGATCGGCGAGGCGAGGAGCGTGATGAAACGCTCGCCGTTGACGGCGATCGTCAAGGGCTGCTCGCGGACGACCTCGCCTTTGACCTCGCGGAGGTCTCCCGCCTTCCAGCTGTAGTAGCTCCGCATGGCTCGCCTTCTCTCTGAGCAGAGCCTAGCCCCCTGTCTCCCCGCGGGTCAAGCGATTTGCGGCGTCCCGCCTATATAATGGTGGCGTCATCGCCATGAAGCCGCGCTGGGGGGTCGTCCTGTGCACGTGTAACGACACGCTCCCCGTCGACCGGACGGCGATCGGGAGGGGGCTGGGCCTTCCCCTGGCCCCCGCGACCTACTCGCGCTTGCCACGGGGCGACATCGACCCGCTCATGCGTCTGGTCGCGCGGGAGCGCTTCGACCGGGTCCTCGTCGCGTGCTGCGGGCCGCCCGAGCTCTTCGCGGAGGCCATGGGGGCCGCAGGAGCCGACGCCACGCCGCTCGAGGTCGTGAGCCTGCGCGAGCGCTGCTACTGGCTCCACGCGGAGCGAGACGCCGCCAACCGGAAGGCCACCCGTCTCCTGCGCGCCGCGATGCGTGGCGCGGAGGGTCGGCGCGAAGCTCCCGAGCATTCGCTGCGCGTCGGGCCGCGCGTGGTCATCGTCGCCGACTCGCCCCTCGCGCTCGACCTGGCCCGCCGGCTGGCGGAGCTGGCCACCCCGACCCTGGTTCTCGACGAGGCGTCGGACCGCTTCGATCCCGCTGCCATCCATCCTCTACCGTGGAAGGCGAGCTGGGGTCGGGTCGCCGAGATCCGCGGCCGCCTCGGTGCCTTCCAGGTCGTGGTCGAGCAGCGCCAGCCCATCGACCTGGAGACCTGCATCGCGTGCGGGAAGTGCGTGCCGGTCTGCCATACCCAGGCGATCTCCGACGGGCTACGGCTACGCGAGGCCCTGTGCGACCGGTGTGGCGACTGCCTCACGGCATGCGAGGGCATCGGGGCCATCCGGATCCCGCGCTCGGACCGGCGAGTGATCCCGGCAGACCAGATCGTCGTCCTCGCCGAGCGCGGCGAGAGGCCCGGCCCCACCCGGACGGGCCACCATGTCCTGGTGGGTCCGGCGGCCGGCGAGGTCGAGGCCGTCGCCTGGCGCGTGGTGGGGCTGATGGGTGACTTCCAGAAGCCCGAGCACGTCGCCTATCAGGCGGAGACGTGCGCGGGCGGCGGCTCGGGGAAGCGTGGCTGTGGCATCTGCATCCAGGTCTGCCCCTACGAGGCCATCGAGCGGGACGGGCTCCGCGTCAGGGTGGACCAGCTCGCCTGCGAGGGCTGCGGCGCCTGCGTCGGCGCGTGTCCCACCTCGTCGCTCCGCTTCACGGATCCCTCGGCTCGCGAGCTCTTCGATCGCCTGGCGGCCCTCCTCGAGCCCATCCCGGGAGCGACCGACGAGCGCCCCGTCGTCTGCTTCCACTGTCCGGAGAAGGGTGAGGCCGCGCTCGGCGCGGCCGGCCGGACTCGCCGGGCCTCGGCGGCCAGCGTGCTGCCGGTCCCGGTTCCTTGCCTGCGGTACGTGTCCGAGGCGGACATCCTGGGCGCCTTCCGCCTCGGGGCTGCGGCGGTTGCGCTCCTCGGGTGTGCCCGCTGCCCCCACGGCGAGCGGCGAGCTCTCGAGGTGAGGCTCGAGACCTGCCGCACCGTCCTCGATGCCTTCGGGGCGGGCGGCCACCGGATCCGCCTCGTGACCGTGGACGGGTCGTCGGCGGAGGCCCTGGCCGGTCTCGACGAGCTGGCCGCCACGGTCGGTCCGTCGCCGCTCCCGTGGTCCGGCCCCCTGCCCGCGACCGAGCACCGCGCGGTGATCGCCGACACCCTGGCCGCGCTCCTCGCCGCCACCGAGCGCGACCCCGGCCGCGTCCCGGCCGCCCCGGAGGCCGCGTTCGGGTACCCGGAGGTTCGCGCCCCTGGCTGCACCCTCTGCCGCTCGTGCGTCAACGTGTGCCCCACCCACGCGTTCCGGCTGGTCGAAGCGACCCACACGCTCGAGCTCAAGCACGTGAGCTGCGTGGCGTGCGGGCTCTGCGCTCAGGTCTGCCCCGAGCACGTGATCACGCTCAGGCGCGAGCTTCCGCTCGGCCGCTCGGCGCTCGAGTACCAGCCGGTGGTCCAGGACGAGCTGGTCGGCTGCGCCCAGTGCGGGAAGCCCTACATCAACCGCCGCGCCCTCGAGGCGGTCGAGGCGAAGCTCCTCGAACTGCCCCAGCTCGTCGACACCTTCGCCGGGAGCCGCCGCAACCTCCTCCGGATGTGCCCGAACTGCCGCGCGGTCGCGGCGGTATTCGAGACGCACCAGGGCTGGGAGCCCTGACCGGGCGTGATCGGCGACCGGGAGCTCCGGGAGTTCCGGCGCGGCTACTACGAGGTCCTGCTCGGCTTCCTCGCCCGGGAGCCCGAGGTCAGCCTCTTCGAGCGGCTGCTCCCTGGCCTCGCAGACCGGATCCGAGCGGCGGCCGCCCTCCACCCTCGTCTCGGCGAGGGCTGGCGCCTGATCGCCGAAGCCGCCGCCGGTCGGTCGCCTGAGGGACTGGCCCGAGCGGCCGTGGAGGAGTTCACCGTCCTCTTCCTGGGTCCCCACGAGGTCCTCGTCCACCCGTACGAGTCCTACTACCTGACGGGTCGATTCTACGAGCGGCCCCTGGCTGACGTCCGGCAGTATCTGGCGGAGGTCGGGCTCGAGAAGCAGCCCGGGTATCCCGACCCGGAGGACGCGCTCGGCTTCGAGCTGTCCGTCGTGGCCCGGCTGATCGAGGCCCAGGCAGGGGCGCGGGATCCCGACGCGGAAGCCCAATGCGTGACGCGCCAGGCGACGTTCCTCAAGCGCCACCTCCTCGTGTGGGCCCCCCGATGCGCCGCCGACATCGAGGGTGCGGCCTCGTCCCCCCTCTTCCGAGGGGTCGGCAGCCTGCTCGGGGGCTTCCTCGAGCTCGAGCGGGATGCCGTCCGGGAGTGGGGCCCGCCCACGATCCCGACGCTGGAGGAGGCGCGGGCCGCGCTGGTCGGGCTGGGGACGTGGCAGGGTCCGCTGTTCGATCTGCCCTCGTCGGGCCCGTCCCCGCGCTCGCGCCGAGGCCGGAGGCCCGGGGCGCAGCCGAGGGGGGCATAGGCTCATCCCCCTAGATGGGCGCCCGAGGACGGCGCGAGGACGGCGCGTTGAATCCTCCTGTCCATTTTTCGCTTGACAACGCGATTCACCGCGTCATTATTGGTGTGCATGACAACGGGGCGGACCTTATCCGCAAGAGAGGACCAGGGGGGTCCGGAATCCGAGCCGACGCGCCTTGGGGTCAAGGGGGGAAAGCCTGTGATCGACGCCCGGATCCGCACGATCGACCTGCCGCGACAGACCCTCATCGTGAGCACGGAGGACGGACGCGAGGTGACCCTCGCGGTCCGCGAGGACTCCAACATCGAGATCCTCGAGCCCGCCACCCTGGGGATGATGCGCGGCGCGCTCTCCGATCTGCAGGAAGGCTACTGGGTCAGGGTGGCCTTTGACGAGGACGCCGGCGGCCCCTGCCACTGCTCCTCCCTGGTTTGCGTGAGCTGACGCGACCCGCTCTGGCTGCTGGGTCGCGAAGGAGGTCCAGATGGGCGACGAGAAGGCTCCTGCTAGCCGTTCCGGGCGCCGGAACTTCCTGGTGGGGCTCCTGACCGGGGCCGGGGTCGTGGCCGCAATCGCCGGGGTGAACCGGACCACTGCGGCGCGTCCGGCCGGCTCCGCGTCCGGGGAGAACCCCGGCGGCGGACCGATCCTGTACCGACGGACCGAGGAAACCGAGCGCTACTACCGCACCCTGTACCGCTGAGGGCCGAGGAGGAGTGGGGATGAAGCTCCGAAGGATCAACGGCAACGGGGCCGTCGACGGGGCGTCGTCGCGGCCCGGTCGGCACGTCTTGGTGGACCGGCGTCACTTCCTCCAGGCGGCGGGTGTCGGCGGGCTCGGCGTGGGGGTCGCCGTGGCCCCGTCTCTGGCTCGCACGGTCGACGCGCAGGAGAAGGCGGCGCCGCAACCCCCGAAGCTCGCCCAGGCCAAGACGATCTGCACGAAGTGCG
>Ga0073934_10011631_pt1 | contig 10591 bp, 9 predicted proteins | sample LarsenN4metaG_FD_76834 | JGI IMG/M metagenome (GOLD analysis project Ga0073934, IMG submission 76834) | Hot spring sediment bacterial and archeal communities from British Columbia, Canada, to study Microbial Dark Matter (Phase II) - Larsen... ... | reverse complement strand
TGCGGCTGATCTTCTCGAACGCCGACCATGCCCGCGAGAAGCTGGAGCTGTCGAACTTCCTGTTCAACGAGAACGACGTGGTGGGCGTGGAACTGCCCGAAGGGGACATGCCCTTTACCGACGTGTGCACGGCGCTGGTGAAGGCCGAAGTGAACATCCACCACGCGTTCCTCTTGCGCTACCACCGCGACGGCCACTCGGCGGTGGCGATGTACGTGGACGACGTGGACCTCGCCGCCCGCACTCTGGAAGAAGCCGGCCTGCGCGTCCTCACCGAAGGGGACCTCGAGGACGACACGTTCTATTGATGAAACCGTTTCGCCGCGACCCGCAGGGGAGCGCTCTGCGCCGATGACTCCGACGGGCCGAGCGCTCCCCTTCGAGTCGCGGCTAAACAGATCGCGACCATTCGCGAAACGTCTCCTCGTAGAACCCCCGCAGCATCGCCTCCGGAAACAGCACCCAACTGAACTCGCGGTTCTGCAGCACGCGCTGCGCATCGCGAACGTGCTCCAGTCCCCGCAGCAATTGCAACAGTTCTTCGCGGTGCGGCGTCAGTTCCGCAGCGAGCTGGGCGTTGATCTCCCGCAGCCGTAAATAGCGCTGTCGGCGTGCTGCGCGCTCGGCGGGGCGGGGCGCGGCAAGCAGCGACGCCTTTTCAACCGCCAACGGGTGCGCGACATCGACCAGCCGCTGCGGATTGTGCGCCAGCGCCCATAATCGCTGCTTCAACGCGCCGATCTCCGTCGCGGCAACTGCAGGATAATCGTCCGGCAGCGGCAGCCACGCCGTCGCCGAGATGGTGAGATACGGCGGAGGCGGTGCGCCGAACAGCCGTGCAGACAGCGCGTCGGTCATCTCGTCGTACTTCGCGCCCCCCAGCCCGTGCACGAACAGGTCGGCCAGCAGCAGCCGCGTGAACAGCGTCAACGTCAACGCTCGCGGCCGCAATTGGATCCCCCGCTCGGCGAGCGCCGCGATGGCATTCGCGGCATCGTCGGGCGAGTCCGACCAGCCGGCGATCACGTCCCGTTCGTTGCGCAGCTCCCACGCATTGGCGAGCCGGTGCACGAACGGTCGTTGCCGTTGCGAATCGCCGGCCCGCCACACGCGGAACGGGACCTCGCACCACGCGCCATCGTTCGCGAGGTCGGGCACTGGATGCGCCCGGCTGCGGATGTGATTGGCCTGGCGGTACTCGTGCACCACGTCGTTGTAGTGCCGTGCCACGTCGTTCGCCCGCAGCATCAGCAGCGCGGCGAACCGGTGGAACGACGCCGTGCCGCTCAATCGCGACACCGGCAGTTCCAGGTTCGCCACGCCCCACGCGCGCTCCACGGCAATCCGCGCCGCCGTCAACGCATCGACCAGCGAATCGCCACGCGTTCGTTGTGAGAGTGCGGCCGGCCAGGCAGAGGTCGCCAGCGGCTCGATGCCCCACGGCCCCATGCGGCGCGCGATCCGCTCCGCGAACGAGTCGAAGCATGCGGCGTCGGTCACGCGCGCTTCTTCCCACGGCCGCGGCGACGGCAGATGGTCGAAGGCCTCCCACGCGAACTGCGGCGACTGCACCGTGCCCGCGGGTACGCGGATCGCCGTGCGCTTCAGCAGGTCGTTGTCGACGATCACATGCAGCGACGTCCCGCGGCAGCGCTCGGCCAGCCGGTGAATCGCGAAGTTCTTCGCCCACACGCCGGCGTGAAACAGCTCCGGCTGGTGGCCGTCGACGATCAACGGGCCGTCGGGGGCGATGGCGGGCGCATCGCCGACGATCTCGGTGGTGTAGCGAATGGCCGCGGCGAGGACGTCACGCACCGTTTCGGCGCGCCACGCCGCCCAGTCGATGCCGCCTGTAAGCAGATGCTCGGCGAACCAGCGCTGGTTAGTCGCGACGAGCCGCGGCAGATCGGCCCACGGCGGTGCGACGATGGCCGCGCGGTTGGCCAACGGCGCCCGCCATTCCCGGCGGACGACGTGTGCGGCAGTGCGGCCGGTCGATGACGCCGATGATTCCGCCATACCGCCCCGCTCGCCGACTGCCTACGTAGGACGAATTGGAAATCGGTCCCACGGAGAGATGCTCGCCCTCAGCGGCCGCACGCGGCCGTCGCACAACCGATCTGCTGTGCGGCGACTTCGCGCTCCAGCACCTCATAATAGTGTGTCAGCCGCCGGCCTGCGTCGTCCAGCGATCCGCCAAACGACCGGCTTTCGTCCAGGTACACGAGCGGTACCGGAAACTCCACGATCTTCCAACCTAGCCTGGCCGCCTGCACCCACACCTGCAGCGGCATCGCGTAGCCCAGTTCGGTGACGTTCAACGGCGCGAGCGAAGGCACGCGGTACGCCTTGAAGCCGCAAAAGGCGTCGGTCAGACCCAGGTGAAGCCGCCGGTTGAGCCAATCGGTGATTTCCTTGTTGATGCGACGGCGATCTTCGGGCGGCCGGCTGTCGTCGGGGAACTGCTTCAGATAGCGGCTGCCCGACACCAGATCCACCGGTCCGCCTCGAGAATTCCACACCGCGGCGGCGAGTTCGGGGATCAGCTTCGGCTCGTGCTGGCCATCGCAGTCGATGGTGACCAGCACGTCGTACTCCTGCTCCAGCGCGTAGAGGAACGCCGTCCGCAGCGCGCCGCCGTAGCCCTGGTTGGTCTCATGCGTGATGACGTGCACGTCCAGCCGTCGCGACAGCAGCTCTGGCGTCGCGTCGGTCGAACCGTCGTCGACCACCAGCACATCCTGGCTGTAGCGGCAGACTTCGTCGAGCACGGGCCCAACGTGTTTGGCCTCGTTGTGGACCGGCAGCGCCGTCAGCACGCGATGCGACATGGAGGCATTCCCCAAGTTCGATGCAGGCGTTCGTCTCGTCCGCAAGGATTGTAGGCCAACCTCCCGCGGGGTCAACCGCGTCGCGGCTGACCAAAATGAGAGCCAAAATCGTTGACGCTCGTCGCGCCGCGTCCTTACGATCACAGGGAACAGCGGATCTGTGCGGACCAGCGGCTTTCGGCAAGAAGGGACGATCATGTGGACGGCACGGCGACTCGGGCTGACGGTGCTGGTGGCAGCGGCAGTGTTCGGAACGACCGCGGCGGTCTGCGCCGTGGAACCGGCGACGCAACAGCGCGCGGTGATGAACGCGGTCTCGCAACTCGAGCCGGCGGCGATCGGCTTCCACGGATGGCATCGCGCCTGGTATTACGGTGCCGGCCCCTATTCCTACGGCTACGGGTATGCCTATGGACGTCCGCCCATCTATTACAGCGGCTACCGCGGTGGGTATTACGGCGCGTATTCCTATCGGCCCTATGCCTATCGCCCGTACTACTATTCGCCGTATCATTATCGCCCCTATGTGTATCCCGGCTACGCGGTTTCGCCGTATTATCAGCCCTATTACTACGCGCCGCCGGTCTACTCGGGAGCCTACTACTCGCCTTACACGTACTACGGCGCCTATCGGCCGTATTATACGTACCCGATGGGGTACTACCGCTACGGGTACTATGCCTATCCGAGCTATCGGGCGTTCGCGTACCCGTACTCGTATCGCGGGATGTATTACGGGTTGTAACGGCGCGCAATCGCCGCACACTGGAAGTGTGCGGCTAAGCACAATACCGTTCGATGACGGAGATTTCGCCACAAGAGGCAGAAAGGACACGAGAGGGGATGTCTTTTTTGTGGCTCTTTGTGCCTCTTGTGGCTGATTCGGCTTCTTCGTTGAACAGTATTGCGGCTAAGCATCGCTCGACAGCGACCACGCGGCAAGCTTGCCGTGATGCGCGGTGGAGATGCGGTCCACCGCGTCGTTCGCGGCGAAGCCGTGGATGTGCTGGTGTGCCTTGTCCTGGAAGGCCACTTTCCACGTGGACGCATCGTAAACGGTGATGAACCCGGCGTTGTCGCCGCCCGCCGTCACCAGCCACCTGTCATCGGGGGTGAAGACGAGTTGCGTCACCAGGCCCTTGTGCTTGTTGTCGCTGAGTTCCGGCAGCGGCTTGCCGGCCTTCCAGTCGAACACCTCCACGCGGGCCGGTCCGCCCAGGTGGTCGATGTTCTCGATGAGCCCGATGCCGCCGACGGCGAGCCACTTGTTGTCCCGCGAGAAGGCCAGGCTGCGGATGCCGCCGATGGAATGCCGCCGCTGCCGCGGATCCCACGTGTACATGCCAGGCGATTCGACGGTCGCGATCTTCTCGGCGGTGTCCGCGTTCCAGATGGCGATGTGCCCCACCTTGTCGCCGGTGGCGAGCAGCATGCCGTCGGTTGAGAACGCGGCGGCATACAGCATCGACGGATAATGGTGTGGCGTGATTGCCTGATGGTCGGTGAACGCGTGCAGGAGCGCTCCCGACTCCGCGTCCCACAGCTTCACCTGCATATCGTCGGCGATGCTCACCACCCGCTTGCCGTTGGGGCTGGCGACGACCTTGCGGATCCATTTGCTATGGGCGTCGTCGACGGTGCGGATTGCCTGCCGCGTGGTGGCGTCCCACCAGACCAGCTTGCCGTCGTACCCGCCAGAGACGATGCCGGACGGCGTCCACGCCACGCCGTTGATGTAGCTCGAATGCCCCTCGCCGAACGCGACCGCTTCGGGTTTGTCCGCCGCAAGATCGTATTCAAAGAGTTTCGCCTCCGCAGAACCCACGATCACGCGCTCCGTCTCCGGCACCCGCGCGATGCACAGGAAAATGCCCGCCGTGTTGAGCTCTTTAAGCGGCTTGATCTGGTTGAGCGTGGGCATCGTTGTTCTTCAGAAGCCCAGGGATTGCTATTCCTGGGTCTTTTCCCTCATTTGTCGTTCGTCCGGCGAGTCCCGGCGACTGCCCACATGGCAAGGCCCGGGAAAGCACCGACCAAGGCAGCCAGCGCGAGGAGAATGACCAGGGCTGTGGAACTCGCGTTGTCCGGCCCGCTGAGGAACATGCCGATGTTCGCATACGCAAATACGACGGCAACGAGACTGCCAACAATGGCGATCGCGATGCTTAGCTTCATATCGTTCCCACTCCGCGCGTGATAACGAGTCAACGCAGGCGGCCCAGGGATTGCCATCCCTGGGCTTGCTTTGCTAAGCGAGCAACTCTTTAATCGGCCCACATCCAAAGTCTGTCAGCGGGACCGGGCGCGAGCCGACGTGGAACTCTTTCTTGGGGTCGATGCCCAGCGCCTGGAAGATCGTTGCGAACAGATGCCCGGCCTGCACTTCGCCATCGATCACCGTTTTGCCGTCTTCGTCCGACTTGCCCCAGACCGCGCCGCCGTGGACGCCGCAGCCGGTGAGCGAACTGCTCCACGCGCTGGCGAAGTGGTCGCGGCCGAGGCTGGCGTTGATGACCGGGGTGCGGCCGAACTCGCCCAGCGTGACGATCAGTGTGCGCTCCAGCAGTCCGCGGTCTTGCAGATCGTCGATGAGCGTGGACATCACGTGGTCCAGCTCAGTGACCAATTCGAGGTGCGTCTCGAAATTCTGGCCGTGGCTATCCCACCACGCGCGGGCCACCTTCACGAAGGGCACGCCCGCTTCCACCAGCCGGCGGGCAATGAGGCACTGCTCGCCGAACTGCGTCGGACCATATTTGGCGCGCATGTCGGCCGGCTCCTGTTCGATGTCGAACAGCTTTTCGCTGGCCATCAGGCCGCGGACGCGCTCATAAGCCATGTTGTGGCTGGCGACGCTGGGGTTCGGCCGAACCTCGGTGAACCGCTTCGCAAAATACGCCCGCAGGTTGAGGCGGTCTTCGTGGTCGAGGTCGCTGATCGACTCCAGCTTGCGGATGTTCTCCGGCACCATTTGTTCCGTAAGGAACATCGGCGCATAGCGGGCGCCAAGGAAGCCCGACGTCCCTTTGCGGCGGCCTTCGGTCGAGGAATACATCGACACGTAGTCGGGCACGGGGCTGTCGAGACGGCCGAGCTCGTGGGCGATCATCGCGCCGAGATCGGGGCAGGGCAGGCCCTGGTCGACCGCGCGGCCGGTCTCCATCATCTTCGCACCGCCGCCGTGATCGGCGTTCTTCGTGTTGAGCGAACGGATGAGCGCCGTGTGGTGCTGCCGCTGCGCGAGTTTGGGCATCAGCTCTGAGATGTGCACGCCCGGCACGTTGGTGGGAATGGCCCGATACGGTCCGCCGGTGGGGCGGCCCGGTTTCGGATCCCACGTCTCCAACTGGCTCGGCCCGCCCGCGAGCCATAGCAGAATGACATGCTTCTGCTGTTTTTTGACTTCGTTGGCGAGCGCGGGCGTCTGGAGGATGTCCAACCGCGTCATGTCCGCGGCGAACGCGGTGGCAGCGGCGGTGCCAAGGAAACCGCGACGGGAAATGTGATGAGTCATCCGTCACCTCCGCGTCTTAGCCCCCGGCGAGTCGCCGGGAGCCGAGCACTTCAAAAACCGAACCTACGTGATCACTGTTTGATCTGTCCTGAATTCATAATCCTGGCAAGCGCCCGGCCCCCCACGACTCGTGGGGGGCTAAGACGCAGAATCAATGATTGAACCGAAACTCCGGCGTGGTCACCAGCGCCCACACCACTTGCTGCCAGGCCGCGGTGGCGCGGTCGCGGCGGGCTGACAGATACTCTTGCACCGTGAACATCTCGTCCGGCTGCGGGTCGCGCGACAGGGCGATGCGGAACGCGCGGGTGATCGTGGCCGGTTCGTCTTCTGCGGTTTTCAACGTGTTCACGATGCGGTCGGCACTGTCTCGCAGGAAATCGTTCTGCACGCGGTCGCCGTTCGCAAAGAGCAGGGCTTCCGTTACGCTCACCTGAAAGTTCTCGCCCGGCTGTTCGAGCAGGCTCGCGAAGCCGTTCGACTGGTTTTCGAGGTTCTGCCGCTGATTGGCCCAGTTCGGCGACTCCATGTCCACCGCGAACTGCTGCGGATTGCCCGTGACGAGTGCGAGGGAGAGCGACAACTGCTTTGGCGTCAGCGGCCGCGTATTCATGAAGGCGAACAGGTCGGGATCGGGCGTGGGGCCGTTCGCCGTCCACGCGCTCGACCGCGCGTACGCTTCGCTGAGCACGATGCCGCGGATGAGGCGCTGCATGTCGTAACCGTGCTCGATGAAATCGCGTTCCAGCCAGTCGAGCAGTTCGGGATGGCTCGGCGGATTACTCGAGTGCATCTGGTCGAGCGGGTGGACCAGTCCACGGCCGAAGAACCTCGCCCAGGTGCGGTTGACCGCATTGCGGGCGAAAAACCGACGGTTCTCCGGCTTGAGCGCGAGATTGACCAACTCCATCCGCGCGCTGAACGCGGGCGGGGGGGGAGGGGGCTGGTTGTCTTCGCGCTGCTGCCGGCGGATTTCTTCCTCTTCGGCCTTGCGTTCCTCCGCCGTGCGCTCGATGGGAAGCTCATCGACCTTCGCACCGCTCAGGAACATCAGCGAGGCGGTTTTCTCGACGCCCTTGGTCGTCTTGAACTTCACTTCGGCCGTCGATTTCTCCGCCAGCTTTCGCGATTTCGTCAGGTACGTCCGCGCGAAGAACGCCGACAGACCGTAATAGTGGTCCTGCTTCCAATCCTCGACCAGCGGATGGTCGTGGCACTTCGCGCAGCCCACGTTCACGCCGAAGAACAGCACGCTGGTGTCGTTGGTCATCGTGTCCAGCTCGCGGCTGCGCGATTTCAAAAACTGCAGCGCACCGCGCCGGGCCGGGTCGTCTTCCTTCGCGGTCAGCACGTCGGCAAACACCTGGTCCCACGGGCGGTTCTCCTTCGCCGCGGCGAGCAGGTAGTCCCGCCATTCGTTGGAGCTATCGTTGCCGCTGGTGAGCAGTGCGTCGTATTCGTTGCGGAGATGCAGCGCGAAATCGGGGCTGTGCAGCAGACGCTCGACAAGCCGCTCGCGCTTCTCCGAGGGGGATTGCCGCTCGTAGTTTTCAAGTTCCGACAGCGTGGGGACGCGGCCGGCGAGATCCAGCGTCGTGCGCCGCAGCAGGTTGGCATCCACGGCCGGTGCCGCCGGTGCGACCTGCTGTTCCGCCAATCGAACGTCGATGTAATGGTCGATGACGCGCGAGATGGACTGGTCCGCCGGCAACAACTCGGCCGCAGACGCCATTTGCGCAAAGAGAATCGGCAGAGCCAACAACAGCAGGCGGGTGGGCATGGGGCGCATCGGGCAGGATGGCAAGCAGGAATAAGGCAAGCGTAGCGCAACCCACGAAGCCCAGGGATGGCCACCCCTGGGCCTCTGGCCGCCACTACATTAACATCGGTTGATGGATCGGGCAACTCTTAAACTCTTCACTGTGGCTTGAAGCTTCTGGGAGCAGATCGCGAAACCTGCACACAATCCGCCGCGTTTCGTGGTACAACACTCGAGCATGATGAGAGAAGAGACCCAGGGATGGCTATCCCTGGGCTTCCCACAGGAGCCGCGCGATGTTGCTGCGAACGACGTTCATGCTCGTGTTACTTGCCGCTCCGCTCGCGGCGCAGGAACAGCCCGTTCCCAAGGTCCGTGCGGCAAACGTGCTCGCCGTCGCCATCCCCGAGGGCACCCGCACGGAGAAAGACCTGGCGTACATTCCCAACGGCCACGAGCGGCAGAAACTCGACATCTACATTCCCCCCGGTGACGGTGTGAAACCACTGGTGGTCTGGGTGCACGGCGGGGCTTGGAAACAGGGGAGCAAAGACCGCACGCCGGCGATCGCGCTGCTCGGCAAGGGCTACGTGGTGGCGTCGATCAACTACCGTCTGAGCCAGCACGCCACCTTCCCCGCGCAGATCCAGGACTGCCAGGCGGCCATCCGCTGGCTGCGGGCCAATGCGGAAAAGTACCACATCGATCCGCAGCGCATCGGCGTGTGGGGCGCGTCGGCGGGCGGACATCTCGTGGCCCTGCTGGGCACCGCCGATAACTGCGACGCCTGGGAGCCCCTCGGCGAATGCCGCGATCAATCCGCCAAAGTGCAGTGCGTGCTCGACTGGTTCGGACCGGCCGACTTCACGCTGTTCGGCGAACTGGCCACGCGCCCCGGATCATCCATCGGCCAACTGCTTGGCGAAACGAACGGCGACTTGCCGGCGAAACTGAAGTCGGCCAGCCCGGTGACGTACATCACCGCCGACGATCCGCCGTTTCTCATCATGCACGGCGACCAGGATCCGCTGGTGCCGCTGAAACAAAGCGAGCGGCTCTGCGAACTGTTGAAGGAGAAACAGGTGGAGGCGGAGTTGGTGACCCTCGCCGGAGCCCGGCACGGCGGGGCAGAGTTCATCAGCGACACCAGCCGCGCCAAGGTCGAAGCGTTCTTCGCGAAGCATTTGAAACAAAAATGAGTTGTCGCATCCCGTTTAGCCGCGACCCGAAGGGGAGCGCTTGGTGCGTGGGAGGCATCGTCGCGGAGCGCTCCCCTTCGGGTCGCGGCTAAACAATCACCTCCCGCAGATTGCGCTCGATGTTCGCGCAGATGTCTTCCAAAGGCAGGTCGTTCTCGTCGGTGCCGAACGGGTCTTCAATCTCCACGCCGATCTCTTCGATCCCGAAGAACACGTAGGAAATCAGCAGCGTGGCGGTGATGGTGTCCCAGCCGAACTTGGCGACCAGTGCAAACGGCAGCGTGAAGCAATAGATAATGAGCGCCCGCCGCAGGTGGACCGCATAGGCATACGGCATCGGTGTGGAGTGGATGCGTTCGCAGCCGCCGATGTAGTCGATCAGCAGTTGCGTGTTCTGGTCGATCATCATCTGCTGGACGTCGGTAATCAGCCCTTCCGCGCGGGCCTGGTTCACCAGCGCGGTGAGGCGCTGCGACACCGCCAGCGGCGTGCGGTGCTCCATCAGCAGGGCGGCAATATCCGATGGAACCGCCGCCATGGCCGAACTGTGATCCATGCCGCGCAGGCGCAGCATCGCCGCATAGGGGAACGCCATCGTAGCCAGAACGGTGGACCGCATGAGCTGGGGGTTCGCCGTGAAGAGCACGCTGGCCTGCCGGGCCAGGTTGCGGGTTTCGTTGACGATCCCGCCCCACAGCTTGCGGCCTTCCCAGAACCGGTCGTACGACGAATTGGTGCGAAAGACCAGCAGCAACCCCAGCGCCCCGCCGAGCAGCACGTGCGCCGTCTCGGCAATCTCCAGGTCGAAGATCTGCGGATGGAAGAGTTCGTGAATGGAGACGATGAGCACCGACCAGAGCACGGCGGTGGCGACGCGGCCGAGGATCTCGCGCACCAGCGAGCCGCGGATGTCGAACAGATGGCTGAACCAGTCGTGGGGATCGTAGCGCGACATGGCAAGTTTGTACTGACGGAAGCCCAGGGATGGCAATCCCTGGGTCTCTTCGACGATTTCGCATTTGCGCACGGACACGAATGCACTACAGTTTGCCCCCGAAAATGCGCAGGGAAAGGATGCCCATGAAGATCCGCAGCCGCTGGGTAACGAAGTGCGCCACGTTTCTCGCAGTCGCATTGTTCCGGCTGCTCTTCGCCACCTGCCGCAAAGTTCAGGTCGTCAGCGATCCGCGGCTGCGGGTCGATGGCGCGCCCGATGACGCCGATCCTGAACGGTTCATCGTCTGCGTCTGGCATGACTCGCTGCTGATCCCCGCATTCTGCGGCTCGA
>Ga0073934_10011630_pt1 | contig 10591 bp, 10 predicted proteins | sample LarsenN4metaG_FD_76834 | JGI IMG/M metagenome (GOLD analysis project Ga0073934, IMG submission 76834) | Hot spring sediment bacterial and archeal communities from British Columbia, Canada, to study Microbial Dark Matter (Phase II) - Larsen... ... | reverse complement strand
CTGGATAGCGGCGAAGATGAAACGTACACACTCGTCTATCCGGAACAGGCCAATGCGGCCGAAGGAAAAATTTCGGTACTCGCACCCATTGGAACGGCCATGCTTGGCTATCGTATCGGCGATGTGTTTGAGTGGGAAGTCCCCGCCGGAAAAAGACGGCTCAGGATCGAAAAAATTCTCTATCAACCTGAGGCATCAGGAGATTACGAGTTGTAGACCACGGGTAAAAGATCATGGACTTCCGGGAAAATCTCCCGGAAGTTTTACTCTATAAACCGAACGCCAGGCTATTCACCTGGCGTTCGGTTTTGATCATTCTTATTCGGCAGCACCAATGGGATATCTAAAAAGGGATGCTTGATCACCTGCACCGGCAGGCAATAGGCCTCTTCAATCAATTGAGGCTGCAAAACTTCCTGCGGCTTGCCGATGGCTTTGATGTTTCCGGCAACCATCAGCGCGACCCGGTCCGCGTAATGCGCGGCGAGATTCAAGTCATGTAAGGCAACCAGTACAGCGAGCTGATCCTTGTGCGCAAGCTCATGCACCAGTTCCAGCAAACTGACCTGATACTGCAAATCGAGATGAGCAGTCGGTTCATCCAGCAGAAGAATGGGCGTGGATTGGCACAACGCTCGCGCGAGCAAAACACGCTGCTGTTCTCCACCAGAAAGCTCCCCCACGCGCCTCTCAGCCAGAGGCAGCGCGCTGACGCGGGTGAGCGCCCGGCGCGCGATCTCTTCATCCTTGCTCGAGAGCTGACCGAGAAATCCAAGGTGCGGCGTGCGTCCAAAGAGAACCGTTTCCCAGACGGTATATGCAGGAGGCATGGATACTGCCTGAGGAACGGTAGCGATATAGCGGGCGCGTTGGAGGATCGAGAGCGAAGCGAAGTCATCCCCGTTCGTGCGGATCTTTCCCTCTGTAAGGGGAATCACGCCGCTCACTGCGCGGATCAGCGTCGATTTGCCCGCGCCGTTCGGCCCGATCAACGCCAGGACTTCTCCGCTTTGCACATTGAGTGAGACACTATGCAGGATGCGGCGAGGGCCATAAGAGACAGAGAGGTTTTGAATTTTCAGCATAATATAATTTATACTCGTTGGTCTCGATACGGTCTCAGAGAGCATTCGACCTACTCGACCAGCGAAGTATAGTTAGAAAATTAAGTACCAATACAAAGCAATTTCCTCGGTAGTGGGATCCTGACCCTTATACAACTGTGTGTCGAAGCCATATAGTTTGAAGCCACATCGTTCATACAGTCGGCAGGCAGCGACATTGTTGTCTTGTGTTTCCAGCATGATGCCCGGCAACCCTTTGGACTTTGCCCATTCGACGGCGCGTTCGATCAGGGCACGTCCAACACCTCGTCCGCGATACTCTGGTTCCACAGCGATATCATCGATATATGCATAGTTATTCCAGTGCTTCCAGAGGCGGATCTGCCCGGCAAGCGTGTTATCCACATAAGCAAAGAAAACGATCTTATCGGAGCTGCCGACATAGGCTCTGGGCTCGACCTCTTCCGGCCCGTATTGCTTTCTGTACGGAGGCACAGCGACAACCGTGTAGCTGATCTTTCCATTCTCTGCATGCAACACCAGTTTTGATGTCACCTCAAAAGAGCTGCCATACTGCTTGACAGAGGGAACCGTGCTTTCGTCAATTTCTCGAATCGTAACGTTCATAGGACCTGCTTGATGACAGTTGGGATCCCCGCCACCATGAAAATGACTTGATCCGCTGCGCGCGCTAACTGCTGGTTGGCCCAACCCAAGCCGTCGCGATAGACGCGTCCCATCTGGTAGGCTGGAACAAGTCCCAGCCCCACCTCATTGGAAATGACAAGCCAATCCTGTTTTCGCTCAGGCGCACGGATCGCTTCGATCAATTCGTTTACTTCTTTTTGCAGAGCCTGCATAAAAGGTGTTTCATCTACAAGGTCATCTTTCGCAAACCGCATCACCATATTACTGACGAGCAGCGTGATGCAATCCAGAATCACAACCTCCGACTTAATTTGCTGTACATGCGCTGCAACATTGGATGGAAGTTCCAGTGTTTCCCATTGGGATGGGCGTTCGATGCGATGCTTTTGGATGCGCGCTGACATCTCTTCATCCAGCGCCTGCGCGGTGGCGATAAAGGTTACCGGTTTACCGGTCTCCTCGGCCTGGCCCTGAGCATAGGAGGATTTTCCACTCCGCGCCCCACCCAGGATCAACACTAGTCTGCCCATATGATTCGTTCCATCTCACTCATATTAACTGCGGCCTCTACTTCGTCCGCCAGATCATTCAGGGACTTCTCAAGCTGATGAGTCGCCTGAACAGGAAACGAGCGATGTTCAGGTTCCCAGCCCAGGCTGGTCAGCCATGCATGGCGAAAGGCGGTATTGCCGAACAGGCCGTGCAAATAACATCCCCAGATCCTCCCATCAGCACTTATAGCGCCATCGAAAAATTCACAGGGCAACGCATTACGCGCATCGATCTTGAGCCACGTGGAAGCGCTGGTCGTGCGCCCCATATGGATCTCATAGCCCTGCAGGTCACACTCCGATAAACTCCCCAGCCACGCGGTGCCTTCGATCACCTGTGCGTGGACTTGATAGGTGGCTTTCTTTGGGAGGAAAGACGTTTCGGTCGGTAAAAGCCCTAAACCTTCGAGATGATCTTCTGAAGATTCGACATGGTGAGGATCGTGAATCCAGCGACCGAGCATTTGATAGCCGCCGCAGATCCCCACCAGCGCCCCACCGCGTTGCACATGCTGCCGAATGACCAGCTCAAAGCCGCGCTCTCGCAGCCAGGCCAGGTCCGCCATCGTGCTCTTGGTGCCCGGCAGAATGATGGCATCTGGCTGCCCAACGTCAGAAGCCTGTGCTGCATAACGGACACGCACATGCGGGTCATTGCGAAACGGATCAAAATCGTCGAAGTTTGAGATCAGCGGCAGGTGAATGACCACGATGTCGATTGACCCTGAATCATGAGGTGGAGCAAATCTCTGTCCATCCAGCGCAACAGCGTCTTCCTCAGGCAGGTTTAAATCTTTCAGATAAGGGATGACACCCAGCACCGGCAGCTTTGACTTTTCCTTCAGGATGCGCACACCTTCTTCAAAAAGACGGATATCGCCGCGAAATTTATTGACGAGAAGTCCACGCACCAGTCGTTGCTCCGGCTCATCCAGCAGCCATAACGTTCCAAGAAGCTGGGCAAAGATGCCGCCGCGGTCGATATCCCCCGCCAGCAGGACCGGGGCATCCGCGTAACGCGCGATGGCCATGTTGACGATATCGCCTTCCTTCAGATTCAATTCCGCGGGGCTTCCTGCGCCTTCGATGATCACCAGATCGTTTTGTGCCCGCAAACGATCCAGCGCGGCAGTGGCACATTTCCATAAAGTTTGTTTATAACTGTAGTAATCATATGCACTGAGAGTCTTAAACGGTCGTCCGTCCAGGATGATCTGGCTGCGAGCATCGGCTTCAGGTTTGATCAAAATCGGGTTCAAATCGGAAGAAAGCGGCGTCCCTGCGGCATGAGCCTGCAAGGCCTGGGCGCGGCCGATCTCTGAGCCATCCGGACAGACCGCGGCGTTGTTGGACATATTCTGTGCTTTGAATGGTGCAACCTTCCATCCGCGGCGCGCAAAGATGCGGCACAAAGCCGTGACCAACAAACTCTTTCCTACGGAAGAACTGGCTCCCTGGATCATCAGTGTTCTTGCCGTCATGGAGTTACTCCAATGGACTCCTGCTGTTCAATCGTCTAAAGACTTGCATCGAGGATAAAAAATCCTCTTCCGAAAAGATCTCCAGTGTCAACACACCCGCATAGTTCGCGCCGATTAACACATCCCATACCGCGCCGACTTTTTCCTGTGGCATATACATGAGGGAGCGATGATCACGTTCCGCAATTCCATGCATGTGAATCACACGCGTCCTCGGTAGGGCAGCCTGTAAATAAGGGATCGGATCATGGCCGTCCAGCCAGAGATGACCTACATCCACGCAGCGGCTGACCGGGATTCGGTCCAACACTGGTTGAATGAAATCGAGTGGATACGTTTCCAAATTTTCAACAGCCAGTTTCTCCGCTCCGCCCGCCCACGCAGCAACAATCTCCAGTGCACGGACTGATTGATCCTGCCAACGCTTGATTAAATCTTCGACCGTCGAAGTGCGGACGGATCTTCCATCCAGATGCAGCACATACGCCCAGGGGTCGAGTCCACGTGTGCATTCGATCACCCGTTTGGCTTTGACCAGCGACTGGTCATACTCAGAACCATCATCGCCTAACTTAAGATCGAGCGGCAAATGGATCGTGTATGTCAAATCGTGCTGACGCGCAATCTGGGAGAGCTCAGCGATCACTTCAGCCGATGGCAAATTGTTGGGGCCATCGTCTACTTCGAACAGGATCAGCTCAATATCCCAGACTTTGCCCGCGAGATAACGCGCGTTGGGCAGGATATCATCGGGAATGATGTAAGAAGTGGTGCCAAGGCGAAAAGGATAATTCTGCATTGCTTTCCAAACTCTGGTGGTCGAGTACCCGTTCTCCCCGCAGTTGAACTGCGGGGAGCGAGGTGTATCGAGACCACCAATTCAATGTTTACTTCACATGTTTGGTCTCCCTGGCTCGTTCGGGCAGGACGGGCGATACGTGCTTCGCACACTCGACCAACGAGGTCAACATTAATATTAAGTCACTACAAATGCCAATATCACAACAGTTTCAACGATTTCAACGAGCATCCCAAACACATCCCCTGTCACGCCGCCGATCCGAGATTTTGCTAGCCCTAAGACCAGAGCCATTGCACCTGTACCTGCAACAATAGACAAGGCCCCGTGGACACCCAGGAAGATCGCGATCCCCAGGGGAATCACCGCGCTCCAAATGATGAATGAGCGTCGGAACCCTGCTGCAAAATCTGCGGCCATGCCGGAGGCGCGCGCAAGTGGAAGCAAGCCTGCTGGCAAAATGCACCAGCGTGCCAAACTCGCCGCCAGCAGGATGCCAGGGCTGGTAGCAGACGTGAGAGATGCCAACGCTGCGGCTTTGAGAAATAAAACCAATATCAAGCCGATCACACCGAATGTGCCAATGTGTGGATCTTTCATGATTTCGAGTCTGCGCTCGCGCCCCGCGCTGACAAACAGGCCATCGCAGCAATCGGCGAGTCCATCGAGATGCAGACCACCGGTCAATACGACCCAGACCCCAAGCGTTATGACCCCCGCTGCCAGCGATGGCAAAAAAAGCAGGGTCACTTCCCAGGCAAGCCAGGTCAACGCGCCGATGATCAATCCCACCAGCGGATACCAGACCGCCGCGCGCCCACTATCGCCTGCTGACCAGTCATCGGGCAGACCAACAGGCAGGGTAGTCATCAAGCCAAAAGCGATTCGCAAATTTCGCATTTCACTTTTTCCAAAAGAATTAAACACGACGGACACAAAGAACACGAAGGTAAATCCAAAAGGATTCAGCTCATTGCGCGGTGCTGCCAACCTTTGAGTCCTTCGTGCCCTTTGTGTTTAAAAGCATTATTCTTTATCACTCACACCTGCTTCATCGAAGGTTGCCATCTCGCGCAGGATGCGCGTCGAGGCTTCGATCAGATGAAACGCCAGCGCCGCGCCCGTCCCCTCGCCGAGACGCATATTCAAATCGAGCAGCGGCGTAAGCTTCAAATGCTTCAACATGGCCTGATGCCCGACTTCCACCGATCGATGCGCGCTGATTAAATAATCACGCGTACGAGGTGCGAGCTTTACAGCGATCATTGCGGCGGCAGTAGAAATAAAACCATCCACCACAACCGGGATTCGGCGACTCGCCGCAGCGATCATGACTCCTGCTAACCCGGCGATCTCCAATCCACCCACTTTGTGCAAAACATCCATCGCATCGTTTGCATCCGGTTGGTTCACTGCCAGCGATTGCTCGATCACCTTGATCTTGCGCTCCAGGCCCTGATCGTCGATCCCCGTCCCGCGCCCAACCACCTGCGCGACGGGGAGACCTGTCAGCGCCGCGGCAATGGCAGAGGAGGGCGTTGTGTTGCCGATACCCATATCGCCGGTGGCAACAAGATCGAGTCCGCGTTCTGCTTCCTCATTCAGAACATCGATCCCAACTTGAAGAGCCTGCGCGGCTTCCTCACGAGTCATCGCGGGACCTTGCGCCTGGTTCCGTGTCCCGCACATGACCTTGCGCTGAATCAACCCGGGCACTGGCTCGAACTCTGCCGCGACGCCGATATCCACAACCGAGACGCGGGCACCTGCTTGCCGAGCCAGCACATTGATCGCGGCCCCGCCGCGCAAGAAGTTCAACACCATTTGCCGCGTGACCTCCACAGGATAAGCACTGACTCCTTCACGCGCCACCCCGTGATCGGCAGCCATGACGATTACAGCTTTCCGTTCCACTGAAGGGAACGGATCGGACTTCATCCCCGCCAGTTGAATCGAAAGCTCTTCCAGCCATCCCAGACTGCCGCGCGGCTTGGTCAACGTATCCTGACGCGCCCGCGCAGATTGCATCGCAGCTTCATCGAGTGGCTTGATTTCTTTGATGATTTCTTCGAATTTCATGAGGTTCTCCATTGAATGTCAAAACTCAATTCCAGGTTGAGCTTGAATGCCCTGTGTCGTGAATGGATGCTTGATCTCGCGCATTTCCGTGACAAGATCGGCATAGTTGATCAATGCCTGTGGAGCATCCCGTCCGGTGATCACAAGATGCAAGGCTTCAGGCTTGTTGGCTTTGAGCCAGTCAATGACCCGGGTTGTATCCAGCCAGCCAAAGTGCATGGCATAAGTGAATTCGTCCAGGATGATCAGGTCATAATTTTGGCCGGTGATTTTCTCTTTGGCGATCTCCCAACCGTTGAGTGCCCGCGCAACGGTTTCATCCATATCCTTCGATGTCCACGTAAACCCATCGCCGGTGGTAAACCAGTCGATGCCAAGTTTCTTCGCAGCTTTGATCTCGCCCCACTGACCCGTTTCCGCCTTGATGAACTGGATCACACAAACGCGAAAGCCGCGTCCCCAGGCCCGCAACAGAACTCCAAAGGCTGAGGTACTCTTGCCTTTGCCGTTCCCGGTGTTGACGATCACCAGTCCCTTTTTCACTTTCTTGTTGTTCATTTTGTTCACCAGATTCCCTGATTCTTCGCCCGTCGCAGCACCCACAGGAAAAACGGCGCGCCTGCTAGGGCTGTAACGATACCAACGGGCAATTCCTGTGGCGCCAGCACGATACGCGCCAACACATCCGCGAACAGCAAGACCGCCGCGCCGCCGATAATGCTGAGAGGGATCAAACGGCGGTAATCCACGCCCCACCAGATGCGCACGATATGCGGGACAACCAGACCCACGAAACCAATGATCCCTGCAAACGAGACCGCCGCGGCGGTTACCAGCGAGGCCGCCACAATAATGATGAACTTTGCGCGGCGAACGTTCAATCCCATTTGCGTAGCCTGATCGTCGCCAAACTGCAGAAGGTTCAGGGCATATCCGGTCAAGACGAGTGTGACTAAGCCAATCCCGAGATAGGGAATCAGCGCCAGGGTTGCATTCCAACTGACAAGGCTCACACCACCCAGTAACCATCCGATGGCGCGGCGCACTTCCCCTGTCGAGCGCAGCATCAGGAATGAGGTGAGCGAAACTGCAAACGAAGAGACCGCAACCCCTGCCAGGATCAGGCTCGTAGTCGGCACGCTTCCACCGATGTGTGCAATCGTGTAAACGAGATAAACCGTGAGCAGGCTGGCGATAAAAGCTGCTAACGGAACCGCCAAAAGTCCGAGTGTGGTGTACGGCCAGCGGATGGACATGGCAATGATCGCGCCCAGTCCCGCGCCCGAGGCCACGCCGATCAGATATGGGTCCGCTAACGGATTGCGGAACAACCCCTGATAGGCCGCACCGCTCCCCGCCAGCGCCGCGCCAACCAGCGCGATCAACGCCGTGCGCGGCAAACGGATATCCAGAAGGATGGTGCGGAACGTGTCGTTCGCGGCCGTCCCAGTGATGACATGCCACAATTCCGTAGGTGGGATGAATACAGAACCAATCGCCATGCTCAGCAGAAGCATGAGACCCAGTGCAAGCAGAGTGATGAGGAAAGGATTGCGCATGGGCGAATGTATACAGGTACACAGGTAAACAAGTATCCGGGTTTGTGTACCTATCTCACTGAAACAGCTCCGGTCGCATTAGCTTGGCCAGTTCCTCCAACGCATCCACCAGGCGCGGGCCGGGGCGGCTGACCAGATCATCGTTGAAAGGCAGGACGTTCCCGTTCTTGACAGCACTCAAGTTTTCCCAGCCGGGCCGTTGCGCAATCGATTCAGGCGTCACACCGTAGCGGGCATCGCCAAGAATGATGAACGCCGGATCTGCAGCCACTACCTGCTCCAGACTCATCTGAGGGTAACCGTCCAGGTCAGAGGCGATATTGTGCCCGCCGGCCCGCTCAATCAACTGGGTAATGAATGTGCCTTTGCCTGCTGTATATGGCTTGGCCGGGTCTGTCGCATCCAATTCATAAAACACGCCAGGGCGCGAGCTGATCGGAGCGATCTTCTCATCCACAACCGCGACGCGTTCCTTCAACGACTCGATCAGAGTAGCAGTTTCCTCCTCACGTCCGGTCAGCTGCGCGACGATTTCCAGGTTGCCATACATCTCTTCCAGGGTCAGGGGATTGTTCAGGTAATAAACGGTCAGACCCAAATCGTCGAGCTGCTTCACCTGCTCGGGTGTGTTAATCTCCGCGGCGAGCACCAGGTCGGGCTTGAGCGAAACAATCAATTCCGTATTCAGCGATTCAAATGCGGGACCAATATCCGCGGCCTTTTTTGCATCCTCAGGAAAATCTGAAAGTTGATCGCGCCCCACCACCTGACCTCCCGCGCCAATCGCAAATAAGATCTCTGTGTTCGAAGGCGCGAGAGAAACAATGCGCTGGGCAGGACCGTTGAGAGTGATCTCGCGCCCAAGCCCATCAGTGAAAGTCAATGTTTCGGGTGCAGGTGTCGCTATGACCTGAGGCGCACAGGCAGTCAGCAAAATGATGAGTAAAGTTACTAGAAAAATTTTTCGAAACATGGTTTCTCCGTATTATTTGTCATCGCGACAAAGTAATCTCCTGGAACCGTGGGATTGCTTCGCCCATCGAGGCTCGCAACGACATTTCGTATTGGAATCAAAATCCCCAGCCATTTGCTGGGGAGGTTGGAGAGGCAGTCCGAGGAGCCGTCCTCCACCTCCTTCCGCGAGAGTGTGATAGAACCGACCAGAGCGGGCGACCTGACTTGTTAGCTATCAGCTGTCAGCTATTAGTTTTTAGCCAGAAGGCTATTTGCTAAATGCTAAACGCTAATCGCTAATTCACAGTTGCGCGACAGTGCTGGACTCACACCAGCTTCGCCGCTGACTGGTCTATTTAATTATATGTATTTTATGCCGCGTGCGCAGTCCCGTCAATGACAGGATTCTTCAGGCGAGCATAGAGAATGAACATCATCACAACAGTGACGATAAGCAGCGAAATGTTGCCTTCACGCCCATAAAAAATAAGCGCAAAGGTTGGGACAAGGTAACACAGGATCAGAATGGCTATTTGCCCGGGATTTGTTTTGCCAACAAGAACCGCGAGCGGTACGAGCAACAACAAAAAATCATAGTTGTAAAGATAAGGACTGACCAGCAAGGTAACAAGCAAAGCCGCGCTCAATAAAAGCTCATGTGAGCGAAAAGAAGACCAAACGAAATAAAATAGGATACCGAAAAGGATCAGCATTGCCAGGGCGATCAAGACCGCGTTTGAAAGCGAGCCATCAAACAGCCATCTCGATAACTCCACAGGCAGACTTACACATTCAGAGCAGCCGGCCACGTTCCCTTCGTTTTGATAATTCAGCAACATCTTTGGATAGCTGATGATCCAGGCGGGATCTGTAAGAAAGCCAATGATGAAAAGAAAGCCTGCCGCAATCGCGGTAGAACGGATCACGCGCCGCCCGAAGCTGCTCCTGTTTACGATCAGCCACCCCAGCACCGACAACAAAATCAGCGCGCCGACATGTGGCTTGAAGGTCAGCAGTACGATACCGAGGGTCGTCAGCGGGACGTTTTCTTTTCGCAGGGCATAGACCAACAAAGAGGTACCAAGCAAAATAGGGAAGTCATATTGGCCAACCGACAACGCGCCCAGCACGGGCAGAAAGAACAACGCCAGAGGGAAGGCAATTAATCTCGCTCGTCCGGGCCAGCCATCGGTGAGCAGCCAGACAGACAGGAACAACATGGCGAGGTTCAGCTCGAACCATAACGTCGCGGCGACGTTGGCAGGCAACAGCCCTAAATAAAATGTACTCAGCGCGTACCACGGTGGGTAAGGGAAGCGGGCCAGAAAGAAATTTTCAGGTGGCAAGCCTGAGTGCTGTTGTGCAAGGGCTTCAACTTTTGGAATATCATAAATGGGAACCCGGTTTACAAGAGCCAGGTCTGTATTGTAGAGAGCGCTGAAATCGGAATGAGCAG
>Ga0073934_10011629_pt1 | contig 10592 bp, 8 predicted proteins | sample LarsenN4metaG_FD_76834 | JGI IMG/M metagenome (GOLD analysis project Ga0073934, IMG submission 76834) | Hot spring sediment bacterial and archeal communities from British Columbia, Canada, to study Microbial Dark Matter (Phase II) - Larsen... ... | reverse complement strand
GCTGTCGGAATACCCGATGGGCACGCCGGCTCACCCGCAGAACTTCCCGATGCGGAACCGCATTGTGAGCGGCATCAGCTATGCGACGGTGATTGTGGAAGGGGCGCAGTATTCCGGTTCGTCGATCACGGCGCGCACGGCGGCCGAGCAGGGCCGCGAGGTGTACGCGATCCCGGGCCCGATCAATTCGAAGATGAGCTGGGTGCCGAATCTGTTGATCAAGCAGGGCGCGCGCCTGCTCCAGGACGCACAGGACCTGATCACGGATCTGCCGGAGCCGATGCGGCTGTCGCTGGCGGGGCAGGAGGCGAGCGAGAAGGCGGCCCAGCCGGAGCAGTTCAACCTCGATTTGCGGTTCGGGCAGAACGCGCCGCTGGCCAAGAGCCTGTTGCAGGCGCTGAAGGCCGAATCCGCCGTGAAACTCGACATGCTGATTGAATCCGCCGTGCCGGCGTCGCCCTCAGAGGTGATGGCGACTCTCTTCGAACTGGAACTCACCGGGCTGGTGCGCCAACTCCCCGGAAAGCAGTTTGCTAGAGTGTGGTAGGTGCGCATTCCCAGAGGGGGGCCTTCGCGGAGCCCTTGACGGGGATGCTACCTTCATGGTGTCAGTCTCTTCTCTCCGTTCGCCGCCTGGCCGGAAGAAGGCAGGCCCGAAAGGAACATCGTTCTCGCTCATGAGTAAGTCTCTCGTCATTGTCGAATCGCCGGCAAAGTCGAAAACCATCGCCAAGTACCTCGGCAAGGACTTCACGGTCAAGGCCTCGCTGGGCCACATCAAGGATCTGCCCAAGAAGGATCTTTCGGTGGACGTGGACGGCGACTTCACGCCGCGCTACGAAGTGATTGAAGGCAAACGGAAACTGATCCAGGAGCTGAAGCAGGCGGCGAAGGACGTCGAAGCCATCTACCTGGCCGCCGACCCGGACCGCGAAGGCGAGGCCATCTGCTATCACCTGATGGAGGAACTGGCGGGCGCTTCGAAGAAGGGGCCCGGGGCGAAGATCTACCGCGTGATGTTCAACGAGATCACGGCGCCGGCCATCCGCCAGGCGTTTGAGACGCCGGGCCAGGTGAACACGAACCTGGTGGACGCGCAGCAGGCGCGGCGCGTGTTGGACCGCATTGTGGGCTACAAGATCTCGCCACTGCTGTGGGACAAGGTGCAGCGCGGGCTTTCGGCGGGGCGTGTGCAGACGGTGGCGCTGCGGCTGATTGTGGAGCGGGAGCGTGAGATCCGGGCGTTCGTACCGGAAGAGTATTGGACGATTGACGTCAGTTTGAACGCGAAGAAGCCGCCGGTGTTGACGGCGCGGCTGGCGAAAAGAAACGGCGAAAATCTGAAGATCACGAGCGCCGAGGAATCGAACGCGGTTCTGGCGGCGGTTGAGAACGCGGCCTACACCGTGCAGTCGGTGGGGACGAAGGAAAAGCGGCGCAACCCTGTGCCACCTTTTATTACGTCGACCATGCAGCAGGAGTCGGCGCGCAAGCTGCGGTTTTCAGTGAAGCGCACGATGGGGCTGGCGCAGCGGCTGTATGAAGGCGTGGAGATGGGTTCGGAAGGCGCGGTGGGATTGATCACCTACATGCGCACGGATTCTGTGCGTGTGTCCGAGTCGGCCTTGCAGGACGTGCGCGAGTTCATTCCGAAGCGCTATGGCGACGCCTACCTGCCGGCCAAGCCGAATTACTACAAAGGCAAGAAGGATGCCCAGGATGCGCACGAAGCGATCCGCCCGACCTCGGTGGCGTTGACTCCGGATGAAGCGGCGAAGTTCCTGTCCGACGATGAGTTGAAGCTCTACCGCCTGATCTGGACGCGCTTTGTGGCGAGCCAGATGACGCCGGCCGTGTTCGACCAGACGACGATCGACGTGGCGGCCAACGGCAGCGACGGCGCGTCGTACCTGTTCCGCGCCACGGGTTCGGTTCCGAAATTCGACGGCTTCCTGGCGGTGTACCAGGAGGGCAAGGACCAGAAGGACGAGGAAGACGAGGAGCTGAAGCACAAGCTGCCGCAGGTGGAGCAGGGCGAGGTGCTGAAGTTCAAGGCGATCACGCCGGAGCAGCACTTCACGGAGCCGCCGCCACGGTTCAACGAAGCGACGCTGGTGAAGGAACTGGAAGCCGACGGCGTGGGGCGGCCGTCGACGTACGCCTCGATTCTGTCGACGATTCAGGATCGCGGGTATGTGAAGAAAGAGGGCGGCAAGTTCAGCCCGACCGAGCTGGGCTTCGTGGTGACCGACCAGCTGGTGAAGAGCTTCGACGACATCTTCGACGTGCGCTACACGGCGCGCATGGAGCAGGAGCTCGACGAGATCGAAGAGGGCAAGGTGGAATGGCGCGCGGCCATGCGCGAGTTCTACGACAAGTTCAACGTGGACCTGGAGCGCGCCGGCTCCATCATGGAGAACATCAAGCGCATGGAGAAGCCGACGGGGCTTTCCTGCGACAAGTGTGGCAAGCCGATGGTGCTGCGCTGGGGCAAGCACGGCACGTTTGTCGGCTGCTCGGGTTACCCGGAGTGCACGAACACGCGCGAGCCTTCGGCGGACATGGTCGAGGGCGCGGGGATGGAGATCTCCGAGCAGGACGAGGACGTTTACTGCGAGAACTGCGGCCGCGTGATGGTGCTCAAGAAGGGGCGGTTCGGGCAGTTTCTGGCGTGCTCGGGCTACCCGGACTGCAAGACGACGAAGCAGCTCGGCACGGCGCAACAGAAGAAGGCCGATGTGCCGTTGGAGGAGAACTGCCCGACCTGTGGCAGCAACCTCGTGTTGAAGTATGGGCGCTTTGGCGAGTTCACCGCCTGCTCCAACTATCCGACCTGCAAGTACGTGAAGCAGAAAACGATCGGCGTCACCTGCCCGCAGTGCGGCAAGGGCGAGATCATTGAGCGGCGCTCCAAGCGCGGCAAGACGTTCTTCGGCTGCAATGCGTATCCGGAGTGCGACTTCGTGGCGTGGTCAAAGCCGATTGTGGAGAAGTGCCCGAGTTGCGCCTCGCCGTACCTGGTGGAGAAGCGGCTCAAGAAGGGCAACTTCGCCGCCTGCCCGAACAAGGAGTGCAAGTACACGCGCGAGTTGACGCCGGAGGAAGAGGGCGCGGCGGTCAGCTAGGTTCGCGCGGAGGCGGGGTGTGCCCGCGCGGCGCTCAGTCGCCTTCGTAGGGGAACTTGCGGATCGAGCGGGTGCAGTCCGACAAAGCCTGCAAGAGCGTGCGGCCCCAGCCGCAGGGACGGAAGGGCAACGACTTCTGGTTGGTTTCCTTGTCGGTGGTGGCGAAGAACGCCATCATGGGATCGGCCGGGTTGGCGTATTCGCGCACGGTGATGAGGAACTCCACCTCGCGGTCGCCGTATCTCTGCACCAGGGAAAAGTGATGCAGGATGGCCAGCTTCTCGGCCTGCTCCGCATCGGCGAATTTCCATTCCGCCATTCGGTCCTCCGCAATCGGGAATTGGAGGTCAGATTATAGCGCGGGTCAGCGCAGGGTCTTGCGCAGCCAGTCGACCATCATGGGTTTGTAGGCCTGCCATTCGGGGTTCTTCTCCCAAGCGCCGATGCCGTGCGGGGCGCCTTCGACGGTGAACACTTCGCAGCGGTTGCCGGCGGCTTTCAGCTTGTCGCAGAGCAGGGGCGACTGGTCGTAGGGCACGGCGGCGTCCTTCGTGCCGTGGATGAAGAGGAAGGGCGGCAAGCCTTTTTTGACGTAGGTGGCGGGCGAGGCTTCGCGGAGCTTGGCGATGCCCGCCGCGTCGAGCTGATCGACGCCGAGGAACTGGCGGAGGTTGTGGCCCACTTCGCCGCGCTCGGTTTCGCGCTTCACCAGATCGTGCGGGCCATAAAAATCGACGACGGCGGCGACGCGGGTTTCCTTGGTGGGACGCACGCCGGCGAGGGCGACCAGGTGGCCTCCGGCGGATTCGCCCATGAGCGCGATGCGGCGCGGGTCCACCTTATACTCCTTGGCGTGCGCCTTCACCCAGCGGATGGCGGCCTCGACGTCTTCGAGCGCGGCCGGGTACTGGTGCTTCGGCGCGAGGCGGTAGTTGATTGTGAACCAGGTGAAGCCGGCCTCGGTGAGCACGGGCAGCAGCGGCTTGTCGTAGCTGCGCTTGGTGCCGGCCTCCCAGCCGCCGCCATGGACGACGATGACGGTGGGGAAGGGGCCCTTGCCGTCGGGGATGGAGACGTCGAGCGTGAGCGGTTCGCCGCCGGGACGGGCGAACTCGATATCGTTGCGTTCCTCGGCTGACCAGGCGGCGAGGGAAGCGAGCAGGCAGAGCAGGAGCAGGCGCATCGCGCGGAGTGTATCACAGGGGCGCGCGCACGCTAGGTGTGCACCATGTCGACGACGGCCTCCGTGATCTGGCCGAGATAGCGTCCTCCGGCGCGCACATCGGCGGCGATGGCCAGGCGCGGGCTGGGGGCATTCCAGGTTTTCGGCACGGTGATCGTGAAGGCGCGTTTGCCCTCGCTCTTGGCCGGGACTTCGAAGGAGAGCACGTCGGGCTCGATCTTCCACTCTGACGGCGCGATGAGGGCGACCTCCATCTTCATCGTTTCGGCGCGGTAGTTCTGCACGCGCACCTCGGCCTTCTGCACGGAGCCGGGGGCGAGGAGCATCTGGTAGGGGTAGATCTTGACCCAGCTCGGGTCCAGGCCGAAGTTGGTTTCGCCCTCGGGCAGGAGGTCAAAGAAATACTGCTGCTGGGTGCGGAACTTCTGTTCGGTGGCGAGCATGATCTGTTTGTCCACCGGGTAGGCGCGGCCGTGGCCGGGGGCGATGAGCGTGGGTTCGTGTTCGATCAGGTTGCGGACCGACTTGAGGTGGCTGTCGTTTTCGACGTGGTTGCGGAAGATGAGGTTGTGGCGAAGAGTGCCGTCGTTGCGCGGGTTGGGGAAGAAAGCATCGCCGGTGAAGGCCACGCGGTTGCCGTCGATGGTGGCAAACAGGGCCATCTGGTATTCGGTGTGGCCGGGCGAGTGGGTGATTTCGAATTCGAACTCCTCCCATTTGAACTTCTCGCCGTGGCGGAAGGTGCGGTTGACCTTGAACGCCTCGCCGAGCGTGCAGCCGAGGTTCTGGCCGCGCGGGTTTTCGAAGATGTCGAGCATGTTCTCGTAACACCAGACGCGCGTGCCGTGGTGGCGGACCAGATGGGGGAAGCCGTTCATGTGGTCGTCGTGCATGTGGCTGGGCATGGCGACGTCCACTTGCTTCATGCCGTAGTCGCGTTTGAGGCGGTCGATGCTGTGCTCGACGAAGCGCATGCGTTCGGTGGCGGGTGTGGCGCGCTCGAAGTTGTTGAAGTGGACGCCGCTGGCTGAGCCGTAGTCGATGAACATGGCCTTGCCGCTGTTGCTGAGGATTGCGTAGAAGGAGGAGGTCGTCTGGTAGTGGCAGATGAGGTGCGGGCTGACGGCATAGGGGGCGTTCTCCTCGACGGGATCGTTGCCGGTCTGGAAGCGGTAATAGTCCGTGAGGCGGCGGATGGTTTGGGCGATGGCGGGGGCGGGGTCGGTCATCGGTTCGCCGTGCGAGGGGCAGATGAGGGCGGGCTGTTGTTCGCGCAGGCGGGCGAGGGAGTAGATGCCGAGGTCGATGCCTTCGGAGCCGCCGTAGTTGATTTGGGTGTCGTAGAGGTTCTGGATCTTGCCGGGAGCATAGATGAGGTCGCCGGTGAAGGCGACGCGCTTGCCGTCGATGGTGGCGAGCAGTGTGATGGCGCCGAGGGTGTGGCCGGGGGTGGGGAGGATGAAGAAGTCGAGAGTGCGCCAGCGGAAGGTGGAGTAGTCGTGGAGGGGGCGGGCGACGGGGATGTTTTCGGTGATGGTGTTGAAGTCGTTGCGGACGTAGTAGAGGTGGAAGACGCGGCGGTTGCGCCAGAAGTTCTCGGCGTCCTCGAAGAGATGGCGCTCGTGGGCGGGGACGGCGATGGGGATCTTGCGCTCGGCGGCTTTGTAATCGCCCTGGCATTGTTCGCGGTGGTGGTGGGTGTGGAGGATCCAATCGACCTGCGTGATGCCGAGGGCGGCGAGGTGATCGAGGACTTTGCCGGAGCCGAAGTCGATGAGCACGCAGCGGGGGCCGTGCTTGACGATGTAGACCTGGCAGGTGTCCTCGAAGCGGAAGAGGTTGTCGGAGAGGCGCGCGGGCGCCCCGGGGGGAGCGAAGGCGGCGCGGCGGTAGGGCTTCTTGGGTGGTGCGGCGGCGGGCGCGGTGGTCTGGGCGGTGGCGGGAGCGGCGGCGGCGGGAACGGCTGCCAGCGGCGCGCTCTTCATAAAAGAACGACGAGTGGACTCAGCCATGGCCGCATGCTATCACCCGGGGATGTGGGTGTCGCGCGTGGACTCCTGCGCCGGGGTCGACACCGCGACCCGCCCGCCGCATGGCATCATATGCAGGATGGACGTCGTCGTCGGCCACATGGGCTGGATTGAGGTGATTTGCGGTCCGATGTTTTCGGGCAAGAGCGAGGAGTTGATCCGCCGGCTGCGCCGCGCGATGATTGCCCGCCGCCGCGTGCAGGTGTTCAAGCCGGCGCTGGATTCGCGTTACTCCGAGGACCACATCGTGAGCCACGCCGCCTCGCGGCTGCCGAGCATCTCGATCAACCATCCGGCCGAGATCCTGACGCAGATGGACTGGCGCACGCAGGTGGTGGGCATCGACGAGGCGAATTTCATGGGACCAGACCTCGTGGAGATCGCCACGCAACTGGCTGATTCGGGCAAGCAGGTGCTGATTGCCGGGCTGGATACCGATTACATGGGGCGTCCGTTCGTGCCGATTCCGGACCTGCTGTGTCTGGCCGAGTCGATCACGAAGACGCTGGCCATTTGCATGCGCTGCGGCAACCTGGCCAAGCACACGCAGCGGCTGGTGAAAACGAGGACCTGATTGTGGTGGGCGCGGCGGGGATGTACGAGGCGCGCTGCCGGCGTTGTTTTGAGCCGGGGCTGCCGCGGCAGGAGAGCTTTTCGTTCGCGCATCCGCCATCGCAGGCGATGAGCAAGCCGGGCGGGGAGTGACGGGCGGTCACTTTGTCTGAAACGCGGCGCCGGGATCGGGCGTCCATCCCCTTGAATCAGCTACACTAAAGAGACAACCAATCGTTGTGGAGGTAATTGGCCGTGAGTGATCCGTATACCCCGTCTGAAGGCGCCGGATTGAAGATTCCGATTCTGTTCGGCATCGTTGTTGCCCTGTTGGCCGCCAACGTCTATCTGTTTCTGCAATTGGACGCGGTGAAGACCGAAGTGGCCACGATGCGCGAATCGTTGTTGAACGAGGTCTCCAACATCAAGGAGACGTCGTCGATGTCGACGCAGGCCAGCCGCCGTAACCTGGAGCGGTTGAAGGAAGAGCTGGAAGCGGCGCGGCGGCAGGCGGCGATGGCCGCCGGCCAGGCCAAGACCGATGCGCTGAAGCACGCCGAGGAGCTGAGCGCGAAGCTGGCCGCCGAAACCAAGCGGGCCAACGAGCAGACCAAGCAGGAGCTCTCGACGAAGGTGGAAGAGGTGGCCGCGACGGCGGAGAACAAGATCGGCGCCGTGTCCACCGAGGTCGGCTCCGTGAAGCAGGAAGTCGCCTCGACGAAGAGCGAGCTGGACAAGACGATTCAGAACCTGAAGCGCACCAACGGCGACCTGGGCGAGCAGAGCGGGCTCATCGCCACCAACGGGCGTGAACTGGCGGCGCTGAAGCAGCTCGGCGAGCGGAACTATTTCGAGTTCAAGCTGGCCAAGCAGAAGCTGCCGGTGAAGGTCGCCGACATTTCGGTCCGGCTGACCAAGGCCGATCCGAAGAGGAACCGCTACAACGTGGAGATCGTCGCCGACGACAAGCGCTTCGAGAAGAAGGACAAGAACATCAACGAACCGGTGCAGTTCTACATGTCGAAGTACCGCCAGCCGGTGGAGATCGTGGTGAACGAGATCCGCAAGGACATGATCGTCGGCTACCTGGCACAGCCGAAGGTGCAGGCGGCGCGGGCGAATTAAGCCGGAGACAAAGAGGGAATCGAGAGAGGCTGCCCGCGCGGAGTGGGCGGCCTTTTTCATTCCCGGGGCGCTATTCCAGGGGCAGGGCGGACACAAGCACCTTGCGCGACCCGGTGAGGGTGACCTTCAGCTTTTCGCCCAGCGGCAGGTTGCCTTTGAGCGTGACGATGTAGTGTCCTCGCATGGCCTCGAAGATGCGCTTGGCCGGCTTCTCGGAGGACTTTCCCAGATCGCGGACGGAGAAGCTGGCGCCGCCGGTCTGTTCAGCCAGTTGGCGCATCATGCCGCGCTCGACGCCCATGGCGTAGACGGGGAAGACGCTGACGCCGTTCTTGCGGCACATCTTCACGGCGGCCTTGCCGGTGACGCGGCTGTTGCCCTCCACGCCGGCGGTGAGCAGCAGGATCACGCGGCGGTAGGTGGCGCTCTGAAAGCCGCCGTCGGCGGTGGCGTAGACGGCGTCGAGCACGCGCGGGTCGTTGCCGAACTTGATGCGGGCGACGGCGTCGAGGAGCGTCTGTTTGCTGGAGGTGAAGTCTTGCACGAGGTCGGGCGAGGAGTGGTAGGCGACGAGCCCCATCTGCTCCTTGCCGCCCATTTCGGCGATGAGGGAGGCGGCCAGGGGCTGGACCATGTGGCCGACGAGGCTGGAGTCCACCAGAAGCATGGTGTCGACGAGGCCGGTCTTGAACTCGACGGCTTCGACCGCTTTGGGGGCGCCGGCGTCGGTGACGGTGAAGTCGGCTGCCTTGAGGCCGGTGACGCTTTCGCCGGTCTTGGCGTCGACGACGGTGACCAGCAGTTGCGTCGCCGCCGGGGCGAGCGCCGGGGCGATCACGAGCAGGAGGCAGCGCAGCCAGCTCATCCCCCGGTTACTCGCTGGAGGGATTCTTGTCGTTGCCGTTGGAGGCCGAGCGCGGGGCTCCGCCCTTGCGGCCGGGCTCGGGTCCGGTAACGATGGTGACCTTGGTGCCGGTGTCCAACCGGTTCACGCCGGTGGTGGCGACGTTTTCGCCGGGTTGCAGGCCTTCGGTGATCTCCACTTCATTTTCAAAGCGTTCGCCAAGTTTCACGTCGCGCGCGTCGACGACCCCGGCTTCGTTGACCACGAACGCCTTGTTCGTGCCCAGAACGTATGTGACGGCGCGCGCCGGCACCACCTGGACGGTGTCCACCTTTTCCGTGGTGAGCTTGCCGCGGGCGTAGGAGCCGGCCTTGAGCGTGCCGTCCGGGTTGTCGATGAGGGCTTCGGCGATGAAGGTGCGCTTGGTTTGCTCGACGGTGGGGGAGACGCGCCAGATGCGGCCGCGGAAGACGCGGTCGGCGAAGGCCTCCACGCGGACTTCGCAGACCTGGCCCACTTTCGTCCACGGGGCCATGCGCTCGGGGATCTCCAGGCGGAGGCGGAGCTGTGAGGTCTTGACGAGGGTGAAAAGCGGGGCGTTGGGTCGCACGTAGGCGCCCTGGGTGACGGTCCGTTCCTTCACGCTGGCGGCGAATGGCGCGCGGACGGTGGTGTCGCGCAGCTTTTTCCGCTGCAACTCCACGATGGCTTTGAAGCGCTCCACCTCCTGAATCAGGTTGCGTGTCTGGTTGAGGGTGGAGTCGTAGGCGGCCTTCATGGCCTGGAGGCGGGCGCTGGCGGCGTCCAGGTCGCTCTGGGCCCCGATTTTCTGGTCCACGAGGGCGGCGAGGCGCTTGTGGCGCTGGGTGGCTTCGGTCAGGTCGGCCTGGGCACGGCGCACCTCGGGGGTCTCGTTGATGTCCTTGACGCGGTCCTTCTCGTCCTTTAAGCCCAATCTTTCCAATGACTGGCGGAGTTGCGCCTCGTTCTGGGCGAGGATGTAACGCTGTTCTTCGTCGCTCACGCGGGCGAGTACGGCGCCCTCCTTCACGGTGTCGCCAAGGTCGTAGTTCACCTCCGTGATGCGGCCCTCGATTTCGGCGCTAATGACAACCTCATCATAGGGATAGAGGGTTCCGACCGATTCCACGACACGGGTCAACTGGCGCGTGGAGACGGGGGCAATCCGCACCTGAACCGGTCCGCCATCCTTCTTTTGGGCTGCCTCGGGCGCTTTCTTTCCGCAACCGGAAAACAGCGCTGCAGAGCCAAGCAAGACGGAGAGCAACAGCCGCGAATTCATAGTGAATACAATATTCTGGCGCAATCCAGTGCGAGATGCCACACATTCTCGGCGAATGCGAGGCGGTGGCGGTTACTCCTGAGTTCCAGGTGGTTTTATGGAGGTTCCTTCATTGAATCAAAGCGAACGAGCTGGGTTTCTCGACATCGAGGAGAATCACCGTCCCGCCTCTATTCGTCGACACGCTGGAAAAGTATGAAATTGCACGGTTTCATCCCTGTAGTGGCAACTCGGGGAGTCCGATACAGTATTGGAGGATTCTTCCTGGAGCCATGCCCAAGCGGGGGATGGCAGTCCGGGTACTGACATCATGAACTTGGCTCCCGCAGCCAATTGGATGGGCAGGGCATTCACCTGGCTGGTGATTGCTCTTGGCCTGGGAACGCTCGTTTCCGGGCTCTCGGACTGGGAAACGCTGAACACGCCGCGC
>Ga0073934_10011628_pt1 | contig 10593 bp, 15 predicted proteins | sample LarsenN4metaG_FD_76834 | JGI IMG/M metagenome (GOLD analysis project Ga0073934, IMG submission 76834) | Hot spring sediment bacterial and archeal communities from British Columbia, Canada, to study Microbial Dark Matter (Phase II) - Larsen... ... | reverse complement strand
ACGATATTTGGCATAAAATTTAAAAACTATAAAAATCGAGCCTAAAACATGAGGCTTATTTATTTACCGTTAGATGATGTTACAAGGTTGTTATAAAAATGTTACGCACTTTTAAAAAGGCTTTATTTTAATAGTTTCAAGCGTTACATATAAGTTAGAAAACATTTGTTATCTTGTTAACAAGTGCTCTAAAAATCTTTAAAAAGTAGTTTTACCTAACGAAGTTTCAGAAATTTCTTGAAAAACCTAACAAAGTACCGTCAAAGCATTGGAATTTCTATAATTAGTAGGATTCAACAAATTTAAAAGGTAAAAATTACTAACGAAATAACGAAGCACATTTTTATGACAATTTCTGATGCATAGTTAAGAAGTAAATTCTCAATTATGAGAGAATGAACCTATTGCTTTAGCTATGCATTGTTTTGATAATCATCATCTCTCTTCTCTATGATCCTTTCCCCTTTATATAGAAGCTCTCAAAAGATTTTAAGTCTTCAAATACTGCTTTAAATCCATCATTAAATACTACAGATAGATCTTCTGGACTGAGAAAAGACAATTGGTTATCAAAAGCATTTTTCTTAAAAACACTTAAAACTTTATTAATATCGTATAGTAGTTTTTCACACATTTTGAGATATAACAATTTATCATCATCATTAACCCCTTCAATATTTGTAATTTCCGAAAATAGCATACTTAACTGTGCTGCTTGAGCTCTAATTAAAACAGAGTCAGTTCTTAGTAATTTATTAAACTTCTCTGAAGAAGAACTTAATGATTTCTCTGTATCAATTTCTATTTCATCATTATATATAGGTGTTGCACCTTTTTTTAACCACAGTTCATTGACATTGAACTCCTTGCAAATTAGCTTTATCAAGGCGTCTGATGGTACTGTTTTACCCTTTTCTATTTTTGATATATGAGCATTTGTAATACCAAGTCTTTCTGCAAATTCGACTTGAGATAAACAAAAGTCCTTTCGTAATTCTTTCATACGAATACATATTTCATCCATTCTAAAAACCTCCAAATCAACTGAGTTGATTTTTGTTGACAAATTCAACTCAGTTGATTTATAATTTTATTAGTAATAGTAAGTATTTATTATTCTAACACACTTTCAATTAGGGTTGTTAGAGTTTTCATCGACAGTTACTCACACAGGCTGTCAAAAATTGTTGGAGGTTTGACGGTAATAACAGCAAAAACCGTACCGGGGCTTGTAGATTCTCCCCCACGTGTCAGGAGAATGGAACATTGAAAACTTAATATTTCCACATCAAGTAATAAAGTAATTTTTGAAAGTAAGCGGAGCAGGAGCTTGCGATGACCCCTTAAAGGAGAGCAGCACCATAATACATTTAAGGTCACTGCGAAAATGCAAGATTTATTAAAACGAAAGGAGGAAATTTCTCTATGGGAACTGCAAAAAGAAAGCTCACACCATTAGGAGTTGTTGTAAAGAAGAGGCTTAAAGACCTTAAAAGGACACAGCGGTCATTGGCAGCAGAGCTTGGCATGAGTGAGTTTTATCTAATGCAAATTCTGAGAGGCTGGGCACCATACAATAACTATGAAGCAAAGATAAGGGAAGCCTTGAAAATAACACAGGAAGAGGTAGAAGAAGCAGGAATAAAATGAGGAAATGTATTCAAGTCAAAAAAATGGAGTGTTTCCTCGGCAAGTAAACACTCCATGAAAAGCAAATATCAATATACATTTCCCTTTATTGTATCATATCAAAGCCAAAAGTAAAGGGGGGTGAATTGGGGTTTATGAGCATAATGCTTGCCATCAAGGACGTTGCTGATGTTTGGGGAGTTTCGGAGAGAGCAATACAATTAAGAGTAAAAAACGGTGATTTTAGGGTCAAGGAAGTTCAAGGGAAAGTCGGCCGTTCTGGCAAGTCATATCTCATTGACATAACCTCGCTTCCTTCTGAAATACAGAAACGGTACATTGAAAGTACATGTAAGGGTAATGAACAGAGAGAAAAGCCCGTAATAGAAGCTGGCGGCAAAACCTATTCTTTAGGTGAACTGGCTGAAATATACGGCGAAGAAAAGCTAAAGGAATACCTGTTAGAGGCATTCAAGAAAATTGACATTATAGAGCGGATAAAAGCTCTGGGACACGGCAGTAAGGGCAAGGAAATTGAAAGGATATGCCAGGAACACGGATATAGTGCCCGGAGCATGCAACGGTGGACAAAGGATTATGAAGAAAAAGGACTCATGGGACTCCTGCGACAGCCAAGGGAGGACAGAGGACAGTCAATAAAACTCTGTGAGGATGCAATTAGCTTTATCAGAGGCTTCTACCTTCAAGGCTTTGAGCCTAAAGGCTCACATGTTTACAAGCAGTACTTGAAAAAGGCTAAACAAGAAGGATGGGAAATCGTATCCGATGACACGATTTACAGGGAAATATATAGGATACCAGAAGACCAGAAAAACATGGGAAGAGGCGGAGTAAAAGCATATAACGCCTTATCCATGCCAAAGGTAACAAGGAACCTCAATTCCCTTAAAATCAATGAAATTTGGGTGGGTGACGGTCACACCATAGCGGTTTTATCTCCTCATAACAATTCAATCCGAAGGTTTACATTGATTGCATGGATGGACATGAGGTCAAGGGCTATGGTTGGATGGTGTATCGGCAAGCATAGCAGTGGATATATCATAGGCCTTGCTTTACGGCATGGAATCCTCCCTAAAGACGATTCCCCAATATGCGGACTTCCCGGAACTGTCTATATGGATAATGGAAAAGATTACAAGTCAAAGCATTTGCACGGTGGAACTAAATCAAAGATGTTTGACTTTTCCCTTGAGCAGGAAGGCTTACTGAAGCAGCTTCAAATCGAAAAAATTTTTGCAACGGTGGAATACCCATGGGCAAAACCGATTGAGCGGCAGTTCCAGACATTCTCCAGCGATATGAGCCGCTTTCTTGTAGGTTTTTGTGGTGAATCCATAGACAGAAGGCCGTATAACCTCGATGAAAAGGAGATATTGGTATCAGGCCTTAGTATTGAGCAGCTTGCCGAAATCATTGAAGGATATATGAGGGTTTACAACAATTCCCCACATAAGGGGCTTGGAAACAAGACACCGCTTGAAGTATATGCTTCCTGTGAGAAAATCAGGGCTGATATGCCGAGAGAGGAAGAACTTGATATCCTGATGCTGAAATCGGAAAAGGTTAGCATTACTCCTTCAGGAATCAGGAAATTCAATGTTTTATACTGGGATGATGCCCTTATCCATCATGACGGCGAAAAGGCAACGGTCAGATATGACCCGAACAGGCTTGGAGAGTTGTATGTATACCTCAACGGTACGCTGCACTGTATAGCAACAAACAAGGAGCTCCTTGAAATGAATGGTACGGAAGAAAAGGTCAAGGAGTGGCGCAAAAAGCAAGCCAGAGCCAGAAAGGAAACCAGAGAAGCTATCAATGCCTACGGAGTCAGTGAGGGCGAAGCAAGGAGGATGGTTGTTGAGGATTATACCGATGATGAGGAAATTCTGGATATAGTCTGTGGTAGAACCTCAGCCAAGAAAAGCTCTAATTCAAAGGTTGTAAGGCTCAACAAGGCAACTCATGAGGGCAGGAAATTAAATGACACCAAAGGCAAGGAAGAAGCCTCCTGCAACGATTATTTTGCCAAATTAGGCGAAGAGTATTTCAAAACTAAAAAAATCAAGTAAAGGAGTTGGTTATAGTGACAAACTCAACTATAGATTTAAGTAGGCCTGAGCGGGTTTCAAAGCTTCAGGAGTTTATCAATGACATGCTTAATAATAAAGGGGTTACACAACAGGCTATTGCAAAGGCACTGGGAGTTTCCCACTCTCAAATATCAGTATTTAAAAAGGATGGTAAAGGCAGTGATGACTTCCTGAACGCAGTAGAAAGATACCAGGCTGAAATAATGGATACGCAAAATCAGTCAGAAAAACCCACTGAAAGGAAGCATACACCCTCGCTGGACTTTATAAGGACAGCAGATGCAAGCAATATCATGGGGCTTTGTGTGGCAGCAGAGAGTATAAACGGAATAGGGGTTGTCCTTGGGAATGCTGGTACAGGCAAAACTTATACTCTTGAGGAATTTGCACGATTCTCCACAAAGGCGGTCTACATAAAGGTCAATTGTGCCATGAACCTCAAAAACCTCATTAAATGGATAGGAAAAAACATCGGAATTGAGGTCGAAGGCTCATCTGTCTGGGATATGATGTACTGCATCATAGAGGAATTGAAAATAAACCCAAAAACCATCATTATTGACGAGGTTGAGCAGCTAATGCAAGGTAACTCCATCAAGAAGGTTGAGGTATTAAGGCATATCCACGAGGACAGTAAAAAATACGGTAATTGTCTCATCATGGCCGGTCCCCTTTTTATAGAACACATACTGAAAAAGAGGAGCATCAAGGAAAACTATGGTCAGGTTGACAGCAGGATTAACTACATGTACAAGACTACAGGCCTTTCCAGAGAGGAAATAATGAGCATCCTTGAGGACTATGATGCCACAGAAAACGCAAAGGCTGAAATTGCAGGACTTACACTAAAGACGAACAAAGGCGGTATAAGGTTTCTAACCAATCTACTTGGAAAATGCGTAGATATAGCAGCCATGGAAGGTACTGCGATTACAAGGGAAGTTGTGGTAAAGGCAAGTAGGATGATGATGATTTAATATCACATCCAATCGAAAGGAGTTGAACCGGATGCAGGCAACAATGGAACCTACCATTACAGAGGCTCAAATACGAAAGATATGGTTTGAATCTAAGCAACTGGGGATGTCATATGAGGACTTACACTCATTCGTTCAGGATCTTACCTGTGAAACAAGCATAAAGTCACTTACAAAAGCTGAAGGAATTGTAGTTATAGATGAATTAGTGAGGCTTTCCTCATCTGGAAATGTCAGAACGGGGATGATTACCTCCCGTCAGGCCTGGAAGATTGAAGAGTTAAGAAAGAGTCTGGAATGGGAGCCTGAGAGGCTGAAAAACTTTGTAAAGAAATATGGGCATGTGGAGAATGTCCGATGGTTAAGTGAATATAACGCATCCAGTATTATTACAGGGCTGACAAATGCCTTGAAACGGCAGAGGGCAAAACAAACAAAAGAAAGTGAGGAAGCAGTGATGAAATCAGCGGAAAAAGCCAATGCACAGGGGGAAATCAGTGCAAAGCAGGACTATACTTTAAAGGTCAGCAATCCGGCAAAATTGAAGGAAGTATTCAAGGACAGGTATTGCAATTATGTAGATGATAAGGGGAATCCTACAGAAGCCCTTGTAAACCTCCTATCCAACGGTGATGATATCCTTCTGAATAAAATCCGGGCAGCCGTGGATATTGAAATGGCTATGTAACATTTTTCTCACAAAAATTGAGAATTCCCATGGTAAACAAAAGTTAAAGGATACCAGCAACTTTAGGAGGAGATTGGTATGAAGCAATGGTTTTTATGCCCTGTCTGCGGTCAGAAGCTATGCATGGTTAACCAGAAAGCACAGGGAGTATACATTCTATGTAAGAAGTGCAAGCAGGAAGTTGAGGTCAGTTATCAAAACACAGTATCAAAAATATAAAATGAGCCAGAACCAGAGCCATGAGCCAGTGTCAGAGCCGGTATAGTAGATTGCTATACCGGCTATTTTTATCAAAAAAAAATTACAGGAGGGTTATAAGATGGCTATAAGATTTAATGAGTTTTTTATTGAAAAGACAGAGTTTGACGGGTATATGCTGGATTTGTTCCTGAATGTCAGTGACCAACTAATCCCTGAGCTTGCCAAAAGCAAGGAGTATACGACTGCAAGAGATAAGTATGTGGAGTTACTTGAACAGATTGAAGCTCTGCTGCCGGAGGACAAAAAGCATCTTGTAAGTGAACTGGATAATGCGGAGGGAAATGTGTGCAGTATCCATAACGAAGGGCTGTTTATCAAAGGTTTGCAGTACGGCTCAAAACTAGCCAGGGTACTGAAGATAACAGACAGCAGCAAGGAAGTATTTGTTGAAGATGAGGATGAGGAAATCAGTATAATAGCGGAGTTTACTGAGACTGTTAACGACCTGAATTCAAAGCTGGCAGAAATCGAAGCCTCTAACACGCTGACAGAACACCAAAAAGCCCTCATGAAGGAAAACTGCCTCTCCATCATACGGAATATCCGGGCAAGTCAAGTTCAGTCTTTCTGCGAATATGCCGTGCGCATACCTTTTGATTTTGGATTGCTCTCGGCAGAGCAAAGAGGCGAAATAGTTTCTGTAATGTGCAAAGATGTCGCAGAAATAACAGATGCTGAAATGTACCATATCTTCAGTATTCTTGATAAAAATGAAAATGGAAAGGGTGGTTATGATGGGATTTAACCTGATGCCAATGTTAGTTCAATCCAGAGATGAAATTGGGGCTGAACTGGAACTCAATGAGAAGTATAAAAAAATATCCGAAGAAAAGCAAAGGATTTTTGTAGAGATAGCAAAGCACTTGCCGGAGCAGATGGAGCAACTCATTTATCAATATGAAGAAATAGAGGCAGAGTCGGGAACCTTTGAAAGCGAGGCTTTATATCTTAAAGGTTTGCAACATGGTATTGAACTTGCAGTAATGCTAAAAGTTGATAAAGCCATGTTTGATAAGCTTAAATCATGGGGCGCAGGAATGTTTTCAAAATCGGTTTAAAAGGCTTTTAAACCTCCATGCATCAATTATAGCATGGAGGTTTTCGGGCTTCTTAAAAGGCTTACAGAAAGCGAGGAGTTGTAATGGAAAAAGGTCAGAAGGTGGTGGTCAAATGCAGCAAAAAAATAGGTAATGAGCTATACCCCTATAAAACAGTCAAGGGAACCATTGTCCAGACCTGTACAGAGTTTATTACCATCGACAATGGTTTATACAGGGAGTCCTTCCCTACATCGGATATCACAAAGGGTTTGGTTGTGATAACAGCAGCAGTCCAGTAGTCAATACAGGATAATAAACGTTAGAAAGGATGATTTACATGGATTACAAGGTAATTCAGCAAAAAAGGTTAAGAGAGTACATATTAAAGGGCACAAGACAGATGCACCCGGAATCCATAAGCATTGATGTGTTACAAAAACTGCTTGTTTCGGCAGGTCGGCATATCCCTATAGAAACAATAATGAGTAATGTCAGGTATCTGGAAGAAAAGGGGTATCTCTCGGTAAAGGAAGTGAAAATACCTTTCATCGGCGGAACCGAAGTATTTATTAAAATAACTGTTGAAGGCATTGACCTACTTGAAGGAAGTATTCAGGATAAAGCCCTTAATATGGAGGAATAAAGCATGCCGAAAAGAAAGCATTACAAGGTTGAAACCCTCAGTTGCCGGGAGGAAATTGACAGGCTCCTGAACAAAGGGGTTAAGTATGAGGAAATAAAAAAGGTGGTTGAGGAGATGGGAGAAGAGATATCCATTGCCTCCCTCTCCAGATACAATAAATCCTTCCAGATTGCAGCGGAAAGGGTTGTAAAGCTCAAGGAAAGTATGAAGGCCTATGTTGATGCCACAAAGGATAAAGCAGATACAGATATGGCGGAAATCGCAAATTCCATCATCATGCAGAACATCATAGACAGGCTCATTAATAGCGATATTTCAAATGAGTTAAAGGATACAGATATTATAAACCTCTCTAAGATTACAGCCACCCTGGAACGGAATTCAATAAATAGAGACGACCTGAAGCGCAAGTACGGCAAAGCTATCAAAATTGCATTTGAGGAGTTGAAACGGCAAATTACGGAAGAATTAAAGAGAAATCCACAATTGCTAAATCAGATTAATGAATATGTAAACAGAGCGGAAGAAAGAGTCACGGAGGAGTTTGAAAAGAAAAAATAACAGTTACGGGATAAGGTTAATGTACATGTTGAGCGGGGTGAAAACAATGAAAAACAAGGCAATTCAGGAGATGTGTAAAGAGAAAATCTCTGAGGAATATGCACAGGTAATTGATGAACTGGGGTATGAAAATGCCTTGAAGCTTTCCAAAATGGCCGGGGGAAGCTATATGTATATTCCTCTTGCAGAAACAATTGAACGGCCGTATAGGGACTGGAAGATACGTCAGGAGTTTACCGGGTACAACCACAAGGAACTGGCCTTAAAGTACAACAAAAGCGAAGCTACTATCAGGGTAATTTGCAAAGACCTGAAGGATAAGTTTAAAAAGGCTAAATAAATAAGCCTCATAAAATCATAAATGAAAGGATGAATAAACATGTTTGGACAAAAAACAAAGTATGAAAAGATTTTGGAGCTAAAGGAGAAGAAGCTCCAGTTAATTGAAAGCCTCTCTACTGAGCTGGAGGACGTAAAAGCCAAGTTGACGGAAGCTATCATTAACGAACAGGACACGGGAAAGTTTATTTCTCAAAAAAACAGCATTGAAAATCAACTGCAAGTGCTGAAAGAAGAAATAAATCTGCTTCTGCCGGAGATTGAAAAATCCGAATTAGCACATCTACAGCAAAAAATGAATGACATGGAAGCGGAAAAGGAAAAGCTGTGGAAAGACCTTGAGCCTCAAAAAATAAAGTACGAAAAGGCTAAGGAAGCCTTTAAGAAGGTAGAGGAGGAATACTTTGCGCTTCATAACCTGACTACCCGAAAATCTGAGGAAATCGCTCATAAGCAAGCGTACATAAAACCCAGGATAGATTCTTTATCCTATAATCAAAAATGAGTGATTCACGAAAGGGGTGAAAAGCATTGAATAATTCGATTAACGCAAGTGTTACCACCAACATCAAACCTACAGATATTCCCGTTGCACCCGGTGTCAATATATCTGCACTCAAGTCAGGTGATCCCGATCCGTTGGAGGTGGTTGTCGAGATTATACCGGGTGAATCAACAAGGGGATGGATTTATCAGCCGGAAGCACTAAAATCCATAGTAATGTATGTTCAGGAAAAAACCTTAAATGGGTTTTTAGGTCACCAGAAGCCGGAGGATGTCCCTAATGAGTTTAAGCCTCCTGTTACTCATTGGATAGGAGCTATATGGAAAAACGAAAAAGCATACTTCAGAGGGGTTGTCGATGCAGGAGCCAGTGACCTGAAACGATGGATAAGAGCCGGGAGAATAAAGCAGGTATCCATATACGGCATTCCTAAAATTCAGGTAATAGGCGGTAAAACCTATGTGCAGGACTATAAACCATTGTCTATTGATTGGACACCACTGGACAGGGCTGGAATGGTTACTAATGTGGTATCTACAGGTGAAATGTACTCAAATAATAATAAGACTGGACTTATAAAAATGCGCACTGATATTCATACTGGAGAGACAAGATGTGTATCAGACTCGGAAGATAGTAACCTCACAGGAGAGATTTGTAAGCATAAAAACATACCTGATGGGTTAAGAATTGTAAAGGTAAGTATATAAGATATTGGTTGCTGCAATTGCTCCCTAAACCACGAAATCCTGTGGTTACACGAAATTCACCTCTTCGTGTTTCTATGAAAGCAATTGCAGCGTAAAAGCCTCCATTTGGGGCTGTGGGGGCTTTCCATAAAATATACTATAGGAGTATTGTTAATAGGTATAATGCAGTTTAAAGGCCTTTGAAAAACAAATATTGGTGTGATATGATGTAGTTGAGAAATCAATGTAATTTTAAAAATTCTCATGATTTTTGGCAAAATTGTGTTTGAAAAGGAATTGATAGTGTGGAAACATTAGAAATTAAACGGTTACTAGAAATACATGATTTTGTTATTTTTTCTAAAGAGCTATTTGCATTGTTTCCGGGTAGAAGTAAAATTACTCTTGCAGAGATGCCAACAGAGCTACAAAAACACTATTTTAAGCTATATCGGACTTATCAAGAAGAGAATCATGGTTGCTACATAAGAGAACTTGCTAATAGAAAACCAATAAAATAGTTAGGATAGAACTATCGTCCACCATAACTAAACATACTTTAAAGCAAGTTTAAAATGGCTTTAAAAAGAAAAAAATGCCAATTCAACTGGAAAATTTAATATGATTTGTGCTCAGAATAAATACAGAAAAAGGAAAAGCGTCTAAAATGGCTTGTCGAAATGTCTAAAATCGCATATCGCGCTACAGTAAGGTTGTTAAAAAAGGTAATAAAAATATAGTTAAAGACATCCATGAAAAGTGAAATGAGCCTTTAAATGGTTCCCTTTTTTAGGGGCATTTTTGCCAAATATCGTGCGAACTTTCGCCATTTAATTTGCGAATCTACAATACTGGCGGTATTGTTTAAAAGCTGTTTTACATCAAACTCAATTTCTTCAATAACAAGCTTGCCGGCTTCAATCTTCGAGAAATCCAGGATATCGTTAATGACATTGAGCAGGTTATTGGCAGAAACCTTTATGATCTCAAGGTTCTCCTTCTGCCCCGGAGTAAGGCTGTCCATGAGCGTCAGGTCTGTCATTCCTATTATTCCGTTTAGCGGGGTTCTTATTTCATGACTCATATTGGTAAGAAATTCACTTTTTGCCCTGTTGGCAGCTTCTGCTGCATCCCTTGCTTTCTT
>Ga0073934_10011627_pt1 | contig 10593 bp, 10 predicted proteins | sample LarsenN4metaG_FD_76834 | JGI IMG/M metagenome (GOLD analysis project Ga0073934, IMG submission 76834) | Hot spring sediment bacterial and archeal communities from British Columbia, Canada, to study Microbial Dark Matter (Phase II) - Larsen... ... | reverse complement strand
CGGCGCTCCGCGCCGCGAAGGCGGCTACGCGACGCGCGACGACGCGCGCCGTACCGCGCGGCCCGAGCGCGATCGCGCCGGGCGCGACGCCGCGCCCGCGCCCGCATCGGCACCGCTCGACGAGGCCGCGACGGCACTCGCCGCCGTGCCGGGTGCCATGCCGGGCGCCGGTCCGGCCGCCGAAACAGCCGACGGCGCGGGCGACACGCAACGCGAAGGACGCCGCCGCCGCCGTCGCCGTGGCGGACGCGATCGCGACGAAGCGCGCCCCGAGGGCGCCGAAGGCACGATCGAGGCGTCGCCCGATGCAGCGACCGACGAGCCAGCGATCGACGAGCCGGCACTTGCCGATGCGCCGACGCCCGCCGACGCGGCGGGCAGCGACGACACCGGCGAAGCGCGTGCGCGCCGCGATCGTCGCGAGCGCGGTGGCCGCGGACGCGAAGGACGCGAAGCACGTGATCAGCGCGACACGCGCGAGCCCGCGTTGCGCGAGCAGGCGGCGCCCGGGTCCATGCCCGGGCACGTCGGCACGAGCGCGGACGAGGCGGCTGCGCCGTCGCGCGTCGCCGAAGCGGCCGGCAGCGCCCCCGCGATCGTCGCCGCGGCGCCTGCGCCGGCGGCCGCGCCGACGGTGGTCGAACCGTTCGAGCTGCCGATCGACGAGCTGCGCCTGCTCGCGAGCGGTGCGGGCCTCGAGTGGGTGAATTCCGACGAGGAGAAGATCCGCGCCGCGCAGGCGGCCATCGCCGCCGAGCCGCGACCGGTGCGCGTGCCGCGCGAGCGCAAGCCCGCGCTGGTGGTCGACGACGGGCCGCTGGTGCTGGTCGAGACCCGCAAGGATCTCTCGCAGATCAAGCTGCCGTTCGAGACGCCGGGGGCCTGAGCGCGCGCCGCGCGCGCCGGGCGTCCTGCGCTAAGGCAGCCGCTCGAGCGCGTGCTGGTAGCGCGGCTCGTGCATCAGCTCGTCCCACGCGAGCGGCGGCTGCGTGGGCAGCAAGGCGCGGCGACGCGCCTCGCTGTCGGCGTCGGGCTGCCAGCGTCCTTTCGCCTGGGCCTCGGCCAGTCCGTCGAGCAGTGCATCGACCGCTGCGCCGCCGTCGACCGACTGGTTGCACAGCAGCACCATGTCGCAGCCGGCGTTCAACGCGGCCAGCGCGGCATCGACGTGGCCGCCGGCCACCTTGGCGCCTTCCATGCTCAGGTCGTCGCTGAAGATGGCCCCGGTGAAGCCGAACTCGCCGCGCAGGATGCCCTTGAGCCAGCGCGCCGAGAAGCCGGCCGGTCGTGCATCGACCTTCGGATAGATCACGTGCGCCGGCATCACGCTCGCGAGGCTGGTGGACAGCCACTCGTAGGGCTTCGCGTCGTCGGCGACGATGGCCTTCAGCGATCGGCGATCCACCGGCACCTCGGTGTGCGAGTCGGCCTTGACGAAGCCATGGCCGGGGAAGTGCTTGCCGCAGCTGGCCATGCCGGCCAGCAGCAGCCCGTGCATCAGGCTCTTGGCGAGCATCGTGACCACGCGCGGGTCGCGGTGGAACGCCCGATCGCCGATGACGCCGGAGCCGCCGTGGTCGAGATCGAGCACGGGCGTGAAGCTGAGGTCGACGCCGCAGGCGCGCAGCTCCGCGCCGAGCACGTAGCCGGCCGCGGTGGCGGCGTCGGTGGCGGTCAGCGCGTCCTTCATCCACAGCTCGCCGAGCGCGGCCATCGGCGGCAGGTGCGTGAAGCCGTCGCTGCGAAAGCGCTGCACGCGCCCGCCCTCGTGATCGACGCACACCAGCAGGTCGGGCCGGATCGACTCGATCTCGGCCGTCAGGTGCAGCAGCTGGCGCCGGTCGCGCCAATTGCGCGCGAAGAGGATGAGGCCGCCGGTCAGCGGGTGCGCGAGGCGGCGTCGGTCGGCGTCGGTCAGCTCGGTGCCCTCGACGTCGAGGATCACGGGGGCGTGCGGATTCATCTGGGGTCGTCCTTGCGTTCGACGACCACGAAGGCCGTCGCGTAGTCGGATTCGTCGCTGACGCTGACGTGCGCCACCAGGCGTCGCGCCGCGAACCAGTCGGCCAGCGCGCCGTGCAGCACGAGGTCCGGCTTGCCGCCCGGCGCCTTGACCACCTCGCACGCGCGCCACGTCATCGGCATGCGCATGCCCAGCCCCACGGCCTTGGAGAACGCTTCCTTCGCGGCGAAGCGCGTGCCGAGGTAGGCGATGCCGCGCGCTTCGACTTTCGCCCGGCGCGCCCGGAACACCTCGATCTCGTGCGGGCCGAGCACCTTCTCGGCGAAGCGCTCGCCGCGGCGCTCGAGCGTCGCGGCGATGCGCCGCAGGTCGCACACGTCGGTGCCGATGCCGTGGATCACGCGGCCTCCAGCGCGAAGTGCGCCAGCACCTCGAACCGTCCGCCGCGCAGCGTACCGACCGAGAGCGCGTCGAACACGCCGTCGATGATCGGCGCGTGCGCGTTCCACTCGTCCGCGATCCGCCTGGCGCGCAGCGCGTCGGGTCCATGCTCCAGGGTCACGTGCGGCGCGTAGGCGATGTCGTACCGCAGCGCACGCTCGAGCGGGCCGCGGTACAGCGCATCGTGCAGGCGCACGAGCTCGCTCTGTCCGAGGTCGGGCACGAGGTCGACATGCGCACCGCGGCCGGCCTCCGGAAAAGGCAGGGCGCAGCCGATCCGGTGCGTCACGGGTCTCGTGCCGTGCGCGACGGCCGCCACGTGGTCGAGGTAGATCCCCTCGTCGAGATCGGCGCCGAACGACAGCGTGAGATGGGGCTCGACGAGCGCGTACTGCGGGTCGGCCTCGCGCCGCACCGACTGCACGGCGGCCAGCGCGTCGCCGCTCCAGTTCGGGAAGGCGACCGTGAACAGCATCAGCGCGGCGCGAACGCGCGCTGGATGCAGCGCTGGTAGTCGCGCACGGTCTCGGCGTAGCCGAGCTCGAGCGCGTCGGCGATCAGCGCGTGGCCGATCGAGACCTCCTGCACGCCGGGCACGGCGCGCAGGAAGTCGGTGAGGTTGGCGCGATTGAGGTCGTGGCCGGCGTTGACGCCGAGGCCCGCCGCGAGCGCGGCCTCGGCGGCGCGGGTGAAGCGCGCGAGCACCGCCGCGTGCTCCGCCGTGCCGTGCGCGCGCGCGTAGCTCTCGGTGTACAGCTCGATCCGGTCGGCGCCGGTCTCGCGGGCCGCGCGCATCGACTCGGGCACGGGGTCCATGAACAGACTCACGCGCACGCCGAGCGACTTCGCCTCGGCCACCAGCGGCTGCAGCCGTTCGAGATCGGCCGGGAAGCTCCAGCCGTGGTCACTGGTGAACTGGCCCACGCTGTCGGGCACGAACGTGGCCTGGTGCGGACGGACGGCGCGCACGAAGTCCATCAGGTTGTGCAACGGGTTGCCCTCGATGTTGTACTCGGCGTGCGGCCAGGCCTTCAGCAGCTCGGCCAGCTCGTGCACGTCGTGCGCGCGGATGTGCCGCTCGTCGGGCCGCGGGTGCACCGTGATGCCCTGGGCGCCCGCCTCGAGCACGAGGGTCGCGGCGCGCGTGACGCTCGGGATGCCGAGATGGCGCGTGTTGCGCAGCAGGGCCACCTTGTTGAGGTTGACCGACAGCGCGGTGCGCCCGCCACGGGCGGCATCGGGAGCGACGAGCGGGTTCATGCGGCGAGGGATTGCAGATCGACCAGCAGCTGGCGCGAACGCAGCGCCGACGTGCCCAGATGATAGTGAAGCAGCGCGCGCAGCTGCGTGCGCAGCGCGGGCAGCTCGCGCGCGCACGCCGCCTGCAGGGGCGCGAGCGCGGCGGGGTCGGCGCGGCTCGCATCGGCGTCGAGCGCCGACTGCAGCGCCAGCCACGTGGCGCCGTCGGGCGTGCCGCGGTCGGTCGATTCGACGAGGCCCGCGTCGCCACGCAGCGTGTAGTGCGCACCCGGGCGCGCCGGCCGCTGCGTCGACGTCTCGTGCGCGAGGTCGGGCAGCAGCCCGATGTCGCGCAGCAGCACGAGCTCGAAGGCGCGCAGCGCGGCCTGCACGGCCTCGTCGGGCCCGGCGAGCCGCGGCAAGGTGGCCGCATAGGCGTCGAACAGGCGCGGATGCGGATCGTGCCGCGCCAGCAGCTTCATCAGCAGCTCGTTGCAGTAGAAGCCGGCGAACAGCGCCTCGCCGCGCGGCAGTCCGGGGCCGCCGGCGAACTCGGCGCTGCGCAGGGTCTGCACCTCGGCGTGCGCATCGCCACGCCCGAGCGCGACCGACAGCCGCTGGAACGGCAGCAGCACCGCGCGGAAGTTGGAGTGCGGCTTCTTCGCGCCGCGCGCGGCCACGACGAGCCGGCCCTGCTCGCGCGTGAACAGGTCGAGGATCAGGCTGGACTCGCTCCAGTCGTGGTGATGGAGCACGAAGGCCGCGAGCGGCGCATGGCGGGTGGCCATCGCGGTGCTCAGTCGTAGCCGTAGGACTTGAGATGCGCCTCGTCGTCGGCCCAGCCCGAGCGCACCTTGACCCACAGCTCGAGGAACACCTTGGCGTCGAGCAGCTTCTCCAGCTCGGCGCGCGCTTCGGTGCCGATGCGCTTGAGCCGCTCGCCCTTGTCGCCGATGACCATGCCCTTGTGCGCCTCGCGTTCGACCACGATGGTCGCGGCCACCCGGCGCAGGCGGCCCTCTTCCTCGAACTCGTCGATGACCACGGTCGAGCTGTAGGGCAGCTCGTCGCCGGTCAGCCGGAACAGCTTCTCGCGCACGATCTCGGCCGCGAGGAAGCGCTCGTTGCGGTCGGTCAGCGCGTCTTCGTCGTACAGCCACGGCTGCGCGGGCAGGTAGGGCTCGACGATGCCCAGCAGCTTCGCGACGTCGGCCTCGCGGGTGGCGGCCAGCGGCACGTACTCGGTGAAGTCGCGCCGCTGCTGCATCTGCTTGAGCCACGGCGCCAGCTCGGCGCGCCGGCGCACGAGGTCGAGCTTGTTGGCCACCAGGATCACCGGCTTGTCGGGTGGCAGCAGCGCCAGCACCTTCGCGTCGTCGAGCCCGAAGCGGCCGGCCTCGACCACGAACAGCACCACGTCCACGTCGGCGAGCACGCCCTGGACGGTGCGGTTGAGCGTGCGGTTGAGCGCGCCGGAGTGCCGCGTCTGGAAGCCCGGCGTGTCGACGAACACGTACTGCGAGGCGCCCAGGGTGCGCACGCCGGTGATGCGGTGGCGCGTGGTCTGCGCCTTGCGCGAGGTGATCGAGATCTTCTGCCCGACCAGCGCGTTGAGCAGGGTCGACTTGCCGACGTTGGGTCGCCCGACGATGGCGATCAATCCGCAACGCGGCTGGGCAGGCGCCGGCGCGGCGACGTCCATCGGCGTGTCAGGAGCGCAGCGGTCCGCCGGGGCGGTCGCTCGCCTTGAGCACGTCGAGCAGGCGGCGCGCGGCCTCCTGCTCGGCGGCGCGGCGCGACCGGCCCTCGCCGGTCTCGGCCAGGCCGAGCACCGGCACCGCGCACTCGACCTCGAAGGTCTGCGCGTGCGCCTGACCCCTGGTGGCGACGATGCGGTACGACGGCACGGCCAGCTTGCGCGCCTGCAGCCACTCCTGCAGCTCGGTCTTGGCGTCCTTGGTCCAGCTGTCGATCTCGGTCGTGGCGATCACCTCGCCGAACAGCCGGCACACCAGCGCCTGCGCAGCGTCGTAGCCGCCGTCGACCGAGACGGCGCCGATCAGCGCCTCGAGCGCATCGGCCAGGATCGACGCGCGCAGCGCGCCGCCGCCTCGTGCCTCGCCCTCGGACAGGCGCAAGGCGTCGGGGATGCCGAGCGACAGCGCCACGCGGTACAGGCTGTCCTCGCGCACGAGGTGCGCGCGCACGCGGGTGAGGTCACCTTCGTCGGAGCCGGCGAAGCGCTCGTACAGCATGCCGGAGATGGCCGCGCTCAGCACCGCGTCGCCGAGGAACTCGAGGCGCTCGTTGTGGTCGGCGCCGGCACTGCGGTGCGTCAGCGCGCGCACCAGCAGGCGCGGCTGCCGGAAGCGGTAGCCGAGGCGCTGCTGCAGCGATTCGAGCGAGGCGTCCAACGTCGGGTGTCCGGGAGGTCGGGGAGCCGGGCAACGGAAGACCGGGCCGGTCAGCGCGGCGGAGCCTTGCCCTCGCCGCGGTACTTGATCAGAAGGTACACCGGCGGGAAGAGTTCCACTTCCTTGTCGTACTCGAAGCGGATCACCAGGCGCTCGTTCTCCTTGGTGACGATCAGGTCCTTGCCCTCGATGCTGGAGATGGAGTACTCGATCTCCTTCTGCTTGTCGAACGCGTTGCGCACTTCCTGCACCGTCGCCGGACTGTCCTGCGCGATCTTGTTGACGGCGCGCAGGATGGTCCAGTACTCGTTGACGGTGGGGAACACGCGCAGCGCCACCAGCACCACCGACACGATGACCACCGCCCACAGCACGAGCCCGATCAAGGTGATGCCGCGCTGCGCGCGGCGCGATGCCGCCTGCTGTCCCGTCATGCCCTCGACTCCCACGGTTGCGCCGCCCGGGCCGTCACTGGAAGCGGCCGATGCGGCTGAAGTTGCCGAAATTCATCCAGACCAGGAAGGCCCGCCCGACGATGTTCTCGTCCGGCACGAAACCCCAGAAGCGCGAGTCTTCGGAGTTGTCGCGGTTGTCGCCCATCACGAAGTAATGGCCCGGCGGCACCTTGCAGACCACGCCCTGCGCACTGTAGCGGCAGTTGTCTCGGTGCGGGAAGGGCGTATTGCCCGAGCCGTAGAACGGCGTGCGCTGCGGATCGACCAGGATGCGGTGCTCGACGGCCCCGAGCTTCTCCCGGAAGTGCGGCAGGTAGCGCAAGGTGTCCTCGTCGTAGTACTCGCCGTCGCGCGTGACGGGGACCGGCTGGCCGTTGATCGACAGGCGCTGGTTGAGGTAGGCGACCTCGTCGCCGGGCACGCCGACGACGCGCTTGATGTAGTCGATGCTCGGGTTCTGCGGAAAGCGGAACACCATGACGTCGCCGCGCGCGGGATCGTGGTTGGCGACGATCTTGCGGTTGATCACCGGCAGGCGGATCCCGTAGTGGTACTTGTTCACCAGGATCAGGTCGCCGACGAGCAAGGTCGGCACCATCGAGCCCGACGGGATGCGGAACGGCTCGAACAGGAACGAGCGCAGCAGGAACACGATGAGGATCACCGGGAACAGCCCGGCCGTCCAGTCGAGCCACCACGGCTGCGCCAGGATGCGCTCGCGCGCCGCGGCCACGTCGCCGTCGACCTGCTGGATGCCGCGCCGGGCCAGTTCGGCGCGCCGCTGCGCGTGCTGCGCCTCGAGCGCCGCGGCGGCCGCCTCGCGCGCCGGCCGGAAGTGCAGCCGCTCGGCCAGCCAGTACGCCAGGGTCACGACCGTCAGCACGAACAGCAGCAGCGAGAAGTTGCCCGTCCAGTGGCCGAGGAACCAGCCGCCGAGGTAGACGACCAGCGCACCGAACAGCAGCCCGGTCAGCGAGCTCATCGTCGGGCTCAATCGTCCACCTGCAGGATGGCCAGAAACGCCTCTTGGGGCACCTCGACGGTTCCGATCTGCTTCATGCGCTTCTTGCCGGCCTTCTGCTTCTCGAGCAGCTTGCGCTTGCGGGTGATGTCGCCACCGTAGCATTTTGCCAGCACGTTCTTGCGCAGCGCCTTGATGTTCTCGCGCGCGATGATGTTGGCGCCGATGGCGGCCTGGATGGCGACGTCGTACATCTGGCGCGGGATGATCTCGCGCATCTTGGCGGCGACCTCGCGCCCGCGGTACTGGCTCTGGCTGCGGTGCACGATGATCGACAGCGCATCGATGCGGTCGCCGTTGATCAGCATGTCGACCTTGACCACGTCGGCCGCGCGGTACTCCTTGAACTCGTAGTCCATCGACGCGTAGCCGCGCGACACCGACTTCAGCTTGTCGAAGAAGTCCAGCACGATCTCGGCCAGCGGCAGCTCGTAGGTCAGGTGCACCTGCCGGCCGTGGTAGGCCATCTGGATCTGCACGCCGCGCTTCTGGTTGGCCAGGGTCATCACCGGGCCGACGTACTCCTGCGGCATGTACAGGTGCACCGTGACGATCGGCTCGCGGATCTCGCGGATCTTCACCGGCTCGGGCATCTTCGACGGGTTCTCGACCTCGAGCACCGTGCCGTCGTTCAGCTCGACCTGGTACACCACCGACGGCGCCGTCGTGATCAGGTCCTGGTCGAACTCGCGCTCCAGCCGCTCCTGCACGATCTCCATGTGCAGCAGGCCGAGGAAGCCGCAGCGAAAGCCGAAGCCGAGCGCCTGGCTCACCTCGGGCTCGAAGCGCAGGCTCGAGTCGTTCAGCTTGAGCTTGTCGAGCGCGTCGCGCAGCGCGTCGTACTCGCTGGCCTCGGTCGGATACAGGCCCGCGAACACCTGCGGCTGGATCTCCTTGAAGCCGGGCAGCGGCTCGCTCGCCGGACCGGCGTTGTTCGGCAGCTTCTTCTCGAGGGTGATCGTGTCGCCCACCTTGGCCGCGTGCAGCTCCTTGATGCCCGCGATCACGAAGCCGACCTCGCCGGCGCTCAGCTGCTCGCGTGGCACCGACTTCGGCGTGAACACGCCGAGCTGCTCGATGCCGTAGACGGCGTCGGTCGCCATCAGGCGGATGCGCTCGCCCTTCTTCAGGCCGCCGTCGACCACCCGCACCAGCATCACCACGCCGACGTAGTTGTCGAACCAGCTGTCGATGATCATCGCCCGCGGCGGGCCGTCGGGCGTGCCGCGCGGTGCCGGCATGCGGGTGATCACGGCCTCGAGGATCTCGTCGATGCCCTCGCCGGTCTTGGCCGAGCACGGGATGGCGTCGGTCGCGTCGATGCCGATCACGTCTTCGATCTCCGCCTTGGCGCGCTCGGGGTCGGCCTGCGGCAGGTCCATCTTGTTCAGCACCGGCACCACCTCGACGCCCAGCTCGATGGCGGTGTAGCAGTTGGCCACGGTCTGCGCCTCGACGCCCTGGCTCGCGTCGACCACCAGCAGCGCGCCCTCGCAGGCCGACAGCGAGCGGCTCACCTCGTAGCTGAAGTCGACGTGGCCGGGCGTGTCGATCAGGTTGAGGTTGTAGGTGCGGCCGTCGCGCGCGGTGTACTGCAGCGCCGCCGTCTGCGCCTTGATCGTGATGCCGCGCTCGCGCTCGATGTCCATCGAGTCGAGCACCTGCTCCTCCATCTCGCGGTCGGACAGGCCGCCGCAGCGCTGGATGATCCGGTCGGCCAGGGTGCTCTTGCCGTGGTCGATGTGGGCAATGATCGAGAAATTGCGGATGTGATCCATCAGCTGATGTGCAGGCGGCTTCGGGCGAGGATCACAGCGGCGATGCCGCTGCGGTGAGGGCTCGTGTCGCGAAGCGACGTGACGGCTCGCGAGGCCGTGCCGCGACCAAAAAAAAGGCACGTCCAAGTCCAGACGCGCCTTCCAACAAAACGTATGGCAACTGCTTGTTGGGCTTTCATTGTAGCCAAAAGCACCCCGCGGGAACCCGCGCCAATGCTTGATTTCGCGTCGTTGCAGGCCACCAACATCCCATTTCGTGCACAAGATATCCACAAAGTCTTGTGGACGCCTTGGGGATTGTTTCAGTCGCCCTCCGTCATTGCCGACCGACGACCGAATCGGCGCAGCGAACGGGCGGATTCTATTGGCGCGGGGCCCGAATCGGCCCCGCCGTGTCGGCCGCCGACAGCCCGATCGCTGGTTGCCCTCCCGGACCCTTCCAGCCACTCCACCACGATGCGAAAAGCCCGGGCGCCGCTCCGGGCCAAGCGCGGGCCGGACTCAGCGGTTCGGCCGGATCACGAAGTAGTTGACCCACTCGCCGCGCCGCACGAGCACGCTGAGCGGCCGCCCGCGCTCGCCGCGGCCGATCAGGGTCGCGAACTGCTTGGCGCTGCTGACCTCGGTGTTGTCGACCGACAGGATCACGTCGCCCTCGCGCAACCCGGCACGCGCCGCCGGGCCCTCGACCGCGTCGACCATCACGCCCGAGCGCACCTTGAGGTCCCGCTTCTGCGTCTCGCTGAGGTCCGACACGGTCAGGCCGATCGCGGTCGTCGACTGCGAGCCCGGATCGCGCGGTGCGCTGCCCGCGTCGGCCACGCGACGCGGCCGATCGGGTTCGAACTCGGCCACGGTCACCGTCAGGTCGCGGTAGTTGCCGCGGCGATAGACCTGCAGCGCGCTCTTCGTGCCGGGCTTGGTGCCGCCGATGATGCGCGGCAGGTCGCCGGACTTCTCCACCGCGCGGCCATCGACCTTCACGATGATGTCGCCGGCCTCCACGCCCGCCTTGTCGGCCGGACCGCCGGACTCGACGCTCTGCACCAGCGCGCCGATCGGCTTGCCGAGCCCGATCGACTCGGCCACGTCCTTCGTCACCGGCGCGATCTGCACGCCGATGCGACCGCGGATCACGCGGCCGCTCGTGCGCAGCTGGTCGGCCACGCGCATCGCCTCGTCGATCGGGATCGCGAACGAGATGCCCATGAAGCCGCCGGAGCGGCTGTAGATCTGAGAGTTGATGCCGACCACCTCGCCGCGCAGGTTCAGCAGCGGTCCG
>Ga0073934_10011626_pt1 | contig 10596 bp, 5 predicted proteins | sample LarsenN4metaG_FD_76834 | JGI IMG/M metagenome (GOLD analysis project Ga0073934, IMG submission 76834) | Hot spring sediment bacterial and archeal communities from British Columbia, Canada, to study Microbial Dark Matter (Phase II) - Larsen... ... | reverse complement strand
CTCCGCCGGTCGCGGCGCAACCACCATCGGCTCCGGCAACGGCCCGCTCGATCGCGCCTGAGACCGCCCCACTTCGACCGCGATCGCCGCTTCCGCGCCCGGAGTCTCAGGCGGGCATCGCCAACCGTCTTCCCACGCCTCCGCCGGCAACGACGCCACCGCCGGCCGTCCAGTCAACGCCCGCGCCGGCGCGTGCAGCCGGCGCGGATACAGCGCCTGAGCAATCCCGCAGCCCGGTGCCGGTGCCGGCGCCATCGCCGCCGCGCGCGACGACACTTGCCCCGTCGCCGGGGCCACCACGCGAGACAATCACCGAGCCGCCCGATCGCCAACTGCCCAGGGTTGCCGTAAACGAACCTGCGCTGGTTCCCGCGCCGACGCCGCCACCCGTCAACGCGCCGTCGTCCACACCAGCGCCGGCCAGCCCTGCGCCCGCGGCATCGGCGCCCTCCACGACTGCGGCAGCATCGCGTGCACCCGCGGCGGTCGATGTAGACAGCGGCGCTATTCGCGACGTCCTGGCACGCTACCGCAGCGCCTTCAATTCGCTCGATTCGAAAGCCGCACAGCAAGTGTGGCCGACCGTGAATCAACGCACGCTCGACCGGGCGTTCGGGCAATTGCAGGAGCAGAACGTCGCGTTCGACCGATGCACGATCGACGTCAAGGGCGTCCTCGCGCAGGCCAATTGCAGCGGCACGACGCGCTTCGTGCCGCGAATCGGCAGCCGGTCTCCGCAGGTCGAGCCGCGCGAGTGGAATTTCAGCTTGCGCAAGGGATTCAGCGGCGCCTGGGTGATCCAGGAAGTGCAAGCGCGCTGACTATCGCGATCCTGAGCGGCGGTCCTCACGACTCACACGTGCCACATCAGATCAGGACTCACAGTCGCGGCGAGGGCGCGGTTTCTTCATGGACTTGCTCGCCCACTTGCCGTACGCTGCCGCGTCGCGGTAGCCTCCCAGCCCCGACGCTGCCTCGGTGGCCGGGGGGCATCCGGGCGTGAGATAGGAGTTCGCATGTCGAAACCGCCCGTGCTCTTCTCTCGAGAAGGCGGAGGGCGAACTGGAGACGACGCCTCCCAGATCGCCCGTGCGTTCATCAGGGTGCGCGAGATGCTGCTGCTCGGAGAGTTCGGGCGCGGCGAGCGGATTTCGGAGCTGCCGCTGGTGGCGCGGCTCGGTGTGTCGCGAACGCCGATTCGGCTGGCCCTCGAGCGGCTCGCCCACATCGGCTTCCTCGACGTCGTTCCGACGGGCGGGTTCTCGGTTCGGCACTTCACGATTGCCGAGGTGCTCGACGCGATCGAGGTTCGCGCTGTGCTGGAAGGCACCGCTGCACGGCTTGCGGCGGAGCGGCTGACGGACGCCGCGGACCTGGATCATCTCCGCAAGTACGCCGCGCAGATGACGGCCCTCAAAGGGCTCACCATCGATACGATGTCCGAATACATGGACGCGAACGAGGCCTTTCACGCCGCCCTGGTCGATCTGGCCAAGAGCGCGATGCTGCGCCGGAGCATCAACCAGGTCAGCTCGCTGCCATTCGCCTCACCGAGCGCGATGGTCTTCCCGACCTCGGTGATGCCGAACTCGGACGAGATGCTGAAGATTGCCAATCTGCATCATCGATCCATCATCGAGGCGATCAGCAATCGGCAAGGCACGCGGGCGGAAAGCCTCGCGCGCGAGCACACGTTCGTGGCCCGTCACGCGCTCGAGGGCGCACTGTCCGACACCAACGCACTCAGCCGCGTGCCGGGCGGTGCGCTGATCAACTTGTCGCGCCCGTAAGCCCGCGTGCCTGCGGTTGAACCGGTCAGGGCTCTGTCCCCGCGACGCCACGTGGAATGTGAGCCGCCCGTTCGAGCCGGCTCGATCAACGTGCTGATCTCCTAACCGTGCGCGGCCGCGCCTCGAGGATGGGGAGCACGATCAGCGCCGGCACCAAGCAATCGCCACACATGCTGCGCCGCGTCGCGGGCGGTCATTTCGACTGCGTCGAGCGGCGATGAGGTCGGGAGGCTTTCGGCCTCCCGCCAGTTGTGGTGGGATTAGTCGTCTCGTCCCAGAACGGTCCGCGAGCGAGGTCGCCTGTCATTGAGCAAGCGCGGTACCACCTCGCCCTGCGTACAGGAACAGCCGCACATCCTCACATCTTCGAACGATCTCGTCGATACGCGCCGTGTGGTCTCACTCGGCCGGCGCCGCCCGTCGCTGATTACCGTTACACCCGACCTGTGCCGTTGTAAAAGCTGCAGCGGTGTGAGCATGCCGCACACAAGACACACGCACAAGCGTGGAGCGCCTATTGCACCGCAGATGCGCTGTGGCAGAAGGCGACTCAGCTGAATCTGCGCGCACACGATCGCGAACGCGTCGAATTCTCCTGGGCCTCGGAATCCTGGGCAGCGTCATCTGCGTTCTGCTGATCGTCGCGCTCATTGCGGTTCACACACCGCCTGCGCGGCGCTTCATCGCCGAGAGGATCGTCGCCCTGCTTGCCCGCGAGCAGATCGAGTTCAGCACCGACCAGCTCGGCTACAACGTCCTGAACGCGTCGGTGAACCTGCGCAACGTCCGCATCCGCTCGACGACGTGGCCGGATGCGCCGGTGTTCGCCACCATCGGGCGCGTGCAGGTCGATCTGAGTCTCGCCCAGCTCCTGCGCGGCCGCTACGTCGTGCAGTCCGGCAGCGTCGACAGCGTGGACATTCACTACTTCGTGGACGAGCAGGGACGCAACAACCTGCCGCGCCCGCCGGCTGATCCCGACTCACCGCAGGAGCCGCTCGACTACCTGATCTCGTCGCTGTCGGTTACCAACGCCAGCCTGCGATACGAGAACCGCGCGCAGCAGATCGATGCGCGACTGCCGGTGTCGTCGGTCGACGTGCGCGGCAACGATCTCACCGATCGTCATCGGATCGAGCTCGATGGCGCCGGCGGCACAGTGCGAATCCAGGATCGCCAGACCGCCCTCGATCGGGTGGACGGCAACGTGGACCTCGGGGAAGACGACCTGTCGATCGAGCGGCTCGCGATCGACAGCGAAGGCTCTCGCGCAGAGATGACAGGCTCGATCACCGGGTTCGACGCGCCCGTTGCCGAGCTCGCCGTGAAGTCGCAGGTGGATATCGAGCGCATCGCGACACTTGCAGGGCTCGCAGAGCCGATCGCTGGCATGGCGGACATCGACGCAACCGCGACGGGCCCGCTCGCGTCACCCGCGGTCGAGGCGCGGGTGACCGGTTCAGGCATCCAGTTCCGCGATCTTCGCGGCACGCAGCTCGAGGCCGATGCCTCGTACGACGTCGCAACACGCCGTGCCGAGCTGTCTTCGCTCGAGGTACGTGGGCCCTGGGGCGGCATCACAGGTGCCGGGAACGTCGCCACCGATGGCTCGGGCCGGTCGCAACTGCGCGCCGCGATTGACGACGTCGATGCGGGTGCCCTGATGCGCGGTCTGCGCCTCCGCTTCGTCGCGGCGACGCAGGTGAACGGCAAGATCGAGGCTGAATGGCCCGGCCGCGACTATCTGAACGCCCGCGGCACCGCCGACGCCACTCTGCGTCCGACTGCATCGGAGATGTCCCGGTCGGCTGTGCCGGTGGGCGGCCGAATCGTGGCCCGCGGAGACGACGGGCGCATCGACGCACAACTGATCAAGGTCGCTGTGCCGGGGGGCGAAGTCAACGGGACGGTCGCCGTCAGCAATCGCGCGCTGCAGGGGCGAGTCGACGCCCGCTCCGACGACATCGGACAACTGGCCTCGTCGATCGAGGCGTTCACGGGCCGGCCGCGTGGTTCGCTGCTTCCAACGCCGGTGGCTGGAGGTGTGACTGCCAACGCCACGCTCGGGGGAACGCTCGATGCGCCAACCGCGATCGCCAGAATCGACGCCCCATCGCTGGAGGTTGGAACCGCTGAAGGCATCGGCGTCAGCGCCGACGCATCCTACGGTCCTCGCGCGATCACCATCGCACGCGCTGATCTCACGTGGCAGGAGGCGCGTGCCCACGTGGACGGTCGCGTCGGTCTCGGGACCAGCCAACCAGTCGAGCTCAAGCTGTCGGTCGACGCGCTCGACATCCAGTCTCTGCTCGAGGCCATGAATCAGGCCGGCCTGCCGGTATCGGGAACACTGACGGCGCAAGGAACGGTGACCGGGACCACGACACGGCCGATGGCAGTGATCACCGCGCAAGGCTCGGACCTGGTCGCGTATGACGAAGCGCTTGGATCGCTCGACGTAGATGTGGAGCTCGACGGACGGCGATTGACGGTCTCAGAGCTCGTCGTGAACAAGCCACAACCCGGCCAGGCGGGACGGATCGCGGCCACGGGGACGTATGACCTCGACTCGAAGTCGTACACGTTCGATCTTCGATCGCAGGGTCTACAGCTCGTGGGACTGCTGCTGCCGGACGGTCGTCGCGTGCGCGGTGACGTGGACCAGTTGACCGCGAGCGGTAGCGGAGTGTTGCCGCACCCGAAGGCACGTTCGACCTGGACGTGACGTCGCTCGAAATCATTCCTCCCAATCAGGCAGCGCTCGCGCCAGAAGATGCCGCCGAGGCGGTCCAGCTCGGTCGCATCGTGATCAAAGCTGTCGCCCGAAACCAGCAGGCGACGGTCACGGCATCGGCGGAGCGTTTCAACCTGGATGCCGATGCATTGATCGGCCTGACAGAGCCGTGGCCCGCGACCGTCAAGGTCCGCGCCGAGAATCTCGATCTCGCTGCTCTGCCGATGGCTGGGAATCCGGCCAGCCCGTCGCAGATGCCGGCAGGTCTCCAGGGTCGGCTTCGCGCCACTGTTGATGCCTCGGGCAACCTGACGGAGCCCGAGCGAGGGAAGGCCACCATTGCGCTCGACGCGCTGGAAGGCTCCTGGTACGGTCGTCCGTTCGAAGTCACCAGTCCGTCACCGATCCTCTACGCTGACGAGCGCCTCACGGTCGACAAAGTAGAAGTCACCGCCAGCGACGCGTCGCTCGCGGTCTCCGGAGAGTTGCCGCTCACCGACGCGGCCGGCGAAGGCGAGATCGACGTCAACCTTCAGGGCAATCTCGCGACGATCACCCAGTACCTGCCGCCTGAGACCAACATCGCGGGTGATGGCGCCGTCATGCTGACCGGTTCACTTCGGGGTACGCTGGACCGAGTCGAGCCTGACCTCACGCTCACCGTCGATAACGGGCTCATTTTGTCGCCGCTGCTGGAGCCCGGCTTCTCGAATATCGATCTGCGCGCGCGTGTCGCAAACGGCGAAGCGGATGTCGAGCAGCTGACGGCGAACTGGGGCACGGCGTCGCTCCAGGCCTCCGGGCGGATCCCGCTCGCGGCGTTGCCGCAGCTGCCCGTTGAGATCCCCGGTATGAGCGGACCGGCCAGATTCAAGGCGGCCGTCAATGGCCTCGACCCGTCGGCCGTTCCAGGCGCGCCTCCCCAGTTGGGCGGCCAGATCAGCGCGGAAGCCGACATCAGCGCCGCCAGTGCCGACCTGAACGCTCTCAACGGACGGGTGACATTCCAGCAACTCGACGTCGCATTCAGCGGACTCGGGCTGGCGCAGCAGCAGCCGTCAACGATCGCGATCGAGGCGGGCACCGCGTCGATTGAGCAACTCAACCTGTCAGGGTCGGCCGGCGAGATCCGCGCAACCGGCACCGTCGGTCTGGTGGACGACCGCGCGTTGAACGTCAACGTGGACGGAAGCCTGAACGTCGCTGCTGCATCTCTCCTGACCGAAGAGATCAGAGCGGAAGGCGACTCGACGCTGAAGCTGACTGCCACGGGCACGGTCGCGTCGCCCGCGGTGACCGGGATGGTGGAGGTGGTGAATGCGACCGCGGTCAGCGACGAGCCGAACATCGCGGCCGAGAACATCAACGCGCAGCTGAAGCTGGAGGGGCGGCGCATCGACCTGGCGCGCCTGGACGCCGACGTGAACGGCGGGACCTTCGAGGCCAGCGGCAGCCTCACGCTCGGCGAAGGTGGCCTGAGCGACGTCAACCTCGAAATCACCGCGACCGATATCGCCTACGACGCGCCGCTCGATTTGCGCAGCATCTCGGACTCCAACCTCCGGGTCGCCAAAGACGGCGACAACATCGTCATCAGCGGCGAGGTCACCATTGATGAAGCGGGCCTGACCGGCGACATCAATTTCGACACCGGCCTCATCGGGGCGATGACTGCGAGGCGCAAACTCGACCTGACCGAAGAGCGGAATCCAATCCTCGAGCAGGTCCGGTTCGATGTTGACGTCAACACCGCGACGCCTATCCTCGTGGACAACAACCTGGCCCGCGCGGAGATCGAGACCGACCTCACCGTGGTCGGCACCCCCTACGAGACCGGATTGCTCGGTGAGCTGACGCTGCTCGAGGGATCGGAGATCAGGTTGAACGAGCGGCGCTACGAAACGGAGCGAGGCGTCATCTCGTTCGCCGACGAACGGCGCATTTCCCCGTCGTTCGATCTGCGCCTTCGTACCACCGCCAGCAACTACGAGATCACCATCGCCGTCACAGGCAGTCCCGGCGATACGGAAACGACGCTGACCTCCGTCCCCACGCTGCCCGAGCCCGACATCATGGCCATGCTGGTGACCGGCCGGACGCTCGACGACATGCGCGGCGAGGAGTACGAGATCGCTCGACAGCAGGTGCTGTCGTATCTGGCAGGCCGCGTCGGCTCGACGCTCGGGCGCGGTCTGCAGCAGGCGACCGGTCTCAGCGAGGTCAGGATCGAGCCCACCCTGATCGCCAACGAAGCCGACCCGAGCGCCCGTTTGACCGTCGGTCAGGAGCTCACCGACGAGTTGAAACTCGTCTACTCGACGAACCTCACCGACAGCAACGATCAGATCTGGGTGGCTGAATACGACGTCACCCGCCGGTTCGAGACACGCGCGGTCCGGCAGGAGGACAGCAGTTACCGGCTCGACTTCCGGCACGACGTCCGTTTCGGCGGCCAACCCGAGCCGCGACGGACGCCGCGTGTGAAACCCACAATCGCCGAATTGGATCTGAGCGTGCCCGTCAGCGTGGACGAGGCGGCGGTGCGCAGCGCCTTTGACGTCGAAGCCGGCGATCCCTATGACTTCTTCGAGATCCGCAACGGCGTCGAACGGGTCGAGCAGTTGCTGATCGAGCAGGGGTATCTGCAAAGCCGGGTTCGGCTGGAACGAAGCGTCGAGGGACAAAACGCCAGCCTCGAGCTGCACGTGGTGCCCGGTCCGCGCGTGGACATCCGGTTCATGGGTGCGACGCCGCCGCCCGAAGTACAGGAGGAGGTCCGAACCCAATGGCATCGGGGTGTCTTCGATAAGCAGCGTGCCGACGCCGGCGTGGACGCGTTGCGCGAGTGGTTGATGGACGACAACTACCTGCAGGCGAAGGTCACCTCCCAGATCGAAGACGTTGCCGACGGACAGCGGCGCGTGGTGTTCGGCATCGAGCCGGGCACACGCACCGACAAGGTCGTCCTGGCCTTCGAGGGTGCGTCCGGAGTCGACCCGGACGAGCTCGACAAGCTCGTTGACGAGCAGCAGCTCGAACGCCGGCTGTTCACCGACCCGCTCGTTGTGACCGAGCTCCTCGAGGCGTACTACCGCGAGCTGGGGTATCTCGCGGCAGCGATCGACGAGCCGCGCTACGAGTTCCAGGGTCCACTTGCCCGCGTCGTCCTGGCGGTACGGGAGGGCCTGCAGTTCTCGGTGCGAAACGTCACCGTGTCCGGCAACACGGTCTACACCAACGACGTGCTGGTGTCACAACTGCCGGTCATTTCAGGACTCGCGTTCGTGCCCATTGCCGCGGAGAACTCACTCGAGAAGATACGCGAGCTCTACTGGGCGAAGGGGTACAACGACGTACGCTCCGACTACGAGCTGGTGCAGGATCGCGCGACCGGCGAGGTGGATGTCGCCTTTACGATCCGTGAAGGACGTCAGAGCGTGGTTGCCGGCATCACGATCGAGGGGAACGACGAGGTCAGCGACCGCCTCGTGCGGGAACAGATTCAGCTCGAACCCGACCAGCCGCTCGACCTGAGCGCGCTCGCGCGCTCGCGACGGAACCTGTACGACACGGGTGCGTTCTCCGTGGTGGATATCACGCGGCGTGAACTCGAGGGCGGGGATCTGCCAGCCCAGGATGCGCCGCAGTCAAATGCAGACACGCTCCCCGCCAACGGCCTCAGCACCACCACCGACGGTGCGCAGGCGAGTCAACAGAAGCCGGTCGAGATCAACGTGTCGGTGAGAGAAGTGCAGCCCTTCCAGATCCGTTATGGCGCGTCATACGACACCGAGCGCGGCATCGGCGGTATCTTCGATGTGTCCAATCGCAACTCGCTCGGTGGTGCACGTGAGATTGGCCTGAGCAGCCGGTACGATCGGCAGCTTCGTGAAGGGCGTCTCTACCTGAATCAGCCGGCGCTGACGTATCTGCCCCGGACGACCTTCGCCGTTTACCTCAGAGAGGAGCTGAATCCGCCGACCGAGCTGACAGACCCGTTCGACACGAGCCGCCGCGGGTTGTCCATTCAGCAGGAGCAGCAGCTTCGCGACGCGTACGTGCTCACCTACGGCTACCGATTGGAACGGGCGCACACCATATTCCCGGCCGCCGATGGACTGGTCACCGACGAGGAAATCACCGTCTCGCCGCTCACGACCACACTGACCCGCGAGACGCGCGACGAGGTACTGGACGCCTCGCGCGGCTCGTTCCTCTCGCAGGGATTCGAGTATTCGCCGGGCTGGCTCGGATCCGACCAGCCGTTCATCAAATACCTCGGACAGTACTTCCACTACTTCCCGCTCGAAGGCGTCAGACGGCGGCCTTTCACGAACGAGCTGATCAGGCCGAGACTGGTCTTCGCCACGGGAGTGCGCATCGGGCTGTCGACGGGCATCGGCGGCGACGTCGTTCCGCGGAGCGAACGGTTCTTTGCCGGTGGCTCCGCTACGATGCGCGGATTTGCGCAGAACGCCGTTGGCACGATCGGGCCCGACCGTATCCCCGTGGGCGGCGAGGCGATGCTCGTCTTCAACAACGAACTGCGGGTTCCGCTCATCAGCCGGCTGGACGGTGTGCTCTTCACCGATATCGGGAACGTGTTCGATACCGTCCGCGATTTCTCGTTGCTCGACCTTCGCAAGTCCGCTGGCGTCGGCCTTCGCGTCCGGACGCCCTGGGTGCTCCTGCGCGGCGACTACGGCATCGTGCTCGATCCGCGACCGGGTGAACCACGCAGCCGCTTTTACTTCAGCATCGGCCAGGCGTTCTGAGCGCGCTCGACAGCGCGAAGCCGGTGCTTCTGCTGCGGCACGGAATCGTATCGGGAATGCGGGGATGTCGCGTCGGCGTTACGCGCCCACTTCGACGTGTTCGACGGTTGACGTGAGAACCGGGCCGCGGCCGGTCGCCAGCTCGAGCTGGAAGCCCTCGACGATCCATCCGACCTTCACGGTCTCGTCGTCGGTCGCGCCTACGATTTCGGCGTCGGCGCCTTCCGGGAAGAGCTTCCCGCCCGTGATGTGAACCTTACGCTCCGGGCCATCCACCACGACGATGCGGTAGAGAGTGTTTCGGGTGTGCAACGACAGCACGGTTCCCGGCAGGAGGAGAGGAACCGCCACGCTCCGGAATCGCCCCGGGTCCGAATCCAGTTGGTCGAGACTGGGCGCGAGATTGTTCATTCCAACCTCGGGCATTGACGGCGTGGAAGCAGCTTCTGTCTGGCGCATCGTTCCCTCTGGCGGCGCCAGAGTGCAACGCCCCTGCCACGATCGGCGTCGTCGCTTTTGATCGAAAACACCCGGCAATTCATTGCGGGTGTGTTTGCCGGTTGAACGATTTGCAGACGGATGAGCAAAGGGTACCTGGACGGTGAGCGAGTCGATCATCGCGAAAGCAGAGCTCAACGATTTTCGTGATCCACGGGAATATGTCTTGCAGTTTTCGTCGCGGGGACTCGCGATGACAGGAAAGATGCTCCTGGGAATCCTGCTGCTCGTTATCGGCCTCGGCATCGCCGTGGTGGGCGTTGCAGGACTCGGAGGGTCCGAGAACGCAGGCGACAACGCGCCGACGATTGTCGGCGATCAGAACCAGCCTGAACGGGACGAAGCGACGTCACTGGTGTTGCCGCTGCTGGCGGGGATATCGATCGCCGGCGGTGCGTTCCTGATCGGGATTGGCATGGGCAACTTCAGGCGCCCGACGATCGTCCCGGCCGACTCGCCGCGGGCCGAAAAGGCGGCGACGACGCGCGATCCAGACGTCTGAAATCTACCTTCGGCTCCACATTCCCATGACGTCCGGAGACGGCCGCGGCATGGTGACGACGTGCTGCGCGAGGATCTCTTTCACGCGGTCGGCATCGACCGATTCGACGTCGAGGAGATCGAGCGCCAGCGCCCGGACGGCGGCTCGTTGCCGATCGACGATATCCCGCGCCGTCTCGTAGCCACGCATTACCAGCGCGCTGATTTCGTTATCCACACGCCGGGCGGTCTCTTCGCTGAAGCCGGCGGCACGGGTATCGGTATCGAAGGCGCCCGACGACCGTCGGAAGTGCACCGG
>Ga0073934_10011625_pt1 | contig 10596 bp, 6 predicted proteins | sample LarsenN4metaG_FD_76834 | JGI IMG/M metagenome (GOLD analysis project Ga0073934, IMG submission 76834) | Hot spring sediment bacterial and archeal communities from British Columbia, Canada, to study Microbial Dark Matter (Phase II) - Larsen... ... | reverse complement strand
TCCAGGAGCGACGACGAGAGCTTTGCCGGCATCCCGATGATTTTCCTGATCCGCGAAGCCCTGCGCCAGGGCGGTACGCTCGAAGAGGCCCTGCAAGTGTTCCGCAAGGGACCGCGAACCTGCGGCTACAACTTCATTGTGGCCGACGGCAAAATCCCCGACGCTCGGGCGATCGAGGTCACCCGCTCACTCATGCTGGAGTTCGCCCCGGGCGACAAGGCGGAAGACGTCGGCCCGCACTGCGCCCTGCCGCACTGCGTTCGCCGAGTCAACCACTTTGTCGGCGAGGCGACGGCCCGCACCCAACGCAAGACCTACGACCCCCGCGTGGAAAATCCGGTCAGCATCGTCGGCTACGAGTTGTTGACCCAGTGGCTGAAGGAGAACCACGGCAAGCTCGATCCCAAGCTGCTGATCCAGATGCAGCGCATGTACCCGCCCATGCATCCGTGCTTGCATCAGGTCGTTTTCTGCCCGACCGACCTCCATCTATGGGTGGCCCAGGCTGCCGATCCGCGCAAGACGCGCCTGGCGGGGGCCCAGAACCAGCCTTTCTATCGCTACAACCTGCGCAAGTTGCTGGCGCGCGAGCCGGCCGAACTCGCACTTTCCATCGACTACAAGGAGCCGCCGCGGGCGAGCGATCCGCCGCCGGAGAAGGGCACTGTGGTCTTTAAGCCGGCCGGCGATGAATCCGCCGTCCCCGAACGCTACCGACTGGAGCCGCATGAGTTCCCCTTCGAGAAGCATCTCCAGCACGACTTCGCCGGCATCGGCATCGAGATCTGGCGGGTGACTTTCCCCTCGCCAGTCCAGACGAAGTACCCGGAGAACAACACGGTACACGCGGAATACTATCGGCCCAAGGGCGATGGGCCTTTCCCAGCGGTCATCGTGCTCGACATTCTCGGCGGCGACCAGACCCTGTCGCGCTTGCAATCCACCTTGCTGGCACAGCGCGGCATCGCGGCGCTGTTCGTGCAGATGCCGTACTACGGCCCGCGCCGCCCCGCCAACCGCACGGCCCGGCTGATCTCGCCGAATATCGAACAGAGCCTGGAAGGCGTTCGGCAGTGCGTGCTGGACATGCGCCGCGCCACGGCCTGGCTCGAAGCCCGCCCCGAGGTCGATCGGAACCGACTGGGCATCATGGGCACGAGCCTGGGTAGCTTCATGGGCGCTCTCACGGCGGAGATGGAGCCCAAGCTCACGAGGGTGGCGATTCTGCTCGGCGGCGGCGGCCTGATCGAGGCCTTCTACGATCGCCCCGAGGTCTGGCCCATCCGTGTGGCCTGGGAAGCGCTGGGCGGCAGCCGGGCCAGGCTCGCTGACAAGCTCGCCTGTGCCGATCCCCTGACCTGTGCGGATCGTCTCAAGGACCGCAAGCTCTTGCTCATCGGCGCCAAGCGCGACGAGATCGTGCCCCCCAGCGCGATGGAACGCCTCTGGAAGGCCACGGGCCAGCCGCGCATCCTCTGGTACGACTGCACCCACGAAGGGGCCGTGCTCTATGTCGTGCCGGCCATGCAGGAGATCGTAACTCACTTCGGCGCACCCTGATTCTCATGATTGAGCCGGTCCTGGAGAGCCGGAAGTTTCAAGGGAGCGCTTGCCCTGAGACGTGGGTTTCTGGATGATAGGTAGCAGGCCCGCCGGCGCCAGCCGCATGCCTCCCACCGACTGTACTGCAGGGCTTCACCATGCCAGCTTATCCTAGCTCACGACTGCCGAGCCGCCGCGACCTCGCCCTGTTCGCCCTGGGTCTGGGAGTGGCGGCGCTGGCGATGGCGCTGGCTCCCCGAGGCAACGCCCTGGAGAGCCCAGGAGAAGCGCCGGCGTTCGGCAAGGAGCACCTGGCGTTCTACGAGAAGGAAGTCAAGCCGCTGCTCGAGCAGAACTGTCTCAAGTGTCACGGCGGAGGCGACAAGGTCCGCGGCGGGCTTCGCCTGACCAGCCGGACGCACATTCTCCAGGGCGGCGATCTCGGCCCCGCGGTGGATCTCAAGGAGCCGAAACAGAGCAGACTCCTGAAGGCGGTCAACTATGCGGATGGTCTGGAAATGCCTCCCAGCGGCAAGTTGCCCGCCGCCCAGATCGCGATACTCAGTAAATGGATTGACCTCGGCTTGCCCATGCCGTCCGCTGCCGACGCGGTCAGCGAGAAAAGCAGGCACGAAGGCGGCAGGATCACAGCCGAGGCCAGGTCTTACTGGGCCTATCAACCGGTCAAGCGGCCAGCGGTTCCTCAAGTCAAGAATGCGGCCTGGATCGCCAACCCGATAGACGCCTTCATTCTCCAGAAGCTAGAAGCGAAGGGGCTCGAACCCGCGCCGCCTGCGGACCGCATCGCCCTGGCTCGCCGAGCGTACTTCGACGTCATCGGCTTGCCCCCGACGCCGGAGGAGATTGATGCCTTCGTCGCCGATTCCTCGCCGGATGCCTACGAGAAGCTCGTGGATCAACTCCTGGCCAGACCGCAGTATGGCGAGAAGTGGGGCCGGCACTGGCTCGACCTGGTTCGCTTCGCCGAGACCAACGGCTACGAACGCGATGGCCCCAAGCCCCACGCCTGGCGGTATCGGGATTACGTCATCCAGAGCTTCAACTCCGACAAGCCCTATGACCAGTTCATCCGCGAGCAGCTGGCCGGCGACGAGTTGGCCCAGCGCTGGGAACGAGAAGGCCGCGACGAAAAGTCCGTCGCCGACGCGATCATTGCTACAGGCTACTACCGGCTGGGGCTGTGGGACGATGAACCTGTCGATCTCGAGCAGGCAAAGTTCGACGGCTTTGACGACATGGTCGCCACGACATCCCAGGTGTTCCTGGGCATGACCATGAACTGCGCCCGCTGCCACGATCACAAGATCGATCCGCTGACGCAAGCCGATTACTACCGCCTGGTGGCGTTCTTTCGCGACATCGAGCACTTCAGCCTGACCCGCGATGTCACCTCGAAGTTCAACATGACCGACATCACGCCGCGCGCTCGGCGGTCCCTGTACGAGGAGGAACTTCGCCAACGTACTGCTCGCATCGATGCATTGACCGATGCCATCACACGCATCGAGGACGAAGCCATTCGCAAAATGCCCGCGGAGGACCAGCGTGCGGCCGAGGGGCTCGACAGGCCGCAAGTCGTTCTGAAAGTGCCTGGCTACCTCGATGAGGACCGCAAGCGGGAATACAACCGACTCCGCCGCGAACGAGAGGAACTCCGACGGAAGCCAGTGCCTTCCCAGGAGCTGGCTCTTTCGGTCAACAATTGCATCGTTCCGCCGCCGCCGACGCATGTTCTCATTCGCGGCAGTGCTGCGGCCAAGGGGCAGCGGGTCGAGCCAGGATTCCCCGAAGTGCTGGGCATCCCGGCCCCAGTCATGCCACCGATCGAACCAGGAGCGAAGACCAGCGGCCGGCGCTCCGTGCTGGCCGACTGGATTGCCTCGCCCGCCAATCCTGCGACGAGCCGAGTCATCGTGAATCGGCTCTGGCAGCACCATTTCGGCCGCGGCATCGTCGCCAGTTCAAACGACTTCGGCAAGTTTGGCACGCCGCCCACGCACCCGGAACTGCTCGACTGGCTGGCGGACGAACTCGTGCATCCGGCTGATCCTGCCGACGCGTGGCAGCTGAAACGAATGCATCGCCTTATCCTGACGTCCAGTGCTTACCGCATGTCGGCCCAGGGATCGGCGCGCGGGCTGGAGGTCGATCCCGCGAACACCCTGTTCTGGCGATTCCCCATGCGCCGGCTGACGGCCGAGGAAGTGCGCGACGCCATGCTCGCCGTCAGCGGCAAGCTCAACCTCAGGCAAGGCGGGCCGAGCATTTATCCCGTGATTCCAAAAGAAGTGCTGGCAGGGCAGTCCCGCCCTGGCGAGGGCTGGGGCAAATCGTCCCCAGCGGAAGCCTCGCGAAGAAGCGTCTACGTTTACACCAAGCGTTCGCTTCTTGTGCCGATTCTGAATCAGCATGACCAGGCGGACACGGACAACAGTTGCCCCGTGCGGTACACGACCACGGTGCCGACGCAATCGCTAGGGATGTTGAACGGGGCGTTCTCGAACGAGCAAGCGCGGCATCTCGCCGAGCGGCTGCAACGCGAGGCGCCCGACGACTTCCGAGGGCAGATTCGGCGGGCGATTCGCTTGACGACGGGCCGGCAGCCCAGTGAGAAAGAGCTGGCCGACGACCTGGCCTACGTGAAGAGTCTTCAAGAGGAGCATGGCGTTGGTCCGGCGGATGCCCTGAGGCTCTTCTGCCTCATGCAGCTCAATGCCAACGAGTTCGTGTATCTCGACTAGCAAGCGGAAGAATAGCCCGCCCAGGGAGACGAGAAGATGACGACTTCCAGGCAGTTTTGCGGACGAACTCGGCGCGAGTTTCTCTGGCAGACGGGCGGCGGCTTCATGGCCACGGCCCTGGCTGGCATGCTCGGCGACGATTTCTTCAGTCGGCAGGCCGTCGCCGCGGACGGCACTACGCCGTTCCGCAACCCCCTCGCCCCCAAGCCAGGGCATTTCCCCGGCAAGGCGAAGAGCGTCATCTACCTCTTCATGTATGGCGGGCCGAGCCAGGTCGATACCTTCGATTACAAGCCCAAGCTGTATGAACTGGACGGCAAGACGATCCCCGTGAAGACCTTCGGCCGCGGCGGGCACAAGAATGAAGGCCGCGTCGTCGGGCCGCGCTTCAAGTTCAAGCAGCACGGCCAGTGCGGCAAGTACGTCTCCGAGATCTTCCCGCACCTGGCAACCTGCGTGGACGACATCGCCTTCATCCACTCGATGTACGCTGAGTCGCCCATTCACGGCTCCGCCTTGTTGATGATGAACAGCGGCCGCATTCTCAGCGGGAATCCGTCGCTCGGCTCGTGGGTGACCTACGGGCTTGGCAGCGAGAACGAGAATCTGCCGGGCTTTGTCGTCATGCTCGACAAGACTGGTGGGCCGATCAGCGGGCCCAAGAACTGGTCGAGCGGCTACATGCCCGCCTCGTATCAGGGCGTCATTCTTCGAGCCGACGGCACGCCCATTCATGATCTCGAACTGCCCCCAGGGCTGACCCGCCAGGCGCAACGCCGCTTGCTCGATCGCTTGCGCGAGAAGAACGAGGAACACCTGGCGACGCGGAGCGACAACAGCGAACTTGCCGCACGCATTGCCTGCTACGAACTGGCGTACAAGATGCAACAGCACGCGCCCGAGGCGGTCGATTTCAGCCAGGAGACCACCAAGACCCTTTCGCTCTACGGCATCGACAACCCGCAGACCGCCGACTTTGGCCGGAAATGTCTGCTGGCACGGCGGCTGGTGGAGCGAGGCGTCCGCTTCATCCAGATCTACTCCGGCGGAGCGCACAACGACGACAACTGGGACGCCCACACCGACATCGTGGCCAACCATGGCAAGCACGCCGGCAACACCGACAAGCCCATCGCCGGCTTGCTCAAGGACCTGAAACAGCGCGGCCTGCTCGATTCAACGCTCGTAGTATGGGGCGGCGAGTTCGGCAGGCAGCCCACGGCCGAGTACGCGCAGGGCACGGGCCGAGATCACAATGCCTACGGCTTCACGATGTGGCTAGCCGGCGGAGGCATCAAGCCTGGCGTCACTCTGGGCGCCACCGACGAACTCGGTAACTCGGCTGTGGAGGACCGCACCCACGTGAAGCAGGTCCATGCCACCATCCTCCATCAACTCGGCCTTGACCCCAACAAGCTCAGCTACTTCTACGGCGGGCTGGACCAGAAGTTGGTGGGGGTTGAAGGGGCCGACCCGATCAGTAAATTGATTTAGATGCCTGCCAGTAGAATCTCCTTGTACTGCCCTTGAATTGGGCACGCCGGCCTTCTCGAAAGTTTCATCCCGGCCTTCGGGCCATCGTTATCTCCCTGCCAGGCAGGCACTTACCTGCCAAGAATGCAGACTCGCTCATTTTGGCATCATGATTGCTCTCACTTTGGCAGAGATATGGACACCCGGAGTAACTGAGTTGATGCTGAAACCGACTGCACCAATCATCCTGCCCGACGCCCCCTCTCCTGATGTTCTTTTGCAAACCGGCGTGGCCGCCAGGACGTCTGTCTTGTGAGGATCTCGCCGCGGTCAGTAGCGGAGCCCGGATCGCGCTGGCCGGAACTTCCATGAGAACTCACCGAATGGCCGCGCGCTCATTCACGCGGCGCCATTACACTGATCCTTCGTGAGCGCCTTCGCCCAACGGGATCAGTGGCCAGCTGATTGCTCGATAGGAGGCACCCAGATGAACGAGATGAACAACCAGCCCGCAGAGCACGTTGCGGCGCTGCCCAGGCGCACTGCCACCAACCGGTTTGGCACAGGTTGGGGACTGACGATTCTCTCCTGTGTGGCTACGCTTCTGCTCTCTGCCACGGAACCAGAGTTGCTCCCTGTGTTCACCTGTGCAACCGAGAACGAGCTGCGCCTCCCAGCCGTTGTTCGATCAGTGGCTTTCTCGCCGGATGGCAAACACCTTGCCGCCGGAAGCGACGACGGTTCGATCACGCTCTGGAATGCCGCGACGGGTCGCGTTCTCGGCACGCTCGCCGGCCATGAGGGTTCCGTTCGGAGTCTCCGCTTCAGTGCCGATGGCAAGGAGCTGATGAGCGCGGGCGGATCGTCGGCTCGGCAGGTTGGTGAGTTGTTGGTGTGGGACGTCGCCACACAATCGAGGGTCCAAACGCTAAGCTGGGACGGCGGGCCGGTCTACTCGCTGGCTCTATCCGGGGATGGCCTGGTCCTTGCCGCGGGCGGCGCCGGCGGCGTGGTCGCCTTGTGGAATACCGCCGATTGGTCGTGCACTGGGGCCTACAGGATCCATGCGTCCGACGTCTACTCCGTTGTCTTCGATCTTGATGGAGCTCGGCTATTCGCCGCAGGCGCGGATGCAAGTATCCGTGTCGTCCAACGGAGCACGGGCAAGATAGTCGAGGAGATGGACGTGCCCGAAGGAGGCAGCGTCTTTGCCCTGGCCCTTTCTCCCGATGGCCGCACCCTGGCTTCGGGACATGTTGCGGATCAATCGATCCGCGTCTGGAACCTGGTAAACGGGGAGTGCGTGGCTCGGCACCACGAGACCTTGGGGCACGTCCGCGCTCTGGCGTTCACCCCCGATGGACGCCAACTGGCCACGGCCGCGGGATTGTGGACTCTGCCCGGCGACGTGCGGCTTCTGCCCATGACTGGAGGAGGAGCACTCACCAGGTTGACCGGCCATGACAACGTGGCTTACTGCCTGGCCTTCTCGCCTGATGGCCGCGTGCTTGCCACGGGGAGCGGCGACGAAACGGTGCGCCTCTGGCAAGCAAGAACTGGCACGCCGGTGCGCACTCTTCAGCCTGCCGATCGCATCGCCAGGTAGGCACGGAAACGCAAGGAAACTATTCCTTCACGCGCTCAAGGTACTCGCCCGTCCGGGTATCGACCTTGATCAACTCGCCGATGCCGATGAAGGGAGGCACGCTGACCTTGAGGCCGGTCTCCAGCGTGGCTGACTTGTACTGCGCCGCCGCGGTGGCTCCCTTGAGGGCAGGCTCGGTCTCGGTAACCTGCAGCACAACGGCCGCGGGGAGTTCGAGGCTGAGCGCCTTGCCTTCATAAAAGATGACATGGGCCCGAGTGTTGGGCTTCATGTACTCCATCAACTCGCCGACCATGTCGCCAGGCAGAGTGACCTGGTCGAAGGTTTCCGTGTCCATGAACACGTAACCATCGGCTTCCTGGTAAATGTACTCCATTTCTCGCTTGTCCAGGAACGCCGGCTCGACCTTGTCCTGGGGCCGCACGCGGTTGTTCGTGATGCTGCCGGTCTTCAGGTTCTTGAGCTTGAGCTGCAGGATCGCCCGCCAGTTCCCTGGCGTGTTGAGGTCGCGGTCAAGGACCTGGTAGAGCTGGCCATCGTCTGGGCCGACGATCACCATCCCCTTTTTCACTTGGCTGTATTCGATTGGCACCGGATGTCCTCCCGTATCCTCACACGCTCGAGGGCTGTCTTGCCGCTGCCGAGCCTTGCACTTCCAGAGCTTAACGACACTGCCTGTATTATAGGTTCCCCCTGGAGCGGGAGAAGACTTGCTCAGCACGCCCCGAGGTTGAGGACGCCGGCAGGGGCCGCCTCCGCGCGGACCACGCCGCCTTGCCGGACGAGCAGGCGCTCATGCGCCCGCAGCCAGCCGATCAGGTCGTCAATGAAGCGGTCGGGGTCAGGCTCGAACTCCAACGTGTGATGAGCCCCCGCGTATTCGATGATCTCCTTGTCCCTCGTGGCGAAGCTCTCGACATAGCGTCGCGTGCGGCCGACATCGATGATCTGATCGTGCTCGGCGAGCATCAGCAACGTGGGGACGTTCACGTAACGAGGCGCCCCAGCAAGGTACATGTCGAGGATCGAGCTGCCGACCAGGAAGCGAGCCGTGGCCTCGTGCAGGGCTAATTCGTCGTTGGTGATGAACTCGCGCCAGCGCGGCGTGGCCGTGAAGAGCGCCGGATCGTTCAGCGGAATCTTGTACAGTCGCCGCGGTCGAACCAGACGCATCAGGAAGATGCCCAACCTCTGCCGGAACGGGACGCTCACCCTCGGGAACATTCCCGGGCTGATGAGAATCAGACCGTCGATCAAGCCTGGATGGCGTCGGCAAAAGGCTGCGCCGAGTTTCCCGCCCCAGGAGCAGGCGCTCAGGAAGATGGGCACGCCCGGGTCGGCTGCGACTACGTCGCGCATGAACTCCGCGATGTCGCGCAGCAGCCGACGAATCGTCGTGGCATCGCCTCGATCGACCAGGTTGGCTCCGGAGCCGCGTCGATCCAAGTACCAGACGGCATAACCCGCCTGGCAAAGCCGGCGCGAGGAGTAGTCGTACCAGCCGCCGTGGCTTTGGATGCCGTGCAAGCACACCACGTGGGCGCGCGGCGGCAGGCTGGGGACGTAGCGGCGATAATGGGCCACGTACCCGTCGCTGGCCGTCCAGCACGGCAAGGGAGCAGTTTCATCAGCCAAGGAGCACCTCCTTGCGCACGGTCACGCGCTGCAAAGCCGACTCATCCAGACGGACGCCCAGCCCAGGGCCGTCCAGGCGTGGGGCCCAGCCGCCGTAGCCAAAGGTGATGTCCCTCTCGCCTAACGCTTCCTTCACCAGTCGGCGATCGTAGGAGCCTTCAAGGTAGCGGATATTGGCCACGCTGCACGCGAAATGCCGCCCCGCCGCCGAGAGGAGGGCCGTCTCGCCCACCTGGCAGCCGAGCTGGTAGCCCTTGCCGTGCGCCGCCGCGAACTGGGCCAGTCTCAGCGAGGGAATGAAACCGCCGCACTTCGATAGCCTCAGGTTGAACAGGTCGCAGGTTTCATCCCGCACGGCGCTCTCGGCGTCCGCCAGGCTGCACAGCGACTCATCGTGCATGATCGGTGTGCGCACCTGCCTGCGCACCTCCCGCAAGCAGCCGACATGCTCGTGGGCTACAGGCTGTTCCACGGAACTGATTCCAAACGGCTCCAGCTCCTGAATGCGAGCGACCACGTCCGCCGGCGACCAGGCCTCGTTGGCGTCGATGCGCAGGTCCATGCGCGCGCCGATGTGCTTGCGAATCACGCGGAGTCGTTCGACGTCATCCTGGCCCGCTATGCCCACCTTGACCTTGCATTGCCTGAAGCCGTACCACCGCATCATCCAGGCGGCGGCGCGAGCCTTGAATCCCTTGGCCGAGGTGATTGCCGTGCTGTACTGCACCCGAGTCCGAGGCTGCCAGAGTTCGGGGGCCAGCAGTTCGGTGACTCGGTAGACCGGTTGACCGTAGTGCCTGCCGAACGCGTCCAGCAGCGCCAGTTCAACCGCGCAGCGAGCCGCATTGCCCTTGCATTGCCGCGGATCGTCGCTAACCGGAGCAAGCTGCAGCGCCTCGATCAGGCAAACAGCCTCTGCGAAAGTCCCAGCCCTTAGCGTTAGCGATTCGGACGAAGTGGCTCGTAGCAAGGCAAGGGCGCTGTCGATGGTCTCGCCGGTGACGTACTCGCGCGGCACGCCTTCGCCGTACCCCTGCGTGCCATCCGCAAGCCGACAGCCGACGACCAGGTTGTCGCTTTCGCTCCGCGTGTAGGAAGCGTGGCGGATCGGCTTGCGCAAGGGGATGCGCACGTGGTAGGCCGCCAGTTCAACGACTTGCATGGGGCACCTCGCTGACCGGCCAAGCAACGGAAGCCTTCGTCGAGAGCCTGGTCGCATCTAGGGCGTCCCGCTGGCGGAGAGATTCCTGGCACATCCAAAGCCCCAGCAACAGGGTGGCCACGGCGCTGGCCAGGGGCAGCCAGCGTGCCAGCCGACCGTCGCCAAACCGCGTTGCAGCCAGCTTCTTGAACTTCACAACCACCACCCCAATTGCCACCAGCACCGAGGCCAGGCCGGCGCTAAAGGCGAGCGTCAGCGGCAGGCCGAGCCAGAGCTTGTTCAGGACGACGGTCGTCGCCAGCAAGCCCAGGGCATCGACGCACGGCACGAGGCCCCCCGTGATGCCGAGGGTCGTGAGGCCCCAAATGGTAACGTTTCCGGCCCCGGGGGCTGTACCATCCCCGCCGAAAAGGGGG
>Ga0073934_10011624_pt1 | contig 10597 bp, 8 predicted proteins | sample LarsenN4metaG_FD_76834 | JGI IMG/M metagenome (GOLD analysis project Ga0073934, IMG submission 76834) | Hot spring sediment bacterial and archeal communities from British Columbia, Canada, to study Microbial Dark Matter (Phase II) - Larsen... ... | reverse complement strand
TTCCCCCTCTTCCCACCCCTCCCCCTCTTCCCCCTCTTCCCACCCCTCCCCCTCTTCCCCCTCTTCCCACCCCTCCCCCTCCTCCCCCTCCCCGTCACCCCGTCACCCCATCTCCCCCCTCAACTTTCCTCAGATTTGTGTAGAGAAGCCATATACCGCTCAATATCCGCTGCTGCATCTTCAAGTTCTTGCAAATCAAATGCAGGGGCTCGTCTAGTCTCTTTTTTGTCAGTCTTACTAGCTGGCTTCGGAGGTGGGGGAACTTCTACCTCCTCCACCTCCTCAAAAGTCTCTTCGAGCTTTTCCAACGCATCCATAAAAGCTTTTTCAGCCGCCTTATGAATTTCTTGCCGATAGTCGTTCATTTTTTTTACCCCTAGTTAATCCGATTTTAAATGTTATATTTGTCCTTTGTCCTTTGTCACTTGTCACTTGTTACTTGTCAAAGGACAAAGGACAAAGGACAAATGACAACTATCAGCACCCTGGATCGAGCGGCATCAGTAAATATCCCATCCCATAGCAGTTGACGTTAAATATCCATGTTCAGCCTCCTGCTAGTTAATCAAGTTTTGTAAAGGGCAGCCACGTATTCTTCATAACCGTTGTAGAGTAAAGTAGGCTGTGTTGTCCAATTAATTGATGGACCATTGCCCACCACCCGCTCCACTGCCTGAGACCAGCGGGGGTGAGGCTTGCTAGGATTCACATTCGCTTCAAAATCATATTCGTTAGGGATTAAAGTATTCCAAAACGTGGCGGGTTGCTGGGCGAGAAACTCGATTTTGACAATCGATTTTGCCCCTTTAAATCCGTATTTCCACGGAATTACCATGCGAATTGGTGCCCCATTTTGGGGGGGCAAAGTTTTGCCGTACATCCCCACAGCAAAAAAGGCCAGTTCATTAGCCATTTCCTCGATGCGCAGACCTTCGGTATAGGGCCAGGGGTAGCTATCAGCCCAAAAACCGGGACCAGGAGTGATTTTTTGGTCGTAAAAAGAGGTAAAGCGGACAAATTTAGCCGCCGATGTGGGTTCTACATCTTTGATGAGGAGGTGCATGGGAAACCCCACCCAAGGCACTACCATTGCCCAGGCTTCCACGCACCGAAAGCGGTAAACTCGTTCTTCTATGGGGAATTTTTGGCGTAAGTCGTCGATATCGTAAGTGCGGGGATTTTTCACTAACCCGCCTATTTCTACTTTCCAGTTATCTGTGGGTAAGGCTTGCGCCTGCTGCCAAATGGATTTGGTGCCACCGAATTCGTAAAAGTTATTGTATTTGGTGGCGAGGGATTCGTCGGTAATGGGATAGTCAACCGAGGCAAAAGCGTTGCTCCGCTTGGCGTCTAGGGGCAAAGTCTTGGCAGTGAGTTGGCTTTGCTCCTGGGATTGGTTCTGACACCCGGCGAGCAGGGCCGCACCAAGTCCAGAGGCGATCGCGCTGTGCAAAAACCGCCGCCGGGAGAAAAATATGGCCTCGGGGGTAACTGCTCGAGGGTCAATTTCCCAGGATTTGGGAATGCGGATATTCACCATGAGCGACTAATCCTGTTTTAATGGAGCAGAGGAGCAAGCCTCATCCGGGGCAAATCCCTTTTCCTCGGCAATCTCAGGGATTTCTTTACCCCAGACAGATAAACATCATACCACAAACCCTCTGGGATGGGGTAGTCAGCGCAAGGCTGCTGTGAATAGTGGTGGATATTGGTAGCTTAACCTACCCGATCGAGAATGGGATCCCCCGGTTGTACGGTCGAAAGGGCATTTTGCACCGCCAGAGCGTTACTCCCCACCACAAACCCCAGATATTCACCGGTAGCGGCGATCGTGATGGCTGTACCATCGCTGAAAGATTGCAAACCCACCTGGCTGAGCGATAACCCCTCGGTGATGCCGATTTTATCAATCCCTGCCTGGAAATCTTCGATGCGATCGGCCAAAAATAGGCTCATGCTGGGTAAGTCTCCTCGGAGCAAGAACGTATCCGCCCCACTTTCCCCCCGCAAGATATCAAAACCCTTATCGCCAATCAGGATATCATTCCCTTCCCCACCCACGAGCAGGTCATCACCAGCACCGCCGCGCAAGTAGTCGTCCCCTTCCCCGCCTTCCAGGATATCATTGCCTTTGTTGCCGTTGAGCAGGTCATTACCGGTGTCACCAATCAGCATATCGTCATTTTGGCCGCCACGCAGGTAGTCGTTACCTTCGCTGCCATCAATAGTATCGTTCCCTTGGTTGCCATTGACCACATCATCAACCGCCGAACCAAGGATAAAATCATTACCATCAAAAGCGCGCACGCCTCCAGCAAAACCGCTGCCAATCCCACCTGCTAACTGGATGTTATCTGAACCGCTGGAGTAATCTTTAAAATCTAGACTGGAGTTAGCGGCGATTAAACCCTGAAAAACCTTCAGCAGTAGGGGGTCATTGAGAAAACTAAAATTGCTGCCCAAATAGGTTTGAGAAAACAGCTCGTTGAGCAGTGATGTGAGCAACGCGGAATTAGATGCTACATCTGTGGTGGCGGGGGTTAAGGCCACATTAGCAAAGCTGTTGGCAGTGAGGGTATAGTTACCTTGAGCCGGACTATAGCTGGTAACGCGCACGGTGTAGGTTTCCCTGGCGTCGGGGGTAAATTCCACCAGGGAATTTAAACCCAAACCGCCGTCATCATCAAAAGCTACGGCGCGACCTTTTTTGTCATATACATAAATGTATGTATCAAAATCGCCGTTCACTTCTATGGTGATGGGGGCGGTGGAGCCCGGTGTGAGATAATAGTCATCATAAAAGTTGCCTTCTACTTGGGGGTCGCCATTGTTGAGTGTTCCTGGTAAACTGGCTTTTGCAGGCGCTGTGGTCAGTACCGCTGCACCGCTACCGAAGGGTTGCAAGGCGACGCTACCAAAACCCCGAGCTTCTAGATTATAGTTGCCTTCTTCCCGGGAAAAGCTGCTGGCACGCACGATGTAGTTGCTGACGCCGGGAATGGTATTGATGGTGAGTTCTGAGTTAAAACTGCCATCGCCGCGATCGTCGTTGACATCGAGTAATTCGCCAGTGTCTTGGCGATAGACTTCTAAATAGGCGTCGATGTCGTTGGAAGTGAGTTTGACGGTGACGGAGGAGCCTGCACTGAGGTTGAGCAGATAGTCATCATAAAAGGTATCCCGATCGATAGCTCTGGGGTCTCCACTACTCAAGCGACCGGGAATGCTAGACTGGGGTGGCAATTGACCGGCGATGCCATTGGGGTCAAAGGTTTGCAGGGATTGTAGTTGGGCGCTGCCGTTAACGTCTAAGTTATACACACCTACTTGATCGGAAACACTGGTTGCGCGCACGACGTAGGTGGTATTAGGTTCGCTGAAAAATTGAATTTGGGAGTTGATGCTATTACCCCCATCATCGTCTTCATAGAGCAGGGTGCCACTGTTGAAGTCGTAAACCCGCAAGAAAGGATCGATGATGTTCGATGTGAGGTTAATGGTGATTCGCTCACCGCTGGTGGGGGTGGTCAAGGCGTAATCGTCGTAATAGGATTCTTGGTCGAAATCGAAGGAATCGTTTTCGCTTAATTCTCCAAATATGATGTTTGCCATATTTCTCCTTTTTTAGCGCTATAAATAATATTTCTTGGTTTATTTTTTGTTTGTAGTTGGGCTTTAGCCCAAAATCAAGTTAACTTTGGAAAGAGGGCTAAAGCCCAACTAGGAACTTTGAAAAAAGGGCTAAATCCCAACTAGGAGGTGGAGAAAGAGGGCTAAAGCCCAACTACAAACAAAATTTAACTGTTAGCCAATAGTGTTAAAAGTGGGGTCACTTTCATTGACGACAAACACAGAATTTTGCAAATTAGAGTTGGCACCAGCATCAAGGACGACACCGAGAACCCGGTTGGTATTTTCATCAGCGATCGCCGTATCCATCACCCCATCACTGTTGATATCCATCGCATAGAAACCGATCGTGGTGATATCCGCCACCGCCGCCAGTCCGATCCGGTCCCCTTGTCCAGCATTAAAATCCAGAATTCTTGGCGCCAAAGCGGCATTTTCCTCCTTGACATCGCCGCGTAAGATAAATTGATCGGCGCCACCACCTCCCGTGAGAAAGTCGGAACCTTTATCTCCCATCAGGATATCATTGCCATCGCCACCAGTCAGAGTATCATTACCTTCTCCGCCGCGTAACACGTCATTACCATTACCGCCGCGCACATCATCATTGCCTCTATTACCATTGATGATATCATTACCATCATCGCCATAAAGGATATCGTCGCCTTGACCACCGCGCAGGAAATCATCGCCACCAACGCCAATAATGGTATCATTTCCCATATTGCCGTTGACCACATCGCGGTCATCGGTGCCCAGGATGCGATCGTTCCCCCCAAAAGCGCGCAAACCACCTTTCAACTCAGCATTAGCGGCGGTGACTTCAATCAAATTATCTGCATCATCCGCATCTACGAAACTGCCAGCCAAGGCACCGATCGCAGCACTACCAATCACATCGGTAAAACTGCCCAACAGCCCCCCATCCCCAATCAAACTAGAGGCTACAGTATTGATGATATTACTAGAGGAAAAGCGGCTCGCGATATTGGCAGCACTGAAAAAGCTACTAATACCGCTGCTCACTGAGTTTACCAACTTACCGGCGCTCAGATTCGGGGCAGTATCATCAATAATTTCCCCCACCACATTGAGAAAATCGCCCCCAATTTTACCCAAATCTATATTATCCCCCACCTGATCCACTACCTCATCCACCACAGCGCTTAAGAGAAAACCCGTGGGACCAAGAGTAATGAACTTAGCCGCGTTCAGAGCCAACTTAACCCCATCACTTTGGCCATCATCTTCCTCATCATCGCCAATTCCCGGAATAAAATCAAAAAAGCCTTTATCAGGAATCAGAAAATCAAACAGACCCATAAATTTCAAGTCTCCTTTATCATTGGTCATTGGTCATTGGTCACTGGGAGCAGAAACAGGGTTTCGATTGTGGCATAAACCCTATTTTTGGGGTACTTTTGGACAAAACCAAGAGGGCTAAAGCCCAACTACGAACCAAGGCTCCATCATCATTATAATATATAGAACTGGAAGAGTGCCAACTCCGGGTTCATGCCGCAGTCCCCTGACGTAGGTGGGGGGGAAATTGTGCCCAGATTGGTCATTTGTCCTTAGTCCCTTGTCCCTTGTCCCTTGACAAAGGACAAATGACCAATGACAAAGAACGAATGACAAAGAACGAATGACAAAGGATAAATGACAAATATGAGTGATACGGTTCTGAAGGTTCGCGACCTGGAAATCCAATTCCAAACTGAGGAAAAGACCATTACCGCTGTGGATGGTATCTCATTTGAGCTGAAGCGGGGCCAGACTCTGGGAATTGTGGGGGAGTCGGGGTCCGGTAAGTCCGTCACCTCCTTGGGAATTATGGGTTTGGTGCCTCCTCCAGGAAGAGTCACCGGGGGTGAAATTTGGTTTCAGGGTGGAGAGTCAGAGGCGGCGGTGAATTTGCGTGAGATCCCGCCAGAGATGATGCAAAAATATCGCGGCGGTCAAATTGGGATGATTTTTCAGGAACCGATGAGCGCCCTTAACCCAGTGTATAATATCGGGTTTCAGCTTACGGAGGCGATTTTACGGCACCAAAATGTTTCTTTGCGTCAGGCAAAACGGCTGGCAATTTCTCTGCTGCAAGAAGTGCAGCTATTACCTAGTGATGAGGGATTGAGGGAGAGCATCACTGGTGTGAAAAGCGAACGGGAAATCGCCGAAGCAATTAATTTGCAAAAATTAGCGATGCTGAAACGCTATCCCCACCAACTCTCTGGGGGGCAAATCCAGCGGGTGACGATCGCGATGGCAATTTCATGTAACCCCACCCTCTTAATTGCAGACGAACCCACCACCGCCTTAGATGTCACCGTCCAAGCTCGCATCCTGGAACTAATGCGCCAACTACGTGACGCCAGAGGCATGTCTTTAATTTTCATTTCCCACGACTTAGGCGTAATTGCCGAAATTGCCGACACCGTGGCGGTGATGTACCAAGGCAAAATCGTCGAATCTGGTTCCGTAGAGCAAATCTTCTCTAACCCCAAACACCCTTATACCAAAGGACTGCTCGCCTGTCGTCCCCAACCTCACATCCGCCTCCCCTATCTCCCCACGGTGTCGGATTTTATGGAAGTCGTCGCCACGGAGAGCGGGACAAAAATCCGCGAGAAAAGCGGCTCGCAAAAAGAATTAGTGCCAATCACAGAAGCACAGTTAGACCAGCGGTTAGAGAAATTGCAACAAAAACCGCCGCTGTTAGATGTGGTATCTTTACAAGTAGCTTTTCCCGTGCGGGGGATGTTTGGCACCACCAAACGTTATTTAATGGCTGTGAATGGGGTTTCATTTGCAGTTTATCCGGGGGAAACTTTGGGATTGGTGGGGGAGTCGGGATGCGGGAAAACTACTTTGGCGCGGACTTTACTGCGCTTGATTGAGCCTACCGGCGGCCAGGTAGTGTTTGACGGTCAAAATATCTCTAAATTGGAGCAATGGCAACTACGTCAGGTGCGGCGTCAGATGCAAATTGTGTTTCAAAATCCGTTTAGCTCTCTGAACCCCCGGATGACTATTGGTGCAGCGGTGATGGAGCCTTTGCAAATCCACAATGAAGGGAAAAATCCGCGAGAAAGAGCGGCTTATTTGCTGGAGCGAGTGGGTTTGAACGCGGACATGATGAACCGTTATCCTCACGAATTCTCTGGCGGTCAAAGGCAGCGGGTATGTATTGCCCGCTCTTTAGCTCTCAATCCCAAGTTAATTGTCTGCGATGAGTCAGTTTCTGCTTTGGATGTGTCGGTGCAGGCTCAGGTACTTAACCTACTTAAAGAACTGCAAGATGAGTTTCAGTTGACTTATATTTTTATTTCCCACGATTTAAGTGTGGTGAAGTTTATGAGCGATCGGATTATGGTGATGAACAAAGGCAAAATCGAAGAAATTGGTCCGGCGGAGCGGGTGTATCGCCAACCGCAACAAGACTACACCCGCCAGTTAATTGCCTCTATCCCCACCGGTACAATAGAACGGATCCGAGAACTCCAAGGCAGTCGCACTCTCTCCGCTTAAAAAAAGGCTCGTAGTTGGGCTTCAGCCCAAAAAAAGGTTAATCAGAAAGAGGGCTAAAGCCCAACTACGAACTTTGAGGGCTAAAGCCCAACTACGAACCTTTTTAAGAGGGCTAAAGCCCTACTACGAACTTACAAACCCGGTTTATTCCTCAACGTCACTACCGACAAATAGGCAAAATGGGGTAAAGCCAGCATCCGTCGCCACCGATGGGGTTCCTGATACAGGCGGTAAGCCCATTCCATATGCAGCCGCTGCATCCATTGGGGGGCTCTGGTTTTGCGTCCAGCCCAAATGTCGAAACTGCCCCCCACGCCAATCCAAATTGCCTGGGGACAGAGGTGGCGATGGCGGCGAATCCACAGCTCTTGACGCGGCACCCCCAGACCCACTAGGATAATCCGGGGTTGTAGCTGTTTTAGGGTTTCTAGGAGTTTTGGCTCTTCTTCCGGGCTGAGGTAGCCATGTTCTATCCCAGCAAATACCAGTCCTGGACACCGCTGTTGCCAAACCTCACTCGCCGCTGCTGCGACGCCTGGAGCGCCGCCGTAGAAAAATACTGGCCATTTCGCTCCAGCGGATCCTGCTAGCTGTAGCACCTTTTCGGCGAGTTCTATTCCCGGACATCTGAATACTCGCTTACCCCGGAGCCAGAAGTAAAACACGACTCCAGCGCCATCGGGAATGACCAGATCTGCCTCGGCGATCGCCTCCGCCAATGAGCCATTACCAGGTGGTGAATCCAGGGCCTGCATCGTCATTTCTGAGTTTAAAGTCACCACGTGGGCACCTTCACCCCGCCGCAGGCGATCGTGCAGCTCCCCCACATAATCATCCCATAAATGAACCGGCACACCCAACACGCGCTCTACTGGTTGATGCACTGTTAGCATAGATTCCTTCTTATTCCTAACAATATTTTTATTATCATCCCTGGAGACGGGGTTCGACGTTGGGCTTCAGCCCAAAAAAGGTGCGTCGTTGCGCTTCAGCCCAAAAAAGGTGCGTCGTTGCGCTTCAGCCCAAACCACCTATTTTCTCCCCAGGAGGAGATAAGCGTTAATTTCACCCCGACCTTTAATAAAAATAGCCCCACGCTTTTCAAACCGAAATTTCCGGCTTAAAAGCTTTTTCGTGGCGGCGGTGACTTGGATAGCACCAGGAAGCCCCGTAGATTCCATCCTACTAGCGATATTCACCGTATCCCCCCACAAATCATAAATAAATTTTTTAATCCCGATGACCCCAGCCACTACCGGCCCAGAATTAATCCCAATGCGGATAGTCAGAGATTCCCCGATTTCCGCATTGATACGCTCCATTTCCGCCAGCATTTCCAGCGCCATATTGGCTATAGCTTCCCCGTGGTCTTTCCGAGGAATAGGCAACCCCCCCACCACCATATAAGCATCGCCAATCGTCTTAATTTTCTCTAAACCGTGCCGCTCCGCCAACTCATCAAAGCCAGAAAAAATCCGATTGAGAACCTGCACCAGCTCCTGGGGGGATTTACGCGAGGAAAACTCCGTAAACCCCACCAAATCAGCAAATAAAACACTCACAGCCTCGAAGTGGTCAGCGATCGTACTTTCTTCCTGTTTCAACCGTTGGGCAATCGGTTGGGGTAAAATATTCAGCAGCAGAGTTTCTGTTTGTTCCCGCTGAAATTGTAAGGCTTCTTGCACCAGCTTGCGCATCGTAATATCAGATACCGTGCCCTCATAGTAGAGAATTTTGCCGGTAGCGTCTCTCACTGCGCGAGCATTTTCAGAAATCCAGATAGTAGTACCATTTTTGCGGTAAATTAAAGACTCAAAATTAAACACCGCATGGCGCGATTCGATAATTTTGATGAATTCAGCGCGGCGGTGAGGCTCCACATAAATTTGGGTGGCAATATTTTGGATACTGGTGATAATTTCTGCAGGAGAATCGTAGCCACATAATTTTGCCAGAGCCGGATTAACGCTGATGAATTGCCCCTCTGGCGTGGTCTGGAAAATTCCTTCGATCGCATTTTCCACAATACCGTGATATCGCTCTTCTGCCCGCTGTAAATGGTAATATAATTGGCCTTGTTTTACCGCGATGCCGATTTGAGTAGATAGCTTTTCTAGTAAATCAATTTCTGAGGCTTGCCAATGGCGCGGACGGCTGCATTGATGAGCAATTAGTAATCCATACAACTGCTGCTGGTTGTCGCCTGTTTTGGGTGTTTTAGTTCCATCGGTATGACTATTTAATTCTGATAATCCGGTGTTTTTTAATTCTTGATGCAAAATAATTGGCACAACTAAATTAGCTCTGACTTTGACTTGAACTAGCAAATCTAAATAAGTGACTGGCAAACTAGCATGAAAAATATCGGGATTAGCTTGAATCTTGCCTTGCTGATATGAGGGAATCTGTTCCTGGGCAAATAAGGGAGCGTTAATTTTATGTTGCAGAATTGATAAAATGGGGTCGCTCACAGATTCTACTACTATCTTTCCCCCCCCACCGCTCCCAGCAACATCAGACTGGAATTTATAAATTATCACCCGTTCTACTTGTAAAAATTGCCGCACTTCTGCGGCGGTAGTGGTAAGAATCTCCTCTAAATCGAGGGATTGGCGGATTCTTTGGGCAATTTCTCCGAGTAATTTCTCTCGCTGCGCCTGCTGCTGTAGCTGTTGCTGTTGTTCTTGCAGGCGGCGGTTGAGGTGGCGGAGGGTGAGATGAGTGGTGACACGGGCTAAAATTTCTTCATACTGCAGGGGTTTAGTGACATAATCTACTGCTCCCAGTTGAAATCCTTTCACTTTATCCACAGTTTCCGAGAGCCCGGTCATAAAAATAATCGGGATGTCTTTTGTGGTATCATGGGATTTGAGACGACGACAGGTTTCAAACCCATCGATACCGGGCATGAGAATGTCTAGCAAAATTAGGTCTGGTTGACCATAGCGGGCTCTTTCTAGGGCGCTTTCGCCATCTTGAGCTACCAGGACTTTTAATCCAGATTCGTTTAAAATATCAAACAATACTTCCAAGTTGCTGGGAGTGTCATCGACAATTAAAACTTTACTGTTTTCCGGGATTTCCCAATTGATCATTGCTGGTATTGCGGTGATATTTTTCTAGAAATTGGCGGATTTTTTTCTCCTGGAAACGTTTGGCCAATTGACGCAGCTCGGTGACAAAGGGGAGAAACCGTGCATCGGCTTTTTCTAGGATATCAAGCTGTTCGATAATGCCCTTGATGTCTCCCATCATCGCCAGGTCCACTAGGGCAGCGATGTCCGCTGGTGGTGGGGGAACTAGGGGACCAGGGGACTGGGGGACGGTGGGACTGGGGGAGTGTGGGGAGTGTGGGAAGTGTGGGGAGTGTGGGGAGTGTGGGGAGTGTGGGGAGTGTGGGGAGTGTGGGGAGTGTGGGGAGTGTGGGGGGTGTGGGGGG
>Ga0073934_10011623_pt1 | contig 10597 bp, 8 predicted proteins | sample LarsenN4metaG_FD_76834 | JGI IMG/M metagenome (GOLD analysis project Ga0073934, IMG submission 76834) | Hot spring sediment bacterial and archeal communities from British Columbia, Canada, to study Microbial Dark Matter (Phase II) - Larsen... ... | reverse complement strand
CACAATGCCGCCGTCACCTTGATGCGGACGACTCCCGACGAGAACGCAGAGCTCGGCCGGCGCATTGCGGCCCGCTTGAACGGCGCCAGGGGCCCCGTCAAGGTCTTCCTGCCCCGGCGCGGAGTGTCCCTCTACGCCAGGGCAGGCGGTCCGTTTCACGATCCCGAAGCCGATGCCCGGGTCAACGAGGAGATCCTCGGCGGCCTGCGCAAGGACATCCAGACAACCATTATCGACACCGACATCAACGACCCAGCCTTTGCCCGCGCTTGCGCCGAGAGCTTGATCGCGATGCTCCGAGCGGAGACACTTACCAGGCCATGATCCCACGAACGGAATGCCTTCACCGTCTCCGGGAGCAAATCCGACTCAGGAAGCCCATCATCGGCGCCGGTGCGGGCACCGGCATCACCGCCAAGTTCGCCGAGAAGGGCGGCGTCGACCTCATCATCATTTACAACTCCGGCCGCTATCGCATGGCCGGCCGAGGCTCGCTCGCCGGAATGCTGCCCTATGGTGACGCGAACGCCATCGTCGTCGACATGGCCCGAGAGGTGCTGCCTGTGGTGGAACACACACCGGTCCTGGCCGGAGTCTGCGGCACGGACCCGTTTCGGATCATGGAGATCTTCCTGCCCGAGCTGAAGAGGATCGGGTTTTCCGGAGTGCAGAACTTCCCCACGGTAGGACTCTTCGACGGCAACTTCCGCCGCAACATCGAGGAGACCGACATGGGCTACGGGCTCGAGGTCGAGATGATACGCAAGGCCCGTGAGCTCGACCTCCTCACCGCGCCCTATGTCTTCACCCCCGACGAGGCGGAAGCCATGGCACGCGCCGGCGCCGACATCCTCGTTCCCCACATGGGCCTCACGACCAAGGGCTCGATCGGCGCTTCGACTGCGCTTCGCCTCGAGGACTGCCCCGCCGTGATCCAGGCGATGACCGATGCAGCCAAAAAGGTGCGCTCCGACGTCATCGTCCTCTGCCACGGAGGCCCCATCAGCGAGCCCGCGGATGCAGAGTACGTCCTCCGCCGAACCAGGGGCGTCGACGGATTCTTCGGCGCCTCGTCGATCGAGCGCCTGGCAACGGAGCCCGCGATCACGAAGAAGACGGAAGAGTTCAAGGCGATCCGGTTCTCGTAACCCGGGCTCCGCAACACACACTGCGGCGGGACTACACGCTCGGAATGAGCTAGTACCCGTAAGCTTCGCTCAGGCCTTCTGGGTAGAGCTGCCACGGGCCGGAAATTCTACGTCTGTAAGCTTCCGATATTCACTCAGCTTCACATGTTGTCGAAGCATAGCTCGCATCCTATCCTAAACCGAGGCCCTGGCAGACGGCACACAAAGTTTTCATGTTCTGATACATAGCGACTACAGCCTTGATCACAATTACAAAAATACTCCTTTACCCTGTGCTGCCTCTGCTGCTGAACCGCGCGATGGCCCTTCACAGGCGCAAGCCATCGGAACGCAGCACGATCCGGCTGTCACGACTCCTTCTCCTGACGGGCAGGACTGCAGAAGCCTATGCAACCATCTCCGCTGCACGGAAAACCGCTCCACAGAGCGAGGCCATCAGGCTGCACTACACTGTAGTCAAAACAGAGTACGCTGCCGCATTACTCTCCAAGACGCTGCATATCCTGAAGAAGGACACACGCCTCGAGAATTTCCTCAGAGCAGCCGACCTTCTGCGAACCATTGGGCAATCCGAGAAGGCGATCGCGATCCTGAACAAGATTCAAGCCCAGTACCCTGATAACTGGCGGCTCGAGTTCGCACTGGGGCAGGTCTACTTCAGCAGATACCGTGATTCGCGCCACCCGGCAGACCTCACAGAAGCACTCGCCCATCTCCGATTGGCTCGCGATTGTGCACCACGCAACTACAGGGTCCTTTTCCTGACAGCTCTCGTGTGCACAAATGCCGGTCTCTTCGACGAGGCACTCGCTAACACTCGAGAGATCCGCAAGGTCCTACCTCGAGATGTGAGGGCATTGGCGCTTGAGACACAGATACGCCAGATAACCGCGGCCACCACCGGATCTGCGGACAGCACTGATCTCTCGCAAGAGACAACCACCAGCGAACATGACTCTGCAGAGTCTGCAGGGGCGATGACCCACTCTCGCAGAGCTGCAGAGATCCTGCTCGATCGAGCCTTCGCCCTGGAGAGCACAGCCTGTGGATTTGTCTGGTCAACAGACGGTGATTATTTAGCTTCACGCTTTCGAGAACATTCTCATCCGTGTTTCATGAACGGCGAGGAGCTGCTCTGGGAAATGGTTCAAGGCAGTGTCGTGGACGCTGCGCACATCGGTATCGGACAGCTTTGTTCCTGCTTCTTGGCTGGAACTGAGTGGACTATCCTGATGCGAGCAGTCGACGACGTGATTGTTTGCATATTTGTCGAAGGCGAGCACAGCGCGAGCTCACTCGAGCGCCTTCTACTCAAGGGAGTTTTGTTGACCGCGAACTGAAGCCATATGCGTGAAATCCTGAAAGCACTCAACATAGAAGCAGGCACCAACGGGTGCATGGTGATCACGCCGGACGGGATAATGGTAGCCGCTGCGCTCTCACCGAACTTTGAGGAAGACTCAGTTGCGGCCTTCGCGGCTTCGCTGATTCTTCTTTTCAAGCGCAACCTTGCATCCATTGGCGTGCGAGGAGAGCTGCGGTCTTGCTCCATTACAGCTTCCCAGGGGAAGCTTGTGTTCATCGATATGACTACTTCCTATTTAGTGTTGATTGCTGATCCAAAGTCAGACATCGATTCGACGGCGGCTCCAGTACAAGCAGCCATCACTAAAATAGCCAACCGAAGGATTTCCTGATAGGTTACAAAGTGGAGCAACCAACATAATGGTACAGATAAACTTCGCCCTAAAGGAAGTCAATTGCAAGCTTGTTTACTATGGTCCAGGCCTGAGCGGTAAAACTACAAACCTCGAGGTCGTACACTCAAAAGCTCCTACTTCGAACGTTGGCGAACTAACTTCCATTGCCACTGAGGGCGATCGAACGCTCTTCTTCGACTTCCTGCCCCTGAATCTCGGGCCAGTGGCCGGCATGACAACGAAGTTCCAGATCTATACAGTCCCAGGGCAGGTATATTACAACTCAACGCGAAAGCTGGTCCTACAGGGAGCTGACGGCATAGTTTTCGTTGCCGACTCGCGGAAGGGCAAGATGGATGAGAACATCGAGTCCTATAACAATCTTGAGGAGAACCTACGCGAGTACGGAATGGACATCGCGACCATCCCGCTCGTCATTCAGTACAACAAGCGTGATCTACCTGATGTATATTCTGTCGCAGAGCTTGAAGAGAAGCTGAACAAACACAAGGCTCCTTGCTTCGAAGCTGTCGCAGTAACGGGTGAAGGAGTGTTTCCCACACTCAAGAAACTATCACAGATGGTCCTCGAGAGCCTGAATCGACAGCAGGCATCCATGGCGGTGCGATCCGCAAAGCGCAATGCTGAAACCAGGGAGCACGTCCCTGCTCCCCAAAGCAAGGTCAGAGCCGCCGCTCCGGTACCGGTTGCTGCCGCCGCGAAGGGCGGGCCTTGCGTTGCGCAGCCCGCTCGGGGGATTGGCGCCGAGGAGGGCCCTTCCTCCGCTTCACAGTCACGAGACCAACGACCCAAAGTTCGGGTAGTACGAGAAGCAGTTATGAATTCTCCTGGGGTCAAACATATTGAGCGCAGGTCACCGGCCGCCGAGCCGGTCGTTCGCAGGAGGCCGCCGGCCGCGCATAGTACGGCCGAGACCCCAGCAACCAATGCTCGCGCTCCGAGGGGCAATAAGGCCGCATTGGTTGCGGCGATTCTCATTACCCTCACAGCTGCGGCTGCTGCTGTCCTTTATTTCTGTGGTGCAATTGGATAGGCTGGGTCGTGAGATCATGAGTAGCCTATGTGAATCTATGGAGAACGCACTTAAGCTGACTGCTCCTCTGAGGGCGTTTCGATAAGCACAGGAGGTGTGCCATTATTACCGATAGCGATAACATTCGTGAAAAGCGCCTTGTGTTCTACAAGGATGACATCGATCAAATAAATGCAGTGCTCAAAGAATTCCTTAGCCTTTCCGATTCTAAGTGCAACATGCTCATAGACAAGGAAGGCCATATGGTCACCAAGGCGGGGAGCACTGACGATTTTGATATGCAAGCGGTATCGGCGCTTGTGGCTGGAAGCTACGCTGCTACCAGAGAGATGGCACGGCTCCTGGGTGAAGAGGAGTTCTCAGTTCTCTTTCACCAGGGCCGCAAGGACAATATCCAGCTGACCTTGGTTGGAGATCGCACAATCCTTGCGACGGTCTTCGACGAGCGCACCACCATAGGAATGGTTCGCCTCTATGCCAAGGAAGCCGCAGACAAGCTCCAGAAGATCTTTGGAGGCATCTCGAGGAGAAACGACGACGGATCATCGGCGCTCGGGAAGGAGTTTTCGGAGTCGGCAAAGAGCCATCTGGACAGCTTCTTCGCCGAGTGATCGGACAAAAGCCAGCACTAGCCGCCTATGGGACGTCGGTTGACTTTTCGTCTTTCAGCTCAGACGTAGTCTCTCGTATATCGAGCAGCAATTGAACGACGTCATTTTGCTGGTCTCCGACGTCAGACAACAAATACGACAGCTCCGCCAGAAACTTGAAAACCAGGTAGAGGCTGCTCCCGATCACTACCCAGCCGACCACCAAGCAGAGGAGAATGGCATTAGTCTGGATAATGCCGCAGAGTTTCAAGTAAATCATCAGCCCGACGCCGATTGCTGCCAGGAAGAGCTCAATATAGGCTCCCAGTACAAGAATATCGGACAGATTTCGGAATCCGGCGAATCTCGAGGGGCTCCTGGGATTGTAATTCCTTACGCCATGTCCCCCTGTCTGGAACTCCTCATAGTACGGTCGACCTGAGCGCTTCCTTGCTCGCGAATCGACTCGTTCCATCAGGGCTATCTTGTCCCTGTCCTCCTCCCGCTTCCGTTTCAGATCGGCTTCCCGCTCGTTCGCAGCTGTCAGGTCGTCCTCGGTCTGGACGAGCACTCGCCTTCCACACGCGGGACAGTCCACCTTCCTCCCTCGGTACTCCTCGGGAGCTGAGAAGGTCTTCCTGCAGTACTCGCAAGCTGCTTTTACGGCCAAGTTTTAGTTTTTTTGCTCTTCCCGAGCTTCCCTTTCCGGCGCCTGTCTATGCTCGTAACTGAGAGCAGACTTTTCTGAGGCTCATGAGAGGATCTTGGGATTCCCGGTTGGCCGGAGACGGAGCTCCGCCTGCACTCGACGCTGGCTTCAAGCCGATTCGTAATGCAGCGTTGTACGCAACCAGATCAGTTCTCTTCCGGGCTTGGCGCCGGGTCCTCAGTGATCTTCTCGTCAGCGCCCGATTCAGGCTCTGCAGCAGGGGCATCCGCTGCGCCTTCTTCTGCCGGCTTTGCTTCTGCCGGTCCCTGCTCGGGTGCCGGTTCAGGCGATTCCGACCCCGCTCCTGCCGCCTCGGGTGCGCTCGCCATAAGCGCCTTGAGCTGAGCTCTCGGATCCGCTCCCGAGTTTGAGAACGCGATCCAGGCGGCCCGTCTCAACTCCAGATCCGTCGACTGCATGCCGTCCTGAATCGTTTTCAGGATCAGCGGAGCTGACGTCCCGGAAGCGGCTTGAATCGATTTGCCGAGCGCACGCATCGCTTCGATTCGGATGCTCTTGGCGTTCTCTGCATTCGCGAAGACTGCTGCAAGCTCTCCGGCAGCCTCCGAGGCTTTCAGGTTGCCCAGGGCCATGATGCTGGGAATCCGGACCTCGTCTGGACGGTTCTTCAGGACCTTGCGGAGCTGATCAACGCTCTTCTTGACGGGGATTCGAGTTGGGACCGTCGCCAGGTAATTGATCGCCTCTGCCGCCGAGCGAGCCAACCTCGTCGCATGGGCCTTGGCATCGTCCTTATCGTCGAAGATCTTGTTGAAGACGGTGTTCTGGAGCCCGAGCCGATCAATCGAGTCCGGAACTACCCAAACTTTCAGCTCTTCGCTTTCATAAGTCTTCTTCGCCTTGTCGAGCTCGCTGCCGGGGACGATGACGACCACAGGAACGTTGGCAGTCCTGTAGTTCTTTCGGAGCTCGGTCACGAAATAATTGATCGGCGGGATTTCCTTGCGACCGGTCGACTTTGTCACATTGTCGTCCATCAAGATCACGTCCGGCGGCGAGTTGACGATCGCATCATACGCTCTGTCTATCGAGCTTATGGCGGTGTAGTGTTCCATGTCGAGCTGCTCGAGCATCTCGCCAAATCGGTTCGCCTGCTGTGCGTCTCCCATGATTTTCTGGGCAGTGCGGACACCACTTGAGAGCACGGCCTCGCCCAAGATGCTCACAACCTGATCCCCTGCAGTGAAGTCTCTTGAGGTCGGATTCCAGTGCGCGAGCGCGATGGCAGCGGCGATTCGAACGAGCCGCGAGTTGGTGTCTTCCAGGGCCTTCACCAGCGATTCCGGCGCCTGGCCGCTCCGGTGCGTTTCCCGGATCGCCTCCACGATCTTCTGCGCCACCTCCGAACGGCCATCTTCGATGGCCTGGGCAAGCGCGTCGTACAGAACCTCGCTGGGCCAGCAGAGCACCCTGTTTCGAAGCACATAGTCCACGTAGGGCCTCTGTTTCTCGAGCAGGGCTTTGATATCCGCTTGCTGCCCCTCGTTCTTGGCATAGTGCGCAACATTCAAGTCGTACTCGTAGACCTGTGCCGCGTCGTTCGAAAGCGTCAGGACCTTCGCTACGTGGAAGGTGGGGTCGAGCTCCAGCGCCTCCTCGAGCGCCTGCTGGGCCATCCTGTCGGAAAGCTGAAACTCGGCGACGACTTCCCCCGCGATACGATTGCCTTCCAGCTTGTAGATCGTCGGGACGTACTGGGTCCCGGCAAAGGGGTTTCTGTGCGGGGTGGAATAGTAGAGGATAGCGTTCTCGAGGAAGTACTCCTTCGCGCTCGCCTCCCTGGCGCTTCCGTTCAGGTCCCCCAGGACTGCAGCGAGCGACGCAGCAGCGGCCTCCTTCACCTCGCTGGCGGGATCCGTCTCCACCATGGCCTTGAGTGTTGCCAGGTTGACCACGTGTCGGACCAACCGGGATCCCAGAAGCACGGCAACGTTGCGGCGCACCGTGGCGCTGGGGTGCTTGCGAGCTGCCTGAAGCACAGGGATCGCATCGCGCCCAATGTGCCTGGCGATCCAGTTGATGGCGGCAGAGCGGCGACCCAGATCGGAGTCCTCGAGCGCCGGAATCAGTGCCGGCACGAGGTTTCGACCGAAGTCGTTTGCGTTCTGGACCATTTTCAGGAGTTGCTCCTGACCTTCGGTCCCAAGGGTGTCATCAACCACCCGTTTGGACTCCTCAGGATCTCCGAGCTTCGCCCGCCGAGACCGGCTGGAGGATTCGAGGATCTGGCGCGCGATCCCCACGAGCTTCTCGTTCTTGGAGAGGAGCATTTGGAAGACCTTGGCCTCTGTGGCGCGCTCCACAAAGTCGGCAATGGCGTCCGAAGTAGGGTTCTGGGCAAACGCCTTCTCGAACGCTGCGTGCGCAGCGTCGAAGTCACCCTCATCGTAGCTGTAAAGCCCCTGATCGAGCAGCGACTTCACATCGGTCCCCCCTGCGGTGGCCCGTTTTCCTGCCCCCCTGGGGGCTTGAGCCAAAAGCAAACCACTCGAAAGGCCGAGCAAGGCGATCAAAACCAAGCTTCGACGACGCATTCCCATGACCTCTAAACCCTTTCTGAAATTACTCACTCCCGCCTTCCCTGAGGGAAGCCGAGCGGTGTTCAACATCCCTCTTGCGTAGGCATTCTTACGTAAAACTACGACGAAGGTGAATCGGACAGTAATGCGGAAAACCGCCTCCCACAAACAATCATTGGATTGTTTGCAGGGGGAGGTGCGAATCTACCGAAAGGCCTCTGCGCGGGACTTAACTCAGCCGCCGTCGGTCCTTCGGCACTCTTCTCTTTCGGGCGTCAACTTTAGGCGGGGACTTCACCGAAATCTTGGAAGCAAATTATACGGGCTCTTGAAGATAGGTGTCAAGGCAGGCAGACGCTGAGTCAGCACTCGGTACAGTGCCTCGCTCGAGATCCTGTCCCGGGCCACCGCGCACCCCCTCGGCTCGACCCCCTCCGCAGGTGCCTTGATGGCCGATCTGCAAGTCCATTGACAAAGCGATGTTGAGCCGACTCCCGGGATGCGCCGGCGTGGAGCTCCTTTCCCCTGCGGGGCCACAGTGGGGAAGCCCGCGCGGATCACTTGGCTCCTGCGGACTCGGAGCACCGCGGATATACTGAGCGCGCAATGCCACGGATCGCTTACTTTCAGCCCTTCTCCGGAGCCAGCGGCGACATGGTCCTGGGTGCGCTCGTGGACGTGGGGCTTTCGGTTGAGTCGCTTGTCCAGGGGCTGCGAGAGCTCGAGGTCGGCGGCTGGAGCCTCACCGCGGAGAAGACGCACCGGGGCGCCTTCCACACCACTCGCGTCAAAGTGAATGTGCAGCCTTCGAGCTCGCGCACCGAACATCCCCCCCACTCCCATCACCCGGCGCAGGACCACGGTCCTGGTGACTGGCACACTCATGAGCACGGACATGGACACAGTCACGAGCACAGTCCTACGCACAGCCATGAGCACGCCGAAGCACATGCCCCCTCGAGGACACACAGCCCCCCCCATGATCATTCCCATTCACACGATGGTCCGACTCGTGGCCTGAAGGAGATCCTGTCGATTCTCCACAAAAGCAAGTTGCCCAAGGCTGTTGTCTCCAATGCCGAGCGAGTCTTCCGGACGATTGCGAACGCCGAGGCCAAGGTTCATGGAGTGCCAGTCGAGCACGTCCATTTCCATGAGGTGGGCGCAGTCGACAGTATCATAGATATTGTTGGGGCCTGCCTTGGAATCCACCTCCTCGGGATCGACGAGGTGTACACAGCCCCGCTCACGGTGGGCACGGGTTTCATTCACGTGGCCCACGGTATGGTTCCTTTGCCGGCCCCTGCCACGATCGAGCTGCTGCGAGGCTTCCCTGTCGTTCAACGCGAGAGCGGCTACGAGCTCACCACACCCACTGGAGCCGCCCTGCTCACGACGCTGGCGCAAAACCATGGCGTCTTTCCGCCCATGGTCGTTCAGTTGGTTGGATACGGAGCTGGAGACGACAGGCCCGGGGCGATTCCCAACGCACTACGCGTCATTATCGGCGACCGCAAAGGCTCCTCCTCCGAGCGGGATCGCGTCGTCGTGCTCGAGACGAACATAGATGATATGAGCTCCCAGTGGCTTGGTAATCTCTACGATCAGCTTCTCGCCGCAGGCGCCCTGGACGTCGCCGTGGCCCCCATCACCATGAAGAAATCTCGGCCGGCGCATGAGCTGAAGGTGATAGCGCCGCTGACGGCTGAGGATGCTGTCATCGGAATCTTGTTCCGTGAAAGCACTACTTTCGGAATTCGCAGATCGGAAAAGGACAGGCTGATCCTGGAGCGGGAGATACGTACAGTCGATACAGCCTGGGGACCGATCCGGATCAAGATCGGGAAGTACGGGGGATCTGAGGTCACGGTATCCCCCGAGTACGAGGACTTGCGCGCCGCAGCCAGCAAGTCAGGCCTTCCCCTCAAGGAGGTCTATGCCTCGCTGGCAGCCGAGCTGCGCCTCAAGCGGCCGGCGCAGCTCTGAAGTCAAGGAGTAGACTCTTTGGGTAACCTCTCAGCTCAGGAGCTCCGCCTGATACTTCTTGAGCTGGCTCTTGAGTCGGAAGATGATCCGTGAGTGAAGCTGGCAAACTCGGGATTCGGAGAGTTTGAGGGTAGCTCCAATCTCGCGCATGGTCAGGTCCTCATAGTAATAGAGGATCATGATCAAACGCTCCTTTCGACTCAATCCCTTCGTGATGAACTCTGTGATCTCTTTCCGTTTCAGCTCGTCCTCTGGATCTTCTTGCTTCTTGTTCTCCAGAAGGTCGATCTTTCGAAGCGTCTTCGAGCCCTGGTCTTCCGTGGCCTTGTCGGTCAAGCTCACGATGGTGATTGCGCTCGCCTCACGGATCAGCTCCTCGTATTCGGGGAGCGACATCTGGAGTCTGTCCGCCATTTCGGCATCCGTCGGGGCGCGCCCCAGCTCCATCTCGAGAGCTTTCCAGGCTCCTTCCACGCGATTTGCCTTGTTGCGGACAATCCGGGGCACCCAATCGAGCGAACGCAGCTCGTCGAGAATTGCACCTCGAATTCGAGTTGTACAGTAGGTCTCAAACTTCACTCCGCGAGTCAAGTCAAACCCCTCAATCGCATCCATCAGTCCGAAAATGCCGGCGCTCGTGAGGTCATCAAGCTCGATGTTTTGAGGCAGCTTCGCCAGGAGCCGCTCCGCAATGTACCTGACAAGCGGCAAGTACTTCTCGATCAGAGCGTTGCGAAGCTCCTTGTCACCGGTCTTCTTGAAGTCCTTCCAAACCTCCTCGATGCTGGTGTATTCTTTCTTTTTTTGTTGAGTCGGCACCTTGCTCTCACCTCCAGAATCTTCCCGGCTTGCAACGGTCGCTACCGCGCT
>Ga0073934_10011622_pt1 | contig 10597 bp, 7 predicted proteins | sample LarsenN4metaG_FD_76834 | JGI IMG/M metagenome (GOLD analysis project Ga0073934, IMG submission 76834) | Hot spring sediment bacterial and archeal communities from British Columbia, Canada, to study Microbial Dark Matter (Phase II) - Larsen... ... | reverse complement strand
TTCGACGCCTTCCGCCAGGCCCACATCGGCCGGCCGGACGCCATCCAGTCCACGGCCGTGGTGACCCCGCCCTCGGTGCCGGCCAACGGGATGGATACGGCCGTCCTGAACGTCGCCCTCATCGACTGGCAGGGCACGCAACTGCCCGGACCGGTCAACAGCGTCACCGTACAGCACGACACGGGCAGCGCGGGCCGGTCCACCATCGGGCCGGTGCAGGACAATGGCGACGGAACCTACACCGTGGTGCTGACCGCGGGCACCCGGCCGGGGCTGGACAAGTTCCGCGTCACCGCCGACGACGGGGTCCGGCCGGTGGTGCTCATGCCCTCGCCGCAGCTCGACAACACGCCGGTTCCCGGCGATTTCGACGGCGACGGGGATGTGGACTTAAGCGACTTCACGCAGTTCCAGTTGTGCTTCGGCGGGGCCAACAATCCGCCGGCGCCCACCTGCCCGCCGGGCGTGAACGCCGACCTGGACGACGACGGCGACGTGGACCTGGCCGACTTTCTCATCTTCCAGCAAAACTTCACCGGATCGCTTTAAGTCTTTGTCACACCGGGGGTTACAGCGCTACTGAGCCCGCCGTTGTAGGCCTGGCCGGTTACGGTTCCGGGGGCTTGTGGTTCGGGGAAAAAACGCTTGCCCCGCGCCCCCGGATCGGGTATATTCCCCTTGGTAAGAATACGGAGCGTGGAGCGTTGCGGGGTCCGCGGTCCGTGAGGCATGTTCGTCAGGTCATGAAAAGAGCGTCGGCGGCACCGGTTGCCGCCCAGACAGAAAGGAGCACGCAGTCATGTCAAGCAATGATCGACGATCAAGCAGAGTTGAGAATCTCGGGGGGGGGCGCTGGTCATTAGCGCTGTCCTGGTATCCGCACTCATCGTCTACGCCGTCCCGCCGATCATCGACCTGCCGGTGCGGGTGAACGACCCGCAAGGCCCGGATCAGACCGCCGGGACGCTCGATGATGATGACGGCACCCCGCCGGCCGACGACAAGGCGATGCGCGACCCGGCCATCGCCGCCGCGATCGTCAACAACTGTCCGGTTCTCGTCTCCGCCTTCAGCGATCACAGCCTGCGGGGGACGGGCAGTCCCAGCGAGCTCTTCTCGGTGGGGTTCGCTCGGTCGACGAACCTCGGGGCGAGTTGGCTGGTCAATGGCATTCACACCCACAACATCGCCCGGCAAAACCTGGACCCGCCGCCGGGCACGCCCTGGGGCGGCTGGCTGCCGGAGCAGAAACACCCGTCGGTCGCCGCGGGCGGCAATGGGCGACTGTACGCGGTCGGCTACGACTTCCGGGAAATGAACCAGAGTCAAAGTATCACGTCGCTTGCCACCCTCTGGCTGGCAAGGTCAAGCGACCAGGGCAGCTCTTGGACGACGGTGGAGTTCGCGCTGCCCCCTCATCCGTCCAAGCGCATCATGTATCGGTACCCCTCTATCATTGCCGACCCCAGTGATCTGGACGTGTACCTCACCTGGACGAGGCAGGACAACGGGTTACCGGGTACCTCCGTTTGGTTCGCCGCGTCCTCCGACGGCGGCGTGACTTTCTCCACGCCGGTCCGCATCAGCGGCTTTCTGGTGCAGTCTGAGGATTTAGTGGTTAGTACCGTGGCCTTAGGCCTAGATGGGGCGGTCTACGTCGTCTGGTTCGAGCCAAAGGCGTACACCGAGATCCCCACCGATCGCTACGTGCTCCGCCGCAGCACGGACGGGGGTATGAACTTCGATCCGGAGGTGGAGGTGGTGCGGATTCAGGGTCTGTCGACGAGCGAAGCGCTCTTCTGCAATGTCTCCAGGGTCAGCGTCTTTGATCCTTGCCACCTGGTTCGCCCGTCGCTGGCCGTGGACACGTCGCTACGGACCACCTGCCTGGGTCGGGAACAGTGGTTGTACATGGCCTACGCCCACGACGCTAGGACTCTTCCCAACCCTGGTGGCGGGTTCATCGCGGACGCCAACGTCTACGTGGTCGTCTCGCGGGACGGTGGGGACACGTGGGAGCAGCCGCGAGCCGTCCATGACCTCAACCCCCGGCCGCTAGGGCACGACCCGGAGCCATTCGGCTCGCCTTCCCAGTACCTGCCGGCCATCGCCGTGAGCGATGCCGGGCATGTGGGCGTGTCCTTTCTCAACGCCGTCGACGACGTGCTCGGCGATCCGGATACGCCGGCCATCGCCAACCAGGCGTACAAGGTCTACTTCACCTACTCGGTGGACGGCGGATGCACGTTCGTGCCCGAGTTCGTTGTGGAGGACACCTACTCGCTGCCCAGAGTCGCCGATGACCCCAATCACCCTCACTACTTCGATGTGGTGGGCATGACCGAATACGTGGGCCTGACGGCCTACGGGCGAACGTTTCAACCGGTCTGGATGAGCCTGAGAAACTGGGTCGGGCCGCCGGACCCGCAGCGACCGGACAACTGGCGGCAGTTGCGAGAGACTACGACCGACTACGTCGGGGATATTTATACGGTGCGCGTCGAGGTCCTTGACGGAGCGGCCCCGGACTTGGACTCCGACTGCGACGTGGACATTCAGGACTTCACCATCTTCCAGCTCTGCTTCGGCGGGTCCAACAACCCGCCGGCGCCGACGTGTCCGGCGGGCGTGGACGCGGACATGGACCCCGTGCCCTGTGGCGACGGCGATGTGGATTTGGCCGACTTCCTCCTGTTCCAGCAGTGTTTCACCGGCTCGTTTACCGGTTGTATCGGGGCCGGGGGGACCTGCTCCGACGGGAGCAGCGAGGGCGGAATGGCTCCTGAGTTTTTCGGGCCTGAGCCTTCGCCTGAACAGCTTCGTCAGATGCTGGAGGACTGGTGCCGTGCCAACGGCATCCCGTTCACCTAAGACCAATGACGGCGGACCATGAGCACGCGGCTTTGCCTTTCAAGTAGCGTGATGGTCGTGACGGCGTGGGCGGCCAGCGCCGCCCACGCCCAGCCCTGTACCCCACGATGGGATCCCACCATCGGACAGCCGGGCATGGACGGCAACCGGGTCAGGGCTCTGGCGGTCTTCGACGACGGAACGGGCCCCGCGCTGTACGCCGGTGGGGACTTCATCACCGCCACGGAGGTGGTGGTCAACTGCATTGCCAGGTGGGACGGGCGTTCCTGGTCGCCGGTGGCCGGCGGCGTCAGCAGGTCGTCATATCCGAGCGTGTACGCGCTGGTAGTCTACGACGACGGGACGGGTCCGGCGCTATACGCCGCTGGGATATTCGACAAGGCCGGCGGGGTCACGGTCAACAACGTCGCCAAGTGGGACGGGCGCGCCTGGCACCCGCTCAGCGGTGGCATACCCGGCGGCGTCGTACTGGGGCTGGCGGTCTTCGACGACGGGAGCGGGCCCGCCCTGTATGTGGCCGGCGGGCCGGTGGCGACTGGGCGCCGTGAAGTGGTGACGAACGGCATTGCCAAGTGGGACGGCGACGATTGGTCGCCTCTGGGTTCGGGGATCGGCGGCCGGGGGGGCGCGGGCGGCCCGTACGTTCGGGCCTTGTGTGTCTTCGACGACGGTTCGGGACCGGCTCTTTACGCGGGCGGGTGGTTCACTATCGCCGGCGGTATGCCCGCCAACAGCATCGCCAAATGGGACGGAAAGCGCTGGTCTCCTCTGGGCCAGGGGATCACCGGTTATCCTTCCTACGTGATGTCGCTGGCCGTCCATGACGACGGTACCGGGCCGGCGTTGTACGTCGGTGGCGGGTTTTACTATGCCGGAGGAATTCCAGTGCAGTCAATCGCTAAATGGGACGGTTTTAGTTGGTCGGCTGTGGGTCCCGGGTTAGTAGCACCAGCGGCGTCGATGCGCGTCCACAACGACGGCTCGGCACACCGAGCAAACCTCTTTGTGGGGGGCTATTTCGGCGACTTGGGTCGTGTTACCAGGTGGGATGGAGCTCAGTGGTCTCGCTTGGGCGCCGGCACCGACTACGCCGTTCTCGCGCTGGACACCTTTGCCGATCCAGGCAGTAACTTGCAAGACCTCCATGCTGGCGGCGAGTTCAGAACTGCCGGCGGGGCGCCGGCCAATCACGTCGCCGCCTGGCGTGGCTGCGTGTTCGCCGACCTGGACGGCGACGGGGACGTCGACGTAAGCGACTTCGTCATCTTCCAGCAGTGCTACGGTGGCTCGAACATGCCGCCGGCGGGCTTGTGCCCCGACGGCGTAGACGCCGATTTCGACGACGACTCCGACGTAGACCTGGCCGACTTTTTGATCTTCCAGCAGCACTTCACCGGCAGCCGGTAGGACGGCGGGAAGCGCCGGGACGCCCGCAAATCAGCTCCCGGGCAACGCCGTCGGACCGTTTTCCCATCGGGGGGCCGCGCGTCCGCAAGACCGCGGCCCCAGACCCACCGGCCGTAAAGCGGGTCAGCCGGCCGGCACGGGCGCGGGCAGCGGCCGGCGGTCCGGCGCCCGCGGCGGGGCAGGGCCGAAGAATACTTTGAAGGCCTCCAGGAGCATGAGCAGGGCCAGGGTCACCAGCAGCAGGGCCACCCAGGCGACCGGATCGGCGGTGAGATGGAATCCGGCGGCGTTCACGAACCCGGTCTTGATGGTGACCAGCAGGGCCCACATGCTCATCACGTACATCCAGACGGTGGGCAGCCCGGTCACCAGCCAGACCCAGCGGGCGTTTTGCGTCCTCACCAGCCACACGGTGACGCCCAGCAGGGTGAGGGCCGCCAGAAGCTGATTGCTGGCCCCGAACAACGACCAGAAAACCTTCCAGGCGGGAATCGACTGGCCCGCGGCGTCCACCGTGCGGCGCATCACGAACAGCAGCGGGGTTCCGACCGTCACCGCGGTGGCCAGCCAGCGTCCTTTTCGATCGTGCCAGCCGGTCAGCTCCTGCACGATGTAGCGTCCCAGCCGCGTGCACACGTCCAGCGTGTCGTAGACGAAGGTGGTGAAGGCCATCAGCCCGAAAGAGATGCCCAGGGCGGCGGGGATGCCGAGCACCTCCAGGAAACTGCCGATGCCCTGAGCGTAGATGAAGTTGGGCTGCGGGTTGCTCAGCAGCGGCGTGCCGGGGGCCAGCATCATCACGCAGCACAACGACACCACGGCGACCAGTCCTTCCAGGAGCATGGCCCCGTAGCCGATGATCCTGGCGTCGGTTTCACCTTTGAGCTGCTTGGAGGTGGTGCCCGAGGCGATGATGGCGTGAAAGCCCGAACAGGCCCCGCAAGCCACGGTGATGAACAGCATGGGGAACAGCGACTCACCCTTGGGCGTCGTCCAGTTCACGAAGGCCGGATACTGCGCCGTCCGGCCGCCGAACATCAGCCCGAGAGTCCCACCGAGGAGAGCGGCGAACAGGAAGTAGCCGCCCAGGTGCCCTCGCGGCTGCAACAGACACCACATGGGCACGAGGGAGGCGACGAAACAGTAGGCCAGCAGCAGGGCGTCCCAGGTTTTGTGGGCCTGGGCCGTCCCCGTTCCCAGGACCGCCGCCAGATCGAAGGGGATGAAGGGTCCGACCCAGATGGCCAGTCCCACCAGCGGCAGAAAAACCACCGTCGCCCACCCCAGAGGCAACCTGGCGTAACGCAACAGCAGGCCCATCAGGACGGGCAGGGCCAGATAGAGCATTGAGGAAGTGGCGATGGCCCCACCGGTGAGGGGTTGTCCGCTCTCCAGCGTCTTCACGCCCACGAAGGAGGAGGCGGTGATATCGGTGAAGGCCACGATGATGTACACCAGGGCAATCCAGACGAAGGCCAGGAAGAGCAGATATGACCGGCGGCTCATGTGCTCCCGCACCACCTCGGCGATGGAACGGGCACGATGGCGGATGGAGGCCACCAAGGCCCCCAAATCGTGCACCCCGCCGATGAAAATGGAGCCCAACAGGATCCACAGCAGCGCTGGCAGCCACCCGAACATCACGCCCGCCAGAATGGGTCCGACGATGGGACCCGCGGCGGCGATGGCCGAGAAATGCTGGCTGAGCAGAAACCGCGGCGCGATGGGCACGTAGTCCACGTCGTCCCGCATCTCCACCGCCGGCGTGGGCCTGCCGGGATCGAGTTTGAACAGGCGGGCCAGCAACCGGCCGTACAACCAGTAAGCCGCGGCGAGGGCGACGGCGCTCAGCAGAACCACGTTCAGCAGGCTCATCCGCTACCCTCCGGCCCCCGGACTCCCGTACGGGTTGTGCCCGGCCTGTGTCATCTATCCTAGCCTAGCGGCACCAATCCCGAAGGAAAATCACTCCGCACCAGAAAGGCACCGGCCGACCTTCCGGCCTGCGCCATTCGGTCAACGCTCGCTGCCCGGCCTGCCCGACGTGCCCGATGAGCACCGCCCCCGGGTCGATGGACCCCCGCAGGCGGATACAAGGATTCCTCGCCGGCCAGCGCTGCCGGGGCCGATCCGGCTTCCTGGGCCGGCGGGTCTATGATCTGCGCATGAACCCAGTCTGGCTTGGCGACATTCGGGCCGTGCTGTTTGACTGGGGCGGGACTCTGTGCGCGACAGCCTCGGAGATGGAGGTCTGGCCGGCGGCAGGGCGGAAGGCGGTCGAGGCGGCGCGTGCCGCCGGCTTGGCCCTCGATCCCGAAGACGTGCCCTCCTTGATCGCTTTTCTGAGGCAGGCCCGCGACCAGGCCCAGCTCGACCCGCAGCACCGGGAGATGGACGCCCTGGGGCTTCTCTCCGACTGGCTGTTGCGGTCTGGAATCCAGAGCCCCTCCTTTGACGCCCTGGTGGCCGTCGCCGACGCATTCTGGAGCCAATGGGTGGGCTGCCTCACGCCCATCGGGCCGGTTGACGGTCTGCTGGCGGGCCTGCGCCGGGGCGGATACCGGCTTGGCCTGGTGAGCAACACGGCCACACCGGCGAAGTGGTGCCGGGCGGAGCTGGATCGGCTGGGCTTGAGCGGTTACTTCGACGGGCTGACCTTCTCCTCGGAGGTCGGGCGACGCAAACCCCACGCGGCGATCTTCGAGGATGCGCTGGCGCGGGTCGGCGGCGGGCAAGACCTGGAAGCGTCGTGCGTTCTGTTCGTCGGCGACTCGCCGGCCTGCGACGTGGCCGGCGCTGCACGCATGGGGATGCGTACCGCGCTGGTCCGCGACGGCACGGCCACGGAAACCACCGAGTCGGCTGAGACCGCCCGGCCGGACCTCATCGTCCGCCGGGCGACGGACCTGCTGGCGATTCTGACCGACCGGGCGTGAGGCGGCGTCGAAACCGCCGCGGCCGGCTACCGGCGGTCCTGCCCGCCGGAGATCCAGCGCGACAGACAGAAGCGCCGGGAGTTGGAAAACAGGACCACCAGGCCCAGGGCGACCAGGGCCGCGTTCTGCACCAGCTTCTTGCAGATGTTGACCACGCCGGTTCCGCAGCCGCAGTCAAACTGGACCGCGCAAAAGGCCACGCTCTCCGCCTGCTGCACGCCGATGGCCCGGTGCACGATGGCGGCGGTAAACACCGTCAACATCAATACCACCAGACCCGCCGCCCCGCGGACCAGCAGACCCAGCAGCAGGGCCGTGCCCAGCACCAGCTCGGCCCAGGGCATCAGCAGGGCGGTGAGGTTGAGCACCTGCGGCGGCTGGGCCGGCAAAACGCGGTAATTGTTAAGCTCCTTGAGAAAATCAAACGGCTGCACGAGCTTGGCGAAGCTGTACAGGATCAGGGTGGCGCCCACGGCCAGCCTGGCGGCCAGCAGCGGCCAGCCCGTGGCTTCGAGCCTGGCGAGGGCCCCGAGCCGCCGACTCACGGCTGGCCACCCTCCCGCACTGGCCAGCCCCGGCTGAGCCATTCCTGCATTCCCCCTTCATACAGGAACACGTTTTTGTACGGCAATTGGTGCTTGTAGATCAGGTCGTTGCCCAGATGGATGCTGTCCTCGCAGTCGCCCCCGCCGCAGTACACGGCGATGACCTGCGCCGCCCGCAGGCTGTCCAGCACGGGCGGCAGGTAGACGTCCTGCTGAAAGTGATAGACATTCACCGCGCCGGGAATGTGCCCCTCCTCGTATTCTTCCGGCTTGCGGGCGTCCACGAAGACCACCGGGCCGCCGGAGGAGTCCATCTCCGTGAAGTACCGGTAGGCCTCTTCCGGGCTGACGGACTGAAGGCCGTGCTCGAGCCTACGGGGCTTTTCCGCAGGAGGCCTCTCTCCGGTCTTCGCCGGATCGGGCGCCGCCGGCCGGGTCGTCGGGCCGGGCGGACGTGGTCCGGACTCACCTCTACCTGGGTTGAAGTAGTCCTTGCCGATCTGAATCCCGCCCCGCGAGTAGAGCGCGTTGGCCGACAGCCCCAGAGCCGCCGTCACCATCAGCAGCAGCGCGGCCTCCATGAGCAGGCTCTTGATCCACATGGCTCCGTATCTTAGTAGCCCCCGGGCGGGTGCTCCAATAGCCGCCGGTTCCGGCCGGGCCGATCGGGCACCCAAGCCGGACCCCGCAAGCCGCGTTCCCCGTTCCGACTTCCGAGTTCCGCGTTCCGCCCCGGCCGCGATTCCCGGGAGTCGTCGTTCCGACGACTGCTACACCTGGTCCTTGCTCCTTGAGGTGTTGACGTTGCGACTTTCTGACGTTTCCCGCTACCGGCTGCCGGTGAAGTTTTGCTGGAAGATCAAAAAGTCGGCCAGGTCCACGTCGCCATCGTAGTCCAGGTCGGAGACCACGTCCGTCGGGCAGCCCACTCCCGGCGGATTGTCGCTTCCAGCGAAGCACTGCTGGAAGATCAGAAAGTCGGCCAAATCCACGTCGGCGTCCAGGTCGAAGTCTCCCAAGCGCCGCCCGAAGATGACATACACGGCGCCTGCCCGCTCCACCCGGGTCTGGGGCGGTGTGGCCCAGGCAGCTCCGATGGCGAGGTCGTCGAGTCCGTCGCCATTCAGGTCACCGCAGGCGGCGAGAGCACCACCGGTCATGGATTCGTCAAAGGGCGGCCCATCGAAACGGAAGCCATTGCGCCCGTTCAGCAAGGTCAGATCAAACACGGCCCATCCCGGAAGGTCACCCCCCAAGAGGATGTGAGCGCTTCCCCGCCCGCCCCCAAAGGATGCCAACTGATCCCCTAGGACGCAATCTTGCACGCCGTCGGTATTCAAGTCGAAGCCGCCCGCCACTGTTTGGTAAATGCTCTGCGATGTTACCGCAAACCCAGTCGTGCCATCCAAATCGCTCAGCTCCACCTGGCCACCAGAGCCGACCTTGGTCCCGCCGAAGCTAACGTAGCCGGTGGGGATCTCGTTCGAGCCAACCAACACGTCCGCAAAGCTGTCCCCATTGAGGTCGCTGGCGCCGCCTACCTGCCAGCCGCTCTCGTCCCCCGCCAGCACACCGTTCAGAGTAAAGCCGTTCGTCCCGTCCAAGTCCCAGAGGTCCAGCGTCGCCCGTCCCTTGCTCACGCCGCCGAAGACCACGTACGCCTGCCCGGCACGATAGCGCCCGCCTGGTGAGGCGTGCTGCGCACTGATAATAATATCGTCCACGTCATCGCCGTTCACCTGGCCGGCGTAGGCTACATCAAACCCCGTCCAGTTCGGCGATGCGGTGCCGTTGATCACAAGACCTTGGCTTGCGTCTAGTGTGGCCAGGTCGATCACCCCCGAAGACCCTACGCCAGGTCCACCGTAGATGATGTACGCCCGCCCGGCGGCCCCCATCCCGTAAGGGTCGGCGCCGTGTGCCCCCAAGACCAGGTCCGGGTGCCCGTCGTTGTTGAAGTCGCCCGCCGACGCCACGCTCCACCCGGTAAGATCCCCGGTCGCCGCCCCCCAGAGGACGAAGCCGTTGGATCCGTTCAGGGTGGCAAGGTCAAACCTCCCGCTCTCGCCGATTCCCTCGTGTCCGAAGATAAAGTAGCCCACTCCGGCCAGCGTCCTGCCGACCGCCGGCACGTCGGCCTTGATCGCCCCGATGGCGATGTCGTCCACGCCGTCGCCGTTGAAGTCCCCAAGACCGGCGAGGCCAGCGCTCAGGTAGTCGCATTGGACGAGCCCCTCGATGAAGAAACCCGCGGTGGTGTCATCCGACGAGGTGTACAGGACACCGCCTCGCCCCAGACCGGGTTTTCCGAACAGGACGTAGACAGTCCCTGGTGGACACCACCAATAAGGCGGCAGCGCGTCCCAGGAAACACGCATGCCGACGAGCAGATCGTCGTATCCGTCGTGGTTGACGTCGCCTGCGCCGGCGATCTCGTGGCCGACGATATCCGCCTCCTGAACGCCGTACAGCGTAAAGCCGTTGCGACCGTTGAGCTCCGGGGCTCGCAGAACCGCCGGGAATTGACCGCGGGAGGCGCTGTCGGCTGCCAGCACCGCGGCCGAAACAAGCAGAGACCGAGTAAAGCACGCAAACATTGGGATACTCCTGACCCAGGCCTGCTAGTTGAAGGGAATGCTTCGGGCGGCGCAATATTCGCGCAGCCGTCGAATAAGGTCCTCGAGTGTGTAGTACGTTCGGCCGCCGTCGTCGGTGAACCGCCCAGCATTTGCCCCTTGTTCTCCGCCGCTGCACATGCAGACATGAGAACCGGTGTAGAACTGCTGAAGTAGTTGATAGTCGGAGAGGTCGATGTCGCCGTCGCCGTCGAAATCGGCC
>Ga0073934_10011621_pt1 | contig 10598 bp, 5 predicted proteins | sample LarsenN4metaG_FD_76834 | JGI IMG/M metagenome (GOLD analysis project Ga0073934, IMG submission 76834) | Hot spring sediment bacterial and archeal communities from British Columbia, Canada, to study Microbial Dark Matter (Phase II) - Larsen... ... | reverse complement strand
GCGATCTCCGGCAGATGCTGGCGCAGCTTGGCTGCGGCAGATGCATGGTCGGCGAGGATGGTCCAGGCCTGCTCGTCGAGCGAGCCGGGGCGCGCGACGGCGGCCAGTTCGGGCGGCAGCTGGGCCGCCACGACCGCCCAGCGCGCCTGTGACTGCGCCAGGCGGGACAGCAGCCCCGCCAGCGGCTCGCTGTCGCCAAGGGCCTGGCTCAGGGAGGCGGCCCGGTCTGCGCGGCGGGCCGGCGCCGGCGTCGTCGGACTGCCGGGCCGGGTGGTCGGGCGGGGCGGCATGACCCGGGGTGCGCTGGCCGCGGGGGCAACTTCCGGGGCTGCCGTTGGCGCAGGAGCCGGCATGTCGGGCGGGATCACGTCAGGAGTCTAGCGATGCAAGTGCTCATCACCCACAGCAGCCTCGCGCCGACGCGGGCGCTGAACTTCTCGCGCTGGCAACTGCTGGGCGCGCTGTTCGCGTTCGCGCTCGTGTTCCTGCTGGCTTCGGGGACGATCTACCACTTCATCTTCCTCAAGGCCGCCCGCGAGGGCTGGCCCGTCGTCAGCCAGATCGTGCGGCTGGTCGTGCGCGACGAGATCGCGCAGCGCGACCGCTTCATGCGCGAGAACCTCGACGCCATCGCGCAGAAGGTCGGCGACATGCAGGCCAAGCTCGTGAAGCTGGAGGCGATGGGCGAGCGCGTCGTCGGCCTGGCCGGCGTGAAGGCCGAGGAACTCAAGCCGCTGAAGCGCACCTCGGCGTCGGCGCAAGGCGGGGCCGGCGGACCCTACCTGCCGCTGGAACGCCCCTCGCTGACCGAACTGCAGGCCACCGTGGACAACCTGAGCCTCGCGGTCGACCAGAACACGGACATCTTCACGCTGATGGAGTCGAGGCTGCTGGAGTCGAGGCTGCAGGCATTGCTCGTGCCCAGTTCACCGCCGGTGAATGTCGGCGTGGGCTCGGGCTTCGGCTTCAGGCCCGACCCGTTCACCGGCCGCCCGTCGCTGCACACGGGGCTCGACTTCCCGGCCGAGGTCGGCACGCCCGTCTACGCCGCTGCGGGCGGCATCGTCACGCTTCGCGAGTGGCACGCCGCCTATGGCAACACGGTCGAGATCGACCACGGCAACGGCCTCGTCACGCGCTACGCGCACAACGCCGGGTTCGAAGTCGAGCGCGGGGCACTGGTCAAGCGCGGGCAACTGATCGCGCGCGTCGGCAACACCGGCCGCTCGACCGGACCGCATCTGCACTTCGAGGTGCTGGTCGACGGCTCGCCCCAGGACCCGGCGCGCTTCCTGGCCGGTGGCAGCAAGGTCACTCCCGCACGCGAGTTCGCCCGCCGCCCGGGTGACCCAGGCCCGGGGTCAACCTCCTTGCAGGCGGCCGCGGCACCGGCCACGGGCACGAGCCCCGCCGCCAAGACGCCGGCCGCGAGTTCAACCTCTGCCGCTGGCGGCGCATCACCGACGCCGCCCGCCGCGGCGCCGCGACCGCCTTCGGCCACGGCGCCGGCCGTCTCGTCCACCCCGTCGCCCGCCGGCGCGCCCGTGGCTTCCCCTGCGAACTCGCCTGCCGGCATGCCCGCCTCTCCGGCCCGCGCACCGGCGGTTACCCCCTCCACCGGCGCGGCGACGGCCGGCCCGGCCATCGGCGCCGACCTCAGCCGCTGAACGCAGGCGCCCCACGGCGCCCGGCGCGTGGAACGTCGACCGGCATGGGCCGGGCGGACCGGGACGGGCCAGTCGCTAAACTGTTAAGTTGGGTAGGGAACGAAGGGAATGCGGGCGGCCTTGCGGTCGCGCCGTCCGCGCAAGTCTCATTCATGCGCTCGATCGATGGACCTCCGGGGCACGCCTCGCAGCCCCGGCGGCGGACGCTTGCTCGCCTGCTGGGTCTCGGCGGCGCCTTGGGCACCACGGCCTGGTCCGCCGCATCGGCGGCAGGCAGCACTCCAGGCATCGAGGAATCCGCGCGCCCGTCTTCGGCAAGCGTGGCCGACCGCTGGTTCACGACCTCGGACGGCGTCCGACTGCACTACCTCGAAGCGGGCCCCGGCCCCTTCGCCGTTCCGGTCGCCGGCCGACGGGTTCCGACCTTGGCCTTCGTTCCCGGCTGGACGATGCCGGCGTGGATCTGGCAGGCGCAGCTCGAGCGGTTCGCGGGCGGACACCGCGCGATCGCGCTCGACCCGCGCGGCCAGGGCCGCTCGCAGATCGCCGCCGAGGGTTACACCTACGCGCGCCGCGCTGCCGACATCGGCGATTGGCTGGCCGCCGCGCGTTGCGAGGCGCCGGTGGTCCTCGTGGGGTGGTCGCTCGGCGTGCTCGAGGCCCTGCAGTACCTGCATGACGTGCGCGCCGCCGGCGCGGCCACGCCGGTGCGAGCACTGGCGATCGTCGACAACTCCGTGGGCGTCGGCGATCCGCCGAGCTCGGACCCGACGTTCTTCCCGCGCCTGCGCGCCAGGCGCCGCGAGACCGTGACCGGCTTCGTGAATGCGATGTTCAAGCGGCCGCCCGACCCCCGCTGGCGCGATGCGCTCGTCGATGCGGCCCTGCGCACGCCGCTGGCGGCCTCGATCGACCTGCTGCGCCAGCCGCGGCCGCGGGAGTTCTGGCGCGACGCCCTCTACGCCGCGCAGATGCCGGTGCTCTATGCGTACACGCCGCGGTTCGCGCAGCAGGGCGAGATCGTGAAGTCGCGCCGGCCCGCCATCGAGACGCGCCTCTTCGCGCAGGCCGGGCACGCGCTCTTCGTCGACGAGGCGCCGGCATTCAACGAGATGCTCGAGCAGTTCGTGCGGCGCACCGTCGGGGGCACTGCGGGGTCGCCGGAGGCAGCCGCTCCGGCCGGCGCCGCCAGCGCCGCGGAACGCGCCGGCGCAGGGAGCAGCCGATGAGTGCCTCGATGCCGGCCACGCCCGGGCAGGCCGGCCCGTCGGCACCGGTGCCGCTCGGCCCGCCGCTGCTGCTGCCGCTCTTCCTGGTCGCGCTCGCATCCGTGGGCTACGAGATCGCGCTCACGCGCTGGTTCGCCATCGTCAGCTGGTCCGAATACGGCTACTGGGTCATCTCGATCACGATGGTCGGCATTGCCGCCAGCGGCGTCGTCCTCAACCTCGCGAAGGACTGGCTGCTCGGCGACGTGCGGCGCGTCCGGCTGGCGTTCGCGTGGCTGCCCGCGGCGATGATCGTCTCGCTCGCGGGCGGCACGGTGGCCATCGGCGCCATCGACTTCAACCCGCTGGCACTGCAGAACCACGCCACGATGGCGGCGCAGCTGTGGCGCATCGGCGCCTACTACGGGGCACTGTTCCCGTTCTTCTTCCTGAGCGGCGCCTTCATCGGCCTGTACTTCGTCGCCTACGGCGCCGACATCTCGCGCATCTACGCGGCCGACCTCGTCGGGGCCGGCGCCTCGGGCATCGTCGTCGTGGCGCTGATGTTCGTGCTGCACCCCTTCGCGCTGCCGCTGGTCCTGCTGCCGGTTCTGTTCGTCGCAGGCTGGATGCTCGCGCGCACGGCCGCGGCGCGCGGCGCGCTGCTGGTGCTGTCGGCGGGCGCGGTCGCCGCCGTGCTGCAGTTCGCGCGGGCCGACTACAACGAATACAAGGCCATCGCTGCGCCGCTGCGCGTGGAGGGCACCCAGCGCGTGCAGGTGCTCACCTCGCCTCGCGGCGTCTACGAGGTGCTCGACAACTTCACCGAGCGGCTGGACGTCGACCTGTCGAACAACGAGGCGATGCTGGCCGGTGCCGAGCCCATTCCCACCCTGGGGCTCTACGCCGACGGCAACCGTCTCACGTCGTTGCCCAAGCAGAAGCCGGCCGCGCTGCCCTACCTGAACGCGGCGCTGGACACCCTGCCCTACCGGCTCGTGCCGGCGGCGCCCGCCGTGCTGCTGGTGGGCAGCCGGGGCGGCTTCCGCATCGACGAGGCCACGCAGCTGGGCGCGCGCCGAGTCGTCGCGCTGGAGCCCGAACCGACGATCCATGCCCTCATCGGCCGGCATCGGCCCGACCTGCGCGACGACCCGCGGCGCCTCGCCACGGCGCCGTCGGCGTACCTGCGCAGCATCGCCGGCCAGCCGGAAGCGAAGTTCGACCTCGTCGACATCGCCCTCGACTTCCAGGGCAGCAGCGACATCAGCAAGTACTCGTTCACCGTCGAAGGGCTGGCGGCCTATCACCGCGCGCTCGCCGACGGCGGGATGATCTCGCTGCCGGTGTCGATCCGCGAGTTCACGGTCTACGCCGTCAAGCTCGTGCTCACCGCACGCGAGGCGCTGCGCGCCGCCGGTGTCGCGGAGCCGGCGCGCCACATCGTCGTCTATCGCTCGGCGTGGAACGCACGCATCCTGCTGTCGAAGGCACCCTTCGACGACGCGGCGATCGCGGCCATCCGCCGCTTCTGCGACGAGCGCTCGTTCGACACCTCGTACCTGCCCGGCGTGGACCTGCAGGGCACGAAGATCTGGAACGATCTGCCGGCAGTGTCGTTCGAGGAAGTGAGGGTCGGCCAGGAGGGCGAGCGGCAGGACGCACTGGCCAACGAGATCCGTGCCTACGTGCTGCCCGGCGGGCAACCCTGGCCCGCGACCGTCGACCTGAGCCCCGCCACCACCGACCGGCCGCAGTTCTTCTCGGTGTTGCGCCTGTCGGCGCTGCCGGCCATCTTCGCCCGCATCGACCTCGTGCCGCGCGAGGAGATCGGCGCGCTGGTCAGCGTGGCCGTGCTGGCGCAGTCGATCGTCATCGCGCTGCTCGTGCTGTCGCTGCCGCTGTTCCGCCCGCACACGATGGGCATGCATGCGCGGCTCGTCCGCCGGTCGATCGCCTACTTCGCCGGCCTCGGGCTCGGCTTCCTCTTCATCGAGATCTATCTCATCGAGAAGGCGACGTTCTTCCTCAACGACCGCACGCTCGGCTTCTCTCTCGCCCTCGGCTCGATGCTGCTGTTCAGCGGCATCGGCAGCTGGTGGAGCGGACGCTTCACCGAGAACGCGCACGACGACCCGCGCACGCTGCGCCGCGGCCTGCGCCACGCGTGCCTCGTGATCCTGGCGTTCTGCGCGCTGGCCTTCGCCTTCGCCGACCAGCTGCTGCCGCTGGGCATCGCGTGGCCGCTGCCGGTGCGCATCGTGCTGCTGGTCGCGGTGATCGCACCGGTGGGCATCGCGCTCGGCTTCCCGTTCGCCTGCGGCATGGCGGCACTGCAGCCGTATCCGCACTTCGTGCCCTGGGCATGGAGCCTGAACGGCGCGTTCTCGGTGATCGCCTCGCCGCTGGCCCACCTGCTGGCGATGGGCCAAGGCAACCGGCTGCTGGTGGCCGCGGGCATGGGGCTGTACCTGCTCGTGTGGCTCTGGCCCCCGTTGGCACGCAGGCGCGCCCCGCAGCCGGCGCCGGCGGGCGCCTGAGAGCCGCCGGCTCGCGCCGCCTCATCGGGGCCGCATCGCGCCGTGTCCTCCCGAAGACCTGCTCGCACGTTCTGACCCCACCTTCCCAGGAGAAAAGAGAGATGTTCCGTCGTACCTTCAGCGCTGCGCTGCTGGCCTCAATGGCCGGCCGTGCCGCCGCGCAGACGGCCGCACCCGCCGCGGCCCCCGCCACACCCCCTGCGCCGGCGCCGGCCGGCGCGCAGGCAGGCGGCCCGCTGCCACGCTGGTCGCGCGATGCCTACATCGCCGCCATGCAGGCCAGCGGCCGCCCGCACGAGATCAGCGCCGCCACGTTCGACGGGATCCAGAAGCGCAAGGACACCGCGCTGAAGAGCATCGAGCGCTACCTCGCGCAGCGCTTCGGCAAGGCCGACCCGGCCGTGCTGAAGGCGTTCGCCGAGCTGCCACGCGAGTACTACCACTACCAGTACGCCGAGAAGCGCTCGATCGCGGGCGAGACCTACGAGTCCGAGGCCAAGCCGTGGGCCATCGGCTTCGGCTCGGCGCTGTCCGACTACCTCGGCCAGGCCTACATGACGCAGGCGCTGCAGCCCAGGCCCACCGACACGGTGCTCGAGATCGGCACCGGCTCGGGCTTCCAGAGCTCGCTGCTGTCGCGCATCGTCAAGAGCGTGTACTCGATCGAGATCATCGAGCCGCTGGGCAAGGCGGTGGCCGGCATCTACAAGCCGCTCGGCATCACCAACGTCACCACCAAGGTGGGCGACGGCTTCTACGGCTGGCCCGAGGTGCAGGGCGGCTTCGACAGCATCATCGTCACCTGCGCGGCCCAGTACGTGCCGCCGGCGCTGTTCAAGCAGCTCAAGCCGGGCGGCCGCATGCTCATTCCGATCGGCCAGCCCTTCAAGCGCGGCCAGTTCCTGTTCATCTACAGCAAGGACGCCGACGGCAAGGTCACCTCGCGCAAGGACGTGGGCGTCTTCTTCATCCCGATGACCGGGGCGATGATGAAGGGGCAGGCTGCAAGCGACGCGAGGACGTAGCCGGCCGACCCATCCCTGCCGGCCCGGCGCAGGCGGGAGCCCGCTACTCCGCCGCCGACGTGCCGGCAGCGGCCGGCGCCGAAGCAAGCGCCGGCTGGCGCGTCGCGCGCGCCTGCGCCCCTTGCCGCGACATCGAAAGCGCCAGCAGGCGCGTCAGCACCGCGTGGTGCTCATCGGCCGCGAGCCCCCAGTTGGGCAGCGTGTGCGCCGGGTTGGCGGGGTCGAGGTACTGCCCGTCGCGGCGAATCTCGTAGTGCAGGTGCGGGCCGGTCGAGCGGCCGGTCGAGCCGACCTGCCCGATCTCCTGCCCGCGCTCCACCCGCGCACCCTCCTGCACGCCGGCCCCGAAGGCGGACAGGTGCGCGTAGTGGGTCGTGATGCCGCCGCCGTGGTCGACGATGACGAGGTTGCCGTACCCGCCATTCGGGCCGGCATGCACCACCGTGCCGTCGGCCACGGTGACCACCGGTGTCCCGCTCGGCGCTGCGAAGTCGATGCCCTGGTGCTGCCCCCGCGTGCGAAAGCTGCGCACCACGACGCGCGGCTTGCCGCCGGGTGTCTTGGGCTTGGCCAGGACACGCTGGCGGACCACGACGGTCGCGAAGCCGACGCCGCGCGAAATGCGCCGATAGTCGACCGGGGACTGCCACAGCACGCGCTCGTGGTCGCCGCCGATGGCGCTGACGAACCCACCCGGACCCTCGGCGCGATCGATCCAGATCGCACTGTCGATCGCGCGGCCGGTCACGTCGTCCACCAGCTCGACGGCATCGAGACGTGTCGCGTCTCCCTCGCCGCTGAGGACCAGACGCACCCACGAGGTGTCGGCGGCCTGCGTCAGGCGCTTCATCTGGCGGGTCAGCACGGAGACATCCCGCTGCCAGCGGTGCGGCACCTGCTCGGCCACCTCACCGGCCAGCACGGCGGACGCCTGCATCCACACCTCGCGCTGGCCCGCCTGCGGTTCGGCCAGGTCATGCCAGCGCGTCGTCGGCGCACTGCCGAGGTCGGTGCGGCTGACCACCATCACGCGGTGCTGCTCGCCCGCGGTGCTCGCCGCTGCCGCTGGCAGGAAGGCCAGCGACTCGATGCGGTCGGCCGGCGAGCGAACCGCGGCGAAAGGCACGCAGCCCGCCGCCGTGACAGGCTCCGCCCGGTGGTCGACGCCTTCCTCGCCGCCCTCGCCTTCGCCGGTGGCCACCGGCGCCGGGCTCAACTGGAGCCCCGTGGGCACCGGCTGGCCCGCTGCGTCCAGCTCGCCGTTCAGCCAGTTGCCGTGCCGCCCGTCGAGGCAGCCGGCGCTCAGCAGCGCCAGTGGCCGGGTCGGCACGGCGGCGGCGGCAACGGCCACGTTCTTGGCGGCCACCGGTGCCTTCGGAGCCGCCGCCTTGGCGGGCTTCGTGGACTTCGCAGGCGCGCGGGCAGCCTTCGACGCCGCCGGCTTCGACGCGGTCGGCGCCGACTGCGCCAGCGAAGCCCCCGGCCATGCGAGAGCAGCGGCAGCCAAGCCGACGCACGCCGCCGCAGCGGCACAGCTGTGCCGCAACGGCGATCTCGACGCCGCGCGTCGACCTGCTTCGTGACTCATCAACATACTCTCCGCGGCCTGCCGAGAAGTGCAAGGGCATTCATCCCGCGCACGGTCGTGGTCTCCTCCGGCTCCCTTCGGTGGGGTGCGGACCCGGCTTGCATCCATCCGATGCCGGCTCCTGCGGGACCCGCGGCAGCTCTGTCGGCTTGCCTCGTCGACCACCACTCGCCGTTGGCGGAAGGGTCGGTGGGTCGGGACCAGTATGACCCCTCATCCAAGCGGGAATGATAGTGGAAGCCCCGACCCCGGACGGCTTTCCGGCAGCGCGACGGGGCCCCGAGCGGTGACGGCTGGTAAACTCGCGGCCCCGCCCCGGTGAGGGCCGCCAAGGCCATCGTGGCAAGGAGCGGCTTGGCACCTCCCGCAACCAAGGCCGTCGGAGGCGCCGGCGAACACGAGGCGGCGCAGGGCGGCTGCCCGCGGGCCCTGGCCTCCGGAGCCGAAGGCAGGCCGCACGATCCCCGGCACCTCGCGCGCCCGCGAAGGCCATCGCGCCTTCCCGCGTGCCCGGTGCGAGCCCTAGTCTTCTGTCGACCCGCATGCTTCCAAAATTCCTGACGACCATCTTCGGCAGCCGCAACGAGCGCCTGCTGAAGGGCTACCGGCGCACGGTCGAGCGCATCAATGCGCTGGAACCTCAGTTCGAGAAGCTCGACGACGCCGCGTTGCGCGCGAAGACGGACGAGTTCAGGAAGCGCCTGGCCGAGGGCACAGCGCTCGACGACCTGCTGCCCGAGGCCTTCGCGGTGGTGCGCGAGGCGGGCAAGCGCACGCTGAAGATGCGCCACTTCGACGTGCAGCTGATGGGCGGCATGGCGCTGCACCAGGGCAAGATCGCCGAGATGAAGACGGGCGAGGGCAAGACCCTCATGGCCACGCTGCCCGTCTACCTGAATGCCCTGGCCGGCAAGGGCGTGCATGTCGTCACCGTCAACGACTACCTGGCGCGGCGCGACGCCGAGTGGATGGGGCGCCTCTACGGCTTCCTCGGCCTCACCGTGGGCGTGAACGTGCCCGGCCTCGGCCGCGCGGAAAAGAAGGAAGCCTTCGCCGCGGACGTCACCTACGGCACCAACAACGAATTCGGCTTCGACTACCTGCGCGACAACATGGTCACCGACGTGGCCGACCGCGTCGCGCGCGGCTTATACTACGCCATCGTCGACGAGGTCGACTCCATCCTCATCGACGAGGCGCGCACGCCGCTCATCATCAGCGGCCAGGCCGAGGACCACACCGAGATGTACGTGCGCATCGACGCCGTCGTCCCGCAGCTCACCCGGCAGATCGGCGAAGCCGATCCGCGCACCGGCGAAGGCGTCATCAAGCCGGGCGACTTCACCGTCGACGAGAAGACGCACCAGGTCTACCTGACCGAGGCCGGCCACGAGAAGGCCGAAGAGCTGCTCACGCGTGCCGGCCTGCTGGCCGAAGGCGCGAGCCTCTACGACCCGGCCAACATCTCGCTGATGCACCACGTGTACGCGGCCCTGCGCGCGCACAACCTGTACCACCGCGACCAGCACTACGTGGTGCAGGACGGCGAGGTCATCATCGTCGACGAGTTCACCGGCCGCCTGATGACGGGCCGCCGCTGGAGCGACGGCCTGCACCAGGCCGTCGAGGCCAAGGAGAAGGTGACGATCCAGAGCGAGAACCAGACGCTCGCCTCCGTCACGTTCCAGAACTACTTCCGCATGTACGGCAAGCTGTCCGGCATGACCGGCACGGCCGACACCGAGGCCTACGAGTTCCAGGAGATCTACGGCCTGGAGACGGTGGTGGTGCCGCCGAACCGGCCGATGATCCGCAAGGACGAGAACGACCTCATCTACAAGACGGCCAAGGAGAAGTACGACGCCGTCATCGCCGACATCCGCGACTGCCACGAACGCGGTCAGCCGGTGCTGGTGGGCACCACGAGCATCGAGAACTCGGAGCTGATCAGCAAGCTGCTCGTCGACGCCAAGCTGCCGCACCAGGTGCTCAACGCCAAGCAGCACGCGAAGGAAGCCGAGATCGTGGCGCAGGCCGGGCGGCCCGGCGTCATCACGATCGCCACCAACATGGCCGGCCGCGGCACCGACATCGTGCTCGGCGGCAACGTCGAGAAGCAGATCCAGTTCCTCGAGGCCGACGAGTCGCTCTCGCCCGAGGAGCGCGCGGCGCGCGCGCAGAAGCTCAGGGACGAGTGGCAGAGCCTGCACGAGGCCGTGAAGGCGCAGGGCGGCCTGCGCATCGTGGCCACGGAGCGGCACGAGAGCCGCCGCATCGACAACCAGCTGCGCGGCCGCTCGGGCCGCCAGGGCGACCCGGGCGCCAGCCGCTTCTACCTGAGCCTGGACGACCCGCTGATGCGCATCTTCGCGGGCGACCGCGTGCGCGCCATCATGGACAAGCTGCGCATGCCCGAGGGCGAGGCCATCGAGGCGGGCATCGTCAACCGCAGCATCGAGAGCGCGCAGCGCAAGGTCGAGGCGCGCAACTTCGACATCCGCAAGCAGCTGCTCGAGTACGACGACGTCGCCAACGACCAGCGCAAGGTCATCTACCAGCAGCGCAACGAG
>Ga0073934_10011620_pt1 | contig 10599 bp, 7 predicted proteins | sample LarsenN4metaG_FD_76834 | JGI IMG/M metagenome (GOLD analysis project Ga0073934, IMG submission 76834) | Hot spring sediment bacterial and archeal communities from British Columbia, Canada, to study Microbial Dark Matter (Phase II) - Larsen... ... | reverse complement strand
CTCGATTTGATTCACACGGAGGGCGGAGATGCCGGCTGCGCTTGCGAGCAGGATCACGGTCGCAGCCGCCACGAGCTTCAGGCGGTTCCTCCGCACCCGCCGCCACAGCCGCTCGCCGAGCGACTCCGGCCTCGCCTCGACGGGATCGCCTCGCGAGAAACGGCGCAGGTCCTGCGCAAGGGCCTCCGCCGTCCCGTACCGCGCCCGTGGGTCCTTGGCGAGGCACTTGAGAACTATCGTCTCCAGGTCGCGAGGAATGCGGGGATTCAAGGCACGCAGCGGCCTCGGGTCCGTGCCGAGGATCTGCTCGATCGTCTCCCGGGCCGTGCGGCCTTGAAAGGGCGGTGACAACGTGAGCGCCTCGTAGAGCGTTGCGCCGAGCGAGTACACATCGGTGCGATGGTCGATCTCGGAGCGCCCGCTCGCCTGCTCCGGGCTCATGTAGCGCGGGGTGCCCATCACCTCGCCGCTCAGGGTCAAACCTTCCTGCCCTTCCAGGCGTGCAATTCCAAAGTCGAGGATCCGCAGCGCTCCGTGCTCGTCCAGGATCAAGTTCGACGGCTTCAAATCGCGGTGCACAACCCCCCTGGTGTGCGCGTGCTGAAGCCCTTCCGCCACGGCGGCGAACGAGCTGGCCATCTGGATCGCGTACGTGAGATCGAGGCCGGACGTGTCCGGCGGGATCATGGATTCGGCAAGCCGCTCGGGCGGCGGAGCGTGAGCAGCGCTCGAGTCCACCGTCGGCGCGCGCGAATCGACTCGAAAGGCCTGGCTCAAGCTCGCGACGGCCCTCGTCGCACAGTTCCGGGAGTCTTCTCCCGCCACCGGCCGGTGCTTCTCGAGCATCCGCTCCAGCGTCTCGCCGGGAACGTACTCCATCGCAATGTACGGCGTGTCCCCGGCGACGCCCGTGCCGAAGACGGCGACGATGTTGGGGTGGTCGAGCTTGCCCACGATCCTCGCCTCCCTGCGGAACCTCGCCACGACCTTCTGGTGGACGGTCAGCCCTCCCGGGAGCACTTTGAGCGCCACACGGCGGTCGAGCGCCGGCTCGTGGGCCTCGTAAACGATGCCCATCCCTCCGCGCCCGAGCTCCCGCAGGAGGCGGTAGCCTCCAAACTCACGAGGAAGCTCCGCTGGCGCGCTGGCCGCGCCCGTCGCCTCGAAGCTGCGGAGCATGTCCAGCAGCTCGGCGGCGAATTCAGGGAACCGGCGGCGGACCTCCTCGGCGTCGATCGACTTCCCGGCGTTCAGTCGATCGACGAGCTCCGCAAAGGCGGCGGCGCGTGGTCCGTCGAGGGGCGGCGAGGTGTTGCTGGAATGGGTCATGGGGTCGTCAGGGCTGCGGTCGGTGGTCACTGGTGTCCTTGTCAGGGTCGATCGAAAGGTCGGGCAAGTGGAGGCTGTCCGTGGCGCCGAAGGCCTCCTTCAGCTTGCGCAGCGCTCGCCAGAGGAGCTGCGTGGCGGCATCCGTCGTCCGCCCCATTTCCTTCGCCACCTCACGAAGCGGCATCCGCTGCAGCCTCGCAAGGACGATGACGCGCCGGTGCTCCTCGCTCAGGGAATCGAGGGCCTCCCTCAAGCGATGATACTCCGCACGCCCACGGATAGGACGTCCTGAACGGTCGACGGCGGACAGACTTCTAGACTGGTTGTCTTTCCTCGTGGGGGAGGAAGACCTCCCCCACACCGGCCGCCTGGCGGCGACCTCCCCCTCCTCGGCGCCCGGTGGGCGCCGGGCGCCTCTGGCGCGGAAGCTGCAAGCTCTCGCAGTCCGCGAGAATGTCTCACCCATGGCCGCGTAAGGTAGAAACTGCTCCTCCCGCATCCCGCGCTTCTCCGCGGACGTCTCCTGGGACGGAGGCTCGACATACAGCGGCACGATGAGATCCCGCTTCTGCCTCCGAGCGGCTTCGTGAAGCACGTGGTTCGCGATGCCGCCAAGCCAGCGAAAGAAGGAGTCGGGGCCGCTGTCCTCGTACGATCGGATCGCAGCGATCGCCCGCACGAAGGTCTCCTGCACGACGTCTTCGAGATCGATGGCTTGGCGCAAGTACGCTCCGAGCCGCGTTCGCACCAGCGCCTCCAGGCGCTCGCGCTCGCGACGGCACAGGGCATCGACGGCTGCGCGGTCGCCGGCTCGCGCACGTGAAAGAAGCTCGTGGGTTGGGAGGTCGTTGGACAGCAACTCTCGGGCCAAGTCCTATTCGTCCTTTCCTACACTGTAAGGACATTCCAGGCCCAAACCTTACGCGGCCTTTTGGCAGGCGGCGGCCCCCCGGTGAATAGCCGGCCATATCTTCGCGTCTTCCTGCCTACAAGGGCAGCAGAGAATTTCAAGGTCCACGGAAAGGAGTCTTCACCATGAAACGCACATTCGTCCTCGGCGCTGTCTGTCTTGCCGCATTGCTTGCGATTCCGGCCACGGCGAGGGCAGACCACCGCCGGCCACGCTGGAGCTTCGGCTTCGGCTTCGGCTGCGACGGCCCTTACTTCAGCGCCGGCTACTCGGGCGGCTACCAGCCGGTCTACCGCCCTTCCTGCCCGCCGGTCGTCCGGCACGTCCACTCGAGGACGCCGTACTACAGGCAAGTCTGGGTCGCGCCCGTCTACGAGAGGGTGGTCGTCGGCTATGACCACTGCGGGCGCCCGATCTTCCGCACGGTGCAAGTGAGCTGCGGCCACTACGAGACGGTCCTCGCCGGATACCGCTGCGAGTGCGGCCACAACTTCTAACGACGCTGCGCCGGCGAAAGCGGAATTCACGCGGGGGGAGGCCCTGAGGCCTTCCCCCTGTCTTTTTGGGGCGGACTCTCCGGCCGTTCGGCTGCGTTCGAGAGCCAGCCACGGCGCCAGAAGGCGAAGAGGAGGCCCAGCGCAACCACCAACATGAAGATCCACACCGCGAGGTAGCCGTAGGGCCAGTAGATTTCGGGCATGTGCGTGAAGTTCATGCCGTAGACACCGACGATGAACGTCAGGGGTATGAAGATCGAGGCCATCACGGTGAGCACCTTCATGACCTCGTTCGTTCGATTTGCGATGGACGAGAGGTAGACTTCGAGGAGGCCGCTCGTCAGCTCGCGGAGCGTTTCAATCACATCGATGAGCTGCACGGAGTGGTCGTAGCAGTCGCGCAGGTAGACGTGCACATCCCGGCTGATCCAGCCGGATTCGTCGCGCGAGAGGGCGTGGATCGCGTCGCGCTGAGGCCAGATGCCCCGCCGGACGGCGAGTAGCTCCCTCTTGAGGTCGTAGATCTTCTGGAGCATGGCGGGCGCCGGCTTGTCGACGACCTCGTCCTCCAGGGCCTCGATCCGCTCGCCCATGGCCTCCGTCACCGGGAAGTACTGGTCCGTGATCGCGTCCAGGATCGAATAGGCCAGGTAGTCGGCGCCGGACGACCGAACGAGGCCTGTGCCTGCGCGAATGCGCTCGCGGATGGAGTCGAGGCAGTCGCCGTAGGTCTCCTGGAATGTGAGCACGAAGTTCTTGCCCAGGAAGAGGCTCACTTGCTCCGTTTGCACGTCCCCGTCCTTCGCAAGGAGGGCCATGCGGGAGATTACGAAGAGGTGGTTCTCGAAGGGCTCCACCTTGGGGCGCTGAGGGATATTTACGACGTCGGCCAGAGCCAGCCGGTGCAGGCGGAAGATCCTGCCGAGCTCTTCGAGGACCTCCCTGTCACCGAGCCCCTGCACGTCGACCCACGTGACGCTCGTGGTCGCGTCGGTCAAGAAGGCCTTCACCTCGCCCGGCGCCGAGAGGGTCTTCTCGGCCAAGTGATGCGGCGCGTAGTCCATCACCCGGATCACTGGCTTGGGCGCATCGTGGGGGACCACGAACACCCCGGGCGCGGAGCCGGGGACAGGCCGTCGTTCCTTCTTCTTTCTGCGGTGCCGGGACATGCGCGAAATCTTTCGTGTCGGTGAGCACTATAGCAGGCTTTTCCGGCTGGGATTAAAGTCCTGCCTACCGGTGCTCGATTCAGCTACAGACAAACGGCTCGTCTCCAACGACAAGCCGCGATAATCTATCGCATGGGCGCACCACCGGGCCACGACGGCCGATAAGAGCGCAGCAAGTACCACACAACTCACTCGAAAAGAGGGTCCCATGAGTCCGCAAGCAACACAGGCCGCCGAGGAGCAGGAGCTCCAGATCGACACCTCGAAGATGTCCGAGGGCAAACGCCAGGCCCTCGAGGTCACGGAGGCCGCCCGGGAGGCGGCCTGGCAGCATCCCAGCTTCGCCCTCGAGCTCTTCCAGGGTCGTTTCCGGGCGGACCTCATGTTCCCGTACCCGCACCAGGATGCAGACGACAAGCGCAAGGGGGATGAGTTCATCGCGACCGTCGCGAAGATCCTCGACGAGAAGGTGAACGCCGATGAGATCGACAGGACCGGTGAGATTCCGCAGGAGGCCATCGACGCCCTTGCCAGGGCCGGCGCGTTCGGAATCAAGATCCCCAAGGAGTACGGCGGCCTCGGCCTCTCGCAAGTGAACTACTCCCGGGCGGCGATGCACCTCGGCAGCCACTGCGGGAACACCGCGGCCCTGCTCTCGGCGCACCAGAGCATCGGCGTGCCGCAGCCCTTGAAGCTCTTCGGTACCGAGGACCAGAAGCGGCGTTTCTTTCCGCGGCTGGCCAGGGGCGAGATCTCTGCCTTTGCGCTCACGGAGACCGACGTCGGATCGGATCCGGCCAAGATGACGACGAAGGCCGAGCCCACACCCGACGGAAAGCACTTCATCTTGAACGGCGAGAAGCTCTGGTGCACCAACGGCACCAAGGCAAGCCTCTACGTCGTCATGGCGCAGACGCCGCCCAGGGTGGTCAAGGGCAAGGAGCGGTCGCAGATCACCGCCTTCATCGTCGAGCGCGATGCGCCCGGCGTCGAGGTCGTGACGCGCTGCCACTTCATGGGCCTTCGCGCCCTTTACAACGGCGTCATCCGCTTCACCAACGTCAAGGTGCCCCGGGAGAACATCATCCTCGACGAGGGCAAGGGGCTGCGCGTTGCGCTGACGACGCTCAACACGGGGAGGCTGACGCTGCCTGCAGCTTGCTCGGGCGCAAGCAAGGTCTGCCTCCGCATCGCTCGCGAATTCGCCGCCGAGCGCATCCAGTGGGGCGCTCCGATCGGCAAGCACGAGGCGATCGCACAGAAGGTATCGTTCATCGCCTCCCACACGTTCGCCCAGGAGGCCATGGCATTCTACACGGCGGCCCTCGTCGACAAGGGCGGCGCCGACATCCGCCTCGAGGCGGCGATGTGCAAGATGTTCTGCTCCGAGATGACCTGGCGGATCATCAACGAGACGCTCCAGATCCGGAGCGGCCGGGGCTACGAGACGGCCGAGTCGCTGCGCGCCCGTGGCGAGAAGGGCGTCCCGATCGAGAGGTTCCTGCGCGATGCGCGGATCAACATGATCTTCGAGGGGACGAGCGAGATCATGCGGCTCTTCATTGCACGGGAAGCCCTCGACCCGCATCTCCAGCTCGCCGGCGACTTCCTGAACCCCAAGGCCCCGGCCGGGAAGCGCCTTGCATCGGCCCTGCGCGCAGGAGCGCACTACCTCGGCTGGTATCCGGGCCTCTGGAACCCGATTCCACAGTCCTTCATCGTGCACCGGCAGCTTGCGCCGCACCTCGCCTGGGCGAGCAAGGCCGCGCGGAGGCTCGCGCGCAGCCTCTTCCACGCCATGAACATCTACCAGGCCGGCCTCGAGAAGAAGCAGGCGCTCCTGGGCCGCTTCGTCGAGATCGGGACGGACCTCTTCGCCATGGCAGCGACCTGTTCAAGGGCGGATTACCTCCACGCTGAGGACCCCGCTGGCCACCCCGGCGTGATCGAGCTGGCGGACCTCTTCTGCCGGGACGCCCGCCGCCGCATCGACGAGTCCTTCCGCGCAGCGAGGAGGAACCACGACCGCGCTTCGTATCACTTCGCCCAGACCATCACCCGGAGCGAGCTCGCCTGGCTCGAAAAGGGCGCCAGCGAGGCGAAGTTCGAGTAGGAGACCAATCCCGGAAGTCGCTTCTGGCGTGGTCCTGCTGTCTTGCTCATGTGACAGCCCTGTAATACATTTCGGCATGAAGACTCTCACCGTTCGACTCCCCGAGGAGCTTGTCGCCGAGATCGAAGCCGAGTCCCGCGCTCGCAAGCTCTCGAAATCCGATGTTGTTCGAGAGCGACTGAGCCTTGCCAAACGAAGCTCTCGCCGCCAGCGCAGCTCATTTGACGCCATTGCCGACCTCGTCGGCTCGGTGAAGGGACTCCCGTCCGACCTGAGCGCGCGAAAGAAGGAGTGCTTAAGAGAGTCAGGTTATGGCCAAAAGCGTACTCGTTGACGCTGGCTTCTTGGTCGCCCCGTCCTGACCACCGATGCGGACTTCCGAATCTACCGCCGCCACGGTCGTCAGGTGGCTCCCCACGTTTTGCCCTATCTGACGTAGTGCTTCGCACTCACCCGCCCGCCTGCGCCGACACTGCCTTTGGATCCGCCTTCTCGTCCATCACCGGCGCCGCCTTGCCGCTGCCCTCGATGACGCGCAGGAAGCGGTCGGCGGGGACGTCACGGAGCTCCTCCACGAGGCCGCTGGGCCAGTGGATGATCATGCGGTCGACGACGGCGTCGGGCCCGAGGCCGAAGTGGAGGTACAAGCTCTGCCCCGAGAGGTAGCCCGCCGTGGTGGCCACCTCGCGGAACTGCCGCTTGACCCCGTGGCGGATCTCCACTCGGGCGCCCACGGCGCTTCGAGCCGACCGGGTGCCCTGGAGGTGGAGCCGGAGCCAGTGCGCATCCTGCGGTGCGTGGTTCACGAGGAGCCGGGCCGGCACGTTGTAGTTGGCCGTAATGAGGTCCAGGTCTCCGTCCAGGTCGAGGTCGATCACCCCCAGCCCGCGCCCGTCCTCCACGCGGTCGGCGTTCTCGAGGTAACCGACGTCGAAGAACTTCCCGTTGCCCCGGCTCCGGTAGAGCGCGTTCCGCTCGTAGCCGTTGAGCGAGAAAATGCCCACGTTGATGAAATCGCCGTTGTCGCCTGCGACCTGCGAACGTCGACCGACGTTCTCGACGAAGTCCATTCAGAGGTCCTGGCGCTCGGCGCCGGATAGGAAGCCGTTGACGCAGTACATGTCGAGCGCAGCGTCGTTGTCGTAGTCGAGGAATACGCCGCTCCAGGCCCAGCCGGCCCTGCGGACGCCGCAGGTCTCGGCCATCTCCTGGAACGTGCCGTCGCCCTTGTTCAGGTAGAAGCGGTTCCCGTAGAGCATCTCCTTGAGGATCCCGAGCACGATCGGGCGGATGAAGAGGTTGACGTACCACTGAGCGGGAGACGGGAAGCCCGGCTGGTCGATCATCCACCGCGAGTTCGAGTCCATCGCCGGGGCGAAGAGCTCGGGGTAACCGTCGCCGTTGATGTCGCCCCACGCAGCGCTCATCGTGCTCCCACGGTAGGGCACACCTGAGGCGACGGCAACGTCGGTGAACGTGCCGTCCGCGTTGTTGCGGTAGAGGATGCTTCGGCCGACGTCGTTGCCGACGAAGATGTCGGTGTCGCCGTCGAGGTCGTAGTCGGCCGTCGAGACGGCCAGCCCCCAGCCGCTGTCCCCTGCGCCGGCTTCCTCCGTGCGGTCGGTAAACGTGCCGTCGCCGTTGGAGATGTAGAGCTGGTTAGCGGTCGCGTTCTTGGCGTTGTAGATCGGATCGGGGTTCTTGCGGAGGAGATTTCCCCCGTTGACGAGGTAGAGATCGAGGTGGCCGTCCCGGTTGAAGTCGGCGAACGCTGCCCCCACGGTCTCGTTGACTTGCTTCAGGCCGGCACGCTGGGCCACGTCCTCGTACGTGTTGTCCCCTCGATTGCGGTAGAGCCGGTTGGGGGCATCGAGGATCCCGACGAAGAGGCCCGTGTGCCCGTCGTTGTCGTAGTCGGCGAACACAGCGAACCGGCCCTCGCCGTCGTAGGGCTGGTCGAGGCCGGCTTCGCTGGTCACATCGCGGAACGCGCCCTTCTCCGTGTTGCGGAAGAGCCGGCCGCCGGCTCCTGAGACGAGGTAGACGTCCTCGCGGCCGTCGCTGTCGTAGTCTCCAACGCCGAGCCCTCCGCCGGCCGTGTAGTCGCGGACGATCCCGTGCTTGTCGGTGACGCCTCGAGATGCGTGCCGGAACGTCAAGCCTCGGGCCTCGCCCTCCTCCTTGAAGGCGGGCGAGCGGTCGTAGGCGTCGTCCACCGCATCGTGGACCTCGCCCGAGATCCACCAGCGGCCCTCCCGGCGCTCGCAGACGATCGTGCTCCAGCGCTCGAAGGCAAGGCGCGCGCCCCCGTGGGCCTCGCCCCAGAGCTTGAGCAGGATCCTCGTGCGCAGCTTGTCCTCGCCGCCGAGCTGGACGAGCCCATCCAGGATGCAGGCGGCGTGCTCGATGTTTGTGAAGCGCCCCATGAGGTCCTCCATCCCCTTCTTGAAGACAGGCTGCGAGGCGAGCTCCGGCGCGTAAAACTCCAGAACACCCTCGAGCTGCATGGCCTTCCAGGCCCGCGGGTACTCGATGTGGAGGAGCTTGTTGACGGGATCGACGAAGTCCTTCCGGACGTCTTCCCAGGTGCGGCACGAGAGGCCACCGAGAAGGCCGAGGATAATGAGGCTGAATTGAGCAGGTCTCATAGGCCGCAGATCTTGCCATACGGGGGCGGGGGCATCCAGTTGCACCGCTCCATGTCGAAAACCCATTGTCCCTCCCTCGACACAGCCGATACTGGTGGAGGAGCGCGACCCCATGGCCGATAACCTTCGCCCCATTGTCGAAGCCGCGAAAGCTGGCGACCGGCAGGCGCTCGACAAGCTTGCCGGCTGCGTCGACCGATTCGCTCGGATCTTCCACGGCAAGCTCAGCCGCACGCTCCGGCAGGGGTATGGATCGACCATCGACTTCGTCCTGGAAGGGCTTGCGGAGGCCTTCGCCGACCTCGGGAGCTTCGAGTACCGGAGCGACGAGGAGTTCTACGCCTGGGCCTCGCGCTACATCCGTCACCGCATCGCCTCCGTCGGGCGCGATGCGTCCCGCCAGAAGCGCGGGAAGGGGAGCGCGCAGCCTCTCGACGACTCGGCCCTCGACGTCGAGGCCGACGATCCGACCGCGTCTCGGCTCCTCGCCGACGCCGAAGTGCGAGATGCCACCGGGCACGCGCTCATCGAGCTCCAGGTCGAGCACGCGGAGGAGATGGAGGCCGTGCTCCTGCGCGTCTTCGAGAACCAGAGCTGGAGCGAGATGCGCCAGACGCTCGGGCTCACGTCCGACAAGCGCGCCCGGACGCTCTTCGCGAAGGGGATCGACCGCCTTCGGCCCAGCGTCGAGAAGGCCCTGGGCAAACCGGCACTTGCGGACTTCCTCGGACTGTGATGAGCGACGACCTCTACGACGAGCTCGTGGAACGGTACTTCGAGACCGGAAAGGCGGAGATCCCCGCCGACTGGCCGGAGGAGCTGCGCCTGCGGTGCGCGTACTTCCTCAAGTTGGTCGGAAGCAGCGGGGGCGAGACGGTAGTCGACCGTCCCGCCGCCGCGGAGGCGCCCCTGCGCTTCGAGCCGCAAGCGCGCACGGCGGGACAGCGCTACGCCGTCGAGCGGGAGATCGGGCGGGGAGGCATGGGCCGGATCCTGCTCGCGTACGACCAGGAGTTCCGCCGCAAGGTCGCCGTCAAGATTGCGCTTCACCCGCCGGAGGATTCCCAGCGCACGGCGAGGTTCCTCGAGGAGGCGCAGGCGACGGCGCAGCTCGAGCACCCGAACATCGCGCCCGTCTACGACCTCGGTGTCGAGTCAGCGGGGCATCCGTACTTCACGATGAAGTGGATCCGCGGGCGCGACTTGAAGCAGATCATCGCCCAGGGCGCCGAGCTGTCCTTGACCCGCCTCGTGCAAGTGCTCCAGCAGGCGGCGATGGGCGTCCACTTCGCGCACACTCGTGGTGTCATCCACCGGGACCTCAAGCCGCAGAACGTCATGGTGGGCGATTTCGGCGAGGTGCTCGTCGTCGACTGGGGCCTCGCGAAGGTGATCGTGCCGAGCGAAGCGGCCGGCGTCGAGGCTCCGCCGGTGTCGACCGAGCGGCGCGAGGCGGGTCAATCGACCCTCGACGGCACCGTGCAGGGCAGCCTCGCCTACATGGCGCCGGAGCAGGCCCGGGGCGAGGCGTCGGAGGTCGACGTGCGGACCGACGTCTGGGGCCTCGGGACGATCCTCTACGAGGTCCTGACGGGCCTGCCTCCTCGACCGGAAGGGTCATTTCAAGCGCTCCTTCAATCGGCGAAGCGGGGTGACATCGTGCCGCCCAGCGATCGGACGCCTTTCCGGGTGATCCCTGCGGCGCTCGAGGCGGCCTGCCTCCGGGCGCTCGCCCCTGGCAAGGAGGACCGCTTCGCTTCGGCGAAGGACTTCCACGACGCGCTCCAGGCCTACATCGAAGGCATCCACGACGCCGAGCGGCGTAGAGCGGAGGCCGCACGCCTGCGCACCATCGCGGACGCCGCCCGCCGGGCGCTCGAGTCTGCGGAGGAGGCCGAGAGGTACGCCGCCGCCGCCGTGCGAGCGATGCGCT
>Ga0073934_10011619_pt1 | contig 10600 bp, 8 predicted proteins | sample LarsenN4metaG_FD_76834 | JGI IMG/M metagenome (GOLD analysis project Ga0073934, IMG submission 76834) | Hot spring sediment bacterial and archeal communities from British Columbia, Canada, to study Microbial Dark Matter (Phase II) - Larsen... ... | reverse complement strand
AGGGTCGAGGGATTTTCCATGCAAAAAGGTTTGGAGGCAAATTGTGAAGTCTGAAGTAACATGAGCAATCGCCGTGATACTTCACCCTTCAGCCTTACCACGTCCCATTTAAGAACGCTTGCCACTCCTCACTCGTCACTGGCCTCTGACCCAGGCGTGGCGCGGGTCGTCTGCCCAGGCACCATAGCGGCGTTCTTCGCCGGCCAGGGCCCAGGTATAGTGCAGTTGGTATCCGGGCGCCGCTACTACCGGGTGGTAGCCTTTGGGCAGTAGGACCGTGTCTCCATCTTCGATGACGAAGACGGTGGAGAATCCCTCGGGGTCAGCCGGGTGTGTGTAAGTCCAGATCAGTCCGAAACCCTGCGCCGGTTTCACACGGAAAAAATAGATTTCCTCCAACACGGCCTCGTTGGGCGGGCTGGATTGATCGTGCTTGTGAGGTGGGTAACTCGACCAATTGCCGGAAGGATTGAGTGTCTCCCCGGCGAGGAGCCTTTCCACCTCCACCCTCTCGTCCAGCGCGGAATAGACGGTGCGCTGCCAATTGTCGCGTCCAACTTGCTTGGTGATGACGTCCGCGCCGGCCAGGAGACGCGGGGGGCTGTTGGTCTGCGCCGGCGCCGAGAAGAGCCCCGCATCGAGGGGCGAGACTGCCTGAATCGCGTAGGTCGAAGCTGGTGGGATATAGACCATCACCGGCGGACCGCCAAAAACGTCTGCGCGCCTGCCCGCGGACTGAAATGTCTGACTTCGCCCGTCGGGAGTTTCCACGCTGACCGTTGCCCGACCTCCGAAAATGTCCAGCACGTATTCGCGCGTGCCGGTCGTTCCCGTGTGCTTTTCACCGCCGTCTAGCTGCAACCGCGCGAAGTCGAGAAACCTCATGTTCCCCGCCGCGACGATTTGTTGAAACTTCTCGCCCTTTTCAGATTTGATATGACGGTTCATAAAGACCTCGATCTGCAAATGGAGCCGCCCATTATATGACAGGGCGGCTTGCTTGCAGACCTTCTTGTGAGCGGCAGGGATCGGCGCTGCGACGAGCTGGCTAAGGGTGCATCTCCTCCGGCGGCACGATGCGCTGGTGTGTGGCGAAATACCAATTATGGCCGTCAGGATGGGTGATGTGACCCACCCGGTCGCCCCAATACTCGTCTTTGGGCTCGGTGCGGATGGTGGCGCCCGCAGCGCGTGCCTGGCGAGCCAGCGCATCCACGTCCTTGACGTAAACATAGGTTGTGGTGGGACTGCCGCCCAGCTCCTTGGGAGTTTTCCAGCCCGACGCGGGATCGGGCCGACCGATCATCACCGTGCAGTCACCGTGAAGCAGTTCGGCGTGGATGGTCCCGCCGTCCGGCCCGGGCATGGCGAGTTTTTTCTTGAAGCCGAAGGCTTGTCCATAGAAATCGGCGGCCCGGTCGGCGTCCTCGACATTCAAATAGACGTTCACCAGTTGCATGAGTGGCGCGACTTTCGTGCCGGCGACCACACGCGCGCGTACCCCCTGCGGTTTGGCGCGCTTGGTGCGGCGGGCGGCCGATTGGGCTTTCCTGGGGGCGCGTGCTTTGTGCGGACTCATCGCTTCCTCCTCTTTATCGGCGTGTTTCAGCTCGTGCGATGCAGGAGCCCTGCTGTCCCGGTGGGCCGATATTATGAGTCCCGCAGGCCATCCAGGGCAACGGCAATCGATTGGGCTGGCATCTCATCGCGTAGTTGCCTATAGTTAATAATCCCGACGTAGCGAATTCGCCATCTTGGATCAAAACAGTCCGGTCCGACCCGGGTACGGTGTCGGAGAATTCTAGGATGGCTAGTTTGTCGCAGCTATGAGCGAACCGCCAGGCGCGAATCCCGCCATCGTACCAGGCACCCTGGCCAGTCGTGCCGGGCTGAGGCTGCGCCAGATCCGCGAGCGCCTGAATCTGACGCTGCGCGCCGTCGAGGAAGCCAGTTTGGAGATCGCCGATTCTGAGCGCAGTTCGGAGTATGTCGTATCCACTGGCCGCCTCAACCAGATTGAGAACGACGGATCACTCCCCAGCATATACAAGCTATACAGCCTCGCGGTGATTTACAGGCTCGGCATCGAGGAAATCCTTGGTCTTTACGGGGTCGACCTCAGCAAGATGGGGGGGCACAAATTCCGGGCTCGGCAGGCCCGCACGCACCGCTTCACGGCGGAGTTGGGCGACCCCGCGCGCTCGATTCGATTCCCGGTGAGATTTGATCCAGGATTTCGGCCGGAAGAGACAGTGTTCCTGTCTCGCATCATTCAGGAGTGGGGAGAGGTTCCGGTGGGCATGCTCGCCGCACTTGACCTCAAGAAGTACCTCTATGGCTACATCGGCCTCGAGGACCGCGCGATGGCGCCCTTGCTGAGGCCTGGCTCGATTGTCCAGATTGATGAGTCCCGCCGGCGCGTGGTCAATCAAGGTTGGGCGACGGAGTTTGACCGGCCGATCTATTTTTTGGAGCTGCGCTACAGCTACGAATGCTGCTGGTGCTACCAGCGCGGACGCGAACTGACGCTGGTGCCGCATCCGATGTCCAACCTCGGTCCGCGTACGATCAAGATTCCAGATGATGGTGAAGTGTTAGGGCAGGTCGTCGGGGTGGCGATGCGGATCGTCCAATAACTCCCAGAGGTCAGTCTGCTTCAGCACCTGCAGGATGATCTCGACGTTCTTCCGGAAGAGTTCCCGCGCGAGAGGGTGGCAGTCCTCCGGCGGAAGAATTTCGTAGGCGCGAAGCCGCCGCCAGACATCCACCAGGCGGGAATGCTCTGCCTTGAGGGATTCGAAAAAGCGGATAAGATCCTGCGTCTGTTCCTGCAGGGGCAGGGACAAAACTTCCTCGAACACCTGGGAGTGGCAGCGGCGCAAGCCCTCGTTGACCGCCTCGCTCGAATACCGGCATTCCAGTCCATAGTGGCTGTAGCGGCCAGTGTTGTGGTCACGAAGGGAGGCTAGATAGATGAGCCTGCTGAACTGGCTCGACAACTCGTCCAGGGTATGGCTGCGCACGTTTTCAGCGAGACGTTGGGCTTCCTGTTCCGGCAAGACAGGGCTGGTCTCCTCGGGTTCATCGCGCATCATCATGACCGCTCGGCTGCAGCTCTCTCCCCCTCACGGGCCAAGATTGCACGCGTGGGGATTGTACCACCGGACGACACAAGCATGGAGCGTGCGCTTTGCCGCCCTGGACTATTTGGGAAATCTGAATCGCAGCTCGGGTCCCATCTCGAAGACCGGCTTCTTACGCTTCCGGATGAGTGCGGCGTTCTCAGATAGGGCGGTGACGAGGATGGGCATGGCGATGGTCGAGTCACAGTGCACCGTGGCCATGCTGGCGTCCGGCGCGACCTTACCCCAACTCTGCGCCTCTTCGAACGTGCAACCGGAGAGTCCCCCCCAGTGGGCCGCGTCGGTAATGACCTGGATCGCGTACTTGTGGCCATCACTGGACTGGCGAATGAACGTGGCGGTCACTTCGCTTTGCTGAATGAAGTTCTTGGGTGTCCCACCGCCGAAGTAGACAACGCCGCTGGAGGGCGCGCCGCCCGCCAGGTGGGCCGTTTCCAGCACATCGCCGATGACGTCGAAGGTCAAGCGGTTCTTTCCCAGGTACCGGTTCTCGGCGATTCCGATGCCGATCGATGAATCGCCGATCGCCGGGCAGTAAAGAGGAATCCCCGCCTTGTAGGCCGCCGTCACGATGCCGTCCTCCTCGGCTCGCTGGGCGAGTTCTTTCCCGAGCCGATAGAGGAATTCGCGGGTCGTGTAAGGCCGGGACGGATCGAGTGTCGCAGCAAAGCGACCGACAAAGGCATCTTCCTCACGGAATTCTTCCTCATCCGCCAGCGTGTCGTACATGCGATCGATGAGGTGCTTCTGAAGAGAGACATCGTCGATCGTGGGCGAGCACTGGAAGTGATAGCGCCCCAGAGCCTCGTGGATGTCGTGGAAGAAATTGGCGCCGGTGGAGACCAGGCAGTCGATCAGCCGGTTCTGGATGAGGTATACAACTAGCCGCCGCATGCCGGCCGGAACCAGGGCTCCCGACATGCCCATCATGATCATCGTCCGGTCGCTTAGCATGCGCTTCCAGATCTGATACGCCGTGGCGAGGTTCCGTCCCTGGAACGAGACGCCGTGCATCTTCTCGAGTAACGCGGCCACATTCTTACGCCGGTCGATCCTGATCGGCCGCGTGGGCCGCGACAGAATTTCATGTTTGCGCATGCTTGCTCCCTGCGGTGTGCGGACACCGGTCGAACATTCCGGGAAGATTCCTTACGGGCTGGTCGGAAGGTATTCGAAAACTACTGCCTAGCGTGTGCCGACTATTCACCAATCCCCAGCAGAATGGCGGCAGAGAGCACGGTCGTCCAGAGCCCTCGCTTGTCGCCGATGGCGGACTGGGTGATATGCATTGTCCGCACGATCTTGTTCGAAATCCGGTAGATGTCCTTCTTTTCGTCCCAACTCCGGTCCGCGTCGAATTCCAGGCCCAGGGTGGTGGCCAACATTTCCGCGGCCAACTCTTCCGCATACTCGCCCGCAATCTCTTCCGTTTCGCCAAAAGAGTGGTGTTCCGAGAGGTAGCCGAACGTATTGCGATCCGTGGGAATCGCCACGCCGATCGAGGCGGCAATCAGCCGGTGGGGCTCACGCGTGGAGTTTTCACTCATCACGCAGAAGGTTACCAGCCCCGGCCTCAGTTCCTTGATGCCCTCGGCCCGGGGGATCAGCTTGCAACGGGGTGGGAAGATGCTCGAAACGCGGACCAGGTTACAGGAGGCGACCCCGGCCGCGCGCAGCGCCAGTTCGAAGCTCGTCAGCTTCTCGCGATGCTTCCCGACCCCTTTGGTCAGAAACATCCTCTTCGGCACGAACATTGTGGTGGTCAGCCTTCCCCGTACCCTCTGCCGGTGCGCCACCCTCCGGTGGGCGTGTCAACCGATTGAGTTGGAGTTACTTAGTGCGGGTGATACAGGGTCGTAACGTACCAAAAAGCCGAGAAAAGTGTCAATGGAATTCTCGGGACTTGGGACGCGAGAAGAAGAGAGACCGCAGTTCCCTGGGCTCATTAATTCATTTTCCAAGGGTTCGAGGATGCCATGAAACTATTGCCCAGGCACGCGATCAACCGATAGTCATGTGACGCCATTCACGACTCTTGACTAATTCCGGCTCGCAGGATATTGTTGCGGGCCGATAAACCTTCGGCGAGATTTATTATCGGCACAAAATAAATTTATGGAGGTTCCATGAACCCGAAGACCGTGCTGGAGTTTGCCGCCAGCAACAATGCAAAGATCGTTGACATCCGCTTCACAGACCTTCCCGGGCTGTGGCATCACGTCTCGTTCCCGATCCATCAGCTTGATGAGAGCTCGTTTGAAGACGGATTCGGGATGGACGGTTCCAGCATCCGCGGCTGGGCTGCCATTCACGAAAGCGACATGCTTCTGGTGCCCGACCCGAGCTGGCACGTGCTCGATCCTTTCACTGATATCCCCACCCTGGTCATGATCGGCGACATTGTCGATCCCGTAACCAAACAGCATTACCTGAAGGACCCTCGCCACGTCGCCAAGAAGGCAGAAACGTATCTTGCCTACACGGGCATTGCGGACACCGCCTACTTCGGCGCGGAGGCGGAGTTCTTCATCTTCGACAACGTGCGTTTTGACCAGGCGCAGCAGCATGGCTATTACTTTATCGACGCCGAAGAAGGCCGCTGGAATTCCGGACGCGAGAAGGACAACCTGGGCTACCGCCCGCGATACAAGGAAGGCTATTTCCCCGTTCCGCCCACCGACCATTACCAGGATCTGCGCTCGGAAATGGTGCTGGCCATGGAGAAGGCGGGAATGGAGATCGAGTGCCATCACCACGAAGTGGCCACCGGCGGTCAAGCCGAAATCGACCAGAGGTTTAATCCGCTGGTGAAGTCCGCCGACTGGATGATGATTTACAAGTATGTCATCCGGAACACGGCGCATCAGTACGGCAAGACGGTCACCTTCATGCCTAAACCCCTCTTTCAGGACAACGGCTCTGGGATGCACACCCACCAAAGCCTTTGGAAAGACGGCAAGCCGCTCTTCGCCGGGGACAAGTACGCGGGCCTCAGCCAGATGGCGCTCTGGTACATCGGCGGGCTACTGAAACACTCGCCGGCGCTCGCCGGGTTGATTGCTCCCACCACCAATTCTTACAAACGGCTCGTCCCTGGCTTCGAGGCGCCGGTGAACCTCGCCTACTCACGCCGTAACCGCAGCGCTGCCTGCCGGATCCCGGTGTATTCGGCGAGCCCCAAGGCCAAGCGCGTCGAGTATCGTCCTCCCGATCCATCCTGCAACCCGTACTTGGCGTTCGCGGCCATGATGATGGCCGGACTCGACGGCATCGAAAACAAGATCGATCCGGGCGAGCCGCTGGACAAGGACATCTACGATCTCGAGCCCGAAGAGATGAAGAAGGTGCCGTCCCTACCCGGCTCGCTCGAAGAGTCACTCAGCGCCCTCGAGAAAGACCACGACTTCTTGCTTAAGGGGGACGTCTTCAGCGAAGAACTGATCGAGACGTGGATCAATTACAAGATGAAGAATGAGGTGCAGGCCATGGCACAGCGCCCGCACCCCTACGAGTTTGCGCTGTACTACGACATCTAAAGAGCAGGTCCCAGGGGTCAGGGAGTGCCGGGGCTGATGCTTGTCCCAACCGGCACAGGCTTCCCCTGACCCCTTTCTTCCCTTGCTGCTTTCCTGCGGGCTTCCGGTCCCCGGCACCGAAAACCTCGGAGCCAATACCAACCCCCCCAGCACCTGTCGGGTTATAATCCCACAGATGCGCACGGAATTCTCCGCCGTAGCCTTTCTGGATCGTGCCAAGGCTGAGGCGAATCTGGCCCGCCTGGAGCAGCAACTGGCTCCCAGCCTGATGGCCCCGCTGGCCTCGCTTCTCACCCAATCGCCGGACCCTGATGGCGCGCTCAATCTCCTTGAGCGCTACATGCATGCCGCCACGCGGGAACAACTCCACGAGCTCGAGCGCTTTCCCACCGCCCTCACCTACCTGGTCGCGATCTTTGGGTACAGTGCTTTCCTGGCAGAGAGTTTTCTTGCCGACCCCGGCTTGGCCATTCAATTCGCGCGCGACCGAAACTTCACCAAGCTCAAGTCCAAAGAGGACTTGATGCAGGACTACGCGCGCTTCTCGACGACCAGTCCTGACCACTGGCTCTCGGCGCGGCTGGCGCAGTGGAAACGCCGCCACTACCTGCGGATCGTCCTCAAGGACGTGCTGCGCCTTTCGACGCTCGGTGAGACCACGGCGGAAATCTCGGGGCTCGCCGATGTCATCCTGACCAACGCGTTGATTTACTGTGACCAGGAGCTGGAGAAGCGCTACGGACAGCCGCAATACCGAGATGTGCAGGGGCGTATCGTGCGCGCGGGCTTCAGCATCGTCTCGCTCGGCAAGCTGGGCGGAAACGAGCTCAACTACAGCTCGGATATTGATCTGCTCTTCCTGTACTCTCACGACGGAGAGACCGCCGGTGGCAGCGAACCGGATTCGCTCATCAGCAACAAGGAGTACTTCGTCCGGCTAGCGCACGCTATCACGCGCACCATCACTCAGGTCACGCCCCAGGGTTCGCTTTTTCGCGTGGATTTGCGGTTGCGACCGGAGGGCGATCAAGGAGATTTGGCGATTTCGCTTCGGTCGTCGCTGGAGTACTACGAACACCGGGCGCGCGATTGGGAATTGCAGATGCTCATCAAAGCGCGCCATTCGGCCGGTGATGCCCGGCTTACCCGGGAATTCCTGCGCGGCGTCGATTCCTACGTTTATGGGAGTCTGGCGGATTTTGCCGCCGTGGAGAGCGTGCTCTGGGCGCGCGAGAAGATCGCCCAAAAGCTGCGCGAGAGCCGCGAGAATGTCATCGACGTGAAGCTTCGTCAAGGCGGCATTCGCGACATCGAGTTTCTCACCCAATGTCTCCAGCGCCTGCACGGCGGACAGGACCCCTGGGTGCGCTCTGGGGGCACACTCTTCGCCCTGCGCAAGCTGAACGACAAGGGCTACCTTTCCGACCGGGACTATGCCGCCCTCACCTCTGCGTACGAGTTCCTTCGCCGGGTCGAACATCGCATCCAGCTCGAGATGGGTCAACAGACTCATCGGCTACCTGCCGACCGCGAGGCCGCCGATCGGCTCGCTCGGCGGGTGGGTGTGGAGCCGGCACCCGCGGGAGCCGCTGGCCAAAAGCTGTTCCGACAGGTCCAGGATTGCTTTGCGCTGGTCACGGAAATCTATCAGCGTGTCATCCACCCGCAGGCGGGACCCACTGGGACGGCGGCTTTCGACCTCACACCCCTTCCGCTGATTCCTGGAGATCATGGGCCTTATTCTTTCGAGGCGAGTCAGAACTTCCTGGGAGCCCATGCGCCGGAACTGGCCGAGATATTGCGCGGAACCGACCTCGCGGAGCGGGCCAAGAAGAACGTGACACGCTTCCTTGGGGCCCAGCTCGGTTCCTCAGACCGCTTCGAGCTAGTGCGTGATGTCCCGGATCGACTCCGCCGTGCCCTGAAAATCTTGAGCGCGAGCGATTACCTGGGCGAGTTGCTTGTCTATCACCCCGAGGATGTGACGGTTCTGGATTCTGTCCCCCTGGGGCCTGCGGAGCTCTCCCGCCGCACGCAACTGGACATCAGCCTCGACACCCCTGTGGCTTGGGAGGCTGCGCCGTACCCCTGGGCGGCGGACAAGAGTCTGTCAACGCCTGAGAAGATGGTGCTCCTTCGGCGCCATTTCCGCCAGCGAGTATTGGACCTTGGAGCGACGGATCTAGCGGGCTTGGAATCGGTCTTTGCGGCGCTGAGCCGCTGGTCAGCGCTCGCCGCACGCTCGATCGCGAGTGCGCTGGTGACGGCGTTGCTGGAGCCCGGTAATCCCTGCGAAGGCTCTGTCGACGGTGGAGCAGCGGCCGGAAGCGGAGGGCACTTGGCGGTGCTAGGCCTGGGCCGGCTGGGACTAAACGAATTTGACTTGGCGTCTGACGCTGACGTGATTTTTGTGGCGGCTCCGGTGGTCAGCCATGAAGAACTCCTCTACTGCACTCGCTGGGCTGAAAAGACGATCGATGTGCTTTCCAGCTACACGCGCGACGGCACCGTTTTCGCTGTGGACACGCGGCTTCGCCCGCGGGGCCGGGAAGGTGAGCTCGTCGTGACCTCGGACGGGCTCGTGCACTACATCGAATCGGCCGCGCACGTCTGGGAAGCACTGACCTACCTGAAGGCGTGCCCGGTGGCGGGCGACGCGCAACTGGCCGAAGAGACTGTGGGGCGCTTGTTGGCTGCGGTCTTCGACCGGTTCGGTTCTTACGCCAGCCTGGAAGAAGAACTTCACGAGATGCGTCGGCGGCTCGAAAGGGAATTGCTGGTCCCGCCATCCAATACCAAGACCGCGCCGGGCGGCTATTACGACATCGACTTCACACTCTCTTATCTGCGCCTGCGTCAGCGCGTGAAGACGCCGCCCGGCTCGAATACGGCCCAGCAGATCGCCGCGCTGCAGGCGGCTGGTTTGATGACCGAGCAAGACGCCGCGACACTTCTTGACGGCGCGGCATTCCTCCGTTCCGTCGATCACGCCATTCGGCTTGTGACGGGAAAGGCTGCGGAAGGACTCCCGGAACACGTCGGCCACGCCGCCGCAGTCGATGACCTTGTCCGCCACTGGGGACTTGTCCGGGAGGGTGAATCCCTCGCTTCCCGCCTACGCGAAATCCAGCAGCAGGTACGCAGCGTTTACATTCGCTTGGTCAGTGCGGCCTAGCAGGCTGCCGAAGAACTTTTTGGGCGGTAGGAAAAACCTTTTCGTCATCCTCCTAGTGGCCAACACGACCCCGTAGCGCCGCCTTCCCGGTCGCTTGGGCTGTTCGCGGCAGGAGGCCAACGGTGCGATTGCGGGGGTGCGCTGAGCCTCCTGCGCCGGGCTTGATATTTGACGTCCGTCAATCTCTTGAAGAAACCTATTGCGGGTGCTAAGGTGGTTTGTTTGGCCTGGGCCACGTGAAGGAATCTGGGGGGAGTCGTCGTGCCAGGAAAATCAAGCAGCGATACCTTCGGTGCACGCGCGGCGCTTGATACGGCCAGTGGGCGGAACACTGTTTATCGCCTCGACCGGCTGGAGAAGGCCGGTCTGGGCAACATCTCTCGCCTTCCGTTCTCAATCAAAGTGCTGCTCGAAGCGGTGCTTCGGAACGTCGATGGGTTCCTGGTGAAGGAGGACGATGTCGCCGCGCTGGCAGCTTGGAATGCGAAATCGCGCGCGGTACGCGAGGTGCCCTTCAAGCCCGCGCGGGTCATCTTGCAGGATTTCACCGGTGTGCCGGCGGTCGTCGATCTCGCCGCGATGCGCGCCGCGATGAAGCGCCTGGGTGGCGATCCGGCCAAGATCAATCCCCTGGTGCCCGTGGATTTGGTGATCGACCATTCCGTGCAAGTTGATTTCTTCGGCGGCCCGGACGCGCTCGAGCGCAACGCCGAAATCGAATTCGAGCGCAACCGCGAGCGCTACGT
>Ga0073934_10011618_pt1 | contig 10600 bp, 6 predicted proteins | sample LarsenN4metaG_FD_76834 | JGI IMG/M metagenome (GOLD analysis project Ga0073934, IMG submission 76834) | Hot spring sediment bacterial and archeal communities from British Columbia, Canada, to study Microbial Dark Matter (Phase II) - Larsen... ... | reverse complement strand
GCGGTGATGGTCAGCGTCAACGGCGCGCCGGCGACTAATGTGTTGGAAACGCTCGAAAGCAGGAATTTCGACAAGCTGCCCGGCGCGACATTGAAACTGTTCGACACGCCGCTTTTGCCGAGCGTTTTCGCGGTCGCCGTGATCGCCACGCCGTTTTGCGCTTTGGTGATTTTCGCATTGTTGACCGTGATGGTTGTGTCATTCATTGATACGCTAGCAGGCGTGAGCGTGCCGCTGTGATCAGTTAATGTGATTGAACCATTGAAAAATCGTGTATTGTTGTAAAAATCTTTTGCAGTTATTTTAAATGAGAAGTTTTCACCGGCAATTTTGTTGCCGATGGTTGAAAGGGTGAAATGATCCACCGGTCCGGCTTTGATCGTGACAGAGCCAACTCCGGAATTGAGAGCTTTAAGGCCTCTCTGAGTAACAATAGTAATGTTGTACGAATTGGGCTTGGTCGGATTGCCAACAATCGCTATTCTGAAACTGCCCAAGACATTTGGAGCCAAATCAACGCCATAGCCGTCACGTTGTAATCCGACGAGTGCCCCTGCCGTATCAACGGTTACAATAAAACCGCCGTCCAAATTCTGCCGGTTATTCGCCACTAAAACCCTGGAAAGATCAAAACCTTTTCCTTTTGGAAAATAAAGCAAAATCTTATCATTCGACTTAAGCCCGCTATCAGCCTTAAAGGATATAAGATATGTCGTACCGACACCGACGGAATCATTTTTAGGGGTTATGGTAATGTCATACACTGAACCGGTTTGTGCCCAGCTTGTCGCGGCCATAAAAATGACGAGCAAAAGAATCACGCCACGCATGGTTGATAATCGAAAACAGTTGACAAGATTCAAACCTACCATGACTTTCAATGAAATCTTTTTGTCAAATTGTAAACAATTCTTGAGAGCAGGCGTGACCGAAAAATTCCGGGCTGAATTCCCAATTTGTATGACCAGCGGCTGGGTGAACGCATGAGAGGTCGCTTGTGCTGCGCGTCTGAGATGCATATCCTAAGCTGAAATCAACGCAAGTAAAACGAAAAACCGGACTCCTGTCTTCAATAATCATAAAGATAGGAATCAATAGACGGCTGTGTCAATTCGGAACAATCGGCGGCAAAGGCGCGAGACGATGGGATTACATAGAGTATTATTTCATCGTGCGATTGCGCGCCAGCTTGATCAAGACCATGACTTACAAAGATTATACCAGATTGGTGTGATGTTGCGGAGAGTAAATAAGAAGAAAATTGGCAGGTGAAACAAGATAATGCGCTTCGGCCGCACATGCTGCACAATCGTCTCGACAATGTGCTGCTCAAGCGGCCTTTGAGGTTTGGTTGGAGGTGATAGCATGATTGAATGGCCCTGTTGCAAAGTCGGAGTGCAACGGTTCACCGTTGCAATGCTAAAGCATTGTACTCCGGTTCATTTTCGTGGTAATATTATACGCGCGCCCTGAACAACATGAGCCGTTCAGCCTCTGCGGTCAAATCATCCAAGCGGCTTCGCTCTGTTGCAGTCAAGGCGCCTGCCTGGTTCTTTCTGAGCAAACCGCTCAATTTCCGCTGCTTTGACTGAGGCATTGTGCTGCGAGCAATTGTCCGCAATTGTGTATTCGTTAGAGCTTCAAGCTCGATCAATTCTTTGGCAAGCTCATAAGGCAATCCTTCCAGCGAGGGAAGTGAAGATTTGAGAACGGTCAACAAAACCTCTTCGACTGGGCGCTTTACGGCCTTGGCTGTTCGCCAAGCTGATCGGTAAATCGTGTCGGGCAATTGTAACGTTACAGTTTGATAAGTCATCAAATTTCACCTCAACTAGTGATGAACACAAAATAGCCAATTCATCTTTTTTCCGCAAGCGTTTTTTGCTCACCGCAAGATCACAAACTTGCGTGTCGCCTGCGCCGTTTCGGTTTGCAAGCGAACGAAATAAAGGCCGGCCGGCGAGAGATCGCCGCGCGCAAAACGGCCATCCCAAATTTGTGCGTAATCGCCGCTCGGCAACTGGTTCGCCAGCAAGACGGCAACTTCTTGCCCGAGCGCATTGAACACGGCGAGGCGAACAGTTTCGCTGCGGCTCAACGCAAAACGTATCGTTAAATTATTTTTTCCGAACACGAAAGGATTCGGAGAAATCGGCTGCAGCGCAAAGGTTTCCGGCGCGGGCGTTTCATCGACGCCGAGGCGGTTGAAATCAGTTTGCTGCAGCGTTTTGAGCACCCAATAATCCGGATCGATGACCACCTTTGTCAGCGGCTTGCTTACGGCAAAACGAAACTCCTGAAAACCGCCGGTGTGCTCAAAAGTAAAGCGCGAGGTGTCATTTTGAGCGATGGCTGCCAGATCGAACGGCAAACGATAACTGCCGCCGCTTTGCGTTTGCTGCACGCGCAGAATCAGTTGCGCACCCTCTTGTTTCCATCCGTAAAGCAGCTCCGGACGCCCTTCGCGATACACCCATTGCTCGAAAAACCAGTCAAGCTCCCTGCCGGAAATTTGTTCCGCGAGATTTTTGAAATCATCGGTCGAGGCGCTGCCAAAGCGATAACGCGGATCAGCGACGTAGCTGCGCAACAACTGAAAAAACGTCGCGTCGCCGATCACGTGCCGCAGCGTATGCAGCACCCACGCGCCTTTGTGATAAACCGTCGTGTTGAAAATGCTGCCGACCGAAGTGGTGTCGCGGACAAAAACGCTGCCCGTGTAAGAATGATCCATGCGGCCCATGTAATTGCGATACGCGGCTTTGTCGAAACGATCCTCGACGAACAGCGCCTCGCTGTAACTGGCAAAACCCTCGTTGAGCCAGATGTCCTGCCACGACTTCATCGTAATCAGATCGCCGAACCATTGATGCGCCAGCTCGTGCGAAACCAGGCCGTCGCTGAAGCCGCCGAGGCTGGTGATGGTTTGATGCTCCATGCCGCCGCCCCAGGCAAATTGCGCGTGGCCGTATTTTTCCTTTTTGAACGGATAATCGCCGAAGGCGCGGTTGAAAAATTTCAGCATGTCCGGCGTGTCGGCAAGCTGGAATTGGGCATCCCCCAGGCGTTCCGGATAGACGTAATGCACCAGCGGCATTCTCGTTCCATCCAAGAAAGTGAACGTCTCGCCAAATTCGGCATAGTTGCTCACCGCGACCGAAACCAAGTAGGTGGTGATCGGATAGCGTGTTTTCCAGGAAAATGTTTTCCAGCCGCTGAGCGAGCGCACGCTTTCCAATGTGCCGTTGGAAACCGCGGTCAAATTATCTGGCACGGTGAGATCGATTTGCACGGAATCGGCTTTGTCGACCGGCGTGTCTTTGCACGGCCACCACAAGCGCGCGTAGTACGGCTCGCTGAGGCTGGCGATGATCGGCGCGCCGTTGTGCGTGTTGAACGTAAACGCGCCGAAGCCGCCGTCTTGCGGATTGCCGCGATAGCTTACGCTGACGCGAAATTTCTCCCCGCGTTGATAAGCTTGAGCGAGATTCAGCGAAAGAACGTTGCCGCTGCGCGCAAACGAGACGGCGTTTTCGCCGACGCTTAAAACTTGCATGTTCGCATAAAAATCCAGCGGCACGGCCGTGAGTCCGGCGGTTTCGCTTTTGGCTTCCATCACCAGCGCGCCTTCGATCTCGCGCCTGGCCGGATCAATTCTAAGCTGCAAGCGATAAAAAGTGACGTCATAGCCATAATTGATTTGCGCCTCGACCGCTCTCGAACGCCGCATCAGAAGCTGCCGGGCTTTATTTTCCGCCTCAAGTTCATGATGGGAAAGATCAGGAAGCGTTTCCTGGGCGATGGCGGCCTGAAACAAAATCAAAAGTAAAAATAAATGAAATGATTGACGCATAATGATCCTCAGCATAAAATTCAATCAAAAACAATATGGCAACAAATACAAAAATTTTATCTTGTTCATGTAAAATTCAATTTACCACCACAGCCCGCCGTCGGCGTATTCCCACAACAGAAAGCTCACCAGGCGATAATCGAACGGGCGCTCGCCCGCCGGCGGAAATTCAATTCACCGGGCGGCCAGTTGTTCAATGAAATTGCTTGTGACCAACAACATTCGCACGATAAAATCACGATTGCTAACACGACGAGCGGGCGAAGCATGGTGGCTCCTTTTTTATCATAAATAATGATAATCCTCAAAGCTTTCTCTGTTTGCTCCGTGGCTCCGTGTTTAATTGGATTTTGAATCAAGAAAAGTTTCAGAATTTTATTCTGACTTTTGGGCGCTCAACGCTTGTGTTGCACACATTTTTTCTTCTCAACATCAATGTTGAGTTACGCAGCCCGACATTCCAAAACCAAAACTTAATGACCATAACAACGCAAACCTCAAGCCTCACCCCAACCTCTCCAACATCGAATACAACTTCCTTCGCGTAATTCCCAACAACTTCGCGGCTTTGCTCTTGTTGCCGCCGGCTTTCTCGATGGCGCGGTGGATGAGCTTCTTCTCGATGTCTTCGAGCACGATGCCTTCGTCGGGGAGATCGAAGGCCGTCGGCAGTTTTTGAATGCCCTGAATGTGCGGCGGCAGGTCGGTCAATTCGATGGGGCGATCGCCGGCCATGATGAACGCGCGCTCGACGACGTTTTCCAGCTCGCGCACGTTGCCGGGCCAGGGGTACATGCGCAGCTTCTCCAATGCCTCGGCGCTAATGCCGTGCGGGTCGCGTCCGGCGCGTTGCAAAAAGTGGCTCACGAGGTCGGGCAAATCTTCCAAACGCTTGCGCAGCGGCGGCACGGAAATCGGAAAGACGTTGATGCGATAATAAAAATCCTCGCGAAACCTGCCTTCTTTCACCGCGATTTCCAGATCACGGTTGGTGGCCGCGATGACGCGTCCCTTCACCGGAATTTGATCGTGGCCGCCGAGGTGGATGATCTGGCGATTCTGCAAGGCGCGCAGGAGCTTGACCTGAATCGACGTCGAAACCTCGCCGATCTCATCCAAAAAAATCGTGCCGTCGCCGGCGGTTTCAAAGAGGCCGAGCTTGCGCTTATCCGCGCCGGTGAACGCGCCTTTCTCGTAACCGAACAGCTCGCTCTCCAGCAGCGTTTCGGGCAGCGCGGCGCAGTTGATGGCGACGAACGGTTTCTCGGCGCGCGGGCTGAGGTAATGAATGGCCTGGGCGACGAGTTCCTTGCCGGTGCCGCTCTCGCCGCGAATGAGCACGGTGGCATCGCTCGGCGCGACTTTATGCGCCATTTTGTAAACTTCCTGCATCACGCCGCTCTGGCCCACCATGTTGTCAATCGAGTACCGCTGCTTCAATTCCTGCTTCAGCGTGAGATTCTCGCGCGCCAGCGATTTCTTTTCAAAAATATGCCGCAGCTTGACTTTCAGCTCGTCGATTTCAAACGGCTTGATGATGTAATCATACGCCCCGCGCTTCATGGCCTCGACGGCGGTTTGCGCCGTGGCATAGGCGGTCATCAAAATGACTTCGCAGTGCGGATAGCGCTTTTTGGCGAAATCCAAAACCGCCAAACCGTCCGGCCCCTCCATCCGGAGGTCGGTGAGCACAACGTCGTAAGCATGCGTATCCAGCGCATTCATCGCCGTCGTGCCGTTGATCGCCGTGGCGATGGCGTAACCCTCCGGCTCCAACGCCGCTTTCAAAACCGCAGCCATGCGGGCTTCGTCGTCTACGATTAAAATGGTGCGTTCAGTCATTCGAATTCATTGGTTGAAGTTTATTCTCACTTATACTCCTACTTGTAGGAGTACGAGCAGGAGTTAAATTGGCAGCCAAACATGAATCCTCGTACCCTTCCCCTTTTCGCTTTCAGCGGCAATCCGCCCGCCGTGTTTTTCAACAAGCTGCTTGCACACCGCCAGGCCGAGGCCGCTGCCGCGGGTTTTGGTGGTGAAAAACGGCTCGAAAATTTTTTCCGGCTCAGCCGGCAAGCCCCGCAAGCGGGGCAAGCCGGGGCCGGTGTCCTGCACGATAAGATGCGCCATTTTTTGGCCTTTTCCCTGTTCTTCCTCCAAGCGCACCTCGATGCCGCCCTTTCCCTCCATCGCTTGAATCGCATTCAACAGCAGATTGAGCAGCACTTGCGTGACGGCTTCCTCGTCGTAGCGCAGCGGCAGAGACGGCGCGGCGCTGCTGAAATTCCATACGACGCCGTTGGCCTGCTCGTCGCTGCGCACCATCGCGATGGCTTTCTCCACGGTTTTGACGAGATCGGCTGGCGACAGGTTGAGCTGCTTGTCGCGGGTGAGGCTGAGGAAATCATTCACCAGATGATTGAGCCGCCGCACTTCCGAGGGGATAAACTCGAACAGCTCGTCCGGTTGGGCGGAATTTTCGTACCGTTGGCGCAGAACGTACGCCGTACTTTTGATGATGCCGAGCGGGTTGCGGATTTCGTGCGCCACCGCCGCCGCCATCTGGCCCATGGCAGCGAGTTTTTCGGAGCGGCGCAGGGTTTCCTGCGTGCGCAGAAAAAGCGAAATCGCGTTGTACAAAAAAAACGCGAACGTCACCAGCACGATCAGACTGGCGATGCCGCCGATGACGAGCTGGCGTCTGGCCGGCTGCAGCAAATTGAGAAAATCGGCGCTGGCTTCGATCACGACCAGACAGACGATGGCGCCGCGGCTGTCGCGCACCGGCGCGTAGGCGGCTTTGAACCGGTTCCCGGCAAAAGTTCGAACCGGCGAGCTGGTGACGTCACCGGCCCAGGCGCGCCGCACTTCGCTGCTGTCGCTATGAAGATAGGAAATCTCCTCGCCCGGCTCGAAAAAATCGCGATTGGACTTTAACGTTAAAAATTGCCGGTCGATGAGAAAAATATTTTGCGCGTTCACTTCGCCGGGCAGGTTGTCGATGAGCGGATCGAGATAGGATTTGGCGATCAAACGCTGGCCGGCGGCGACCAGATCCGGAAACACGGTGGTTTGAATCTGCCGCGCCACCAGCCCGGCAACGGCGCTCAGCCGGTTTTCCAATTCTTCCTCGAGCGTGCGATTCAGGCGATTGAGAAAAAGCCAACTGCCCAAATTGAAGGCCGCCAGCACGATGACGATCATGATGCTGACGGCGATGATCAGCGTGCGGGAAGATTTCATCAACGAAAAACGCATGGGATAATATAGTGACGCAAGTGAAGCAGTTCGACGTGGGCAAAGACGTGTTCAAAAATTTGCAAAACTTACTGCCCAAGTCGAACTTCGCCGCGGTTCGGCAAAGCCTGCTTGAGACGGGTTGGGACGTCTTCAGCGGCGCAAAAAATCGCTTGGGGAAATTTCGCTTTGGTGGCCTTGACCTTGTCGGGCTGGCCGCCGGCGAAAATGATTGGGATGTGCCGCCGCTTTTTGGCTTCCCTACGGGCGTCTGCCCAGAACCATTCGGCGATGGCGCGGCCATGCGAGGGCAAACGATCCGGAGAAATCACCACCGCCTGCGGCAGATTCTCGCCGAATTTGGCGTGGGTTTCCGTGCTCCAGTGCGCCGTCACCTCGTAGCCGGCTTTGACCAGCGGCGCGATACGGTCTTTGATCTCAGCTTCGTTCCAATGCACATAAAAAATTGTGGCCATGATGAAAACGAACCTTTCTTAAAAAAATTTTCGAGGCAAAAATCCCGCATTGCGGGATTTTTGCCAACGGCGGCTGAAAACAAAAAGTATAAAGGGTAAAAGAGCAAAGTGTAAAGTGTACTAAGTTCTGGCGCAACGAAAGCCGACATCATTGCTGCGGTTGTCTGGCTCGTTGTAGTCGCGATAGGCGCACGCCACGTCGTGAGGATCATTGTCCCACGCGCCACCACGCACAACGCGCGATTCACTGCCTGCTCGATAAAAACTCTCCGTCCATTCCCACACATTGCCGGCCATGTCCATCAGGCCTTCCGGCGTGGCGCCGGCCGGATACGAACCGACCGGCGTGGTGTGCCCAACTTGACGTCCGTAATTGGCGCGAGTTTCATCCGGCGCCTCATTGCCCCACGGATATTCTCTTTTGCCGCCGCCCGCGGCCCATTCCCATTCTACCTCCGTTGGCAACCTGAAGCCCTTTTCTTCTTGCCCCTTGCCCTTTGCCCCTTGCTCGCTCAGCCAATTGCAATACGCCACTGCACTGTGCCAGCTCACGCCCACCACCGGCTGGTCGTCGCCGTTGAAGCGTTTGTCATCGGCGTATACGGAGCGATGCTGTTTTTGTTCGCTTTTTGGCAGTGATTCAAGGAAAATGTTGTACAGCTTGTTGGTCACCGGATATTTGGCGACATACAAATCCGGTGCTTGCACGATTTTATCGGTCGCAGAATATTTATATTTGCCACCCGGAATCAAAATGTATTCGGCATTGTCTTCCAGCGGATTGAAAAAACGATTCGGCTTTTCGGCGGCAACAGCCGGCGGCTTGATCACGGCCCACTCGATCAAAATCTGCTCGGCGAGCTGGCGGACTTTCGGCTCTTTATCCTGCCGCGCCGCTTGCAGCAAGGCTTTGGCGGCTTCGGGTGCAGACGACCCGCCAGGTCGTCTCAACTGGCGCACGCATTGCAGGGCATTGTAGCGCTTTTGCCAGGCCAGCTTTTGGTTGCGGATGATTTTTTCAAACGGCGCCAGCGGCTTGTCGGCGGCTTCAGCCACGAGCTGCAAGAGCAGCGGCGAGGTGGGGCCGGCGTTCTTGTCATGTTTCAAAAAGCTTTCAATGAACGCCGGAAAAATTTCCGGGCTGGTGAGGCCGGCGCTGAAGAGCAGGGTTTCCTGCCACCAATCCGCGCCGAAATTTTCCACCAGCAATTCCACAGCGTTTCGGTTGGCAATCTCGAGCGCCGCCAGAAACTCGCGAAACGATTTGTGCTGAAAGGTGTAGGTGTCGGCGCCGGAACCCACCAACACGCCGGCGCGGTCGCGGAGGTTTTCCAAAAATTCGAGCGCGGTGGTGCCGGGCCGCACGGCTTGCAATTTGTCCGCAATTTGCTTTTCCACTTCAACGCGCGGGGCTTCGTCTTTCTGCCAATCGGCGTGCATCCACAGCGCCAGCGGCCGCAACACCAGCCGGGCTTTGGCGGCGCTCACCAGCGGCTCGATCTTTTTGGCCTGGTCGCGGTGATCGAGCAGAAAATCCATGCAGCGGCTGTACAGCTCGACGCGCTCGCCGGCCAGGCTGCCCTGCTCCTTCCAAATGATCGCCATGATTTGCAGCAACACCGGAATGCTCGCCATGTCGCGCAGGGAGCGGTTTTCCTCGCGCCCGAGAAATTCCGCGATGGCCCCGGCTTCGGCCGCGGCGCTGCGGTCGATTTCCTCCCGGCGTTCCGGCAAATCGGCTTCGCGCGCTTCCAGGCTTTCGAGCAGCGCGGCGCGAAACCATTGCTGCAAAAACGTCTGCTGCTGGCCGGCGTCCAAATCCTGCACGTCGGCGCGCAAATGCGGGCTTTGCAAAGCCACGCCCTCGGCCTCGCGATAACCGGTGAAGCGGCAGGTGACAACGAAGGTCGAAGCGCCGTAGGTGGGAACCGCCTTGTCGATCCAATCGCAAATCTGCCGGCGCTGCGCCAGGTCGCTCACTTCATCGAGGCCGTCGAGCAGCAACAGCGCGCCCGGCTCGTGCAGCCAGGCTTCAAAGCGTTCGGCGCTGAGCGGTTGGTTGTGCTTTTTCGCCCACGCCGCCAGGGCTTCGGCAAAAGGCTTGGCCGGATCGATCTGGCGCAGGGGCGCGAAAATGGGGATGAGCGAATTTTGCAGACGCAGGCGTTCGCGGCCGGGCAGATCGAGGCAGCAGACGGCAAAATATTTCAGCAGCGTGGTTTTGCCGGAGCCGGGGCCGCCGAGAACGAGCAGCGATTTTTGTTTTTGCACGGCGCGCTGCAAAACTTCCGCCGGGTTGAGCAGGCGATCCTCGCGGCTTTCGGGAGCAGGCAACCCCCGCCCTTTTTTTTCAGAATTCGTCAAGGAAAGGCGGGGCAAGTGTTTCATCTCCATCTCGCGGCCGTATTCCGCCAAACGCAGCGAGACGAAAACATCCAGCAGCCGCACGTCGATGTTGGCGTGAGACAGAAAGCCGAAGAGCCGAATGCGGCCGTGCTCGCGGCGGACGAAGTCGAGGTAGCGCTGCTCGATGTCGGCGAGCTGCGCATCGTGTTTTGCCGCCTCGGTGATGATGGTGACATTTTGGGCGTGAATCATTCCAACGGCCACAGCGCCGGTTGTTGCTGCCACGGCGGTTTTACCGGTCGCCACTGCGCTTTTATTGCCCGCGTCAATTTTGGCGTCAATGTGCAAGCGGCTGCCTGCTTGTTGAAGCGAGGCTTGCATGGCTTTGACAAACCATTCGCGTTCTTCTTGGCCGGTTTTGGTTTCATCGAAAGCTTGCTGCGCCAACGGCAGGGCTTGGACTTTTTCCAGCAGAAGATCGATCGCTTCGCGAACTTCGGTTGATTTTTTTGCGGCCGTCTCCAAAAGGCGGACTCGCTCCGCTTCACTATCTTTCGTTCGCAACTCTTCCAGCAAATTGCCGAGCGCCTCGATGCCCAATCCGCCAAGCAAAAGCGTCAAATTGCCAACAGCCACTGCGAAATTGGGGGCGGTTACCACCGGCGCCAACGCGGTAGCTGCGGCAAGG
>Ga0073934_10011616_pt1 | contig 10601 bp, 6 predicted proteins | sample LarsenN4metaG_FD_76834 | JGI IMG/M metagenome (GOLD analysis project Ga0073934, IMG submission 76834) | Hot spring sediment bacterial and archeal communities from British Columbia, Canada, to study Microbial Dark Matter (Phase II) - Larsen... ... | reverse complement strand
TAAATTCCCTTCATTAATAATTGTCCCCAGTTGCGACATATTGAAGCTGAAGGCGCTGGGGGTCCCGACTAGGTTAGCGTAGTCGCTGCTGCCAAACCCATTAAACCAGCCGTTGCTAAAACCGATACCGCTGGCGGTGGTGGCGGTGAAGTCGGCGGGGACGTTGAGGCTGGCATTTGGTCCGAAGAGGATGCCCGCCGGGTTCATTAAAAATAAATTGGAATTGCCGCCGGTGATTTGGATTAAGCCGTTGATGATGGAGGGGTCGCCGCCAACCACCCGACCGAGGATGTTGTGAATTTGGGGGTTAGTGATAAAGTTGGCGGTTTCTCCCTGGTTGAGGCCAAATTGTTGGAAGCTGTGGAAGAGGTTGCTACCGTCTTGAGAGAGGCTGCCGCGATCGATATCATACCTTTGCCCATCGGGGGTGATGCGGGTGTTGGTGCCGTCGGGGGCGGGGGTGATGGGTTGAGCGGTGGCGGGGTTGGGGGTGGTGTTGATGAGAGTTAGGAGGACAAACCACCCTAATGTCTGGAGGATTGATGATTTCATCCTTTTGGCCTTTGGGATTGATGGGTGATGCGTGGGTTTGGTGGCATCCTGATGTCACCGTGTTTTGCAATATACGGCTGATGAGGTTTCTGGGAGGTGATGCCGATCGCTTTTGTGCGGTGAGATTCTGCGGGGGGTTTGGTCTGGGTTAGTGGTGGCTCTGGATTGAGAGATGCTGGAGAAAAATGCTATTGGTAATATTTAATCCTATTGTTCTTGGTTGTGACGCGGATCCTTGTGGGGTTGAGACCTAGGTCACAAATTTAGTTATGCAAAATCACAAGGGTTAGGGGTGGCCGATCGCTTTAGTCAGCCGCCAAATCAGGGAAGATGAAACTATGGAGGCAAGGGCATAAATAAAAAAAGTCACAATGCCAAAGGAAACACTGAAAACCAACCCCTACTATACCTATCGCGACCCCCAAACTGGCAGGTGGGTAGTTGCCGCCCCTGCCAACACGGAAGCAGATAACTGTCCGCCAAATAATAATCTACTCACAACAAACCCCTATCATACCTATCGCGACCCCGAAACTGGCCGGTGGTTGGTGGCTTAAGAATTTGCCGGTGCTTTGTCATATGTCGGCAGTTATTTGTTCCTTGTCCTGAGCATTAGTAGGGTGGGCAAGGCCACCCTAAATTACTCATGTGAATAATTAGAGGAGCCTTGTCCACCCTAGAGAAGTCAATTATTATGGTGGGCAAGTATTCAATTGATAGGGTGGGCAAGGCCAACCCATATGATTTCATGTGAATAATTAAGCTAGCCTTGCCCACCCTACAGAAGAGAAAAAATAACTTTTTAGCTACGACCGACCACCCGCAGGCGTTGAGAAATTGCGGTGATGCCATCGTGGCGGACGACAACGGCGGAAATCCAGCGATTATCGGGTACTCTTGGTGCTTGACCGACTTTAAAAATACCCCCCGCTGACAACAATTCTAAATCCAAACTGGAGGGATTGAGATATTTATCCACCCTGACCGGTTCTTCTAGGGCGGCGCCGAGGAGTTGCTCGTCTCCTAAAGGTTCTTCCACAATAGCATCAAAAGTATATCTTTCCCCCACGCGCACTTCTTCGGGCAAATTAATTTTTAATTTGGGGGGATTAGCACCGGAATTGATTTCTATGCGTTCGGCGAGGATGTCTTGGCGGATGAGTTTTTGGTTTTCATAGCGTTGGCGCGATCGCACAGTCGCTGTCAGAGTTAATTGCCGATTGTCTGTATTCTCGATGCCAGAGATTTCCGTAACTGTTTCGGCGATAATTTGGGTTCCTTCTGTTGACCAAGACAACAACTTAGTGCGATAACTAATATTAGGATACCGTCGCCACAGGTCACGAACGGTGCTTTCTACAGTAGAATAAGTCAGCCCATCAGAATGAGTGAAATTGACATTATAAAAATCCATCACTCCCGGCAAATTTCTAGCGCTTGCCGCCTCATCAATCTGGAGAATGAGATTGCGCAATTCCGGTGGTGCGGTCTCTGGAGTATTGTTAGCTGAACCTTTCACGGGGAACAGCACCACTAAGCTAGCAGTGATGGCCATGATAGATGCCATCAATTTCTGGTTTCGCTGACGGCCAACTGGCATGATTTGGGTAAATTCCTGAAAAATGAGCTGTTTTAACATGAGCAATATAATGCGCCTAAAATTGATATGGGTAATTTGTCCGATGTGATTGGTCATTTGTCCGGGGGATAATTGCACCATATCCCTTGGGACAAATGACCATTAACGTTATATGTCATTAGCGAACCGTTTCTAAAGTGTTGGTTTTTCTGGTCAAACGACCCAAAAATATCTGGAGAACTGTTTGCTGGCCGATGTTGATATTGGCTTGCACTGCCATCCCAGATTTGAGGGAGGCTTTGCGTCCGTCGCTGAGGACAAATTCTTGCTGTTTCAGCTTAATCGTGGCGGGGAAAGCCCAATAAGGTCTCACGCCTTGTTCCGGTGGCATAGCGTCATCGCCGATCGAGGTCAACACCCCCTCTACGGTGCCATACTCAGTGGAGGGGAAGGCTTCCACACTGACTTCTACCCGCACACCATCTTCTTCTTGCTCGCCGTTGGCAAATCGTTCTTTATTCAGGCGGAGGGCTTCTGTCACCAAGGCAATATCCTGGTTACTGATAAAAACAGAGGCTTCCACTTCCGAATCGGGGACGATTTTTAAAATCGGTTCGGTTTCGCGAGCGACGAAACCGGGTTTATTCGGCTGCAAGTCAAAGACGTAACCCCGGACTGGGGCTTTGAGTTCTTGGTACTGGAGTTGCAGTTGGGCGCGGGCTAACTGGGCGTCAATTTGGGAGATGCGGTTTTGGTTTTCCAAGTTCGATCGCTCGTTCTCCTGAACCGCATTCGCGAGCTGCACCTCGATTTCAGAGAGGCGTTTTTGGTTGTCAGCAATTTTGGTGAGCAGTTCTTCTTGCCACGAAGAGTCGGTATTGCGTAGCTGCTGCTGAGCTTGGTTAATTTGCTGTTGTAGCTGCTGCTCTTGGCTGATGAGCCGCTCGATTTCCGCTTCGCGGGACACAATTTGATCCTGATTCCGAATCAACTCCGCTTCCCTGGTAGTAATATCATCCCGGCGGCGGAGGATTTCCGCTTCTCGCCCAGAGATTTCCTGTCTGCGGCTGAGGATTTCGGCTTCGCGGGCTGACACTTCGGTTTCTCGGTTTAATACCTCTTGCTCTTGGCGCTTTCTTTGCAACTCCGATACTGCCCCCTGTTCCACCAGTGGGGAGATTTGGGCGAGAATACTTTCGTTCAGTTTCAGACCTTGTTGAGCATTGTAGAGTTGGGCTTCGGCGGTAGGGAGCTGGGCGAGAGCGGCGTCGAGTTGGGCTTGGGCGGCGGGTAGTTGGGCTTTGGCGCTAGCCACTTGGTTGAGAGAGGCTTGGAGCTGGTCTCGGGATAGAGCCACCTGGCGGCGCACTGTGGGGATTTGGGTGCGGATACCAGCGAGCTGTTCTTCGAGTTCTTGCACTCGGGCGCGAGCTGCTTGGACGCGGGAATCAACTTCCGATCGGCTGGCTTCTACCCGTCTCTGCTGGTTGGCTCCGAATTCGCCGCCACCCGCCACCTGTAGCCCATCGATTTCGGCTTGGTAGGCTTCGGTTTCTTGACGGAGCCGATCGCGCAGTTGTCGCAAAGATTGGATGTAAGCCTGGTTTTCCAGAGCCGTCTTTTGCACCATCGCCAGTTCTCGCTGCTGTTTGAGAGCCTCCACATCTGCAGCAGGGGCAGTGGCATCAAATCTGAGGATGATTTGACCTTGGTCAACAATATCTCCCCCTTTGACCAAAATCTCGCGCACCACCCCACCAGTGGGGGCTTTCACTTCTACCACTGCTCCTTGTGGTTCCAATTTCCCAGTGCTGGGAATCACTTGCTCGATTTTGGCGAAATAAGCCCAGGTGATACCAACTGCAGTCATCCCCATCAGCGCCCAAACAATAATACTTGACCAGTAGGGTTTGGGCTCTAAAATTACTGGGTGGTCAAACATCGCCTCAGTTCTGATGGCGTTGCTGGTCATTGGTGATAAGTCTTGGAGGCTTGTATCTTGCGCCGCCGGGGTTTGGTCTTTCATAGGCTTTGTGATATTGCTGAGAGTGCCTGTGGTGGGCAAGCTGTGAGAATCACAGGGATTACATTTGGGCTTCTTGCTGCTGGTAGAGGGAATAATAAGCACCTTTGAGAGCCATTAATTCATCATGGGTGCCCTGTTCCACAACGATGCCCTTATCCATCATCAGGATAACATCGGCCTGCTGGACGGTTTGCAGGCGGTGGGTGATAAAGAAGACGGTACGGCCTCTAAAGTGGTGGCGCAGATTGTCACAGACTTGGCGCTCTGATTTGTAGTCTAGGGCGCTGGTGGCTTCGTCCAAAATCAGCAGGTGGGGATTTTGCAGGACGGTACGGGCGATCGCGAGCCGCTGTCGCTGACCCCCAGATAGAGATGACCCCCGCTCTCCCACCACCGTGTTGTAGCCATTAGACAGAGACATGATGAAATCGTGAGCCACCGCTATTTGGGCGGCTTCGATAATTTCTTCTGTGGTCGCCTCTGGGTTGGTCAGGGAAATATTATCCTGAACGCTGCCGTTAAACAGCAATGTGTCCTGGAGTACCACCCCAATTTGCCGCCGCAGAGAATACAATTCCACCTTGCTGATATCGTAACCGTCAATAGCGATCGTGCCGGAATTCGGGTCGTACAGCCGCTGTAGCAGCTTCATCAAGGTACTCTTACCGGAACCGCTCTGGCCAACTAATCCCACGAATTGACCGGGCTCAAATTTCAAATTGATATTGGATAGTTGCAGCGGTCCGCTATTAGTAAACCGGAAGGAAATATCCTGAAACTCCACGCCGCCTTTAATTTCTGGCAGGGGAATGTTGTTGCGGTTTTCTTCGTCTGCTTCGGGTTTGGCATCCAAAATATCTTTAATCCGTTCTACGGACATGGCGGTTTCTTGGAAGGTCTGCCACACCTGCACGAACCGCAATAGAGAACCGGTGACGTTGGCGGCGATAATCCGGAAGGCGATAAGCTGACCCAAAGTCATTTCTCCTTCTAGCACCATATAGGCTCCCACCCACAGGAGCAACAAACCAGATAGTTTGTTTAAAAAGCCGCTGAAGGAGCTGGCGGCGGTGGAGGTAAGGACGGTTTGGAAACCGGCGGACACATAGCGAGCATAGCGCTCGTACCAGCTCCACCGGGATTTGAGTTCAATGGTTTGGGCTTTGACGGTTTGAATCCCGGATACTACTTCTACGAGATAGGATTGCACGTCGGCGTAGCGTTCGGCGCGGTTACGCAGCAGACGGCGGACTATAGGTGAAACTAGGAAAATCAGCAGGACGAAGAATGGCAGGGTCGCCAATGCCACCAAGGTCATAATCAGGCTGTATGACAGCATGACGGCGATGTAAATCATGGAAAACAGCGCGTCTAAAACTACGGTTAGCGCTGTCCCGGTGAGGAATTGGCGAATACGTTCTAGTTCGTGGACACGACCGGCGGTTTCCCCCACCCGGCGGTGGTCGAAGTAGTTCAAGGGGAGGCGGAGCAGGTGGTCGATGACTTGGGAACCTAAGCTCAAGTCGATGCGGTTGGTGGTATCCACAAATAGGTAGGTGCGCAACCCCGTGAGCAATGCTTCAAAAGCTGCTACTGCCACCATGAACACGCCTAACACGTGCAGGGTATCGATGCTGCGCTGTACTAGGACTTTATCGATGATGACTTGGGTGATGAGGGGGTTGGCGAGGCCAAATAGTTGGACGAAAAAGGAAGCGAGAAATACTTGGAATAAGGTTACTTTGTATTTCTTCAGCTCTGGCCAAAACCACCAAAAGCTAAACTGCTCTTGGTTGACATCGGCTTTTGGTTGCAGGAGCAGCACTTGGCCTTGACCTTCTGGTTGCTCCCACTCGATGATAAAGTCTTTGGGTTTTTTGCGGACTATCCCCTGCTCGGGGATGCCCATCACGATTTCTCTGGCGCTGAGTTCATACAGGAGGGCGAAGCTGTTGCGCCACCGGATGATGGCGGGGGCTTTCAGCCTGGGCAGCAATTCTACGGGAACGGTGACTAACTGGCCATTTAAGCCCATCATCGCGCCTACGGCGCCGCAGGATTGCAGGGTGAGGCGTTTGTTGGTGACAAGTTGGTCTTTGAGTACCCGCCGCAGGCTATCTTTGCGATTTTTCATCCCCAGATGTCTTGCCAGCATGAGAAAGCAGGCGAGGGGGGCGTTGATTTCGCCGCGACCGGCGACAAATGGGTATTTGGGGCGGGGGGCGAGGGGGTCAAATTCCACCTCGGGGACTACGGGAGGGGCGTAGGGAATGGAATCTTCTACGGCGGCTTCCCCGAGGCTATCTTGGGGTTCGTCGGTGGCTGGTGGTGGCTGTAGGGCTCGGTTCAGGGCGGTGATACTCAGACCAATTAAGCGGGTTTGGCCGCTGCCTAGTTTTGGTTTGGGTTCTAGGCGATCGAGCAATACCAAACTCCCCGCCGTCAACTCGTCAATTTTTCCCTGACTGAGAAACCAAATCCTCCTGGGGTCTAGTTTTTGCAGGTCTGCCCCTTTGGTGACATTGAGTACAACTGCCTCTGACCACAGTTGATTGGCTAGTTTGCCAGCTTCCTGGGCCGCCGCCGCATGGGCTCTTCTTTCCAGATCTTGTTTTAACAGTTCGTAAACTTCCACCAGCGCCACACGGTTTTTAAAAGCTGTGTCTATGGTGGGGTGAGCTTTCAGGTAATCGACAAAATCAGCATCTGGGATGGTAATGCAGATGACTTCTGAAGAAGAGAGTAGGGTTTCTGAGGGCGCCTTTCGCATCTGGGAAACCCAGCCGAAAATTTCTCCCGGCCCCGCTACTCTCAGGCTGATGGGTATTTGCTCCGTGGGGTTGCCCGCCAGTTCTCGCGCTTTTCCTTCATAAATAATCACTACCTGGGTGGGCATTTTTCCCAATTCAAAGATGGGCTGACCCGTGCGGTAGCGCAGCATTTGACATTTCGATGCCAAGGCTTGTAAGTCTTTGGCATCGAGGGTATCAAAGGGGGGGGTTTGAGCCAGAAAAGAGGTTATTTGGGTTTGACCCACAGTTGATGTCATAATGGCTTGCTTGGGGCTGGAGATTCTACAGTTTGAGACTTGGAAATTAGCTGTACCTGTTCTTGGAGCCAGGTTTCGTGCATTTCCTCAACCAATCGCCGCCTCATGGCGTCGTCGAGTTTGGCTGGGAGATATTTTTCTAAACGGATGATGATAAACCACTCTGCCAGTGCCTGGGGCCGCCACAGTTTCCCTGGTTGGCTGACGGAGAGCATTTTGCCAATTTGGGGGTGTGGCTGACTCAGGGCTACTGGTCCTAATAACCCGCCGGTTTGGCTTTCCGGCCCTTTGGAGTATTGACGGGCACATTCGGCAAAGCTCATTTCTCCTTGCTGAATCCGGTAATATAGTTCCCAAGCCAGTCCCTGGTCTTGGGTACGCAGTAGGGAGTAAACTACTTGGTCGAAGCTCTGCTTCCGCTCGATAAAATAGAGGTCGGCTTTGGGGTGCCATTTGGCTTGTTTGAATTTTTCCAGGCGCAAAGGTCGCAAAATCATTTCCTCCATCTGCTCGATGGTGAGTCCCTGATTTGTCAACCAAGCGTCTCGGTCTTCGATCGAGCCCAGTTTGTTTTGCAGTCGCCATTCTTCTACGGCTCGGCGGCTCTCTTCTTCGCTCAGGGAGATCTCCGCGATCGCCTCATCGATCACCACTCCCCGCAAAAATTGCCCCCATAACCCATACTGCTTGAGCAAAACCGGGATTTCTCCTGATTCGATCGTTTTGTTGCCAACCTGCAAAACCTCACTCATCTCCAACCTCTTAGTGCTACCAACCCCCCACCCACTATAGCCAATCCCCATTTCCTTTGTCTGTGGGGGGATTGACCTTTTTTCCCCTACCACCAACCGGCTTTGGGCCTCCGGCTATGGCTTCTGGACACAATCTCACCAGCACCCCGCACATCCAGAATAGGACCAGTTACCATCAAAGCGCTTCCATTTCCGGACATTGAACTGCCTTGACGCTACTGCCCATCCTGTGGTTTCTCTTGGTCATTTGTCACTGGTCATTTGTCACTTGTCACATGACAGAATTTTATATCATTCTCCTATGAACGTTGGTTTCACATCAAACAATCTTGCACACAAAAAGAATAATAGCATATATTTCAAAATTTGTCAACTATTTTATTCATACAAGTGAAAAATAGCCTCATTTAGCAGATAAACTATTTCCAGTCAACCCCATTTTTTCAAAAACCGCCGCCACTTTTTGCCGCACCACAGGACTACTCTTCCCATTAATCTCATGGCTGACATAATTTACCAACTGCCGCAGATAGCGGGAGAAACCCTCTTGCTCCCCCTCATTAGAAAACTTCCCTGGTCTTTCAATCAGCAAATGTAAAAAATCATCAAAAAACCACACCGGTATCGCCGCATTTTCATATTTTACCGGTAGCTGGTAACAATAGCCATAAAGAGTAGCCGCCAAGAAATACTGCATATCCTGCGGCTGATTAAACCCTTTAGCCAGATAATCACTCAACTCCTCCAAAAAATCCCGCTCTTCCGTCGTTAAAGTCTCGGATTTTATCCCACTTTTCAGGAGGAATTTATACGCCTTACCTGGATAACCCAGATAGGCAGATTTCAACTCCCCAGCAGAAATATCCAGCCATTTTATAGCAAGCTGGTGCCGAGCTAGGCGTACATTGGCAAGAGCCTCCCCATCCCCCAGATGCTGACGATAATAATTAACACTACTTGCCACCCCCTCAAAAAACAATATAGGCTGGAGTTCCCGCCTCACCCTCGCCTTAAATTGCTCATCTAAAAACCCATACTCAGGGCCAAATAACACCTTATGACAAAACAAATCATAATCCTTCGCATTTTTCCCCGAAAACAGATTCACCCAAGTTTGCTGCTGGCGATGCACCCGAAAAAACGACAGGCGTTTATCCACAAACCCAATTTTGCCCCTCCCCATCATCCGCCACCACATATCCACATCCACCAACTGGCACAAACTGGCATCAAAACCCCCCATTTCCTGCACTACATCCCGTTTCAGCAACACATTGCTGGGCTCCCCTATCTTATTTATCGGATGGCGCATGAAATTAGCATCATTCAGCAACTGGTATCCCCACTGCACCCGCTGCAACTGCGTCCACCCCTGATGCAAATCTCGGTTTCTTTGCGTCGCTCTCACCAAATTGGGGTTATTCTTATCCTTTTCGGCAAGAAAAATTTCGCGTGGCGCAAACACCAAACCCACCGCCTCATCCTCTTGCGCCACCTTCACCATCTCAGCCACACAATCCGGCGCCAGTATATCATCTTGAAACAAAAATTTAACATATTCCCCCTGCGCCTGCTCTAGGCAATAATTCCAATTGCCCACCAACCCGTAATTCTCATGGCTCAAAATCCGCACCAGTTCGTAATTGGGCTGAAGCCCACTTCCAGGTTCGTAGTTGGGCTTCAGCCCTCTTAAATCTCCAGCTTTAAAGGACAAAACACCATTGACAATTTCCAATGTATTGTCCGTAGAGCCATCATCAGATACAATAATCTCCAGCGGTCGGTAAGTTTGCGCCAAAGCACTCTCTAGAGCTTCCCCGACAAATTCCGCCCCGTTGTACGTGGGGATGCAGATGCTCACCAGCGGTAGCGGTGACAGTTGAATTTTTTCGGCTGAAGCCCAACTACGAACCGATAACCTGGTAGCAATGTGCTTACCCCTAGCTTCAGGACTGAGGAGCAAATTTATATCCCGCTGACCCCTAGCTCCTACCTGGGACGCTGCCTCCTGGTTTTGAAAAACCCACGCCATCAACTCCGCCGCATGGTTGATATCCGGTTCCGCCCACAAATTCCCTTTTTTATAAGGTCTGATATCTTGCTCTAAAGGGACTAAATCATATTTGACCAAAAAACTATTGGCCACGTTCATAAACTCTAAATTAGCAGAATAGCCACTGGCAATCACTGGTTTACCATAAAACATGGCTTCCGCCATCCCGAGTCCGAAACCCTCGGAGCGATGCAGGGACACATAGGCATTACAATGATACAGCAAAGCGTTGACTTCTTCTCTGGCCAAGACCTTATCGATGATGACAATATTCTCCCAACCAGCAACCGCCGCCTGCATTGCCTGTTTTTGGGCTGGGAAACGCTGGGAATTAGAACATTTTAACACCAGTAGCACTCGCTCATCTTGGCCAAACGCCTGTTTAAAAGCCGTGATGACGGCGAGGGGATTTTTCCGCTCAAAAATGCTGAAAAAATCAAAGCTAAACAGAAAAATAAATTTATCTGGTGGCAGAAGTGTTGAATGTCAATAAAAAAGTGGTAAAAATAGCCACAATTATGTTATAATGAGAGCCGCAGATAAAAAAAAAGGAGTTTAAGCATGACTAAATATTCATTCTCCATGATTCT
>Ga0073934_10011615_pt1 | contig 10601 bp, 11 predicted proteins | sample LarsenN4metaG_FD_76834 | JGI IMG/M metagenome (GOLD analysis project Ga0073934, IMG submission 76834) | Hot spring sediment bacterial and archeal communities from British Columbia, Canada, to study Microbial Dark Matter (Phase II) - Larsen... ... | reverse complement strand
TCTTTCTGATCGAGGTGGGATCGATGTCAATGTGAATGATTTTGGCATAAGGGCAGAACTCCGACACCTTGCCGGTGACGCGATCATCGAACCGTGCGCCGATCGCCACGACGAGATCGGAATAATGGACCGCCATGTTGGCTTGATAGGTCCCGTGCATCCCGAGCATCCCAAGGGACAGCGGATGTTCTCCTGGAAACGCGCCAAGCCCCATCAACGTCATGTCCACCGGGATCTGTGTCATCTCGGCCAGTTCGAGCAGCTCCTGGGAGGCGCCTGAAAAAATCACCCCACCTCCGACGTAGAGAATCGGCTTCTTGGCCTTCATGATCGCTTCGGCTGCCTGTTTGATCTGCCACTTATTCCCATCGTAGGTGGGATTGTACCCGCGAATGGAGACGGAATTCGGATAGGTGAATTCCGCTTTGGCCATCGACACGTCTTTCGGGATATCCACCAGGACTGGACCCGGACGACCCGTCGTCGCGATATAAAACGCCTCTTTGATCGTGGCCGCCAAGTCGTTCACGTCTTTGACGAGAAAATTGTATTTCGTGCAGGGTCGGCTCAACCCCACGTTGTCGGCTTCCTGAAAGGCGTCGTTCCCGATCAAACTGGTCGGTACTTGGCCGCTGAAACAGACCACCGGGACAGAATCCATATAGGCATCGGCCAATGCCGTAATGACGTTGGTCATGCCGGGGCCGGAAGTTACCAGGCAGACGCCGGCCTTTCCGGTCGCCTTCGCATAGCCCTCCGCCATATGGCCCGCGCCTTGCTCATGGCGTGTCAAGATCACTTCAACGTCTTTCTGCTGATGGAGCATATCGAAAATCTTCAAGACGACTCCGCCGGGAAGCGCAAAGATCGTCTTCACTCCTTCACGCTTCAGGCATTCGATGAAGATTTCAGCACCAGTGAGTTTCATGGCACCCCTCCCTCCAACCGCATAAGGCCTATTAAGGCCTCCTGTCCATAATGAGGCCTTAAAACGGCACGCCTCGCGAAGCACGCATCATCGTGCAAAAATGTTTTTGAAATCAAGGGGAAAGATTCGAGATCCTAGCATCCTTACGTAAGGACCGTCAATACAACCACTCCCAGTGAGCCATGGACAATGGATGAAAGACCTCGCGCAAAGAGTTTCACCGAATGAAGAGCGTAGATGGAAGACCTATAAGCCGGATTCTGTCCCGCAAAGAAGTCGCCCTCTTTGCCTGGATGATCATTTCTCTGGGATTCGAGTCACCTCGAACCTCAAGCGACCTACCCGAAGACCTCGACCGGGCCAGTCGGTCTGCACGACTCCAGTGAGGAGCCGTGCACATGTCTTCCTATTTGGCCTTGCACCGGGCGACGCTTACCCTGCCGGTGATGTCACCATCCCCGCGGTGGGCTCTTACCCCACCGTTTCACCCTTACCTGAGCCGCGGCGACCAGATGGGATCCCATCGCCTTGGCCATCGGCGGTTTATTTTCTGTGGTGCTGGTGTCGGATTGCTCCGCCTGGGAGTTACCCAGCGCCCTGCCCGTGGAGTCCGGACTTTCCTCCCGATGCAAAATGCACCGAGCGACCATCCGGTCTTCCACCCACGCGTAGTCAGTATAAAGAATGATGGGGGTCAGGAACAAGCAGACGAGTACGCTCGATTAGAAATGATCAAAAGCAGAAGAAGCGCTTACCTGCCACCGACTTCCGGTAAAGGGGTAGCCGGCATGGGGGCTCTTTTCTGATAAATGGCCATGGCCTCAGGCATCCATTCTTTCAATTGATCAATCCTGGTGCCGTGGCCTGGATGTGTGGATAAGAATTCAGCTGGTCCTCCACCGCCCGATGCCTGTGCCATCCGTTCCCAGAGGGCAACCGATTCGCGCGGGTCGTACCCTGCATCTGCCGCGAGAAGAATCCCAACGTAATCTGCTTCCGATTCATGTTTGCGACTAAAGGGCAGCAGCACGCCGACCTGCGCACCGGCACCCAGCGCCGCCATCGTCGCCTGGCCAAGCATGGGATTCCCGCCACTGAGTCCGATCGCTGCGCCGGCAACTTGCAGCAATGTATTCGCGACTTGCCCCTGACTCATACGCTCCGCTCCATGGCGAGCCAAGGCGTGCACCACCTCATGGCCCATCACCGCCGCCAATCCTGCTTCCGTCTTGGCCATGGGAAAGATACCGGTGTACACCGCCATCTTCCCACCAGGCAAAGCAAAAGCATTGGCCGTCTTATCGTCCTTGATGACCGTCACTTCCCATTGAAACTGTTGAGCCATCTCCGCGTACTTCGATCGTTTTGCGGCTTCGACAATGCGAGCGGCCACCCGTTTCACCGGTTCGATCTCACGAGGATCTTGAGAGGCCTTCATTTTTGGGTCACTCCTGACTTGGTTGTATGCCTGAGCCCCCATTTGCATTTCTTGACTGATCGACGTCATGAGTAACTGCTTCCGACCGGTATAGGGATTGGTCTCGCATCCGACCAAGCCGATTCCCGACAGAAGAAAACAGCAGATCGTTATTGCCCGTATGTACTGTGGGGTGTTCATCTTCGAGCCTCCAACCTCGCAAGTCTTGAACAGATCCTTCATGCTCACATTGACCACTATGCAATCCGTTGGTAGATTACCGCGCCCCTAAGTGAGTTTTCTAGAGGGAGCACGAGCCCCATGACGTCGTCACATCGCCGCAACACGATTGAACGCATCGGCATCGACGAATCCGGAAAAGGAGACTACTTCGGTCCTCTCGTCATCGCTGCCGTGTTTGTCGACGGCACGACCCAAGGTGAACTCGCACTGATGCAGGTTCGGGACAGCAAGAAACTCTCCGATGGGCGCGTCCTCGAATTGGCTCCCGACATCAAAACCATTTGTCCCCACAGCATCATTGCCATTGGGCCACAGAAATACAATGAGCTCTACGCCAAGATTAAAAATCTGAACCGCTTGCTTGCCTGGGGCCATGCCAAGGCGCTGGAGAATTTACTGGAGCGGGGCGTGGTGTGCGAACGGGCCATCTCCGATCAGTTTGGCGACGAGCGACTGATTCTCAACGCACTGCAAGAAAAAGGAAGGAAGATTGTCCTAGAGCAGCGTACGAAAGCAGAGTCTGATCTGGCCGTTGCCGCGGCATCTATTCTTGCACGTGCAGAATTCTTGATTCGATTGAAACGGCTTTCAACCGAGGTCGGCACGACCCTTCCCAAAGGCGCCTCTCCAGCCGTCGAACTCGCCGCCAAGATGATTATCAAGAAACACGGAAGAGAGCGACTCGACTCGGTGGCGAAACTGCACTTCAAGACTACTCAATCCATATTGGCTGGCTGACCTGATTGTTCACTGGGGTCATCGTGAGTGGAGACCCTGCTCCGATAAACCCACGTGCCCGCAAAACATCGCTCCCTAACAATGCCAGTACGAAAAATGGATCGTCCTGGCACGACTGAGGGCGATCTCGCCTCAACAAGCAGTCGCCTCCACAGTTGTTAACAAACCGTTTCATCGTGACACACAACCGCCTTGAAATGCATGGCATGGGAGCCACGTATATCCGCACATCTGTTACCTATTATGAGGTGGTTAGCAATGAGGCTAGGCGAAGAGCCATATTTGATTGATTTCAACCATTCATGGCTGTCTCATATTGAAACACCCATAGGCGAGCTTGGAACTAAGACTGAGCACGGATGAATTTCTTGGAAATCATACTGATACTGCTTTTTTGATAAATGCAAATCCAAGGACTTGCGGAGTGAAGCTGTCCCACAATGAAACGATGTTCTGCTTCATTTCGCTAATACACTATTGATTCACGTACTTCGACAAGGCATACGAATTGAAGGACTATTATGGTGCACGAAGTCGAATGGACACACATGCGGAGAGCGATCGAGACAACCTGAGATCAACGATGCCAAATGGATTCACAAACGTGCCGGATTGGTTTGCCTGGGAAAACGCTGGCGGCGGTATTGCCGTCGGTGACTTGAGCGGTACTGGTCGTCAAGATCTTGTCATCCTCATGGTGGACAATCCACCCGGCAAGAATCGAGGTCTGTATCGGGTGGGTAAGAGCCTTGATGCTGCCGGAAAACCCACGGCTGGTTGGGGCCCTTGGATCGACATTCCGGACTGGTTCTCGTTCGAGAATCAGGGCGCTGGACTCGCCTTATGGGATCTGAACGGAGACGGGCGGCTCGATCTCCTCGTGTTCATGATCGATGCGCCCCAGGGACAGAATCAGGCGTTTTATCGAGTTGGTCGATCACTCGACGACAACGGGAACGTCACCGGCGGCTGGAGCGACTGGATGGGGATTCCCGACTGGTTTCCGTGGGAGAACCAGCATGGCGCCATCGCAATCAGCGATCTGGACGACGATGGTCGTCCGGAATTGACCGTCTTCATGATCGACAACCCTCCGCAGCAGAACCAGGCCTATTATCGCATTGGGAAACGACTCGACGCCGACGGCGGTGTTACCGCCGGTTGGACTGGTTGGCATCAGGTGCCGGACTGGTTCTCTTGGGAAAATCAAGGTGCCGGTGTCGCGGTGGTCGATGGGAAGCAAGCCGGCGATCACGATCTCATCATCTTCCAGATTGACAACCCGATGCAGCAGAACCAGGCGTTCTTTAAACGCGCGACGCGCCTGCAGATCACCGGCGATGTCGACAGCTGGGGACCATGGATGGGCGTTCCCGGTTGGTTCTCATGGGCAAATCAGGGCGGAGGACTTGCAGTAGGCAGACTTAATGGACGCCGGAAGCTTATTGTACTGAGCATCGACAACCCGCCCCAACAGAATGCCGCCTTGTACGAGGTTCTCGATCTGGATCCCGATCCGGCGCGCGAAGGACGATGGGAGGTCATGCCGTTCAAATCCGGTGTCCTCGCTGTGCATGCCGCCTTGTTGTCCACGGGGAAAGTGCTGTTTTTTGCCGGCTCAGGAAGCAGTGCCGTGCGGTTTGCCAGCCCCGACTTCGGCAACGAAGCGAAGGGCATCTTCACTAGCGTCATATGGGACCCGGCAGCCCCATCGGGGCCAGGAGCGCCAAACTTCTCGCACCCTGCCACGCTACGAACTCCCGACGGAAAAGTCTTCGATTTCTTCTGCGGCGGCGATGCGTTTCTGCCGGACGGTCGTATGCTGTCGGCCGGCGGCACGTTGGGCTACAACCCGTTCAAAGGCCGCTCCGAGGTTGCAGTCTTCGATCCCTTCAAAGAATCGTGGGCATTCGTCAAAAAGATGCAGCATGGCCGCTGGTATCCAACGCTCATCACGATGGGCGATGGCCGAATTCTGGCTACCACCGGTCTCAACGAAGCAGGGAACGGCCATAACCAAGCCGTGGAACTGTACTCGGCAGCTACCGATTCGTGGCAGCAACTGCATCTACCGCCAGGATTCCCCGGTTTGCCGCTGTACGCGCATCTCTTCCTGATGCAGGACGGTCGCGTCTTTTTCTCAGGCGGACGGATGGACGACCCCCTGCAGGTCGAACCCTGCGTGCTGAATCTCGCACAAAACCCGATCGCACTCACGTTTGTCCCGGATCTGCTCGATCCTGTGCTACGGAATCAGTCCGCCAGTGTACTGCTTCCGCCGGCGCAGGATCAGAAGGTGCTCATCATGGGCGGCGGGCCCGTGGGCAAGGCCGACCAGACCGACGCGACAGGGATGGTGAGCATCGTGGACTTGAAGAAGACACATCCCAACTATGTCGCAGCCGAGCCCATATTGCTGCCACGGCTGCATTTGAATGCCGTGCTCCTACCGGACCGGACGGTGCTTGTCACTGGTGGATCGCTCAAGCAGGAAGACGAGCCGCTCGCCCGACTGCAGCCTGAGGTCTATGACCCGGCGACGGGGCAGTGGCGGTTAATGGCCGCCGCGACCATCCCGCGTCTCTATCATTCGACAGCCTTGCTCTTGCCCGATGGACGAGTGGTTGCCGCCGGTGGGAATCCTGAAGGCGGCAAATCGGTTACGTGGGAGCCTCCGGATCCGGAAGAGGAGATGCGCATCGAAGTCTTCAGTCCGCCATACCTCTTCAAAGGCCCGCGCCCCACCATCGGTACCGTGGTCACTGAATGGACCTACAGCCAGCAAGTGTCCGTACAAACACCGCAAGCAGCCGAGATCCGCTGGGCGCATTTGATGAAAGGCGGCGTGACCACGCATTCGTTCGATTGCGAGCAGCGGCTCGTCGATCTTCCAATCGTGATTCGCAACGCAACATCGTTGCGACTCGCGGTACCCGCAAACCGGAACCTCGCCCCACCCGGGTGGTACATGCTCTTCATCGTCGACACGAACGGCGTTCCATCAGTGGCGACCTGGGTGCATCTCACCTAAACACGGGAGACAACCCAACAATGGCGCGCGGGACGTCACGGATGCTGCGACGAGGGAGCAGAAGATCGCTCCGCAACGATTCCCAACTTCGATTTGGTAGACGCAGAATGGATGCATGAGTGCTTAACGCATGGGCGTAGGGGATGTTTGACTACATGTTGCGAAATATGGTTCTGAAAGAGAACGGGGTTTTACATGACTAGAATCTAGACCAAGACGATGTATCCGGCATCAACATCAAAATGTGTTTGGCCCAAACCTTCATCAGGAGGGCAAGTCATGAACAATAGGATACTCTCTCTACCGTGGGTCATTCTCGCTGCATTATTCCTGCAAGCCTGTTGTACACCGAATGCAACAATAGGCTCTGTCTCAGTCGCCCTTCGACCGCAAGAAACGAACAACTGGTGTTGGGCCGCCACAACTCAGATGGTGACGGAAACCCTCGGACACGGTCGCGTTCAATGTGACTTGGCTAACGAGCGTTTTGGACGCACGGATTGCTGCACGGAAGGGTGTCCGAAGAATCAAGCCTGTAACATGCCAGGCTGGACAATGTACAACGAAGCTGGTTTTGACCATAAGGCATCTACCACACCCCTCACATGGAACAAAATCCAATGTCAGATTTTCTGTCATGACAAACCAATGTCCTATGCGTACGGGCCAAAGACCGGAGGGGTGGGCCATGTTTTGGTGGTCAGTGGGTATGTTGATATCGGAGGTATTCGATACCTCTCGTTGAATGATCCATGGAGCCCCTGCAGCGGTACTAACCGTTTCATTACGTACGATGAGTATAGTAACTCCGCAACGGTGGATCATTGGGAAACAGCTTACGATATCACACGGAGGAACTAGCTATCGGCTTAAGAGGAGCTATCATGAAACCTAGAAGCCTGGTTTGCATTCTCATTTTCGTGATAAGCGAAGGAGTAGGTTGTCACTCGACGCCAGCAACGATAGACACCCCAACGCGTCCCTCGCCTGCTAACACGATGAAGACGCCCGACGAGGCAGCACAAAAAGCGTTAACCTCTTTACCACAACTCGTTCAATCCACCAACTACCGTGGGATGGGATTTGCCTCAGTCGAGGAGGCACGAAGCGTCAAACTGGGGACCGCTGTTCCCCGTAAGATCGTGTCTTATAACGAGTTGTTGAAGTACCAGCCTGGCATTTCTCTCGACAAACTTCTTGCCAGCGATGAAGAATTGATCTATCCGTTTCAGATTGGAGACACAGTAAAATCCACGACTACGGTGAGCAAAAAAGCCGGAAGCTGGCATATTAGTACTGTTGGTGATGCATACCTGGCTAAGCTCATTTCGGCTGTACCAGATAGACAGCAAGAAACTCAAATTATCTCAATTCCTGGACTGAGCCTGGACTTTGCCGGTGTGCGTCATGGCGACGATTGGGAATTGGTCCCGGCTCAAGACTATCCCGACCTCGATTTGGTTAAAGGACGTTCGGTTCAAGCTGAAGAAGTGTTGCCGAGGCTCAGTAGCTATGCCAAAGCTTTTGACAAGAAATATCGGGAACAACTTCGCAATAGGCGACTAGTCAAGTAGACGCAGGACACCCGTGTGGTTGAAAAAACCTAGACGGACAACGCGCAAGCCCCGTAAGTCGGATTGAGGGCCGACATGGCTATAGAGTTACGGTCCATCGTGAAACCTGCAGGACATCGCATTCGCCTTCTTACAGCGTAGGAGATGGACACATGGCTAAGTATGGTTCCATGAGGGAGTTGTATGCTGGTCTAAATGACGTGGAATGTATTACCTATGGCAAGGGGTGGCGGCGTCATGAGTGGAGTCAAATGGTTGAAGAACTAGCCACCGATAACGCTGAAACACAACGATCGTCACGGCCATCCATTGGAGTGGCATTGCGCCTGGCACGAGCAAGACCGCCCAAGTTTCGGCTCTTATCCCGGGTCTTGCGTGAGGCGATGCGCAAAGCAGATGTCGAATCGGGCGATAGGCCGGCTCCCTCAAGCTGCGGCTCATGACGGAGAGATTGACGACAGCAAGCACTGCCGCTCATAGGGATGTTGTAGGTAGCCTTAACGTGGGGCGAGCTTGGGCGGCGCTGTGAGGGTCCCTCTCTAGACTGATTCCCCCTTCCAGTTCACCTCACTTGGCTTTTGCGGCCAGCAGAGCGTCTGCGACGGGTTCCCTTCCCAATGCTGACGCATCGACATGTTCCGAGAATGCCACGCCCCGGGGAGGATATCGATATCCATAAAGACCGGCTGACTGCTGAGTTGTTCCAAAAGAAATTCGGCGAGCCTCCCGGTCCGTCCCGAACTAGTTGCTCGAACAGAGCTGGCCATCGCTACCACCTCCTTGCTGTGCGCTCAGAACACTGAGCGACGAGACATTGCTACCCGCATCTTTGAGCAACTACCCTGCCCGGCAAACGAGGCGATCGATGTATGCGATTTTTGAGGAGTCTGCGAACAGAGAAGATGTACGTGGAGGCGTTACCCTGTATCTGATCCGGCCTCCTCGTATCGGAATAGATACTGAGAGGCAGCACCGGTTATCGTTATTTGACTCGTCTCTGAACGGCAAAAAGAAGAGCGTGATGAGGTAACTGGCTGGAGGGACATCGCGGCAAAGATTTTTTCCGCTTACACCGATTCTCCTACTTCGAGATCAGCTGACTTCCCTCCTGGCGCGGAGGCGGGCGAAGTTTCAATGACCGGTTCCCCTTCCCAGTACAATATCCGCCGGCAATAGGGGCAGAGGTGTAAGTCTTCCGACCGTTTGACTTGCGCGATGAGCTGCGGCGGAATCTGAAGGCGGCAGCCGGTGCAGATGCCACCGCGGACCGCCGCTAAAGGCTGATCCTTCCGCGTGGCTTTCACCTGGTTGTACCGCTCGAGGAGATTCTTTTCCACTTTCGCCGACGCCTCCCGATAGTGGGTTTCGAGTTGCGCCAGCTCTGCCGCGAACTCCTTGTCCTGTGCGTCCAGTCCTTGCTTCTCCTGTGCAAATATCTTCTCAAGCGCGGCATGTTTCTCCTGAAGCTCTTTGGCCGTCTTCTGGAGCTGGTCGATCTTTTCCATCGCCAACAGAATCTTTTCTTCAAAGTCTCCTCGTTTCTTGTTCGCTAACTCCAGTTCGAACAAGTGTGCCTGATACTCCTTGTTGGTCTTCAGGCTTGCCGCGTGCGATTTCATCTTATCTGTATGCGCCTCATGTGCCTCCAAATCCTTTTCATGCGAACGACGTTCTTTCACAGCAGTCTCAACGGCCGTCTTCGTGTCGTTGAGGAGCTGCGTAGCCTCTCGAAGAGGCGTCTCGGCAGCATGGAGACGTTCGGGTATTTTTCGACGGATCTCACTGATCTCCATGATCCGGAGATCGATTTTTTGCAGTTCGATGAGAGGGGAAAGCTTTTGGTTCAACGGATCCTTTCCAGCAATGCCGGCGCACTGAATGGTTCAGACACCGGTCCGCCCTGGTGGGCCCACTAGGACTTGAACCTAGGACCAGCTGATTATGAGTCAGCCGCTCTAACCACCTGAGCTATGGGCCCGATCGGAACGGTTCGGACTCAAGCTGATGTCTGGATGAGCGAATTATACCTGACGGTTTCCGCCAGCCTCAGCCTCGACAGTGTCGCCTCAAAACATAATTTTAGGCCGCCGCTCCGAACAGAGTCAAATCACGCCGCCGTGAACTCTCAAACCTATAAGCTCTCAACGAAGCTCCTGAGCTTCTTGCTGCGGCTCGGATGCCGTAATTTCCTTAAGGCCTTGGCTTCGATTTGCCTGATGCGTTCGCGGGTGACTTCGAAATCCTGTCCGACTTCTTCCAAAGTGTGATCGGTCGCTTCGCCGATACCGAACCGCTTTCGCAACACCTTCTCCTCACGAGGCGTCAGGGTTTCCAAGGCACTGTTGATCTGCCGCTGCAAGTCGTAGCGAATGGCCGCTTCCAACGGCGACACGGCCTTTTTGTCTTCGATGAAATCACCCAGATGGCTGTCTTCCTCTTCACCGATCGGTGTTTCGAGCGAGATGGGCTCACGGGCGATTTTCAGAATCTTCCGGACTTTATCCAACGGCAAATCCATGCGCTCAGCGATCTCTTCGGGAAGAGGCTCGCGGCCCAACTTCTGTACGAGGTGCCTTGAAGTGCGAATGAGCTTATTGATCGTTTCAATCATGTGAACCGGAATCCGGATCGTTCGTGCTTGGTCCGCAATCGCTCGAGTGATCGCCTGTC
>Ga0073934_10011614_pt1 | contig 10602 bp, 8 predicted proteins | sample LarsenN4metaG_FD_76834 | JGI IMG/M metagenome (GOLD analysis project Ga0073934, IMG submission 76834) | Hot spring sediment bacterial and archeal communities from British Columbia, Canada, to study Microbial Dark Matter (Phase II) - Larsen... ... | reverse complement strand
TCCGCTCTCGTTCACGACGCCGGTCCGCACCAACGTGAGCGGCGCACCGTCAGGTCGCCGGTCCAGACCGGCGGGCTTACGACGCGCCGCTCTCGTTCACGACGCCGGTCCGCACCAACGTGAGCGGCGCACCGTCAGGTCGCCGGTCCAGACCGGCGGGCTTACGACGCGCCGCTCTCGTTCACGACGCCGCTCTCGTTCAGGTCGCCGCGCCGATCCCAAAGGAGGCTCGCCTTGTCGCTTGCAGGGAGTCCCCTTAAAATGAAGCCTTCTTGCACTTGCAAACTGGCAGCGCGAGGTGGCCATGTCCATCGATAAAAGTCTGCGTCGGAAGAACACCCTGGCCCGCGCCCGCAGCGTGCTGAAGCGTGGCGAGCGGATCAAGACCTTGCAGGACGAGGACCGCTGGAAGGAAGGGCAGAGTCCGTTCGGCTTGCCGAAGGTTCGCGTGCACAAGGTGGTGATCAAGAAGGCGAAGAAGGCCAAGGAAGAGGCGAAGGAAGGCGCTGAAGGGGCCGCCGCCGGCGCTGCTCCGGCCGCCGAAGCCAAGAAGGAAGCCGCCCCCAAGAAGGAAGAAAAGAAAAAGTAACGACCGCTCAGCCGCGGTCCTTCAGCCAGGCCGAAGTCAGGCTGCTGCGATCGGAGTCAGCCTGGCTTCGGCAAGGAATGTGCCCAGACTACAAGCCGGTTCGGAAGTCCGCGTGGCAAGGACTCGGCACTTCGCCTGGCAGCCGGCTGCTCGATGGCTTCTGGAAGCTCACCGAAACACGATCCAGTTCCCGCTCGGGATTCGCTCCTTATCGCAGGGTGCAGTGCGACACGTCAAACGATGCGGCCGTCGTCACGAGCTTCCGCGGAATCAAACCGCCCCGTTCTTCTCACCGACAACTCGCACCGGGTCGTGGGGCCGCCACAGCCCAGGGTTGGTAGTTCGCCTCCCGTCGTGGCAACGTGAGGAGCAGTGACAGTTCGGTTGCCGCGTTCGGCTAGCGATTTGCAGTCAGCAGCCGGATTTGCGCCAGGCGGAGGGCAACGCCCAGCCGCCGACGTCTCGACCGATTCTTCTCCCCATTTTTTCGACAGCTGACGCTCCACGTCGCCTCAAGCCATGATGTGGGCATAAGTTCCGGTAACGGCCCGGCTCAGTGCAACTGACCTTCCACACTAAAGTGTTCTCTAGTACACTTACAGGTTGGGGTCTGTCCTGGCCGACCCGAGGCGACGCATCAGGGGAGGCGAATGGGGGGTTGAGAATGTTGCGCGGCATCTTGAAGCAGTCATCCGTTCGGCCTGGAAATCCGCTGGAAAGAGGCTCGAAAGCGCATTTTGTGATGTTGCGCTGCCAGGCTTCCCCGCGGCGAGTCCTCAGCCTGGCAGGAGGCTCGGGCGGTCGTCGGCACGGAGTGGGGTCGGTCTCGGCGTCGGCCGCGAACGCCGCCGGTCGTGACCAGTTGTTGCGCCGCCGAAGGGCCTTGGTTCGCGGATGGGCTGGACAGCGCAGGGGATGGCTGGGAGGCGGGTGCTTGCATTTTGTTGCGCATTATGGGGGCCGATTGGAACTCGCCTGGGGCAATAAACCAGGCGAGAATGCGAAGTGCCAGATGACGCCACGTTGGCAAGACAAGTCTTGTTCTAGGGTTACGACTGCGGCGGGCCGCTCCTGCGCAGGTTGCGCACCATCCGGCCCCCTGGGAAGGCGACGCTCTTGCTTTGTTGCGCTGGCGGGTCCGAGAGCTGAACCGTTCTCGCCGCTTCAATACGACCATCTTGATGAGGATTGCGATGTATCCACACGACGACGATGACGATCGACCAGCCCTGCGGCCCGTGCAGCCGCCGCGAACGCCCCGCCCGCTGCCGGAGGCGGATGTTGCGCCGGCGGCGGTGGCCGAACCCGAGCCCCGCCTGGACGAGGGGGCTGGCCGGCCCGTGCAAGCTCCGGCGGCCCTATCGCGAATCACTCCCGAGGACTGGGAGCGGATTCGCCAGGAGCAAGCGCGCGAGGCCGAGCAAGAGCGCCAGCGGCTCGAAGAGGAACTCGCCGCCAACGAGGCTCTCTTCAACTTGCCTGGCTACGTCGCCGGCCCGCTTGTCACTGCTGGACTGCTGGCTGTGCTCGCCTTGCTGGGCATCTTCGTCGTCAGCCAGGCAACCTCGACGCTGGCAGCCGTTTCCACCCTCCCTGCAGCGGTTCAGTACCTGGCGTGGGCGCTGTTGGCCTTCTTCGTCGCCCTGGTTCTTTGGGCAGTTGGACGCTTCCTGCGCTTCTACCTGAGCCTGCGGCCCAACCAGCCCGTGAAGCTGGCGAGCTTGATGGCCCTGTCGCAGCGAACGCAGCTGCGGCGTCTGGTGCAGGAGAAGAAGGGGGAAGCGCGGGGCCGGCTGGAGACGTACCTGCGGGAGTATCCGCTGGGCGACGCCCGCGCCCGCAAGCTATTGCATTCTCTGGGGATCGGTGAGGAACAGGTCCGTCGGCTCGCCGAGTTCCGCACGGAACTAGAAGACGGCAACCGCTTTGCCGGCACGGACCAGTGGCTGGGCGATTTCCGCGATCGCTTCCAGGCCATCCTCGACGAAGCCGCTCGCGGGCGAATCACCTACTACGCTCGACGGGTCGCCATCATGACCGCGGCCTCGCCCAACACGCTGATCGATACGCTGCTGACCGGCTACTGCGGCTTCAGCATGCTGGCGGACCTGTGCCAGCTCTACAACCTGCGCGTGAGCCGGATCGGCACGGGAGTCCTGCTGGTGCGAGTCTTCTTCAATGCGTACCTGGCCGGCCAGCTCAATGAACTGGAAGGCGTGACCGAGACGGGCATCGAGAGCATCCTGGGCAGCAGCGGCGTGCACTTCGGCTCGGTGGCGATGGATGCGAGCGTGGGCAAGGTCGTCGGCAAGGTCGGTGCGCGGGCGGCCTCTGGGGCGCTGAACTACTTCATGCTTCGGCGTCTGGGGCTTTATGCGGCCCGTCTGCTGCGCCCCGTGCACGTGGACTGAGCGACTGGGACCGGCGGTTGCGAGACGCTAGTAGCGAAACTCGAGGCCCGCGGTCAGGCCCTGGGCAAAGTAGTCGGTATGGAACAGAAGGGGCTTCGGCTCGACCTTGCCGGCGACTGGCCCGAGCTGAGGAATCTGGGTCACGTTCACCAGGAGCGGCATCTGATCGCCGGGGCAGACAATGCGATTGAGGTACAGGAGGTCGTAACCGAGCGTGGCCTGGACGTTCTGCGAAAGTCGATAGCGGAGCTTCAGGGAAAGCTCCTGGGCAAAGCTAAGGGCCCAGGTTTCGGAGCGGCCGATGTTCGACGGGAAAGCCAGCAAGGGACCGGGCACGCTTCCAGGGAGTACCTGCTGCCCAGCGTACAGGGCGCTGCCGGCGATGTCCGAGATGAGCTTCGTCTCCCCGGGGGCGAACTTGCCGGTCGCTTCGATGGACCAGTCGCCGTAGTTCAGTTCGACGCGAGCGCCGACCTGTCCGCCGAAGAAGTGGTTCTGCGTGACATACTGAGCGCCGCCGAGGGCGAAGCTGGCGTCGGAGCGGGCGATCTGGGCCTGGTTGATGAGGATTTCGTCGCGGAGGTTGACGTAGCGAAAGCCGGCCAGCAGCACGACGCGGCGCGTGCAAATGCCGCATTGCTCGGCGACGCGCCACAGGGCGTTGGTCTCTGCTCCCCAGAGTTCGCTGCTGCCGGTCGCGACGATCCCGCCCTCGACCTGGCCTGGAATGGTGAAAGGCAGCGCCTGGGAGATGTTGTTCTGGTCGGTGTAGGGAAGGTACGTCGCTGGGCTTCCAGCGAAGGAGCTGAACGCATGAGTGTTGCGCACTTCAGGCAGCCAGAAGCCCGAGGCCTCCCAACCGAATTCCTGATACTCGGGCAGCCAGAAGCCGATGGTCGCCCGCGCGCCGGAAGCAGCGGGCATCTCGTACTTGCTCGATCCGAGGATCGGCCTAGTGTTGGGCTGGCCTGCCGCCCCGGGGACGGCATCGGACTCACTTCCGGTATTGAGAAGGGGCTTTTTCTGACAGACCGGCTTCATCCACCAGAGGAGATACTCCAGTTCCGTCCAGAACTCAGCGGGCCCTTCCACGGCCTCGCTGGCAAGAAGCATCGGCGGAGCAGGTTGGGCTGGATGGGCCGGCCCGGGCGTCATCCCTGGGTTAGGACTGGCGAAGTTGGCAACAGGGGCGGGTGAGGCAGGCGCAGCCATGGGCCAGTCCGCCGCCACCAGACCTGAAGCCGCCAGGGCAGCGAACATGCAGACGGAATACTTGAAGGCGATGCGCATGGCCGACTCCAACTCCCGAGAGAGCCCCTGCTATCATCGGCAAGGACGGAGTAACCCTTGAGCTTGCTTCCGTCGGCACAGGCTTCGCTCTTCGCCAAAGCTGTCTGGACCGAGTCAGTTTGAGGGCTGGTCTGCGCTAGCATCTGGGAAAATGAAGCCCGTCAACAGGGCTTATTCATTCCTGAAAAGAATTGTCGCGCATCGGCCATTCTCAATTCTCATCTGCGATCTTAAAGTCTTGCTATATCAATACTTGCTTTGACTATGCAGAAGTTATGACCTAGGTAAAGCCAGACGCAGTTTAGGCCAGTTTTCGTGGAGGAGTAACCGCCCAGGGCGCTGATGGTGCGCGCCTTCAGCGTGGCTAGAGAACCAGCCCGAGAAGCCTGGATCGGCCCCTTGACACGAAAGCTGAGCACCAAGGAGTGGACAGTCATGAAGCCGCTAGTCGAGACGCTCGAAGGTCGGGACCTCCCTGCAATCACGCTGGTCAACGGGGTCTTGCAAGTCGAAGGGACCGTTGGCAGCGACAAGTTCGTGTTCACGGACAACGGGTCGCAGATCACAGTCAAGGGGCTGACCTTCAACAAGTCCCAGGTGCAGAAGATCGAGGTGGACGGCAAGGGCGGCTACGACATCATCCGCTATGAGATGCCGAACACCTCTCAGCGGATGCTGATGTACGACCTCTTCGATCCCCTCGAGCAGTACACCGCTCGCATGCGGTTAAACAACCTGACCGTGGCCATCGGCGTCAATCGAACCGACGTCGCGGATGCCTACTTCACGTTCCGCACCGAACACGCGGGACGGATTCAGGGCGGGTACATCGTGGACGTGGGCGATCCGCGGGTGATGAGCGCGCCGGCCCCAGGGCCTGATGAAGACGGCGACATGGACGACTACGCCGAGATCGTGAAGAGCCACGACGAGGACCGCTCGAACCAGAACCGCCTCGCAAGGAAGAATCTGCCGCCCGATCAGATTGCGTTCAAGCTTGACAAGAACTTGTTGAAGGCGAAGTCGAACTGGTAGGACGATGGGACGGGGCCGTTTGCCGTGGGCGAAGGGAGGATTCGCTCAGCCAGGCCAGACGGCCCCTACCCTTGCGCCTCCACGCAGCTTGGGATCAGGAAAACAGAGGCCCTTGCAGCGCCGAACGCACGCAAGGGACCTCTGTCTCGGTGGAGGATGCCGCCTTGGCATAGCAAGGCTGTCAGAGCCCAATCGACTGACCGAGAACATCGACTGGGAAGTATACACCGATCGTTGTCAGCTCTAACGTGGAGCTCGTGACCGACAGTTGGGGAGACTTGGGGCTGGCATGTAGTTGCATCCAAGCTTTGCAACCCTAGCTCACAGCATGGCGGACGTCAAACAGTCCGAAGCGGAGGAGGGGGTATCTTCCCAGTTCAGGCTTTACAGTGCTGGGCCGCCATCCACAGCATGTAGGTCACGCGTTCGCGGAGCTGGCGACGGCGGCGTTCTAGAGCGTACTGGTACAGCCGGAAGATGCAGTGGATCGAGACTACTGCCAACACCGGCACAATGGCTGGATGCAACATGGGACACCTGGCAACCGCAGAGTTGTTTTGTCGGAGTTTATGCGAGAGGGGTCTAACAGAAAGCTAGCTTAGGCACGAGCGAGGAGCAACCCGTGGATCACGAGAATCGGAACTTTCTATGCGAGCGCAATTCTTGATACTTCCGAAGCTTAAGGCGGAAGTTGAGAGCAGAGCCTCAACCGCCCTGGGGCGTATCCTCCTGTCCACTCGGCAAGGACGGTGGCTGTTTCTTCACGGTCAGCCAACGGTCGTAGGCCATGCTCAGCAGACCGAGCAAGACGATGAGCCCGACCTCGCCGAGGAGAAGCTTCCAGCCGTGCGCGTAAAGCCAGGCAGGTTGCCGGTCCGGAGGAACCAGTGCGTAGGCGAGTACCGTGACCACGAACAGCACGCTGGCGGGGATCAGGAGGTCGTAGAAGTAGTTCCGGGGTTCCGGAGCCATTACCGCCACACTCCTACGATCCCACAACCCATTCCAGATCGACGGGCTGCCAGGAGATGAGTTCTTCAGGCTTGAACCACAGGGCAATTTCTTGAGCAGCGTTCTCGGGGCTGTCGCTGCCGTGGATCAGGTTGTTTTGGATACTGCAGCCATGGTCCCCGCGGATTGTGCCAGGCGGGGCTTTCGCACCGTCGGTCGGGCCCATCAGGTTCCTGGCGACAGCGACGGCCTCGCGGCCTTCGAGGACAAGAGCAACTGTTGGCCCGCCGGTGATGAAGCCTACCAGCGACTCGTAGAACGGTTTGCCCTTGTGCACGGCGTAGTGCTTCTCTGCCAGCGCTCGGTCTGCGTGGACCAGCTTCAACCCGACGAGGCGGAGGCCCTTCTGCTCGAAGCGTTGCAGGATGACGCCGACGAGCCGCCGCTGGACGCCATCAGGTTTCACGAGGATCAAGGTGCGTTGCATAACTGAAGAGCCTCTTTAGAAGGTTCATTTCCTCTTGGTTGCATCTATGACCTGCGGCGCCAAAGGCAAGCAGAGTACCGCCGCATGCTCCTGAACTCGGAACGCCGCCCAGTAAGCTCCGTAGAATGATTGTCAGCAATTATCCTGGTTGGAGTGAATGTCATGCTGCAACTCTCAACGATGGCGGCGCAGATCAAGCCCTCGGCCACTCTGGCGGCCGGAGCCAAGGCGATGCAGATGCGGGCTCAGGGCTTGAAGGTCTTTGATTTCAGCCTTGGCGAGCCCGATTTCTCCACCCCAGAGCACATCTGCCAGGCGGCTCTGAAGGCCATGCAGCAGGGCAAGACTCGCTACACTCCCGCGAGCGGGACCGTCGAACTGCGCACCGCCGTCGGAAAGATGTATGAGCGAACCTATGGGATAAGTTATTCTCCCGAGGAGGTGCTGATCTCCAATGGCGCAAAGCATTCGATCTATAACGTCCTGGCCGCAGTTGTGGGGCCTGGAGATGAAGTGATCATCCCCAGCCCATACTGGGTCAGTTACAGCGATATGGTCGAAATGACAGGCGCCAGGCCCGTACTGGTTCCCACTTCGCAACAGCAGCAGTTCAAGATGAACCCAGACCAGTTGCGTAACGCCATGACGGCACGCTCGAAGCTGCTGATGCTCAACTCTCCTTCAAACCCCACCGGCTCCACCTATTCGCGGGCCGAGCTGTTGGCACTGGCCGAGGTCGTCCTCGATTCGCCTCTGGCCGTGCTGAGCGATGAGATCTACGAGCGTCTGGTGTACGACGACGTGCAGCCAACCTGTTTTGCCACACTCCATCCAGGCCTCCGCAGCCGTACGATTACCGTTAGCGGGGCAAGCAAGACCTACGCCATGACAGGCTGGCGAATTGGTTGGGCTTGTGGTCCGACGCATCTCATCAAGGCCATGGGGAACGTACAGAGCCAGGCGACCGGCTGCCCTAGCAGCATCGGCCAAGCGGCAGCGCTCGCTGCCATCGAAGGCGACCAGTCCTGCGTTGAGGTGATGCGGCAAGAGTTCGAGAAGCGGCGAGACCTGGTCTGCGAAAGACTCGCTCGGCTCCCCGGAATTAGCTGCAGCAAGCCCGACGGGGCGTTTTACGCTTTCTTCAATGTGCAGGAGCACTTTGGACGGACCCTGGGCGGCGTCAAGGTCAGAGACTCCGCCGGCTTCTGCCAGGCTGCACTGGAATCAGCTCACGTCAACATCGTGCCGGGGTCTGCGTTTGGAGCGGAGGGGTTTGCGCGGATGTCTTTTGCTACAAGTCGGGAGCAGATCGAAGGAGGGATGGAGGCCCTGGCGAGGCTGCTCAAGTGACGATTCGCATTAGCGGCGAGCCAACACGACTTGAAGCCGCCTCATTAGTCGGTCCAGCGTCGGTCCGTCGAATCGTGTAATGAGGAAGTAGGGACGGGGACGCCCCCGCAATGAGCTATGAAGGCAGAGGTTTCCTGGCTCAACCAGTTCCCAGGAGTCGATCATCGAGCCGAACATGGTCTGTTTCCCAGCAAGTGGAACTCCCTGGGCCAACGGTGCAAACCCGACCCTCCGCAAAATCCTCAAGGAACGCGAAGCACGGTCATCCTGGACGTTGCACTCATTCTGAAGTGGGCTGGCAGGGGTTGCCATTGGTGAATCTCAAACAAAAGGAGCTGGCCTGGCAGTATAACCAGCGAATTCAGTGCCAATTGCCCGCCTCGGCTTGGCGTGCCGCAACCGCCGTCTGTGCAGGAAGTTAGGCCATGGACTTGCGGCCTCACCTGGCATGTACTCCCCGGGCTGGTCTGAGCAGAAGTTGGACAGTGTGGAGCTTTTTGCCTCACGGCAGCATCGTGAGGCCCGTTGAGATTTCCACCATCAACGTACTGGTTGCGCTTGATTGGCCGTGAGCTTCGGCGAGAATGTTGTAAGCACACGTCGTCCGAGGACTGACATCTCATGCCGGACTGCATCCACAGAATCGCGCTTCCGCTCCTGGCTAACTTGATCCTCTTTGCTGGGCAAGGGTGGGCAGACTTCATCATCATGAAGGACGGCTACACCCTGCGCGGCAAGCTCATGATTGAAGGTCAGATTCTTCGCGATCCCAGCGGCAAGGAGTTCTGGATCAAGAAGCTGGGCGGCTTCTATGTGCTGGACGATGGCGCACGGCGAGTGGTCTTCAGTTCCCGCCAGGTCAGCGAGGCTCGCCCCGATCCGTCGGAGCGGGAGGCTCCAGAGACTTACACCTTCAAACCGCCTCTGATGCGAACGGAGTTCAGCCGCTCACTCCGGTCGGTGAAGGTGGAAAGCGTCGAACCGTGGAAGTCTAGCGGGGAGCGGAGCATCACTCTCGTGAATGATCTCGGGGCAGGCGATTCAAAGAGCTTCGAGCAGTGCATCGTCAGTTTGACTCCGCACTACCTTCGCGCGAGCGCTCGCCGTGTTCGCTGGGACGCATCGTATCTGCTGGACGAGATCGAACCGGAAACCTTGCTTTCCCTCATTCGGCAACAGTTGGCTAAGCGTGATCCACCAACGACCAAGCTAGACGAGTACCTTGCGATCATTCGTTTCTGCAGGCAGGCTGGCTGGATTGGGGAAGCCAGTGCCGCCATGACCCGGTTGCTCGAGGAGTTTCCGGAAGAGAAGGAACGCCTTGCGGGTCAGGCCCTTGAGCTGAAGAAGCGAATCAATCACTCACGCCTGGAGGCTTGCGAACTAGCGCTGACAGCTGGGCAGTACGACCGATTGGACCAGTTGCTCGCTGGATTTCCTCTCGAAGCCACACGAGAGGCGGATGCCACCCGCGTAGTCTCCTTGCAGAACCAGATGAAGGAGCTTCAGTCGAAACTCGAAAGCAGCAAGCGGCAGCTCACGGCAGTACTCAAGGACGTCCAGGACCAGGCACTTCTCAAAGGGTGTGCCGATGTGATTGCAGAGATCGAGGCCGGGCTGAATCGCGACACCTGTCGCCGGCTGGACGCCTTTGTCCTGCTTTCATTACAGGAGGACCGTCGTCGAGCTGCTGGCCAGAAGCCCATGCTATCTCCCGAGCAACTCCTGGCACTCGCGCTTTCCGGTTGGGTCCTGGGCAACGCCGGCGCTGAAAGTGATGCCGTGAGCGCGCTGAGACTCGTCCAGACACGCAGGTTTCTGACGAGCTTCTTGACCACAAGCGACAAGCGTGAGCGGGCACAACTGCTCGACAGGTACCTGAAAGGCGAAGCGCTCCCCACCGATGTTCTTGCACAGATAATTGCCATGCTTCCGCCATCCACGCCACCGGAAGTCCTGCCCGCCGAGGGAGTCGAGTTGACCACGGAGGGCCCCAGGGGCATTCCTTATCGCCTCTTGTTGCCGCCTGAGTATCACCCCCACCGCGAGTATCCGTTGCTGATCGCGCTGCCCAATGTGAAGGAGGAAGCCAGCGCCATGCTCGCTCGTTGCCGCGATCTGGCAGCCCGACATGGGTATCTGCTCGCTGTGCCTCAATGGGCGGATAGCTTGCAGGAGAAGTATCAGTCCACCGATCGTGAGCAGGATGCGGTCCCCTATCTGATCCGTGACCTGCGCCGTCGCTTCAATATTGATCCGGACAAGGTGTTCCTGCTTGGCTACGATCAATCCGGAACGCTGGCCTACGACGTCGGCCTCGCTCACCCTGATCTCTTCGCTGGCATAGCTATCTTCTGTGGCCGGCCTGGAAAGTTGGGACGCAGCTACCGCTACAACTCCCAGTATCTCCCCTTCTACGTGGTTGAAGGCGAGCGAAGCCCCAACAATACGGGCGAGAATCGCGACATGTTCGAGTATTGGGTCAATCG
>Ga0073934_10011613_pt1 | contig 10603 bp, 8 predicted proteins | sample LarsenN4metaG_FD_76834 | JGI IMG/M metagenome (GOLD analysis project Ga0073934, IMG submission 76834) | Hot spring sediment bacterial and archeal communities from British Columbia, Canada, to study Microbial Dark Matter (Phase II) - Larsen... ... | reverse complement strand
TATTGATGATGGTTGGCGAAAACACGTGGATTTGCGTAAGGCTCAAGACCTGGATGCGCTGGATAATGTCCTGGATTTGGAAAGGGTTTTGACCGGGCGTGGTGCTAACGCCATCGTCAATCGTATACGCGCCCGTCAAAGTATCGCGCTCCGAGAAGGTGTGATCGCCGCGGATGATTCCAAAGTCCTCCCGGATCGGGCTGTTGGGGTTGCTGAATGCTTCGGCAGTACCGGAAGGTACGAGCCGCTCTACCCCCCCGATTGTCCGCCGGATGAGCAACTCGCTGCCGTTCGGTTCCGGCCATAAGCCAAAGTAAGGAACCACGGCCGGATTGAAGCCTTCGAGTGGCGCATAAACTCCGTCGGCATTGGGGAACAATCCGCTGCGAACTTCCATGCTGGGAACAACGGCGGAACTGCTCAGCCCGAGCCGCTGCCGGAAGCCCTCATAGTTACCAAACACAAAGGTCCTGTCCCGGAAAATCGGGCCGCCCAGCGAGCCGCCAAACTGGTTGCGCCGGAAGGGAGGCACCGGAGTCGGCAGAGGGGCCTCCGCTACATCGAAGAAGTTGCGCGCATCCAGCTTGTCATTGCGCAAGAACTCAAATACCGACCCGTGCAGCGTGTTCGTGCCGGAGTGCGTGATCACATTGACCTGGCCGCCCGCGCGGTGGCCGTGCTCGGCCGAGTCGATATTCGGAACCACGTTGAATTCCCTCACTGCGTCAATGCCCAACAATTGCCCGCTGACTCCGCCTGGAGTCGAACTGGAAGCCGTGGTGCCGCCCGGATACTCCACTCCATTCCAGAGAAACAGGTTCTCGCCGTCGCGGCGCCCGCCCACGGAGAAGTAGTTTCCCGAACCCGTGCTGCTCGACGCGCCCTGCTTAATCGCTGTGGTGTTCACCATACCCGGGTTGAGCGCGATGAGATTGTCGAAACTGCGGCCGTTGAGCGGCAGGTCCTTGACCTCGCGTTCGCCGACCAGTCCCGCCACCTGGGCCGTGGTCGTGTTCACGAGGGGCGCTTCCTCAGTAACCGTCACCTGCTGCGTGATCTCGCCGATCTCAAGAGCCGTGTTCAGAACCAATTGCTGTCCTAGCACCACCTCCACGCTTTCGCGGACGACCGTCTGAAAGCCGGGCGCTGACACCTGTACGCGGTACCGCCCAGGGGGTAAGTTCGGCAGCGCGTATAGCCCGGCGGCCCCGCTCGCCCCGGAACGCTGCAGGCCGGTTTCCTGGTTCGTGGCGCTAATGGTCGCCCCCGGAACGACCGCGCCGCTTGCATCCGTTACGGTTCCTTGAATGGTGGCGGCCATGGTTTGCGCGGAGGCATTCGAAGCCAAAACGCCCGTCAACGTCAAAACACAGAATGAAAGCCTCAAGACAAGACGGCCCGCTCGGCCAGGTAATCTAGCGATCCCTGTTCTCATAAACTCTCCTTCTTAGAGTTTGAAACTACACGGTTGGCTGGCGTGTTGACGGCAGGTTAAAACCAGCCGCCGAAAATGGGCCGACCCAGGAAACATCGGCCAGGAGGATGAGAAACGCTAGGGCCTCCCGTAATCTGCTAGCGCCCTGCGCCAGCTTAAGACTGTACGCGCTGTCCTAGAGTGCCCGACCTGAATTACGCTGAATAAGTCACCGGCAGTCTATACCACGTGGTCGCGTTGAATGTCAATCAATCTTCGTTGTCAGCGGGTGAGGTGTTGGGGAGGACTCATTTACTGCCGTAATTGCAAACGAGGTTCGCGGAGACATCGCTTTCGGCCGAGACCCTTCCCACGCTGCCGGAAACCGAGAGGTTCGGCGGCGCTTCCGCACAGGCAGGAAAGTTCTGGGGTGCTTTGTAGGGGCAGCCCTCTACGCACATGCAGGCCCATGCGCTCGCAGGAATGAACGGATCTGGCGCACCGCCAGCGGAATCCGCTCTTTGGGCTCCTTCCACGGAAACATGCTTACCTCGGCCTTCGGCGCGAGCATGGCGGCCTCCATGGCGACGGCGTACGGATGAGCCTCGATATCATCGGGCAAGATCAGTACGGGTGTCTGGCATTGGCGCACGAAATCGCGTGTGACGGAGATGACGAAATCGGGGCTGCTGCGGTACATCCTGGTCAGAAATCTGTCCACCATTTCCATCGTGATATCGGGGCGGCGCTTGACAAGTTCGGGCCCCCACCCTGTCATATTGCCTTCATAGAACAGGTCGCGCTTTTCGGGACGAGAGCCGCTGGGCTGCGCCAGTACGGCTGCCGCGACGCGATCTGGTGCTCGCTTCAGGAGATTCCAGATGAGGGGGCCGCCGACGCAGAACCCCAGCACCATGAACTTGTCTGCGCCCAGGTGATCCATCAGCCCGATATGGTCGTCGGTATATGAATCCCACGGGCGGTCGATCTCGAGCGGTCCGCTGGACTGGCCTCGGTTGGAGTTGCGCAGGTCCGATGCGATGCAGCGGTACTCGTCCTTGAATTCCTCAATCGGATTAAACGGAGCAGTGGCCAGGCCCGATATGGCTGAGTTCAACCCGCCGCCCGCAATGAGCAACAATGGAAAGCCGGAGCCGGTCTCCTCATAATGGATGCGAACCGGCCCTCTTTCGTAAAACGCGCATTCTCCTTGCCCGCTGGTCTGCTGACCAAACAAACGTGGCGCAATGGCCATCGCCGTCGCTGCGGCGCCTGTCGCTATAATAGTGCGTCGGGTGGGATCCATAATCGACCTCCTTGTCCTCGTCTGGTATGGCGTGCGGCTTGAACCACCAACGCGCGCTAGGCCGGATGACAGCCTCAGCGTAATGCGTGGCGTGGAGGGATTTTAGCACAGGTACCGCGGCCCATCCCCCATGCTATTCTACGCTGGCACTACTTGCTGCCGGCTGTTGGCTACTCCTGAACCAGCCCGATCGACCGCAGCACGTCGGCCACCCGTGCGTTCTCCTCTTCCAGAAAACGCTCGAACTCCGCTCCCGCCAGATACATGTCGGTCCAGTTGTGCCTCGCGAGCGTTGCTCTCCACTCCTCGGATTGGCGCATGCGGTCCATCAACGAGACCAGCGCCGCGCGCTGCTCCGGCGTAATGCCCGGCGCCGCCGCCACGCAGCGCCAGTTCGACAGCGTCAGGTTGATGCCCTGCTCGACGAAGGTTGGAATGTCCCAGCCCGGCACGCGCTCCGCGCCCGAGATCGCCAGAGCGCGCAACTGCCCCGCCTGGATGAACGAGATCAGCTCCCCCGTGCCATTGATCCCCGCCGCCACGTGCCCGCCCAGCAGCGACGCCAGCGACTCGCCGCCGCCCGAGTGCGGCACGTAGTTCACCTTCGTCACATCGATCCCGATTTCCTTCGCCAGCAGGCCCGCCATCATGTGGTCCGTGCCGCCGGCCGAGCCGCCCGCGATCGCCATCCCGGGATTCGCCTTCCACGCGTTCACAAAATCGGCCAGCGTCTTGTACGGCGAATTCGCCGGAACCACCAGCACCTCGAACTCGCCCAGCAGCCGGGCGATCGGCGTCGTCTCGGCCATGGTCACCGGAGACTTGTTCGTCAGCACTGCCCCTACCATGATGAGGCCCGTCGCCATCAGCAGGTTCGCATCGCCCCGGCGCGCGTTCACTAGTTGCGCGAGCCCGATCGTCCCGCCCGCGCCCGGCACGTTCTCGACCTGCACAGTTCGGGCCAGTCCGGCGTCGCGCAGCACCCGCTGCATCTCGCGCGCCGTCTGATCCCACCCGCCGCCCGGGGCCGCCGGAGCCATGATCGTCAGCGTGCTTGTCAGCGCTCCTTTGTCGTCCTGCTGCCCTCCCGCGCATCCCAAGCTGAGCGCCGCCACGATGAGGACAGGGACCAACAGCAGCTTTCTTCGCATTTTCAAATTGCCACCGCTTTCCGACTTCCTTCAATCAATGTATGCGCAAGCCTTGTACAAAACCCGTATGAAACAGCAGTAGAATACGCGGGAGTCGCAACCTCGCGCAACTACAGCGGGTTGAGGTCATCCTGAGCGAGGCGAACGACGTTGCCTTGCATAATCGATAGCGTTGGCGCGAGATCAAGTCCTCCTCGTCTCCTCTTCCACCGCGTGCGCCCCAAACGGGTGGCCCAGGCAAACCTCCATCGGCGACCGCGTGCGGACGCCCCACTCGTGAGCTGTTTCACGAGTGGGGTACCCGCCGGTTACTTGGGCCACTCGCCCTGTCCCCATTTTCCCCCAATTTTTCCCGGCCCTGTCATTCGCGCACTCTGGAGGCATCAGTTCGGGGTCGAGCGGGGTTCGACCACACAGAACACTCTTCAACATTTCCTATCTGAGCTAAGAATCCCGTCCCGTCTCTTGGTATGGTTGTTACAGTTCCTATAATAGAGACGTATTGCTTGTCAAGTTTTTCTATATCTTCTATCATCTTGTCACTGGGAAAGACGGGGATTGACTGGGGCAGCAAGTGCTCGGCGTCTTCCTCGTGGAGATACAGGAAAGACCGAACAGGGTGGCGTGGCTCTTGAATTATTTCTAGGTAACCAATGACCTCAATTCTCTGCCCATCAAACTTTTCCGCCGCGACCAAGAGTTCAACTATGCTCACCAGAGTAGGTGCACTCTTTTCTTGACCGAAGGAGAAAGAGCCAAAAAGGCTCAACCAAGCTAGAAACAGTCCCAGTGCGGATTTCATATTTCTGCAACCTCCCTTTATCGGCACCTTGGAACAGATACGAGACTGATTCCGGGTCCCGGGACAACTGCGCGGGTGCCCCCTACGTGCACGTGTGAGCTTCTCGCCACTAGCCACATGTCACTTTACACTTTTCCCTGCCTCCACCGCATTCCTTGCCAGCGCCGCAAACCGATACACGCCGTGAACGAATTTCCCGTACGGCATCGTGACGAACAATCCGAGCACGAGGCCAAGGTGTACCGCGAGCAGCGTCCCCATCGCCGCCGCCTCGCGCAATGCCAGCAACAGCAGCCCCGTCACGCTGATCAGCAGCAGCATTACGAGAAACGTCACATCGAGCGCGCCCTGCCCCGCATCGCTCAACTCGCGGTTCCGCTCGCGCTTGAGCCACAGCAGCCCCGCCGGCCCGATCAGCAGCCCCACGCCGCCCGCCGTCCCCAGCAGCACCGGCAGGCTGAAGAACGGATACGGCGCCTCCCTCCCAAGCACGTTGTGATAAATCGCCGCCACCGTGGTCGCCGCGAGCGTCAGCAGAAACCCATAAAATGTCAGGTGATGAAACCGCCGCCGAGCGTTCGATCGAACGTCCCCGGGATACGCGCAGCCGTCTCCCTCGGGGCCCCCGTCGAGATACCGCAGCCCGAACGCCTCCCGGCACGCCCGTCCCAGTGCCCCTCCGCGCAGCAAAGCCCCCCACGGCTCTCCCGACTCCCGCCAGGACCGCGCGAATCCCGCCGCCAGCGCGGCCGCCACAAACAGTCCCGCCACTCCGAAACTCCACACCATCACCTCGTGCGGAATCACCTCATAGAACGATCCCTCCGCGACGCTGTGCGCCGAGAACATCGCCTCCGGCCCGCCGATCAGCAGCGTCGCCAGCGTAAACAGCGCAGGAATGATTCCCGCGGCGAGCGCCAGCGCCAAACCCGTTCGCCTGTAAAGCGCACCCGCGAACCGCGGCCAGGCATACTCTTCATACGAGCTTCTCCGGACCGCCGCCAGCGTCTTCGGCAGGTTCAAACCGAACTCGTGCGGCGGCGCGTACTGGCAGGCGTAGTAGCACTCCCCGCAGTCATGACACAGGTTGGCGAGATATTTCAGGTCCGCCTCTGTGAACGCGAACCGCCGCTCGAGCGCCGGGAACACTGCGCAGTAGCCCTCGCAATAGCGGCACGCGTTGCAGGTGCGCAGCGCCTGATTGCCTTCTTCAACGAGCGCGGCACGGCCGGTGTCAACCGAGGGCATATCGCGCCGCCTCCTGCCCCGCTATTCGGCCGAACACCGTCCCGATGCTCATCCCGATCCCCGCCAGATAACCTTTCCCCAGCACATTGCCCGCCATGATTTCCCCCGCCGCAAAGACGTTCTCGGCCGGCCCGTCTCCCATCATCACCTGCGCCCGCTCATTCACCGCCACCCCCAGATACGTGAACGTGATTCCCGGCCGCACCGGATAGGCGTAAAAAGGCGGCGCATCAATCGGCCTCGCCCAGTGCGACTTCGGCGGCTTCAAACCGTCAGTGTGGCAGTCGTCGAGCGTCGCCAGATTGAATTTTCCGGGCCGCACTGCTGCGTTGAACTCCCGCACTGTTGCTTCGAGCGCCTGCGCGTCGAGCTGCAAAGCCGCGGCCAGCTCCCGAATCGATCCCGCCTGAATCGGCGGATACAACGGCGGCACGAACAGCCCGATTGCTTTCGAGTCGAAAATCGAATACGCAATCTGCTCCGGCTGCCTCGCCAGCAGCCTGCCCCAGATCGCATACCGCTTCGGCCAGAACTCTTCGCCCTCGTCGTAGAACCGCGCTGCGTTCTTATTGACGACGACTCCCAGTGGAATCGTATCCACGCGCGTCACGATGCCTCCGTCGAATCGCGGCGACCGTGCGTCGATGGCGATGGCGTGGCACTGCGTCGCGTCGCTTACGGTCTTCGCGCCGCGGTCCATCAGCAGGCGCAGCAGCCCCCCTTTGTCGTACGGAGTTCCCCGGATCAGAAAATTCCTGGCCGCTTCTCCCCAAGCCTGCTCCAGCCAGCCGAGGTTCGCCTGAAACCCGCCCGTGGCTACCACGACAGCCTTCGCGCTCACTTCCCTTGCCGATCCCCTTTGCGCCACCCGCGCCGACACGAACTTCCCCGCGCCTCCGCCCAGCCCGTTCTCGAAGCGAAGGTCGCACACCTCCGCCTCGTACTGAATCTCGACTCCGAGGCGCTCCGCCGTGCGGTAGTAAGCATTCATCAACGCCTTGCCGCCGCCGAGAAAAAACGCGTTGGTGCGTGACAGATGCAGAGTCCCCGTCAGCGACGGCTGAAAGCGCGCCCCCTGCCTGATCATCCACTCCCGGCACGTCGCAGACCCGCGGATCACCAGCCGCGCGAGCTTCTCGTCCGTATGTCCTTCCGTCACCTGCAGCAGGTCCTGCCAATACTCCGCTTCCGGGTATGAGCCTTGCAGAACATCCGCCGGACCCTCGTGCATGCACCGCAGATTGCGCGTATGCCTGCTGTTCCCGCCGCGAAAATGCTTGGGAGCCGACTCGAGCAGCAGCACCCGCGCCCCGGCCTGCCGCGCGCTGATGGCCGCGCACAACCCTGCGTTCCCGCCGCCGGCCACGAGCACGTCACAGGTCAAGCGGAAACCATCTGGGCTGTTCGACGAGTCGGTCGGGAGTCCATCCATTCGGCATCCCTCGGCCCTTTAGGGCGAGGCGAGAAGGCCAATCTCCGCAGGTAGAGTGCGGTTCGATTCTATCGTGGGGGCGCGCAGGTAGGCAAATCGTTACATCGGGACAGAAAGCCATTGAAAAACTGCTGAGAAACCCGTATGCTAGGAGTCTGTTTTTCAATACCTCCCGTTCGCTTTTGCAGCGCACGGCTTGAGTCGCGCCGCATCGGGTAGTCGCAGCCGGTTTTTTGCGTCGCCCCGGATTCGGCAGTTCGGGATCGTGCGCTGACAACACCTGAAAACAGGCTGGCACGAAGCATGAAGGCAGCGCTTCATCGAGGGGGTGACTCTACGGAGATGCAACAGTGACGACGGCTACAATTCCAGCGGTTCGTGATCAGTTCGATATTCCCAAAGCTCTTTATCTTCTCGGCATTCATCTCGGAGCCCTCGCGGCATTCTGGCACACCAACTGGGCCGCCGTCGGAGTCGGCATTCTCCTGCACTGGCTCTGCGGAGGCCTCGGCATCTGCGTCGGCTACCACCGTCTGCTGACGCACCGCTCGTTCCAGTGTCCCAAGGTCCTCGAGTACACCTTCGCCACCCTCGGAGCGCTCTCCCTGCAGGGCGCGCCCATCGAGTGGGTCGCTCATCACCGCCAGCATCATCAGTATCCCGACCAGCACGGCGACCCTCACAGCGCACGCAACATGTTCTGGTGGAGCCACATTCTGTGGATCACATGGATTCACTCCGACCGAAGCCTGCAGAACGACGTCGAGCGCCGCTACGTGCCGGACCTGCTCCGCGATCCCTTCTACCGCTATCTGAGCTGGGCTTACATTCCCCTGACCGTTCTGCTGGGCCTCGGCCTCTACCTGCTCGGAGGCTGGCCCTTTGTCGTTTGGGGAATCTTCATCCGCGTCGTCCTGACCTACCACTGCACGTTTCTCGTCAACTCCGCCGGACACACCTTCGGCTATCGCACCTACCCGACCAACGACCTCTCAACCAACTGCTGGTGGGTGGCGCTGCTCTCCTACGGCGAAGGCTGGCACAACAACCACCACGCCTTCCCAACCTCCGCCCGCCACGGCTTCAAGAAATGGGAGATCGATGCGTCCTATTGGTTTATTCGAGTGATGGAAAAACTCGGCCTCGCCTCCGATGTTCGCCTGCCGGTGCACCGAAATCAGCCGGAACCCGTTCGCGAACTGGTTGCTTAGCCAAAAGCCTCTCCCGCTGCTAGCCTTCGTTAGGAATGGCGTCGCCTGCCGCCCCTAGCAGCGCAGCGACCAAGAGGATACCGCTCAGAGCGAAGAACAGGCCTACGAGTAGCCAGTAGACTAGGGGGCGCTCAACACGGGTTGCTGTCTGCCAGTGCAGTCCCAATCCGGCCCCCCATGGGACATACCGTGCTTGACGCTCCACCAATGCTATGCACCCGTAGTAGTAGAGGGCCAAACCCAGAAACAATGGCGAGCGAAACACGTAGGTCGCTAGGAACCCGAGCGGAAGAGCGATGAACCAACTGCCAAAACTGAAGGGAAGTAAGAGGGGTGGTTTCTGGATCCTAACGAGAGAAGTAGCAAACACTACAAGCGAGCCCAGGAGAAGTGCGCCGCCGACTACGGAGTATCCGTAAGTGGCCAGCGTAACTCCCCCAAAGGCGCCGAGGAAAGCAACCATGTCCATGGTGGTCTAACGCGGGTGCCCCACACGTGCTTGCACGTGTGGGTCTTGTATCTATTCTGGCTCCTGGCTTCTGCCTCCTGACTCCTGTCTTCCTTGCCCGTCACTCGTCACTTGTCACTTGTCACTGTCTTCAAAATATCTCCGGAAACTCGAACGTCAGCACCGCGTTCATGCGCTTGTCCGTGACGATGACCTCTTTGTTCTTCGGGTTGAGCGCCACGCCCCGCACACTCTGCAATATTCCGTGGGGGCCCCCCAGCGTGTACTGCGGCGGCACGTCCCCGTTCGCGTCGAGGCTCCACACTCCCACAAACGACTCCGGGGTTGCCAGTTCCTCCTCCAAAGCGCCGTTCATGCTCGCGACGATCTTCTTGGTCGATGAGAGAATTGCGAACGGTCCTCCTAGGTCGCTCACCATGCTCTTCGGTCCGCCGATAAAGCGCAGCGGTGCCGCCTTCCCCTGCGCCGTGCGCTCGAAGATCTGAAGCTGAGGCTGCGTCCTGCCGTTGACAATCGGCTCAGCGAACAGCACCAGATAATTGTTGACCGGGTCGACCGCCAGCGCGTTCGACCGTACGTTTCCTTCCGGCCCTTCGAGAATCCGGATCGGCGCGACGTTCCCGTTCGCCCGCCGGTCGAACACCAGCACCTTCGTCCGAACCGGAACGAAGATTTCATTGTGAATGGGATCGACCGCCAGCCGCTGCGGATCGGTCAACTGCGTCTGCGATCCCTGGATCACGCGCAGCGGCGGCTGCTCGCCGTCAGTGTCGCCGCGGAACGTCAGGATCGCCTGCGGCAGCGGAATCGGCACGAGAAATTCGTCATGAACCTCGTCGTAGGCGATGGCGTGCATCGTGCGCCCGAGCAGCGTAGTCTGCCCTTCGATCTTGCGAACCGGCCTGGCCCCTCCGTCCGCCATCCTGGCGAACACCGCGATCTGCGGGTGCGCCACTCAGTTCGGCACCAGAATCTCCTCGCGCTTCGAGTCGTACGCCACCGGATGCGGGTTGCCGATCCCAAGCGCCGGCTCGTCCGCGGGCCCGCTGCGAATCGTGCGCAGCGGCGGCGTATCCCCGGACGCGCCGCGCGCATACACCGTCGCGGAGTGGTTCCCGAAGTTCGCCACCCACAGTTCGTCGTTTTCAAGATCGAGGTAGACGCCCGTCGGATTCTGAATGTTTGTTTTCGGGCCTTTGAGCACGCGCGCAGGCGCGACATCGCCGTTGGCGTTGATGTCGAAGTAAAGCAACTCGTGGCCCATGTCGTTTGCAACGATGATCTCGCCGCGCTCTTCGTCCACGGCAATTCCGGCGGGCCAGTTGAGCTGCGTCTTCGGGCCCTGGATCATGCGAACCGGCGGGACGTTGCCTACGGCTTTCATCGGATAGACGGTGATCGACGGCGGATAATAGCGGCCCGACCCCGGTGCCTGCGAGCCGTCCGGCCAGTTCGGTTTTCCGGCGCCGCGCCCGCGTCGTCCGACCGCCTGCCCGGGGATGGTGTCATGAAAGCTCCCCTGATTCGTCACGAACATCAACCCGTTGCGCTTGTCGAAGGCGATGCCGTG
>Ga0073934_10011612_pt1 | contig 10603 bp, 9 predicted proteins | sample LarsenN4metaG_FD_76834 | JGI IMG/M metagenome (GOLD analysis project Ga0073934, IMG submission 76834) | Hot spring sediment bacterial and archeal communities from British Columbia, Canada, to study Microbial Dark Matter (Phase II) - Larsen... ... | reverse complement strand
GGGGGGGGAAGTCGTTCTCCAAGCCGAGGCAGGTATGGGCGAAGTCCGATTCGCAGTGCGCGATACGGGAATAGGAATCCCCGAAGAGGACGTCACAAGAATCTTCGAGCGATTCTATCGCGTCGATAAATCCCGCGCGGGGAGCGGCACCGGCTTGGGCTTGTCCATCGCGAAACACATCGTCGAGGCGCACAACGGAAAAATTTGGGCGGAGAGCATCGAGGGACAAGGAAGCACGTTCTTTTTCACGATCCCAAACCTTTAAGATTTCTTAACTCATCGTTGGATTGTCCTTAACAACGCTTCGGTAGAATTTTCACTGCCGAGGTGTTATGACACATAACCTATTATTTATTTGCGGTTCGTTGAACCAGACAACCATGGTACATAAGGTCGCGCGCCACATGGGGGAATACAATTGTTATTTCACACCTTTTTACACGGATGGCATCTTGGATATTGCGGCGCGCACAGGCTGGCTGGACTTTACCGTACTCGGCGGGCGCCACCTGCGCGATACGAAAGAATATCTGGCAGATCATCGCCTGCCCGTGGATGAGCGAGGGAAAGGGCGCAACTACGATATGGTGATCACGGCAAGCGATTTGATCCTGCAGAGAAATATTCGCGGCAAACGACTCGTGCTGGTGCAGGAGGGTATCACCGAGCCGGAAACGTGGGTGTATCACGCGGTCAAACAATTCAAATTGCCGCGCTTTCTTGCCAACACTTCCACCAACGGGCTTTCGGACGCATACGATATATTTTGCGTCGCTTCCGAGGGATACGCGCAGCACTTCATCCGCAAAGGTGTGCGCCCCGAGAAGATCGCGGTGACAGGCATCCCGAATTTCGATGATCTGCAATCCAATCGAAGAAATGATTTCCCGTTTCACGGTCACGTGCTGGTTGCCACCACCCCGTTGCGCGAAACCTTCCGCCGCGACGACCGCATCGGGTTTATCAAACGTTGTGTCCAGATTGCATCAGGCAGGCAGTTGATCTTCAAGTTGCATCCCACCGAAAATGTTGCACGCGCAATGCGTGAAATCGAAAGTCATGCTCCAGACGCGAAAGTCTTCATGGACGGGAACGTCTACCACATGATCGCGAACGCCTCGACCGTGGTTACCCAGCAATCCACTTGTACATTCGTTGCAGTGGCACTCGGCAAGGAAGTATTCACGTATTTGGATGTGGACGAATTGACACGACTGATGCCCATCCAAAACGGAGGTACGTCGGCGCAAAGGATCGCAAGGATCGCGCGCCGCGTGTTGCATACGCCAATGCCTGTCCTGCAACAAATCCGCCGAGGGACGCGCTCTCGTCCGCCCTGGGAGAGGGAAGCCGCATGAGAATTTCAGTGGAAAATCGTATGTCCGTTGAAGCGCAGGCACATCGAGAAAACCTTGCCATGCCCAATCCGAGTTTATTCATGAAGAATGCGGTCGGCGCCGTATTGCTCCTTTTGCTTTCACTGGCATTGTCCGTCTGGCTGCTACTTCCCAACCTGATGGACTTACTCAGCGAGGCAATTCATTCACAAAACATTGTGGAATGGGTCTTTATCACAGCGAGCGGTTTTGTGATGGGATTTTTGATTGGGTTTCCTGCTGTATTGCTCATTCAATGCATGGTGGATTATCGCCGCTCCCGCGACCTCGAACGATTCGGGTTAATGACGAAAGGCTCACTGATTAAGAAATGGGTGGAAGCATGGGATGACAGACCCGTGTATCGGGTACGTTATGCATATCTCACATACCTGAGCGCGGTTCAAACCGTGGGGGAAGAAACGTATGAACAGATCAGTCAGGATGAAACTCTCTTCGTCTTGTATCTGGAAAACCTTCCCCATATTTCGCGGCTTGACCTGGATTGAGCGCCGCCGCTATTTCTTATAAGAACGGTACATCAACCATTCCTGCACGTCAACTTTATGATCCTCATCTTTCGGCGCGATGCGGCTATAGGTTCCATCCGATTGCATGACGCGGGCGCGGGAGTTGTCGCGCAGATAGGCATCCAGCACGTTCTCGCGCAGGTGGTGGATATGCTCCGGGCTTTCGACCGGGAAAACCACCTCGACGCGGCGATTAAGGTTGCGATCCATCAGGTCGGCTGAACCAAGATACATTTCCTCGTTTCCGACGTTTTGGAAGTAATAGATGCGGCTGTGTTCGAGATAACGCCCGACGATACTGACCACATGAATATTTTCACTGACGTGCTTTACACCGGGGCGCAGGCAACACATGCCGCGCACGAACAAATCTACTTTCACACCCGCCTGTGATGCTTGGTAAAGCAACTGAATCATGTGCGGGTCCACTACAGAATTGATCTTGAAGATCAAACGGGCATCTTTCCCATTCCTGGCATGTTCGATCTCACGTTCGATCAAGGCTTCCAGTTTTTCTCTCAAGTTAACCGGCGCAACCAGCAGTTTGCGATAATTACTCTGCGCGGAATATCCTGTAAGATAATTGAACAGGTCGGTGGCATCCGCGCCGATGGCCTCATCGCTGGTGAACATGCCGATATCCTCGTATATGCTGGAGGTGATGTGGTTGTAATTCCCGGTCGCTAAATGGATGTAACGGCGAATCCCCTCCCCTTCCTGGCGCACGACCATGCCGATCTTGGAATGGGTCTTAAACCCAACGATCCCGTAGACGACATGCACGCCCGCCTCTTCCAGTTTTCGCGCCCAGGTGATGTTGCTTTCCTCATCGAATCGGGCTTTCAATTCGAGCAGGACCGCCACCTGTTTACCGCGTTCGCGCGCGGCGAGCAACGCGTCCACAACAGGCGAATTACTTCCCACGCGGTACAACGTCTGTTTGATGGCGAGCACGTTCGGATCCCGCGCCGAGGCGTTGAGAAAATCGATCACCGGGGTGAACGAATCATAGGGGTGATGTACGAGGATGTTCCCTGTCCGGATCGCCTCGAAAATATCATCAGCGGTTTCAGCCTTTTTGAAGACCTTTGGGATATGCGCTTTGTATGCCGGGAACTTCAAATCGTGCCGTTCCACACTGCTGTAGACCTGCCACAAATTTGCAAGACCCAGGGGTTTCCGTTGGATGAAAATATCGCTGGGTTTGATCTCGAGATTTTCCACGAGAAGGTCGCGAATATCAGATGGCATGTTCTCATGGATGCTCACCTGCGCCACCGAGCCGAACTTTCGTTTGCGGATGCTCGCCTGCATCGTTTCAAGCAGATCGTCTGCTTCCAATTCCTGGATTTCAATATCTGCATCGCGGATGATGCGGAAGGGATGCACGGACACGATCTCCATCCCCGGAAATAGCAGACCGATATTCGCGGCGATCATCTGTTCGAGCCAGACGAAATAATGGTGATGCGGAACCGTCCCGTCCTTGCGCGTACCGCCTGAGGAGCGTTTGATCGGCACGAGGCGCGGCAGGGTATCAGGCACTTTGAGGCGCGCAAATTTTTCCTTGCCTTTCGGGTCGCGGATAACAATTGCAAGGTTCAGGCTGAGGTTTGAGATATGTGGAAATGGATGCGCGAGGTCGAGCGCCAATGGTGTGAGGATGGGGTATACCACCTCCTGAAAATACGCATCCACTTTTTCTTTTTGTGTTTTGGTCAGTTTGTCGTAGTCAAGCAGGTGGATGCCCGCCTTTTCCAGTTTGGGAATCAACTTGCGTCCCAGGCATTGATGCGCGTCGTTATCCAACTCAATGGAGAGTTTGCGAATGGCGGCAAGTTGTTCGCGCGGGGTCAAGCCATCCGTGGAGACTTCGATGATGCCCGCGTCCACCTGCTTGCGAAGCCCCGAGACGCGCACCATGAAGAACTCATCCATGTTCGAGCCAAAGATGGCGAGAAATTTCACGCGTTCGAGCAGCGGATTACTTTCATCCTGCGCCTCCTCCAACACGCGTCGCTGGAACTCCAACAGGCTGAGTTCGCGGTTGATGTACAGCGAGGGATCGTTAAGTGAAATGGTTCCTGAGTCTGTCATAGTTAATCACTGAGTTCGACCAATTGCGACGGAGAGAGCAACCAATCGAGCGCGGCGCAACGACCGTACTGCAAATTTCCAACGGAAAGGCGGCACACGCCTCCTTTTTTCAACGTAAGTGATAAATCAGGTTCGCCGGCCACCAACACCGACACCAGACTGCTGAGGGAAGGTTCATGCCCGATGAGGGCGATCTTTTCCAAATCAGCGTATTTCTTGTTGATCTCGTGAATCAACTGGTCGGCGTATCCCATCGGCGTGAGATGCTCCGTTTCGACAACATCATCCTTCTTAAGATGGAACACTTTCTTCAAGATTTTCGCCGTCTGCACTGCGCGGAGGTACGGGCTGGTCAGGATCAGATCCAACCTCTCCTCCAATTCCCTCAACCCCTGCGCGATCTTCACCATTTTCTTGCGTCCCTTCCCGGTCAGGATTCGCTGGCTGTCGTCTTCGTAGCCGGGTGTTCCCGCCTCGACCGCGATCGCGTGACGAACGACGTAAAGGTACATGTTTCTTCTCCCAGGGGAAGGATTGATCCGGCGCGCCGCGCCAGAATGTGAGCATCTCATCCTTTTCTTTGAGGTAGACAGATAACGACTCGGCGTGTCTCTTCTCATAGTGGCGGCGCACAGCCTCAAGGGCGGAGGTCGAAGCGGTCCCTTCCCCAAAATCCGCCAGTGTATTGAGAAAAATTTCGATATCCTGAATCAACCCCATTTTGCTCTGATATTCGTGCATGCGTTCAAAGTGTGATTCCGGAAATCCCTTCAGGAACGGATGTGCGATCTCCACCACGTATCGGAATTTCTTGAAGACGATTCGAAGGCGGTGAATCGTGGCAGATTGAGACGCATCCACCTGACCATACGCCTGCACCGCCCGTAGGTAGGCATTGTCCACCGTTTCGAGCAGGCGCGCCTGGAACCTTCTACCCCGGGCGTTTTCCTGAATCGAAGTATGAATCTTTTCGACGCGTTTTTCCAAGTCGGAAGACTTTGATTCGGCGATTTGTTTGCGCGCCTTGCGTAAGAGTCGCTTTTCGCGATCCAGTAGCCATTTCTCGAACGGTTTCAATTCAGGGAAGTTCGCCACCTCCTCCGAAGCGTCCACGAGCATCACCTGCACATCGCGCAGATCGTCGAATTCATCGAGCTGGTTCTTCAGCGTGCGGCGCGCTTTTTGTATGCGCGGATGAGGATCGAGAGCGCGCAACAGATCCAACACCGCCAACAGGCGGCGTGTCGCCACGCGCAAGTCGTGGACCGCCTCCTCCGAAAATTCGCGTTTGCAGATTTTCAGTTGCGCGCGGTATTTTTTCCAGCGGTCATCGAACGCGTTCAACAGAATATTGGTCTTTGCCATCATGATTTCTTATCCGAAATCTCAAGCCCAACGCCGAAAATTTCCTCGAACAGGGCGCGGCGCTTGTTCAACGCCCATTTTTCGAGCATCAGGTCGCCTTTGCCGTACAACACAAGTTCCCAGTACTTTTTCTTTTCCTTCAGAGCCACCCTCACCACGCGCGCCGTATGACTGACATCCATCCCATCTGCAAGACGGAGCAGGGCGGAGAGTTTCGTCACCGTCACGCGGTCTTTTTGGGGCAGGGCTTTGAAGTTTTCATCTTCGAGGGAGGGGAAAACCCGACGGTGGTAGCGGATCAGGTTGGCAACAATCTCACGTTGGTCGTCATTCAAACCGATCAATGGATTGTTTTTCAAAATATAGTAACCGTGTTTATCATGTTCGAGCGTGTTGATAAAGTGCCCGATATCATGCAACAGCGAACCGACCTGCAGAAGAAGTTTATGTTCGTCATTGAGGTTATGCAGGGATTTGGATTGGTCGAACAGTTGCCCCGCCAGTTTGGCGGTTAGCGCGGCGTGGTTCGAGTCGAACTGATATTTGTCGCCAAGCCGCACTGCCGATTCCCAGACCTGTTCGCGCCGCAGTTTTTTGGGTCCGCGCGCCAATTCCTCTGCCATCTCGATCAGAAGCCCGTCTTTCAAGCCAACGTCGGGAATGAGGATCTTCCGCGCTTTCGCTTCTGTGGCGATCAACTGCAATACGATTGCGGCAGGCAGGATCACGTCCGCACGATCAGGTCTCAGTTTCAGTTTGTTGATGCGATCCTTCACGCTCATGCGGCTGAGTTTTTCGATGAGTTCCTGTAATTCGCTCAACGTGATGGATTGGTCGCTCGATTTCTTGAACAGCCGCTGACTCAGTCTACCCATTTCCTCCACGTTGCCGCCCGTACCTATGCAAAGGTGGATTTTCTCTTTGCCGATCTCTCGGTCGATGCGCCGGCGAGCGGCTTCGGCATACTCACGGATGAGCAGGCTAAAAGGTCGTTTGGATCCGGAGAAGAACGAGCGTTTCTCCTGTTTGCCGTTCTCCAGTTTGTTCAGGAGTCGTACGGTTCCCAAACCGTAGCTTTCGGTGGAAACGATCCGTTTATTCTGCGAGATGGTGACTTCGACGCTCCCGCCCCCAATGTCGATCAGCACAGCGCGTTTATTTCTCAGATCGATTGCGTTTTCGACGGCAAGGTGAATGAGGCGCGCCTCCTCTTCACCGCTGATGATCTCGATCTCGATGCCGCTGGTTCGCAGGATTCGGTCCAGCAGAATGTCGCTGTTCGAGGCTTCGCGCAGGGCGCTGGTGGCGATGGCGCGAATGTTCGTCACACCGAAATCATCTGCCACCCGGCGAAAATGGAGAAAGGCATCCACCGCCTGTTGAAGCGTGACTTCCCTCAAATGACCCGACGTGAACGCGTCGTGCCCAAGCCGCACAGGCAGGCGGATGTTCTCGATCGCCTCCACCCCTCCGGTCTCGTTGATCGTGCCGACGATCATTCGCAGGGCGTTTGACCCGGCATCGATTGCAGCAATTTTGTGCATCGTACTCATTTTAACGCCGTTCGCGATGCCCGAGGGTATCAGAGATTTTTCCCAATTCTCCGGTGGTAAGGAATACCGTTCGTTCGCACACGTTGGTCACACGGTCAGCCATACGCTCCAGGTTGTGAGCCGCCCACAAAGCGTAGTTCCCGCGTTCCATTTTGACGGGATCGCTCACCACCAGATCGATCACTTCGGCATAGATTTGCTCATACAAGGCATCAATTACATCGTCTTCACCCGCAATCGCGCGCGCCGAGTCGCTATCTTCACGAATGAACGCATCGAGGGCGCGATGAAACATATCCAGTCCCTTTTGGGACATGTAAAAAAGATCATCCAATAGTTTTGGGAGACTTAACCCGCCGGAACGCAGGTTAATGACGGCGATGCCCTTGGCGTAGTCGCCGATCCGTTCAAGTTCTGTGCAAAGATCGAGAATGGATGCAAATAGCCGCAAGTCGTGCGCCATGGGTTGTTGTTTTGCGATGAGAGTGATAATGAGGCTTTCGATCTCGAAGCGCTTCTTGTTGACTTCGCGGTCATTTTCGAGAACGCGTTGAGAGGCATCCAAATCGTTCTCTTTAAGAGCAAGCACGGAGCGCGCCATTGCCTGTTCGACAAGATCCCCCAATTGCAGAATTTGATCCCTGGTATTCTGAATTTCCTGGTCAAATTCGGTGCGTGTCATGATATTTGGTTCTCTGGAGGGTTGGGATAACGGCGCCCCATAACGTTAACACGCGTGAATTAACGGTAAACGAAGGGTATGTTAATGCTCTGTAAACGGTTTTTGCTGTATAAAACCATTGCATAATTGTTTTGCGTTGGCAAACCCGCTGTAAAGCACAAGTAAAAGACTCCGTGCTATCCTTTGCGCATGGAAATATTCCTGGTCGTCGCAACATCAATGCTCGTCGCAGTTTTCGTCACAGATACATCACAAAAGCGGCGCGCCTACCTGTGCCAGCGGGTTGAAAGCGCAACGCAACCGTCGACGATCAGGAAATAGTTTCATTCTCTCCTCAGCGCACAAGAGCCGGGTCTCCTCCCCGGCTCTTGTGCCTTTAAAACGTTAACCAGCTCTTAAACGGGTCTTGAACATTCCTTAAATCTCCACTGATACACTCATCTCGAATGAAAAGGAGAATTCATGGGACTCGCTGACCTGCATATCCACACCATTTACAGTTTCGACGGAACCGCCTCAGTGCCTGCTGTGTTGAAGCGCGCTCAACAGATCGGGCTGAATGTGATCGCCATCACCGATCACGATGAGATCGCCGGTGCGCTCAAAGCGAGGGAACTCGCGCCGAAATACAACCTTGAGGTGATTCCCGGCATCGAGATCACAACCGCCGAAGGCGACCTGCTTGCCTTTGATATCACGCAAAAAGTGAAGCGCGGCCTGTCGTTGATCGAAACGCTCACAAAAGTAGGCGAACTTGGCGGTTACTGTATCGCGCCTCACCCCATGGCGGAGGTGTTCGGGGTCAAGAGTCTGAGCGCCTATTCCATTTTGAGGGCATTGCGCGACCCGGATGCGGCTCGCATACTGATCGGCATTGAGACGTTCAACGCCACCACGTTGGATAAAACCGGCAACACGTACGCACGCATCCTTGCCAATCGGTTAAACCTTGCCGAAACCGCCAGCAGTGATGCGCACGTTCTGCCAGCCATCGGTCTCGGCATGACGGAATTCGATGGATATACCGCCCGCGAATTAAAGAAGGCATTGCGGACCAGAAACGTGCGCCAGCACAAACAAAAAGAATGGAATTCCGCCCGCATCCTTGGTAGTTGGGCGGCAAACTACGTCGGGAGCGCCTTCACGCGGCTCGCCAACCCTGCATAACCGAAGGCATGAAACCATCAATGGAGATCAACATGGAAGCCATATTTCTCACCAGTATGATCGTGTGTCTGTTCATCATCTTTGCAATCGACACGATGCAAAAACGTCACAACATTTCAGACAAGAGCAAATAGAAGAAAATGAAACACATCCTTGTAACGAACGACGACGGCGTTCTCGCGCCGGGCTTGCTGGCTCTCACCCAGGAAATGCGTCGGCTGGGAAAAGTTTCGGTGCTCGCGCCAGACCGAAACTGGTCCGGAGGCGGTCACGTCAAAACACTGGATCGCGCGCTGCGCGTCAGGGAAGTCCGCCTCGCGGATGGCACGCAGGCATTCGCCAGCGACGGCGCCCCGTCTGATTGTGTGGCGCTCGGCACACTGGGATTCTTCAAAGAGCCGATCGACCTCGTTGTTTCGGGCATCAACGCCGGCGCGAACCTCGGGCATGATGTCACGTATTCGGGAACTGTCACTGCCGCGATGGAAGCCGTGATCGCCGGAGTGCCGGGCATTGCGATTTCGCTTGAAACGGTGGATGGACATCTCGGCGACATTGATTTCGGACCCGCGGCGCGCGCGGCGGCAAAGATCGTGCGGCAGGTGATCGAGAACGGTCTCGCGCATGAAATTCTGCTCAATGTGAATGTGCCTTTTCTGCCCGATGAAAAGATTCGCGGCATCGCGCTTACGCGGCAGGGATTGCGCGTGTATCACAGCCGACTCGATGAACGCACCGACCCGCGCGGCAAATCGTATTACTGGATCGGCGGCGACGCGCCGACGGGAGTCCCTGAACGCGGCACCGATGTGGGCGCGCTCGCGGAGGGATTTGTTTCCGTTACGCCCCTTCAACTTGATCTCACTGCTTATCGCGCCATCACCGACTTGAGCACCTGGCAATGGGATCAAACCTCTTTTGAAACAACACTGCCGGAAACGATCCAAAGCATGACCCTCTTCCGCAGTGATTGATTTTCATTTTCTCCTCCTTGTTGTTGTCTCCATAGCGAGACGTTGCCCGCCATTTAATAAATGGCGGGCAACTATTATGTGCTGGTATTTTGGAGGAATTTAGATTCTACAGTAGGCTGGTTGACCTTCAAGAGAGAGAGAAATTACCTGTAAACGGCCAGACATAGATATCGCCATATCTATGTTGCGTACAAGGGGAGTCAACCAGCCTGCTCTAACTTCTAAACGTCAGCAAACGTGAGGGGAACCAACTATAAAAACATATTACCTTGTTTCGTCCATCAGCGAATTTTTATTAACAAGATGTTAACCCGTTCTTCCATTGTCCTTAAACGGCGATTGTTATCATTCCCACGTTACAAAAATAAAAGGAGAAAAAGAAATGACCAAAATAGTACGTTCATTTATGTTTGTGTTTGTGGTTCTCAGCCTGGTGCTCGCCGCGTGCGCGCCCGCCACTGAGACTGAAGCTCCAGCTACTGAAGCTCCCGTTGTGGAACCCACCGCCGCGCCGGCTCAACCCACTGCGGAGCCTGATCCGATGGCGATGTATCTCCCGGATGCTGTGTCCGGTGACATTGTCACTGCCGGTTCATCCACCGTGTTCCCCCTCTCTGAGCGCATGAAACAACGCTTCGAAGAGGAAGGCTTTACCGGAAACCTGACCGTTGACAGTATCGGTTCCGGCGCAGGCATCGAACGTTTCTGCGTAGCCGGTGAGACCGACATCGCCAATGCCTCCCGCGCCATCCGCGACACCGAAGTCGAATCCTGCCGAGGCATCGGGCGCGAACCGATCGAATTCTATGTCGGCATTGATGCCCTAGCAGTCGTCGTCAGCGCAGAAAATGATTTCGTT
>Ga0073934_10011611_pt1 | contig 10604 bp, 9 predicted proteins | sample LarsenN4metaG_FD_76834 | JGI IMG/M metagenome (GOLD analysis project Ga0073934, IMG submission 76834) | Hot spring sediment bacterial and archeal communities from British Columbia, Canada, to study Microbial Dark Matter (Phase II) - Larsen... ... | reverse complement strand
GTCGCGTTCATGACTTCAGCAATTGACCGGCTTGCTACCCTGCCCCACCCACCGGCGCGCCTTCGTCGGAGGAAGCCCAGAACAAGTGCTGTAAGCCAACATTAATGGCGGTCTTCATCGTTGACCAATCGTACAGCAACATCTTGAGATAGGTCATCACGGGTCCCGGACGGAACGCCCATTCGCGGAAAGCGCGTTTCTGCCAATACAATAGTCGTTCGGCGGGCATGTTGGGATAATCCAACACGGTGCCTTTGTCCATATCTACTTGCTCCCAGCGGGTACCGGGGCGGAACCATTTATTCTTGACCACTTCAAAGAAGAACGGTGTGCCGGGATATGGAGCCGCGACATGGAATAAGGCAATATCGAGCGGCAATTTCTTGGCAAAATCGATCGTCTGGCGGATGGTTTCCTCCGTCTCGCCGGGCAAACCGATAATGAAGTAGCCCCAGTTCATGATGCCGGCTTTTTTCGCCCAGCGCAACGCGCGTTCCGCTTTGTCGGGATATGCGCCCTTGCGCGCGTGTTTGAGAATCTGTTCGTTGCCGCTTTCGATACCCCAGGAGATCAGTCGACAACCCGCCTTTCCCATCAACATCAACATCTCCTCGTCCACATAATCCACGCGGCTGTTGGATGTCCACTTGATTCCGATCTTTTCGTCGATCATCATCTTGCAAAGATCGACCACCTGATCGCGGGAGACGGTGAACAGGTCGGCGTACATATGGATGTTGTTGATGCCGAGCTTTTTCAAATACCACAGTTCTTCCATGATTTTCTTCGGCGAGCGCAGACGCGTGGCATATTGGTAACTGACGTGCTTGATGCAGTACGTGCACCCTGCAGGGCAGCCGCGGCTGGTGACGATGAACGTGAACGCGCCTTTGATCAACGGCATGCGGTACGATTGCAATGGAAGCAACTCGTGCATCGGAATCGGCATATCGTCCAGGTCCGCGATGAAGGAACGCGGGAAGTTCAGGATGATCTCATCGCCTTTGCGCCACGCAATCCCTTTGATGCCGTGCATGTTCACACTTCCGTCTTCGTTCAACGACGGTTTATACATCGGATCATGTTTGTTGAACATTTGCACGATTTCGGGCGAGCGCTCACCGATCTTCCCTTCGAGGTGATCGAGCAGATCACGAATCGTCAGATCGGGTTCGCCGACGAGGGCAAAATCGAGGCTGGGATACGGGCGCATCGTCTCCACAGGAATCGGTGTGATGTGCGTGCCGAAAGCGATGGTCTTAGCCCCGCGTGCATGAGCAAGGAAACAACCATAAATATCGTTTTCGAGTGTCGGTGCGGTCATTTGCGTCAGATAATATTTCGGCTGGTATTTGTCCAATAGTTGGGTAAATTCGGGCCAGCCCATGCGCTCCGCGTTGCAATCCACGACCTTGACTTTGTATACAGGATGCAACAGTGCCGCCATCTGCGCCAGCGAAACCTGAGGCCAGACCATATTCTCACGCGTGCGCCGACCGACTCGATGCTGGGTACGAATCCATAACCCGCCGTCGGGGGTGGGAGGATTCACCAGCATGATGTCCACAGCTTCGGGGGAGCGAGAAGCGGTGAGTAGTCCATCGCGGACGATCACATCCGCATTGGGAAAATCTGCCGAGCGCAGTTTCGGTATATTCCGAGCACCTAGATTCACTGATTTGACGTCCAACTCTTTATCGTCCATTTCAAAACTCCTTCATTCTTAATAACTATCTGCCCATATCCAGTTTTGTGAGTGCCTCACGTTGACTTAGTTCTTCGAGAATTCGCAACAACAACCAATACACAACCAACTGAATCCCAACGAGAAATACCATTGCACTGCCAAGCAAATAAAACCACAAGCGCTCGATCTCCCAGCCTTGCAAACCCAGCACCACACTGGCGACCCCGATCGTAAACCCAACCAGCATTGCAACCACACCCATCCATCCGAATTGTTGATCGAGCGGTGTTTTGAAGATCGGCTTGCCAAACAATCCCTGCTTAATGGGTTTCTTATAGAACAGTGCAATGAGATAGTTGAATGTAATGCCAAGCGCAAAAACGTTGATACCCGCCACTGCCGAGATCATTCCGAGAAACAACGCGGCAACACCAACAGAATTCAATGAGGTGATTCCGTTCAATCTGGCAATCACAAGACCAAGTACAACCAATCCAGAAATTCCCAGCGCTGCCAGCCCGAGCAAACCGAGGATGCGTACCGGGTTATAGGACATCGCCGTCCAAACCATGCTTTGTAAAAAGATTCGCCCATCGCGAATCGCGCTCAACTTCGACCTGCCTACCCGCTCGCTATAAGGAATCGGCACCTCTTCGATCTTGATGCCTTCATGCAGGGCACGCGTGCTCATCACAGGAGTCAGGTTCAAACCATCGGGTAGCGGATATATGTGCTCCAAAATTTCGCGCTTGAAGACGCGCATGCCACTCGCGCTGTCTGTAACTCGATGCCTGCCCAGGATGGTCAACAATGTGGCGAAGATGAAGTTCCCCACGCGTCGGACAAGGGGCATCTGGCTCCGCTCCCCTGCCATTCGCGAGCCAATGACGAGATCGTGCCCGTTCATTGCCGCCTGGCAAAGTTTCGGGAAGTATTCCGGCGGATATGTTCCGTCCGCATCTAAAAACCCGATAAGTTCGCCCTTCGCCTTCGAGAAACCGGTCTTTAACGCCGCACCGTAGCCTTTGTTCTTGGGGTGCCGGATCAAGGTCACGCCTTTGATCTTCGAGGCAACTTCCACCGTGTGGTCGTGCGACCCGTCATCAACAACCAGCAATTCCAGTTCTTTGATGCCCACTTTCTTCAGGGCAGGTTTCACCGCGAGCACTCGCTGCGCGATCTCTGTAATCCCGTCTTCTTCGTTATATGCTGGAATGACCACCGATAAAATCGTCATGGATTTCCTTTCGATCACAAATGATAAATTCGCCGGTCAGGTTTGGCGGCACTGCCATCAATGTTGCGGATGGGTTTGGCGGGCACGCCTCCGACCACCGTGTGAGGAGGCACATCCTGCGTAACGACCGCGCCCGCCGCAACGATGGCGCCTTTTCCCACTCGTACACCGTCAGTGATGACTGCACCGGCGCCCAGCCAGACATCATCTTCGATGACAATCCCCTCCGCCGTAATGCCCTGTTCAACGAACGGACGATGCGGGTCATCGAATACATGGTTTACCGCGATGATCTGCGTGAACGGCGAGGTATAGACCCGGTCACCGATCTGCACGCCGCCTTGCCCGCGGATGATCGAGTACTCTCCGATCAGGCTATCGTTACCGATCTTGATACCAGATTGGGGCATACCCCGAAAGTTATACACATGCAGAACCGCGCCGTGCATCACGATCGTACCGCGTCCGATCTCGATTCCGTTGGGGCAGGCGTGCAAATACGTCCCGTGGTCCAGATACGAACCGTGTCCCAATTTGATGTAGTTTGCAAATCGTAGTCGCACATTGTTTTCTATCGCCGCGAACCCGTCCATGTTCAGAATCAATTTGTACAAAACACTGCGAAGGGCAATCCCAACAATCGTGGGGATCCACCCAAGCAGGATGATGAAAAATTGTTCATAGAAATACCGGGTGACCGAGGATGCCTGACGGCTGAGATATAAGCGGATGTTTGCCAGCATAACTTTATTGTTTGGAAATTGGCGTGCTCCGCCATCTCGACATTCTGCGAGTTCAAACGAGGACGGTATGAGAGGCAGGACCTGGAGGTAGTATATAATGAATCCATGTTTCCTGCCGTTTTTCTGGATCGCGATGGCGTCCTCATCGAAAACCGGGCGGAGTACGTCCGTGATTGGTCCCAGGTTTCGGTCTATCCCAAGACGCACTTTTCATTAAAAGGTATACAAAATGCCGGTTACAAAATCGTTATTGTGACTAACCAATCTGCCGTCGGGCGCGGGTTGATCACCCTGGAGACAGCCAACGATATCAATCAAAGGCTCGTGGAGTTGATTCGGCAAAACGGCGTTCAGGTGGATGGCGTATATCTCTGCCCGCATCGCCCGGAAGATGACTGCGATTGCCGCAAGCCCAAACCGGGTATGCTCCTGCAAGCCGCACGGGAATTATCCCTTGATCTCAGCCGCTCCTGGCTGGTCGGCGATGCTTGGAGCGATATGCTGGCAGGGCATGCAGTCAGCCTGCGCGGGGAAATCCTTGTGAAAACAGGCCGAGGTCTCGATCAATTGAACCTGTCAAGACCTGAAGGGCTGAATTCATGCTTTATTGCAGAGGATCTTCCAGAGGCTGTCCGAATCATTGGATCGAAAATACCGAACTAGCCCGGTGGTATTTGTCAACCTGCCGTCGATGCTTTTTGTATCTCCGCAGGCAATGCCATCGCGCCGTTGGCGGTATCTTTCAATGTTTTAACGATCATATGCTCAAGCATCAGATGAATGTCTTCCACATGTTCAATGACGTGGCTGTTCACGTGTACATGAATATCGACCATCGAACCGAGGCGTCCTCCATCAAAGCCGGTAAAGCCAATCGTAATCGCATTATGATTACGAGCCTCCTCGACAGCTTTAAGAACGTTGGCTGAATTACCGCTGGCAGAAATTGCGATCACAATATCACCTGCCTCTACGAGATTCGCCAGCTGCGCTGCAAACACATTTTCATAGCCTTCATCGTTGGCGTAGGCAGAAAAAATTGCCATATTATCCGACAGACCGATCACACGAAAGTGCGGAAGACCCGGGTGGCGCGTATTCTTTGCCAGGTCGCACACAAAATGGGTGGCGGTCGAAGCGGAGCCTCCATTCCCCATGATAAAAACCTGCCTGCCGTTCAAGCGCGCGATCTGCAACGTTTCCACGACCTGGGCGATGTGGTCTACAGGTAACTGATGTACTGTTTCTGTCAGTGTTACGATATAGGACTTGATCTGTTCCATGGTTTCTTCCTTTCTCTCAATAAGCTCATCTTCTGTAATTGAAGATCACCTTGCTCCCATCCGATTCCAATTGAAAAGGGAGTTCCTGCAATCCACTCAAGGCGCTTCGAATCGCGCGATGTTTTTCATGTGGTGCATATAACAGAATAAACCCCCCGCCGCCCGCCCCAGTGATCTTGCCTCCAATGGCACCGGCTCTTCGCGCGACATTGTAAATATCATCGATCCTTCCATTACTGATCTGTCCTGCCATGCGTTTTTTCAATTCCCATGCGTGGTGAAACAAAGAGCCAAAGGCATCAAGTGCGCCGTTTTGCAATTCCGATTTTGCCTGATACGCGATCTGTTTGATTTCCCTAAGGATATTGATGCGATCCTTGATATTACTTTTTTGCTCGGTCAGGACAGAATCAGCCTGTCGGTTGATGCCTGTAAAAAACAGGAGGAAGCGGTCGTTAAGTTCGAATCTCAAATCAGGAGGAAGTTCCAATTTTTCGACGCGCACTTTACCATCAGAACAAAACTCAAAGAAACGAAGATTACCATAAGCAGCGATATACTGGTCTTGGATCCCTATGGGCTTTCCAAGTTTGTCGATCTCGATCTCGCAAGCTTCTTTTGCAAGGCGTTCCTTGGAAACAATCTCGCCCAGGTATGTATACAGGGCTTGCAACGCACCCACAGTGACTGTGCTGGAGGACCCCAACCCCGAACCCTCCGAGGGGATATCGCCCATGGTCGTAACCTCGATCCCTTTGGATACCCCAGTGGTTAATAACGCTTCTCGAATCAGTTCGTGGTGAATCTGATCCACCGAATCCACCATCTCGGTCTGGGTATAACCGATGCGCAATTTGTTGTCGAACCGTTTCTTTACAGTGACAAAAATATACTTGTCAATGGCGGAGCTCAGGACACACCCGCCCTCTTCCATATAAAAGGCGGGAAAGTCAGTACCTCCTCCAAAGAAGCTGATGCGCAATGGCGTCTGGACGATGATCAAGCGACCTGCTCCGCGACTTTGAAATACTCAACAGTCTTCCTCATCCCTTCTTCCAGAGGGACTATGGCAGACCAACCGAGGTCTTTACGCGCCTTCGAAGCATTGAGGTAGATGTGACGCGTCTCTCCGACTTTTGCCGGCCCGTACGCGACGGGTAGTTTGTAATCCGTAGCCTTTGCCAACGCTGAAAAAATCTGATTCACCGAGGTCGGGAGACCCCAGCCGATATTGTAAATGCCCGGTCGGTGATCCACCGTCGCGGCCAGATAATTTGCCTGTGCACAATCGCTCACGTAGACGAAATCGCGCGTCTGCTCTCCATCTCCGTTGATAACCACCGGCTCACCAGCCATCATCTTACCAGTAAAGATCGCCACAACACCCGCCTCACCATGCGGGTCCTGTCGTGGACCGAACACATTCGGATACCGCAACACGGTGTATTTAAGCCCGTAGTTGACATGGTACATGAACAGATAATGTTCAACCGTATGTTTGCTTGCACCGTACTGGCAGATCGGGTTGATGGGATCCGTCTCTTCGCAGGGTACACGCTCCGGCTCGCCATACACCGCGCCGCCAGTGGATATATAAATGAAGCGCTTCACTCCGAACTCTTTTGCACACTCGATCAGGTTGATCGAGCCAAGGATGTTGACATCAGCATCGAAGAGCGGTTGAGCCACCGAACGGCGGACATCCATTTGAGCGGCATGATGGCTAACAAAATCCGGTCGTTCTGTCTGAAATATCTCGCGCACCTTCGGGTCACGGATATCCATCTTATAAAACTTCGCTTGTGGGTTGAGGTTGGACGCCCGCCCGGTGGAAAGATCGTCCAGGATGACGACTTCGAACCCCCTTTCAAGAAACAGGTCAACAACATGAGACCCAATGAAACCAGCCCCACCCGTAACAAGTATTTTTGGCATGTAAACCGTCCTTTTGGTGATTGTTTAGTACGCGCCGCGACCCTTGAAGACCACGGGGATCGTCTGAAAAAGGAGTTGCAGATCGAGCCAGATGCTCCAGTTACGGATGTAATACATATCCAACCGTACCCGCTCATCATAGGAGACATCCGAGCGCCCGCTCACCTGCCACAACCCGGTCATGCCGGGGTTGACCGTGAGCAGATTCATATCGAACTGCTTGTACATCGCAACTTCCTCGGGCGAGATCATGCGAGGCCCGACCAGGGACATCTCGCGCCGCAACACGTTGAACAACTGCGGCAGTTCGTCAAGGCTGAACTTGCGCAGAATTCCACCGATCTTTGTAATACGAGGATCGTTCTTCAACTTATGGTTGCGCGCCAATTCCTCTTGAAGTTCGGGATGTTGCTTCAACACTTCGTCGCCGTTCACGACCATGGTACGGAATTTTAGCGCATCAAACTGTCGTCCGTTCAAACCCATCACGCGGCGCTTGTGGAAGACAGGACCGGGCGAGGTTGATTTCACCAGGAATGCAATCAACAAGAACAGGGGACTGATGAGAGTCAAACCGACAATTGAAAGCACGTAATCCAGAACGGTCTTCAGAACAATATCCGTGCCAGTCAATCTCACTTTATGGACTTGCACCAATGGAACATAAGCGAATTCATCCACCGTCATGCCGGTGGTGATCACTTCGTATAACCCGGAGGACATCCGCAAGTTCACCTTGTCGGAAACGCCGTACTTCTTGAAAATCTCCATCAGGTAATCCCTGGTGGAAATAGCGCTGGAGGCAAGAATCACTTCACCGATCTGGAATTGTTCGATGATCTCGCCCAACTGGTCTACCGTACCAAGATTAACGAGGTTATTGTATAACGGGGTTGTCACCGCAACCTTTTTATCCACGAAGCCGACGATGTGCAAACCCGATGTTTCCCACTTTTGCAGCTGCTCGGCCAGCCAGCGCCCTTCTTGATTCGCGCCGACGATCACCGCCGGGGTGAGGAAGAACCCCTGCCTACGGAGAAAATAAACAACCCGTCGAAGAATGAAGCGGCCGATAGAAGCGAACACAAAAGTGAATACCCAAGCCATCAACAACCAGCCGCGCGCGATCAAAAGCGAGGCTTGAAGGAATCCTGCGATCACGATCAACATGAAACCAATTGTGGATGAGCGGAAGACCATCGAATATTCGCGCGTGCCACCCAACAGATTTTGCTTTGAGTACAAACCATAGAGAGCATAAATTACCAACCACAGCACAGAGGACAGGGCAACGAAGTTCCGGTAGTATACAGGCGAGACTTCGACTGTCTGGTCGAAGAAAGTAAAGACAGGTACGTTGAACCGCAAGGTATAAGCAAGCTGGAAGGCCAGGTTGACCATGAGAACATCCATCAGGATCAACGCGATGCGATATATCCCCCATTGGGTTTGCCTCGGTACGACAGAATTTACCTTGCCGATCTTTTTTCCGAGAGATAGCCTCTGAAGTTTTTCCATATTCTGTCCTGCGGTCAACATTCGATAACTCCAAATAAACGATGGACGAACAAAAATACGAACCGCGCGCCTGTCATGAAAACCCAACTGCTACACGACAAAAGGCGTGAATTTACAACCTTTTTTCGATGGCTGTTGCATGACGATTTGACCTATAAAAGGTTACTTTTTACTTATTAGACTTCTTGCATACAACAATATGTCTGCAACCATAGGGTAATCCATTACTAAATTGTTAAAACACAAAAAAATGGAGACTTTACACGGTTAACAGTGTTCAGCACAACATTAAATAAATCTAGGCGTTGTTCAAGCTAGGCTGCGGGATATTGACAAGCTTCCAAAATCGAGTCTGTAAGATTATTGGTTAAATAATCGTGATTTATGCGTTCATAATACAAGGGAAACTCCCCAGTTATAACCATCGACTGGGCAGTCTTTACCTCCCCCACTTGGGGGAGAGATCATGTCAGGCAAGTTTCACGCTCGGATACGATCTGACTGCCTCATTCACAATTTTGAACTCAGAACCACTCACTTCTTGACTTTCGCTGGTGGTCTATTCAAGGCAGATTACCCCCTTGCCGGCGAATCACCTGCTTTGGGAACGCTTCACGCGCAGGACCTGATTCTCTTCCAACTCGACGGCAACCTGCCGCTTTTCAAGGAAACGCAGGAGCACCCGCACCCTTTCCTGACCGGATATCCTGCCATCGAAGATCGCCTCATACCCGGCGAAGGGACCCGCCTGGATGCGAACCGGCTCACCTCGTTTCAATTTATCCACGCCTGTCTTATTCGAGGCATTGATCTCCTCGACACGCTTTTCGACAGCGTGAATCAACGAATCGGGCACGGAGGCAGGCTCGCCGCCAAAACTGACAAGGTTCGCCGCTCCAGCCATCCACTGGAGGGTGGATGAACCAACGACGGTTAGATCTGCGTGTACGAAAAGGTAACCCGGAAAGTATGGTCTGCTCTTTCGTGACCGGGGGTTCACCGGAGTCACCCGAAGGCGCGGGTAGAATACTTTTACCCCATACGATTCAAACTGGCGGGCGAGGAAATCTTCTTTATTCGGCTTGCTGCGAACGGCATACCAAAGCAAAGTCATTGCGCGAGGCACATCCTCATGAATTTCTAAAATAAGCTTGGGCGTTCTGGACTGATTATAAATGAAATAACTCTCGCCAGCCACATAAATAATCAGCCTCCTTTAGCAAGGAGGCTGTGCAGTTTCCATGTGACTCCGGGGGGACTCGAACCCTCAACCAATTGATTAAGAGTCAACTGCTCTGCCAATTGAGCTACGGAGCCGGTTGTGCGGACGAAATTATACACGATGAGATAAGCATGTCAATAATCGGGAACGGACGGTTCCGCGCACATCCTCCATGAGCCGTTCTATCCCTGTATAATGGAAGTGCATGGATTTCAACGAACCCCCTTCACCACCGGAGCCCGAACAGGAATTCGTCTCCGCGCGTGCCCGACGGCGCCGCGCGTTGCGGCGCGCCTACTTTCCTGCCGATGAAGCTGGTCGTGCCGCGCTGTTCGATCATCTCGCGCGGCGTGCATTTCCCTCGTACGAATTATTTGTGTTCGCGCTCGTGGCAGGAGTGATCCTCGGCGCGGGATATTTTGTCAACTCGCAGGCATTACTGATCTTCGGGGTGCTGGTCGCGCCGGTGCTCACACCATGGGTCGGGCTCTCGCTCGCCGCCATCGCCGGCTCCACGCGATTCTTCATGCAGACCTTCGCCGCGTTGTTGCTGAGTTCGTTCCTCATCTTTCTCAGCGGTTTGCTTGCAGGTTTCGCCTCGCGCGTGTTCGGTCCCTTGAACTTCAACGAAGCCTTCATCCACAGCCGATTGTGGTGGCCCGATTTTGTCACACTCACCATCGGTGCAGTAGTGCTCACCATTTCATTCGTCCGTTCGGAGGAACGCCCGTACCTCCCCAGCGCGCTCGTCGCCTATGAATTTTTCCTTCCGCTTTGCGCGGCGGGTTTCGGCTTGGGAAGCGGTGTCAGTGAGATCTGGCCCCAAGGTCTTCTCGTTTTTCTCGCGCACGTTGCGTGGGGAACGTTCTTCGCCATTCTTTCATTATTCTTTTTACGTTTCTACCCTGTGAATTTCAACGGCATCACCTTGACCAGCATCTCCTTGATTCTGGTCATCACAGCGATAACGATTCTGACC
>Ga0073934_10011610_pt1 | contig 10605 bp, 10 predicted proteins | sample LarsenN4metaG_FD_76834 | JGI IMG/M metagenome (GOLD analysis project Ga0073934, IMG submission 76834) | Hot spring sediment bacterial and archeal communities from British Columbia, Canada, to study Microbial Dark Matter (Phase II) - Larsen... ... | reverse complement strand
GGAGAAGCAGCTCGACTTCAACGGCCTCTACCTCAAGACCGCGCACAAGCCCGTCGTGATCGACCCGCCGACGCCCGCCGCCGCCGACTTGGAAGAGATGGAATTTTTGGGAAAGCCGCACCGCATCTACCTGACCAACAAGCACCACAGCCGCGCCGCGGCCGCGCTGCGCGAGCGCTGGGGCGCGCGCGTCTTCATCCACGAGGACGACGCGCCCCTGATGGAGATCCCGGTCGACGGCACCTTCAGCGACGGCGAGCTGCTGGAGGGCGAGTTCGAAGTCATTCGCATCCCCGACGCCAAGACGCCCGGCGAGTGCGCCTTCTACTGGAAAAAGAACGCCGCGCTGATCGTCGGCGACGCCCTGATCGGCAAGCCCGAGGGCGCCCTCAGCATGCTGCCCGACGAGAAGTTCAAGGACCCCGCCCGGGCGCGCCAAGGTCTCTCGGTCCTGCGCGGTCTCGACTTCGAAAAGCTCTTTGTCGGCGACGGGTTTTCGATTTTCAGCAACGCGAAGCAGGCGCTCACCGACTTCCTCCACAAAGTGCAGGGGCTGTGATGCGCGTCTTGACGCTAGGCACCGGCGCGGGCCGCCCCACCCTGCAGCGCCACACCTCCGCCACCGCCCTCGAGTACGAGGGCGAGACCTTCCTCTTCGACTGCGGGGAGGCGACCCAGCTCCAGCTGATCCGCTCGCCCCTCAAGTGGGGGAAGCTCACGGCCGTCTTCATCGGACACCTGCACGGCGACCACCTCTACGGCCTCCCCGGCCTGCTCGGCACCTTGAGCCTGGGCGAACGCGAAGAGACCTTGCGGGTCTTCGGCCCGGCGGGTCTGAAGGAATACCTCCGCATCCACCAGGAGACGCACAGCCTCTGGATCAACTACCCCCTCGAGGTCGTCGAGATCGAGGCCCCGGGACTGATCTTCGAGACCGAGCGCTACCAGGTCTTCTGCGCCCCCTTGAGCCACCTCATCCCCTGCTGGGGCTACGCCTTCCGCGAGCGCCCCCGGCCCGGCGCCTTCGACGAGGCCAAGGCGCGGGAGCTGGGTATCCCCGAGGGCCCCGAGCGCATGGACTTGGTCCGCGGCCGAGCCGTGCGGCTCGCCGACGGTCGCTGGATCCAACCGGAGACCTTGGTCGGCCCTTCGCGTCCGGGGCGCAGCTTCGCCTACTGCCTCGATACCCGCCCCTGCCCCGAGGCCCTACAGCTCGCCCAGTGCGTCGACCTCCTCGTCCACGAGGCCACCTTCGGCGCCGAATACCGGAACGAGGCGCACCAATGGGGCCATTCCTGCGCGGAAGACGCCGCCCGCGCCGCCCGCGAGGCCGGGGCCAAGCGCCTCGTCCTGACCCACTTGAGTCAGCGCTACACCGACCCGCAGAGCTTGCTGCACGAGGCCCGCGCCCAATTTCCCGCCACCGAGGTCGCCGAGGACCTCCAGGCCTTTTTCATTTCATAAAATTTTCGTACATTTTTTTGTCGTCAAATCTCTAGGGCTTGTTCTAGAATTCTCCTTGGGCAGAATTCCAAGGCTGCCGGGTAAGGCTGGAGAGAGAGACAGCTTAGGGAGGAGAACATGAGCCGAACCGCCAGCTTAGGGCAGGTAGCCCGGGGTGCGCACCGTCCCGCCTACTTCATCACCAAGACAAAAAAACGCGCAAAAAGCAGTACGGAAGTTTCCTTGAATTTCCCGAAGAGCTGGGTGGTACCCTTGAGTCCCCTCGCCTACGAGATGGAGGCCCGCGCCCTGGCCTGGCTGCGCGAGGGCGGGGTGATCCACGACGCGGCGGGGGAAGAGAAGTTCGAAAAGCTCGCCGTGGCCGAATACGCCAACTGGCCCTTCCCCACTGCCCCGGCGGAGCAGGCGGAGGTGCTGACCAAGTTCCTGGCCCTGTGGATCTTCTACGACGACGTGATCGAGGAGGCCGACGACGGGCAGCAGGAGCGGATCTACGAGGCCATCGCCGGCCGCCCCGAGACCTGTCCGGAGGGCAACGCGCACCTGCGCTGCTGGTGGGAGCTGGGCCGGGCCTATGCCCGGCGCATGAGCCCCGATTGGCTGGAGCGTCACGCCCGGCGCTTCGCGGACTGGGTGCGCTCGGTGCGCGAGGAGTCGCGGGCCGCGGCGCAGTTCCGCAAGTCGGGCCTCTATCCCAACGCGGCCAAGCACCTCGAGCGCCGCGCCCTGAACATCGGCATGATGCCGAACATCGATTTTATCGAGTATCAGAATGGCCGCGAGCTCCCCGAGTCGCTGCTCTGCGACGCGGACATGAAGCAGCTGGCCTATCTCGCCGCCGAGGTGGTCGCGATCATCAACGACATCTTCGGCTATGCGAAGGATCGGCGCCTGAATTGGTGCAACCTGGTCTCCTGCCTGGCCCAGGAGTTCCAGATCTCGCTGGAGGAGTCCTTCCGCTGGGTCGCGGACATGCACAATGCCCGGGTGCGTGCGATCGGGCTGCTCGAGGAAAAATTGCTGCAAAAATCCTACGACCGGGAGCTGCTGCGGGGCTGGCTGCAGGGCCTGCGGCACGTGATGTACGGCTTCGCCCGCTGGCACGCCATGGCGCCGCGCTACAGCGCGGTCCACGAGGTGGCTGAGGACCGTTTGCTGCGAATCCGGATCCGCGATTTCTAGCCAAAAACCCGACCGGCCGGGGGACGGGACCTCCCGTCTCCCCGGACCTGTGGTGCATTTTCCCTTGATAAAATAGGTATTTAGGCTCAAGCTGGCCGTGTTGCTTTTTTTGAGACCCCCTCGTAACTGCCGGGAGCGCCGCGCCGATAAATCACTAAGGGGCGCGGCCAATCCAGGCCGCGAGGACTTGTCATCGTTTCTGCGGAGGAGAAAAACATGAAATTCAAGATTCAGGTATTGGCCTTAGGCTTATGTCTTTGGGGGGCGACGGCTCAGGCGCAGGACGCGTTGCGACCCACTTACGGGGGAATTAGGGAAGTAGATATCGATACCAATCGCAACCGTTGCGAGTTGGATAATTTCAAAGCCGCCGTTGAGGCGGTCCAGTGCGTCGCCAACAACTGCCCGGATCCCACCGGAGAGAAGAAAAAACTCTACGAAGACCTCTGCACCCTCAAGCCGCGCCTGCAAACCTCTGACGACATCCGCCGCATCCGCCGCATCCGTGAGCGTGAAGGCCTTCCCCTTCTCGAAAATACTAACGTCTCGGAGATCAACCGCGTTGTCGTCGCCGAAGAGGCCCCTACAGAGGAACCTAAGCCGCTGCCCCCCTGCGAATGCCTGGCCAAGCTGAAGGAGAACCTCCCCGAGTGCGAGATCGAGCTCTGCAAGCCGCCGGAAGAGCCCAAGCAGCCCCAGACCCCGGACACGCCTAAAGAAGTGACGCCGGATACGCCGAAGGAGCAGACTGGGCCGAAGCAGTTTATGTTCGAAGGCAGCGGTTGCAGCCTGAACGCCGCGACCGGCCTGAGCGCCTTCGGCGGCTGGGCCCTGGTGCTGGCACTCCCCGCGGTCTGGGCCTCGCGTCGGAAAAAGAAATAAGCTTCTTTATCGTTCTAAATAAAAAAGGAGACGGCGAAAACCGTCTCCTTTTTTTTTTGGAAATCTTGAATTCTAGCCCCGCGAGCCCGCCGCCGTCGCCCGCCCCAGCTCGATCATCTTCTTGATGCTGGACATGCCGTCGCTGACCGCGCTGGGCTCGTAGCCGCAGTGGGTGGCGCAGTTGGCGCACTTGGGGTTGCCGCTGTTGGTGCCGTACTTGTCCCACTCGGTGGCCTCCATGTACTCCTGGAAGGTCGCCGCGTAGCCCTCGTTGGTGAGCAGGTAGCAGGGCTTCTGCCATCCGAAGACGTTGTAGGTGGGCATGCCCCAGGGCGTGCACTCGTAGTCGCGCTTGCCCTCGAGGAAGTCCATGAAGAAAGGGCTGTTGTTGAAATCCCACTTCTTCTTGTGCTCACGCTTGTAGTCGAGCAGCTGCCGGAAGAAGGCCTGGGTGCGCTTCTTCGAAAGGAAGTGGTCCTGGTCGGGCGCCTTCTCGTAGCTGAAACCCGGCGAGATCGTCAGGCCCTCGACGCCTAGCTCCATCATGTGGTCGAAGAGCTTGACGAGATTGTCGATGGAATGGCCCTCGAAGACGGTGGTGTTGGTGATGACGCGGTGGCCCTGGGCGATGGCGGCCTTGATCGCCTTGACGGCGATGTCGTAGGTGCCCTCGCGATCGACGCAGTGGTCGTGGTGCTCGCCGTAGCCGTCCATGTGGATGCTGAAGGTCAGTCGCTTGTCCGGTTTGAATTTGGGCAGGTTGCGCTCGAGCAGGAGGGCGTTGGTGCAGAGGATGACGTAGCGCTTCTGCTTGAGCAGGCCCTCGACGATCTTTTCGATCTGCGGGTGGATCAGCGGCTCGCCGCCGGGGATGGTGACCATCGGCGCGCCGCATTCCTCGGCCGCGGCCAGGGCCTGCTCGACCGAGAGGTTCTTTTTCAGGACGTCGTCGGGGAATTGGATCTTGCCGCAGCCGGGACAGGCCAGGTTGCAACGAAACAGCGGCTCGAGCATCAGATTGAGCGGATAACGCTTCCGACCTAGGATGCGTTGTTTGAGAAGGTATTTGCCGATCGCGAAGGCCTGATGGCCGGGCACTGCCATAATCACTCCCCATCATTCCGGAATGGATAAGACCGAGGCTATAGAAGCTTGCGACCAAAAAAACAATGCCTTTCAGGGAGAAAATCGGGAGTTCCTTTAAAAGACAAATAAATTGACAATTTGTCTTTTTTATTGTCTATTAAAACCGTAAATGAAACCCGATCTGATGAAAAAGGCCTTGATTCGCCTCGACCAAAAGCTGTTGGAACGGGGCCTCAGGGGCTTAAAGCTCTTGATCGGCGGCGGCGGCGCCTTCGCGCTCGCCTATCAGGTGCCCTTGCAAACAGCCGACATCGATGCCGTCCCCTTTCAAAGCCAAGTCAGCCGGGCGGAACTCGACCCCCTGGTCAAAGAAACCGGGCGCGAGCTGGAGATCTCGCCGGATTGGCTCAACCCCTATTTTGAAACTTTCCTGGGTTGCCTGCCGGCCGATTACGGGGACCGGCTTCAATTGGTCTACGAAGGGCCGGCGCTCAAGGTTTACGCCCTGGGCCTCAACGACCTGCTCATCATGAAGGCCTTCGCCGGCCGCGAGAAGGACATGCCGCATGTCAAAATCCTGCTCAAGAAGGGCGCGGATATCGACTTCGCGGAGACCCATTTGCGCGCCTTGCTGAAAAAAAAATTTCCCCGCGCCCAGGAGGCCCTGGATTTCCTCTTGGAGGCCGAGGACCAAATGGGAGGGTAGATGCTGGTCGCTCCGCCGGACACCGAAACCCTGTCTCGGGCTTATTACGAGCTCTCCCGCCTGGGCGCCCAGGCCTCCGGGGAGAAGAGCCCCTGGCCCTACCAACCGAATTCCACGGAAGAGCTGCTCGCGCTTTGTGCGGAGCTGTCCCGCTACGACCCGCGGCTCTTCGGCATCTTAGTGGAGTATCTGCTTCGCCATTGGAGGGAGATCCGTCCGCAGGACCTACGCTCGCATTATGCGAAGATGGCGACCCCTCAATGCGTCGCCGTGTTGGCGGAATTCCTCAAAAGCGCGGATCCGGGACCCGAGGTGAAGTATTTTGTAGAATACCTGCAAAGAGGGCTGAGCCCCGTTCCCTTCCAGCTTTTCTACAAGGACCTCTATGCCCCCGGCGGGAAGCTTTCCAAGCGCAGCATCGAGGAGAGCCTGGCGGAATTTAAGAAGTGGGGATTCCTTTCTCGAGAGCGCCCCACGATCGACGTCCATAAAAAGACCTCCGTCGGCAGCCTCGACGCAGACTCCCGCCGGAATATCTTGACGAAACTTTTCGAGGAAAAGGGCGAGCTGCGGCTCGGAGATTATCTGAAGGCGGTGCACGAAGGCGTCACACGCCAGCAGGCCTTGAGCGATCTCAAAAAGATCGCCAAGGTCGCCGGGAGCAAACGCGGTCCCGGCGCTCGCTGGGTGCTGAAGAAGGTCAAGTAGCGCCCTTCAATGCCTCCGCCTGAAAATGCGCCCGCAGCGCCTGGATGATCGGGGCTATCTGCCCCTCCATCACCATGTCCAGATTGTGCACCGTCAAACCGATCCGATGGTCGGTAAGGCGGTTCTGCGGGTAGTTGTAGGTGCGGATCTTCTCGCTGCGCTCGCCGGTGCCGACCATGCTCTTGCGCTGGCTGGAGATCTCGGCGTTTTGCTTGTCGCGCTCCGCCTCCAACAATCGCGCTTGGAGAATGCGGAGAGCCTTGGCCTTGTTCTTGTGCTGGCTCTTCTCGTCGCGGCAGATCACCACCTCGCCGGTGGGGATATAAGTCAGGCGCACCGCCGAGTCGGTGGTGTTGACGCTCTGCCCGCCGGGGCCGCCGGCGCGCATCACGTCGACCTTCAGGTCTTTTTCCTGGATATTGACCTCGACGTCCTCGACCTCGGGGAGCACCGCGACCGTCACCGTCGAGGTGTGCACGCGGCCCTGCTGCTCGGTCTTCGGCACCCGCTGCACTCGGTGCACACCTCCCTCGTACTTGAGATCGCTGTAGACCTTGTCGCCGCTGATCTGGGCGATGACCTCCTTGTAGCCGCCGATGCCCGTCGCGTTGGTGTCCATCAACTCAACCCGCCAGCCCCGCGACTCGGCGTAGCGGGTGTACATGCGGAAGAGGTCCGCCACGAAGAGCGCCGCCTCGTCGCCGCCGGTGCCGGCGCGGATCTCCAAAAAGATGTTCTTGTCGTCGTTGGGGTCCTTGGGGAGCAGGAGGACCTTGAGCTGGGACTCGAGTTCGGCCAGTTCCTTCTCGAGGCGGGGGATCTCCTCCTTGGCCATCTGGCGCAGGCCCTCGTCGCTGTCCGCGAGCAATTCCTTGTTCCCTTCGAGGTCGCCCTTCGTCTTTTGGTATTTCTCGAAGGTGTCGAGCAGCTCGCGCAGGCCGGCGTGCTCCTTGGCGATCTGCTGGAAGCGCTTGCTGTCGGCGGTGATGCTGGGGTCGCTCAGCTGCCGGGCCAGGTCGTGGTAGTGGGCGACGACGTCTTGGAGTTGTTGGAACATAGAAAAAACAGCCAATAAAAAACCCACCTCGGTCACAGCCGGGCGGGTTCAAAAAATTGAGGGAAGCGGCAAGGGGTGGCGGAAGGCCCCCTATTGCTTCTGAAAATTCTCGTACTTCTTCTTGAAGCGGTCGATGCGGCGCGCGGTGTCGACGATCTTCTGCTTGCCGGTGAAGAAGGGATGGCAGTGGCTGCAGATTTCAACGGTGATGTTGTCCAGGGTGGACATCGTCTCGATGATGTTGCCGCAGCTGCAGGCGATCTTCACGGGCTTGTATTCGGGGTGGATGCCTTCTTTCATAACGTACTCCAAATTTCGAGGCTGCGGTGTTTAACAGGGGGCTATTCTAATGTCCAGGCGATTCTCTTGGGAAGGGGTCAACGGCCCTTGGGGAGCGGCGGCGGGGCCGAGGGCGCGGCCTCACCCTCCGGGGCCTCCAGGAGACCGTCCAGAAAGCTTTGGATCTCTTGGTCGTTCAGGCCCCCGCTTTGCTTGAGGGCCTGCTTGGTTTTCTCAATATTATTCACAGCTTGGCTGTCCGTCGCCCCGCCCAGCCGCTCCTTGAGCCACTTGCCGGGACGCTTGAAGGACCCGGCATCGGCCATGTCCGGCGGGGGGATGGGATCGGGGGATGCGGGGGCCTCGGCCGCCTCGCGGATGAAGCGGTCCTTTTTCAGAAAGGAGGGGATCGGGGGCAGGGCCTTGCCGCCCTTGGTCCGGGGCGCGGGCGTCGGCGCCTTGCCCTCCTCGGAGGGGCCCTTGGTGAAGCGTTTAAAGAGGTCGCCTAGGCCCATAATCTTAGTAAACCCCCAAAGGCGCCAAAAAGATAGGTTTATCCTGGGGCCCGAAGACACCGCGCCTTGCTTCCCCCAGGCTCATTTCCCAAAGGCGACACAGACTCCCGAGTATTTTTGACGCGGCTAAAGCAGGTCCAGGGCGGCGGCGACATTGGCGACCCGGTTGAGCTCGAGGTCCTTGGGGAGCTTCTCCTGCGAGCCCTTTTTGGGGAGGATGGCCCGCTGAAAACCCAGGCGTGCAGCCTCCTGCAGGCGGATCGCCTCGCCGGCGACCGGGCGGATCTCGCCGCTTAAGCCCACCTCGCCCAAGACCAAGGTCCGCTTTTGCAGGGCCCGGTTTTGGAAGCTGGAGACGATCGCCAGCAGGACGCCCAGGTCCACCGCCGGTTCGTCGACGTCGAGTCCCCCGACCACGTTGAGGAAGATGTCCTGCCCGCCCAAGTGCAGGCCGACGATCTTCTCGAGCACGGCGCAGAGCAGGGCCACGCGCTGCGAATCGACGCCCACCGTCACCCGCCGCGGCATCCCCAGAGAGCTGGGCGTCACCAGGGCCTGCAACTCGGCCAAGAGCGGCCGCGTGCCCTTGAGGCTGCTCACCACCACGGAACCCGGAGCCAGCTCGGGGCTATCCGAGAGAAATAATTCCGAAGGATTGGTGACCTCGACCAGGCCGCTGCCGCGCATCTCGTAGACGGCCAGCTCGCTGACCGAGCCGAAGCGGTTCTTGAAGGTGCGCAGAATACGGTAGGGCTGGCCGCGGTCGCCCTCGAAATATAGGACCGTGTCGACCATGTGTTCGAGGATCTTCGGGCCCGCAAGGGCGCCCTCCTTCGTCACGTGCCCGACCAGCAGGACGGTGAAACCGCGGGATTTGGCGAGGTAGAGAAGCTTGCCGGCGCACTCCCGCACCTGCGTCACCGAACCGGGGGCCGAGCCCAGGTCGGGTTGGTAGACGGTCTGGATCGAATCGACGACCAGCATCTGCGGCTTCAAGGCCTCGATCTGCGGCAGAGCCCGCGAGAGGTCGTTCTCGGTCATGACATAGAGATTTTGCGATTTCACGCCGAGGCGCTCGGCGCGCAGCTTGATTTGGTCGGCGGACTCCTCGCCGCTCAGGTAGGCGACCTTCCCGCCCGCCTCGCTCAGGCTCGCGAGGACCTGCAGGACCAGTGTCGATTTGCCGATGCCGGGGTCGCCGCCCAAGAGGATCACCGAGCCGGGGACCATGCCGCCGCCCAAGAGGCGGTCGAGCTCGCTCAGCCGCGTCAAGACGCGGGGCGGAGCCTTGGTGCCGATCTCCTCGAGCGGGGCCAACTTGGATTGCAGGGAGTAGAAGGTGTCGGCGCCGGCCTTGGGCCGCGCCAAGGTCTCCGGCCGGCCCTCGACGAAGGAATTCCAGGCGCCGCAGTCCGAGCACTTGCCGAGCCACTTCGGCGATTGGTAGCCGCACTGCTGGCATTCGTAGACGGTGGCGACCTTGGCCATAAGAGCGGACTTAGCAGAATCGAAGCCCGGGAATCAAAGCTATTCCTTACCCCAACGATCCCACAGAGGAATTCGGGCCCCTATTCATTTTCATTGCGAAAGCTTCACCTGGTAGGTCTCGGTCTTCTGCCCGCCGGAGACGCCGTAGTAATACAGCGTATGGGCTCCGGCGCTCAGCCCCTGCAATTCCAGCTCGGGTCCCTTGGTCCGTTGGTCCAAGGTCGGCTGGTCGACGCTGTAGAAGTACTCGTATTCCTTGCCGTCGACGCTCTGAAAGACGACGGAAAAATTTTGCGTGCTGCTGCCCAGGACGCCCGGGCTGGGGATGACATGGGCCTGGATCGGCTTCACCTCGAAGGGATGGCTGAACACCGGGCTCTCTTTGCCTTGGGCGTCGATGTATTTGGCGTAGAGAACGTGCTTGCCCTGGGCGACCTTGCCCGTGACTTGGTGATTGGGCAGCGGCGCGCCGGTCGAGGGGTCTTTCAGATAGGTCGAAAGCCCCGTGTCGATGGTGGGATTGGGGTCGTCGATGGAATAGAAGATCCTCTGAACCTTCAGCTCCTTGGGGGTGATGGAGACGCTCACCAAGTCCGGCAAGACCTCGACCTGCATGATCAACGGTTGCTCCGCCATCGAGCCGTAAAAGGCGGTCGACATCTTGTCGTACTCGTCCCGCTTCTTGTAGACCGCGTCCAAGGCCTCCTTGTCGAGGTAATAGCGCTTCACCCCGCCGGCCTCGTCGGCCTTTTTGAATTGCTCGAAGGCGGTCTTGGCGCTTTTGATCTCTTCGATGGTGACGTTCCCCGGACCCGGACGCAGGTATTCCTGGGCCAGTTCGAATTGCGCCGGCCCCAATTGCGGATATTTCGCGGCCAAGAGCTTCAGTTTTTCAATGCGCTCGTTTCGATCCGGCAGCAGCCGGATCGCCATCAAGGCGAGCATCGGATTGTCGGGGTATTTGGCCTGCAGCGAGGCGTAGACCTGCCGCGCGACCTCGGGGCCCTGGGTGGTGTTCATCAAGGTCTGGTAAGCCTGGTGGACGTCCGCGTAGTTGGGTTCCAACTCGAGGAATTTTTCATAGGCCTTCAGCGCCTCGCCGGCATTGCCCTTCACCTCGTAGAAGCGGGCATTGACGAAAAATTCCTCGGGGGTCTTGGGGTCGGGAATCACCGTCCCCAACTTCGACAATTGGTCGATTTTTCCCTCGATGCGCCCCACCGTCCCTTTGATCTCGG
>Ga0073934_10011609_pt1 | contig 10605 bp, 9 predicted proteins | sample LarsenN4metaG_FD_76834 | JGI IMG/M metagenome (GOLD analysis project Ga0073934, IMG submission 76834) | Hot spring sediment bacterial and archeal communities from British Columbia, Canada, to study Microbial Dark Matter (Phase II) - Larsen... ... | reverse complement strand
GTGTGATATTTGTGGAAAAGGACCGGTCTTTGGCCACAATGTGAGCCACGCCAATAATAAGACTCGGAAGGTGTGGTATCCCAACCTCCGTAAGGTGAAGGCGACCAAAGAGGGAAGGGTGGTTCGAATGAAGGTCTGCTCGCGATGCCTTCGTTCCGGGCTGGTCACCAAAGCCGCCTAATTTTATTGTAGATTTCAAATTTCAGATTGCAGATTGAAGGGTCAGGAAGTTCAAATTTGAAATTTGCAATTTGAAATTAATCAGATCCTCATTCTTTCCACTCGGTGGACCCCTTTGATCTTCTCGAGCCCCTTGATGACCTTTTTGAGATGGTTTAAGTCCTGGATCTCCACTTCAAAGGTTCCAACTGCTTTCTTCTCGTCGGTCGTCTCGACGCGGGCGTTCGTAATGTTGGCTTTATTGGAGGCGATGGAGCTACTGATGTCTGCGAGCATTCCCTTCTTGTCTTCAGAGTAGATACGGATTCGAACCGGGTAGATGTATTCTTTCTTGGAATCCCATTCCACCTCGACCTTGCGATTAGGATCATTGTCGATCACATTCTTGCAATCCGAAGTATGAATCGTCACACCACGCCCCCGGGTGATAAATCCAACGACTTTATCTCCCGGTAAGGGGTTGCAACATCCTGCATAGCGGACCACGACGTTATCGACGCCCTTGATGAGAAGGGCATCTCTCGGGCCGCTCCGGGTAACCTTCTGAATCAGACGTTTCAGACGTCCTTCAGCCTCTTCTTCTTTTTGTTCCATTCTCTCTGGAGGCAGGATCTTTCCAATAATCTGGTTGGCCGTTACCTTTCCATATCCAACAGCAGCGATGAGATCATCCACCTCACGAAAGCTAAATTCACTCGCCACCTTGGCCAATTCACCTGATTTAATCAACTTGGCCTGTTGCAAATCGTATTTTCGAAGTTCCTTTTCCAAGATATCTTTTCCAAGGGCAATGGATTTTTCTCTTTCCTCTGTACTAAACCATTGGCGAATCTTGGTCTTGGCCCTGGAGGTCTTGACGAATTTAAGCCAATCCTTGCTTGGCTTCTGACCGGGGGAGGTGATGATCTCCACCGTATCCCCGCTTCGAAATTCGTATCTCAGAGGGACGATCTTACCATTGACCTTGGCTCCCGTGCACCGATTTCCAACGTCAGAGTGTATGCTATAGGCAAAATCTACAGGAGTCGCACCGCGGGGGAACTGCTTGACCTCTCCTTTTGGGGTGAAGACATAGACCTCATTGGGGAAAAGATCTACCTTGACGGTCTCGAGAAATTCCGCATTGTCCTTTAAATCCCGCTGCCACTCCAGAAGCTGCCTCAGCCAGGTAAAGCGCTTGTCATCCGCCTCCTCGGTGATCCTCCCCTCCTTATATTTCCAATGTGCGGCAATTCCCTCTTCCGCAATCTTATGCATCTCGCGGGTTCGAATCTGAATCTCGATCCGTTCACCATAAGGGCCGATCACGGAGGTGTGGAGGGATTGGTACATATTCTCCTTGGGGAGCCCGATGTAGTCTTTGAATTTTCCGGGGATGGGTTTCCAAAGAGAATGGATGATTCCTAACACGTCATAGCACTCCTTAATCGTGTCTACGATGACACGGAAAGCGGTGAGGTCATAAACCTGATCAAAATCGATGTTCTGTTCCTTCATCTTTAAGTAGATGCTATAGATCTGCTTGGTGCGGCCGGTCACCTCTCCTTCGATGCGGTTTTCGTAGAGTTTCTTCATTAAGATTCGTTTCACTTCCTCAATATAACGGGTTCTTTCCCTCTCTTTTTTGGCGATCCTGCGCTGGATGTCATCGTAGACGTCAGGATAGAGATATCGGAAGGCCAGATCTTCCAACTCCGATTTGATCCAGTCAATTCCCAGTCGATGGGCCAGAGGGGCATAAATGTCGAGCGTCTCGTGTGCGATCTCCACCTGCTTCTCAGGAGAATGGTATTCGAGGGTTCGCATATTATGAAGGCGATCCGCCAGCTTGATCAGGATTACCCTGATATCCTTGACCATGGCGAGGATGATCTTCCGGTAATTCTCCGCCTGCCCCTCCTCGGTGGATCGAAGCGAAATCTGGCTGATCTTTGTCAGGCCGTCGACCAACTGAGTGATCTCCTCTCCAAAATTTTCCCGCACCTCCTTTAGCGTGGTCAGGGTATCCTCCAGGGCATCGTGGAGTAGTCCTGTCGCTACACTGGCGACATCGAGCTTCAGCCGCGTTAGAATGCCAGCGACCTCAAGAGGGTGAATGAGGTAGGGCTCTCCGGAAAGACGAAGCTGCCCCGAATGAACCTTCGCAGAGAAGACATAGGCCTTCTTCAAAAGTTCAGAATCCGCATGAGGATTGTAAGAGAGGAGCCTTTCTAAGATATCATTAAATCTCAGCATTTTAATTCCATCTTACTCGTAACCATCAGAAAATTCAAGAGCGTTAGGATGCGTCTCCAAATCGCAATGTCCTCCAATCGCCTCGGCTGTGAACAATGGGCCACCCTCGGGGGAGGAACGAAGAGTTTGAAGCTCCTTGCCCTAAAGGGCAGGGCTGTTCGACAGAGCTCCCGGCCCTGAGCTTGTCGAAGGGCTTCCCGGCAAGGTAGTTCTCTTTATATATTGTGCCCCTTTGACCCCCTCCTAAAGGACGGGGCTTGCGGGGCACGTGCCGGTCGAAAGATTTTGACACACGGAGAAATCGAATCTATAATGACTTTTCGGAGTTTCGGGAAGAGGATCTTGATGAAAAGGTTTTTGGTCGGAATTCTGATCATGGTTGTCGTAGCTGGCCTTCTCTATTATTTCTTTCGAAGAAATAATGGGGGAAAAAACCCATTTCTCAAGGTCTCCGGGAATATTGAGGCAACAGAGGTGAATGTGGGGTTCAAAATTTCAGGCAGGATTGAGCGCCTCTTTGTTCAGGAGGGAGATCAGGTTGAAAAAGGAAAGGTCCTTGCTAAATTGGATGACGAAGATTTCCTTCAGCGTCTCGCCTTAGCAAAGGCGACCTTGAAATCGGCCCAAGCTCGTTTGGACAAATTGCTGGCAGGTTCAAGACCGGAGGAGATCAGGGAAGCGGAAGCTGGCCTTCAACAGGCACAATTCGATCTTGAGAACAAGAGAAGCCATTATGAACGCATGAAGACGCTCTTTGAGAGAGGCGTGGTTCCAAAAGAGACCTTTGACAACGCAGAGACCGGATTTAAAGTGGCGACGGCCGCCCTTCAGAGAGCAAGCGAGAATTACCAGCTGGTTAAGAAGGGACCCAGGGAAGAGGATATTGAGGATGGAAGAGCTCAGGTGGAACAGGCTAAGGCTTCTCTTCGACTGATAGAAACCCAGCTCGGCTACACCACGCTCTACTCCCCGCTCTCTGGGGTGGTGCTGGTCAAATCGGGTGAGATCGGTGAGGTGGTGAATCCAGGGACCTCGATCCTCACCCTGGCCGACATCGAGAACGTCTGGCTAAAGGCGTATGTTTCTCAGACAGACCTCAGTCGGGTCAAGTGGGGTCAAGAGGTTTCAGTTACCACTGACCTCAAACCACAGAAAACGTACAAAGGTAAGATTTCTTTTATCTCCTCCCAAGCCGAATTTACGCCCAAACAGATTCAGACGGAAAAAGAGAGAGTAACCCTGGTTTATCGGATCAAAATCGACATCCCGAACCCTGAGAAGGAGCTGAAGCCCGGAATGCCAGCCGACGGAAAGATCTTGCTTGGCGCGTCCACGCCCCCCAAGCCCTAAATGTACTCTATTCAAACCACAAATCTGACCAAGAGATTCGGATCGCTGACCGCGGCCAAGAACCTGAACCTGGAGGTGAAGACCGGGGAGATCTTTGGGCTTGTCGGGCCCGATGCATCCGGAAAAACGACGACCCTTCGAATGCTCTGCGGTATTCTCCCGCCAGATGAGGGAGAAGCCACGGTGGCGGGTTACGATATTAGGAGAGAAGCAGAACCGCTGAAGGAGAAAGTCGGTTACCTCCCCCAGCGGTTCGGTCTCTATGGAGACCTGACGGTCCTTGAAAACATCGATTTCTACGCCGATCTCTACCAGGTGGCAAGGAAGGAGAGAAAGAGGCGGGTCGAAAGACTTCTTCGATTTGCCAATCTTGAGCCCTTTGGAGATCGGAAAGCTCAGGACCTTTCCGGGGGGATGAGACAGAAGTTGGGGTTGATCTGTGCCTTGATCCACACGCCTCAAATCCTCTTTCTGGACGAACCCACCACGGGTGTTGACCCTCTCTCCCGACGGGATTTCTGGATCATCCTTTACAATTTGCTGAAAGAGGGAGTGACGATCCTTTTTTCAACGTCCTATCTCGACGAGGCAGAACGATGCAACCGCATCGGCATGATCTATGAGGGAGAGCTCCTGATTTCGGATACGCCTTCTTCTGTAAAAGCTCAGATGAAGGGAATGATTTTAGACCTGCGGACGGAGAATAATCAGAGAAGCATCAAGAAACTGGAAGGGATCGAATCGATCCGGGGTCTGGTCTTATCGGGGGATAAGATTCATGTCTTGGTCGAGGAGCCTCAGGAAGGGGAAAGGGTTATTCGGGAAGCGATGAAAAGGGAAGGGATACAAATCCTGGGATTGATGGCGGTCAGGCCTTCTCTTGAAGATGTCTTTGTGTCGTTTGTAAGGGAGAGAAGGAAATAAACAGTCATCAAAGCAAAATGAAAAATGCAAATTCCAAAATTAATGAAGTCGTAAAAAGTCGTCATTCCCGTGAAAACGGGAATCCGGGGAATTCTAACTACATGAAAATACTGGATTCCTGCTTCCGCAGGAATGACAAAAAATCTCTTTTCAGACTTTTTACGAGATCATCAAAATTAACAGTTCATTACGTGTTCATCAACGTTGGCCCATAGGGATGTACCTATGAGTGACTTTGCCGTTGAGGTGGAAGACCTCGTCAAAACCTTTGGCTCTTTTGTTGCCGTGGACCACATCCATTTTCAGGTGAGGAATGGAGAGGTCTTCGGATTTCTCGGACCCAACGGGGCAGGGAAATCTACCACGATCCGAATGCTTTGTGGTCTACTCATCCCGACCTCCGGAAAAGGGAGGGTCGCAGGGTTCAGCATCGTCGACGAGCCGGAGAAGATCAAACAGGTCATCGGTTATATGTCTCAGAAATTCTCCCTGTACGATGATCTGACCGTGACGGAGAACCTCCATTTCTTTGGAGGGATTTATGGGCTCTCCGGTTCTCTTCAGCAAGAGAGGGAGGAGGAAGCCTTGGAGATGGCCGGGCTCAAGGAGCTTCGGGATCGAATGACGCGCACGCTGGCTGCCGGATGGAAGCAACGCCTTGCCCTTGGGTGTGCCATCCTCCATAAACCATCCATTCTCTTTCTCGATGAGCCCACCTCGGGGGTCGATCCTGTTTCACGAAGAAATTTCTGGAGTCTGATTCAGCAAATGGGAGAGGGAGGCGTAACGACCTTTGTTACGACACACTATATGGATGAAGCCGAGTACTGCGATCGGTTGGCCCTGATCTACCGGGGGAAGATTATTGCCCTGGGAACACCGACGGAATTGAAATTGGGAACCCTTGCGCAGGGGGTGATGGAGGTGGAGTGCGATCCTCTCATCCCCGCTCTCGATCTTTTGAAAAAGGAAGCGTGGGTGTCGGAGGCAGCCGTATTTGGAGAGGGTCTTCATCTCATTGGCAAGGAGGGATCCGATGTCGAAAAAGAAATAGGTCCTCTCTTTCAGAAAAATGGCATTCTTCTAAAAAGGATGGAGTGGATCAGGCCCTCTCTGGAGGATGTCTTCGTTACATTGATTGAGAGAGAAGAAGAAAAATGAGGTTGCATCGTATCTGGGCGATAGCGAAGAAAGAATTCATTCATATCTATCGGGACTCGAGGAGCCTTGCTCTGGTCATTCTCATGCCTGCCCTCCTGATGCTTCTTTTTGGATATGCCGTCACCCTGGATGTGAAGAAGGTGCCGATGGCCGTTTTCGACCAGGATGGAGCGCAGGAGAGCCTCTCTTTCGTCCATCGGTTCAGTGGTTCTCCGTATTTCGATGTTAAGATTTTTGTCGAAAATGAAAAGGAGATCACGCACCACATCGATGAGGGCAGGGTGAAGATGGGATTGGTCCTCCCGTGGGATTTTTCAAGGATGGTGAAGACGGGGAAGAAGGTTCCTGTCCAACTTATCTTGGACGGAACGGATTCGAATACGGCCAATATCATCCTGAGCTATGTTCAGGCGGTTGTTCGCCAGTATAATCAGGAGAAGACCTTCCTGAAAGTGGAGCGGATGGGAAGAGAAAAGTTAAGGACCCCTGTCGAGGGTCGGACAAGAGTCTGGTTCAATGAGGATCTTGAGTCCAAAAACTATTTTATTCCTGGATTGGTTGCGGTGATCATGTCCATTATAGGGGTTCTTCTCACCGGGCAGGTGATTGTTCGGGAATGGGAAAGAGGAACGATGGAACTGCTCATCTCCGCGCCGGTCAAAAAGAGTGAGTTGATGATTGGGAAGTTATTCCCATACTTTTTCCTTGGCCTTCTGGACCTTACGTTGGCGGTTCTGATGGGGAAATGGGTCTTTCAGGTTCCGTTGAGGGGAAGCGTTTCTCTTCTTTTTTGTCTATCTTCGATTTACATCTTTGTTGCCTTAGCGCTCGGTTTGACGATCTCGACGGTGGCCCGAACCCAAATCCTGGCCAACCAAATGGCTATGATCATCGGGTTTCTTCCCACGTTTCTTCTTTCGGGGTTTACCTTTATGATTGCTAACATGCCGATATGGCTTCAGGTCATCACCTATGGCATTGCGCCGCGCTATTATGTAACCATTCTCAAGGAAATCTTTCTGAAAGGAGCCGACCTCTCCTTTCTCTGGACAGAGACGATGATCCTGATCGGGATGATGATCGCCGGGGTCTGGATTGCAACGAAGAGTTTCAAAAAGGAGTTGAGGTAGAAACAGGGGAAGGATGGAATTTTGGAAGGATGAAATGGTGGAGTAATGGAAATATGGTTTCGTTAAATGCCCGAAAATCTGTCACTCCTGCGGAAGCAGGAGTCCGGAAGTATTTGAATTATCTGGATTCCCGCTTATGCGGGAATGACGGAAAAAAGGGAATTGCTGCTTTTTAAGAGAGTACCATTCTTCCATTGTTCCAATATTCCAACATGCGGTTGGGTTTTATGTTTAAACGGGTTCGCTATCTTTTCGTCAAAGAGTTGATTCAAGTCCTGCGGGATAAGAGGATGAGGGTCACCCTCATCTTTCCTCCGATCTTTCAACTGATCGTCTTTGGATATGCTGCCAATCTGGATGTGAAGGATATTCGGACAGCCGTCCGGGATCTGGATCAGACCGTCGAGTCGAGGAATCTCATCGATCGCTTTAGAAGTTCTAAATACTTCAAGGTTGTTGCCACTCCTCAAACTTCGGAGGAGATTGAAAAGCTTATCCGAAAAGGAGAGGTTATCCTGAGCATGGAGATTCCGAGCGGTTTTTCGAGAAAGGTGAAGAAGGGAGATACCGGGATCCTTCAGATTCTTGTGGATGGGACGGAGTCGAACACCGCCATGATCGCCTTGGGCTATATGGGTCAAATTCTTTCAGATTATTCGACGGCCATCATGTTGAAAAGGCTGAACCAGGCAGGAATTGTCGATTTTGAAGAGGCTGGGGTGGACCTGCAGAGCCGGATCTGGTTTAATGCCAATCTTGAGAGCCGGTTCTTTTATGTCCCGGGAGTCATTGCCTCGATCGCTTTCCTCATTCCAATCATCTTGACTGCTCAGGCCATCGTGAGAGAGAGGGAGATCGGGACGCTCGAGCAGATCATGGTCACTCCCATCCAATCCTGGGAATTGATGTTAGGCAAAACGCTTCCCTTCGCCTTGATCGGTCTCCTGGATGTCATCATGATTGCTCTCATTGGGGTTTTTTGGTTTGAAATTCCGTTCCGAGGAAATCCTCTCATCCTTCTGTTAGGGAATATTCTGTTTCTACTGAGTGCTGTGGGGATCGGGCTCTTCATCTCCACCATCTCTTCAACCCAACAACAGGCTCAGATCTCAACATTTTTTTTCATGAACCCCGCCTTCCTTCTTTCCGGTTTTGCCTTTCCTCTGGAGAATATGCCCGAATGGCTCCAATACATTACCTATATCAATCCACTCCGATACTTTATCATCGTCATCCGAGGTGTCTTTTTGAAAGGAATCGGCTTGGAGATCCTCTGGCCGGAGATCGTGGCCCTGGCCGTTTTAGGTGGGATCGCCATCCTCTTTAGCTCGTTGAGATTCGAGAAAAGGTTGAAGTAATAGTTCGGAGTAATGAGCTCGCCTGCCAGCAGGGCGTTCGGAGAAACTTCTTGAAAAACTCCGAACTCTGAACGCCGAACTCCGAACTTGAAATTGTGGCTTTCGATAGTGGGTGAGATCAATGAGAGGTCTATTGATGGAAATCTATAATAGGTTGTACAAGGCCTATGGTCCCATGCACTGGTGGCCGGGGGAGACGCCTTTCGAAGTGATGGTCGGAGCAATCCTTACCCAGAACACTTCGTGGAGGAATGTGGAGAAGGCGATTCAGAATCTAAAAGAGAGAAAGGTCTTGCATGTGAGAGGGATCCATCAATTGAAAAGAGATCGACTCGCCTCTTTGATCAAATCCTCAGGTTATTTTCGAATCAAGGCCGATCGTTTGAAGGCCTTTGTCAATTTTTTGATTGGAAATTATGATGGTGAGTTGAAGAGGTTGATGAAAGAAGGGGTTGAGCCGCTGAGACAAAAACTCCTGGATGTTAAGGGAATCGGGCCCGAGACCGCTGATAGCATTCTTCTTTATGGGCTTAAAAAACCCATCTTTGTGGTCGATGTCTACACCAAGAGAATCCTTTCCAGGCATGGGATCATTTCGGAGAGGGCCTCTTATGATGAAGTTCAAAGACTCTTTATGAACCATCTTCCTCATGATGAAAGGCTATTTAACGAATATCATGCCCTCCTGGTCCATTTAGGTAAAACGTTGTGCAAAAAGACGCCGAGATGTGATATATGTCCAGTTAAAAGCATAGCTTATAGAGCAGAGCGCAAAGCGTGATGCGTAAGGAAGTTATATCTTGTCATTCCCGTGGAAACGGGAATCCAGATGATGTCCCTGTGAAATCAGGGGAACGATAAAATGGACGTGGATTGCTGCTTCCGCAGCAATGACATTATGGGAAGGCAAGTCAATGTTTTTCGCTATGCTCTATGCGCTCTGCGCTTTGCGGAGTGAGTGATGGCCTACTGGGAAAAAGAGATTCGAAGCTTGGTTGGGAAAGCGATCCACCGTTACGGTTTGATTCAGGACGGAGATCGCATTCTGGTAGGGGTTTCTGGGGGAAAAGACAGCCTGGCATTGCTTCACCTCCTGAAAGAGCGTCTGAAGCGAGTTCCTATCCATTATGATTTATTTGCGGTTCATATTGATTTGGGTTTTGATTCACGAAGGGCTCAAATTTTAGAGGATCATTTCGGAAAAGAGGGCCTCTCCTACCATATCGAATTCACGGACATCGGAAAAAGGGCGAACAGTTCTGAAAACCGGGAGAACCCTTGCTTTCTCTGTGCCTGGGAGAGGAGGAAGAAACTTTTTCAATTGGCCAATCGCTTCAAATGCAATAAGGTCGCGCTCGGACATCATAAGGATGACATCATTGAGACGCTTCTCCTCAATATTTTTTACAGCGGGGAGATCAGCACCATGCTTCCTTTTCAGTCTCTTTTCAAGGGGAAGATCACGATCATCCGACCTTTATCTCTGGTGGAGGAGAAAAAGATTGAGAGGTTTGCTCTAGCCAACCATCTCCCCTATGGGCCCAGCGGATGCCCCAGTTCCGGAAAGACGAAGAGGAAGGAAGTAAAAGAGATCGTTGAGTCACTGAGCAAAAGGAATCGCAAGGTGAAAGGGAATATCTTCCGGTCTCTCTCCAATGTTAAGTTGGATTACACGCTCACTTCCGACACCCTCAGTAAAAAAGACCCCAAATTTTCTGCTTGACAATTTTCTTGAGGTTAAGTATTTTTTAACTCAATTAAATATATCCTAAGTTCGAAAGGAGGCACAACATGAAACAGAGAGGAGTCAAAACAGTGGTAGGGGCATTATTTTTCATGCTGATGTTTGGGGGAACGGCGGTCGCAAAGGAGACCACGATTGGGGTCATCGTGGTCGACGTCCAGGAAGATTTTACAAAATTCAAAAATGGTTCATTAGCTGTGGAAGGCAGCGACGAAGCCTACGTGAAAATGGTTGAAGATAGTACGAAGAAATTGAAGGCAGCAGGTTTTCCAATCTTTGCAACCCAGGACTGGCATCCTGCAAATCATCTCTCGTTTTATACCAACCATCCAGGGAAGAAAGCATTCGATGTGATCAAACTTCACGGAAAGGACCAGGTTCTGTGGCCACCCCATTGTGTCCAAAAAACGCCGGGAGCGGAGATCCTGTTAGATAAGAAACTATTTGTCGCCACGGTGAAAAAGGGGATGGACCCTCAATATGACAGTTATTCCGGTTTTCAGGATGACGGCGGGAAAAAGAC
>Ga0073934_10011608_pt1 | contig 10606 bp, 6 predicted proteins | sample LarsenN4metaG_FD_76834 | JGI IMG/M metagenome (GOLD analysis project Ga0073934, IMG submission 76834) | Hot spring sediment bacterial and archeal communities from British Columbia, Canada, to study Microbial Dark Matter (Phase II) - Larsen... ... | reverse complement strand
GTCATGCACTACAACGGCTATCCCGCGGCGGAGATCAATGGCGGCCCTTCCCCCGGTCACAGCTCCGGTCAGGCGCAAGCGGCGATTGCCCAGGTGCTCGACGAGCAGCTGCCGGCAGGCATGACGTTCGAGTGGACCGAGCTGGCCTACCAGGAGCTGCTGGCCGGCAACACCATGCTGCTCGTGTTCCCGCTGTGTGTGTTGCTCGTCTACGTCGTGCTGGCCGCGCTCTACGAGAGCTGGTCGCTGCCGTTGAGCGTGATCCTGATCGTTCCGATGACGCTGTTCTCGGCGATCGCCGGGGTCTGGCTGACAGGCGGCGACAACAACGTGTTCACGCAGATCAGTTTTCTCGTGCTGGCCGGCCTCGCCTGCAAGAACGCGATCCTGATCGTGGAGTTCGCGAAAGAACGTGAAGACGAAGGGCAATCTGCGCTCGACGCCATCCTGACGGCCTGCCGCATCAGGCTGCGGCCGATCCTGATGACGTCGCTGGCCTTCATCATGGGCGTCGTCCCGCTCGTTTTCTCATCGGGGGCCGGCTTCGAAATCCGCCAGGCCATGGGCATCGCCGTTTTCGCCGGCATGCTCGGTGTGACGCTCTTTGGCCTGTTCCTCACACCTGTCTTCTACATGGTCGTCGGGCGACTGACTCGCAGCCGCGCGCAGCGCAAGCCGGCGGCCATGCCCATCGCCGTCCCGGCCGAAGGACAATGATCATGTCTCGCACGTCATCGCCGCGCAGGCGGCAGCCCGCGCTCTACGTTCTTCTTGTTGCACTCCTCGTGAGCGGGTGCGCGGTGCGGCGGCCGTATGTCGCTCCCGCCGTCTCACCAGTGTCGCTGCACAATGCGGACCCCACGCTGGTCGCGGAACAGTCATTCGATCCGCGCTGGTGGCAGCAGTTCGACGATCCAGTCCTCGACGAGCTCATCGGGCAGGCGCTCGCCGCGAATCACGACGTTCGCATCGCCGTGGCGCGGGTCGATCAGGCGCGCGCGATCTTCGACGAGGTCGATGACGATCGTTTTCCCACAGCCGTCGCGGGCGCCGCCGTCGATGTGCGCGACCAGGCGATTCCGGGTTTCTCGGACCAGCCGCGCCGGATTACCACCTATCGCGCCGGATTTGATGCCTTCTGGGAGCTCGACGTCTTCGGTCGCATTCGATCGCAGGTTCGCGCGGCAGCAGCGGCAGCCGAGAGCTTCGCGGCCGGCGTTGACGACATACGGGTGAGCGTCGCGTCGGAAGTCGCGCGCAACTATTTCGAGCTGCGCGGTCTGCAGCAGCAGCTCGCCGTGGCCGACCGCAGCCTGACGAACCAGCGGGAAACGCTGCGTCTCACTGAGGTGAGAAGGGACGCAGGTTTCGGCGAGGAACAGGACGTCGCGAGCGCCAGCGCCCGGGTGGCTGCCATCGAAGCGAGCGTTCCCCCAATCAGGAGCGCCATCGCCGAACGGCATCACCGCATCGCGGTTCTGCTTGCGACCAGACCCGGCGAGCTCGGAATCGATTTGTCGCCGCGGTCCTACCCGGCGCTGACGACAGCGCTCGCCATCGGAGAGCCCGATACGCTCCTGCGCAGACGCCCCGACGTCCGCTCCGCCGAGCGTCGGCTTGCCGCAGCGGCCGCCCGCGAGTCGGTCGCCGCCGCTGACCTGTATCCCCGCATCACGGTAACCGGATTTCTCGGGCTGCTTGCTGGCCGCGGCAACCTCTTCGATGCGTCCGACACCCGTGCGTGGGCGGTGACGCCGGCACTCAGCTGGGCCGCCTTCGATCTGGGCAGCGCGCGCGCCCGTTTACGCGGAGCGGAAGGAGCCACGCGCGAATCGCTCGCGGAGTTCGAGCAGGTCGTTCTCCGCGCGCTCGAGGAGACCGAGAACGCGCTCGTCAACTACCGCGAGGAGCAGCAGCGGCTCGTGAAGCTCACCGAACAGGCACGCGAGAGCGCTCGCGCCGCGACCATCGCGCGCGTGCGGTATCGGGAAGGAGTCGTAGACTTCCTTGCCCTGCTCGATGCCGAGCGCACGCAACTGCAGGCCGAAGACGCAGTGGCGCAGGCCGAGGCCGCCGTGTTCACCAGCGTCATCGCGGTCTACAAAGCGCTCGGCGGCATTCCGGCTCGGTGATCGGAGAGTCCACCGGGCGTTGGGTAGTGGGTCAGTTTGGACAAGCTGAGTAGCGGTGTTCGCCGGAACGGACGACGGGACACACGCCGCTCGGCGAACCGCTCGACGGCGCGGGAAACCGCGGCTCCGGGACATGGCTGCAGCAGGCGCAGGTCCGTGACCTGCGCCGGACTCGGCCCTGCGCGCGCGGTTTCCCGTCTGTCGCGTGCGACGCGCCGCTCGCACCCCTCGACGTTGCTCGGGGTGCCCTGAGCTTGTCGAAGGGCAAGGTTCGCTGCCGCGGCACGTATCCCGTCGTTGATCGCGATGAGTCGGCCAGCTCGCCGCAGCTGCGCGGGTCGCTGAGGCGGTGTGGAGAGCCGTTTTTCCCGGCGTCGAACCGGAGCGCCGGGTCAGAATGCGCCCTGCGGCGACAGCCTGGTCGCCGCGAGATGGTCTGCGCAGTCAAACTGACCCACCATTGGGCGTTGGCGTCACATGTTGAGTGCGCTAGCATGCCTTGCAGGTGCGCTCGAGAATGCCAGAGCCGGTGACGGTGGCTCCTCCGCCGAGGCTGGTCCGAAGCCCGCTCGAAGTCTATTCGTTGACGGTGGGCGTCGTCGCCGCTGCGGTCGTCGCTCGCGCGCTTCTCGACCCCTGGATGGGGTCGACGCTCCCGCTGGTCACGCTCTTCGGCGCGGTCGCTGCGGCCGAATGGGCCGGCGGCTACCGTCCCGCCATCGTCGCGGCGGTTCTGGGGTATGTCGCCTGCGATTACCTGTTCATCGACCCTCGCGGCCAGATCGTGGTCGCGAACGCCGGGCACGTGATCGGCCTCGTCGCTTACCTGTTCACATGCGCCCTGATCATCGGCTTCGGCGAGGTGACGCGAAGCGCGCAGGTCCGCGCCAGCGAGCGCCGTGAGCTGCTGCAGGTCACACTGCGAAGCATCGGTGACGCCGTGATCACGACGGATGTCGAGGGCCGGGTGACCCACCTGAACGCGGTCGCGGAATCGCTGACCGGGTGGCCGCAGGGTGAAGCGATCGGTCAGCCCTTGACGACCGTGTTCGCGATCGTCAACCAGGACACGCGCCAGCCTGTGGACAACCCCGCCCTGAGAGCGCTGCGCCAGGGCGTGGTCGTGGGACTCGCCAATCACACCGTCCTCATCCGCAAGGACGGCAGTGAGTGTCCGATTGACGACAGCGCTGCACCGATTCGCGACGACCGCGGCAAGGTGTCCGGATGCGTTCTGATCTTCCGTGACGTCACGGCGCAACGGCGCATGGAGCGCGAGAAGGCGCAGCAGCTCATGACGGCGCGCCTGCTGGCGTCGATCATCGAGAACTCCGACGACGCGATCCTCAGCAAGTCGCTCGAGGGCATCATTCAAAGCTGGAATGCAGCGGCGGAACATCTGTTCGGCCACCCGGCAGAGCACGCCATCGGCCGCCACATCTCGCTCGTGATTCCTCCCGACCGCATCGACGAGGAAAATCACATCCTCGCGAGCCTGAAAGCGGGAAACCGAATCCATCATTACGAGACCGAGCGGATTCGTGCCGACGGCCGCCGCCTTCTCGTGTCACTGACGATCTCGCCGATCCGCGACGACACCGGTCGCGTTGCCGGCGCGTCGACCATCGTCCGCGATGTGACTGCTCAGCGGCAGATCGAACAGCGCGAACGACTGCTGCTCGCCGAAACCGCGGCGGCCAACGCCAAGTTCTCCGTGTTCTTCGACCAGGGCGCACTGTTTGCCGCGATCCTGGATTTGAACGGCACGGTCGTCGAAACCAACCGCTTTTCCTCGGAAGGCTGCGGTTACTCGACCGAGCAGATTGTCGGCAAGCCATTCTGGGACGGTCCCTGGTGGGCGGCGTCCCCGCAGCTTGTCGAACAGATCACAATCGCGTCGCGGCAGGCGGCGGCGGGGCAGCCGTTTCGAGGAGAAGTCGCGTACGTCGTGGCCGACGGCACCCAGCGCGTCGCCGACGTCACCATTCAGCCCATCCGAGCCGACACCGGCCGCCTGCTGTTCCTCGCCGCCACCGGCATCGACGTCACCGAGCGGAAGCGCGCCGAAGCCGATCGCCAGAAGTTCGTCACGCTGATCGAGAGCAGCACCGACTTCATCGGCATGTGCGATCTGAATGGCGTGCCCTTCTTCATCAACCGGGCGGGGCTCGCGATGGTAGGGCTGGACAGCATCGACGACGCGCGGCGCCGGTCGTTCGCCGATTTCTTCTTCCCGGAAGACCAGCCCCGCGTCATGGAGGAGCTCTTTCCGTCGATCCTGAAAACCGGTCACGGCGAAATCGAGATTCGCTTCCGCCACTTCAAGACCGGCGAAGCGCGCTGGATGGCTTACAAGGTCTTGACGCTGCCGGATGCGGACGGCCGCCCGATCGCGTTCGCCACCGTCAGCCAGGACATCACGGAGCGAAAGCGGCTGGAGGACGACCTCCGCCACCTGGCCACGGACCTCTCCGAAGCAGATCGCCGCAAGAACGAGTTCCTCGCCATCCTCGCGCACGAGCTGCGCAACCCGCTCGCCCCGATCAGCAACGCCGCGCGCGCGCTGCGCGTCGCCGGAGGCGACGGAGAAGCGCTCCGCGCCGCCTCTGAAATGCTGGAGCGCCAGGTCGGCCAGATGTCGCGTCTGGTGGACGACCTGCTCGACATGAGCCGCATCACGCAGGGCAAGATCGAGCTTCGCAAGGAGCGCCTCGAGCTCGCACCGATTGTCGAACAGGCAATCGAGGCCGTCCGCCCGCTCTACAAGAGCATGAATCACGAGCTGACGGTCACGCTCCCATCACAGCCGGTGCACATGAACGCCGACCGGGTGCGACTGGCGCAGATCGTCGGCAACCTGTTGAACAATGCGTGCAAGTTCACGGACAGGGGCGGCCACGTCTGGCTCAGCGTGGAAACCTCGGACGGCGAGGTCGAGATTCGCGTCCGCGACAACGGCATCGGCATCACGCGCGAGAACCTTCCGCGGCTCTTCGACATGTTCGCGCAGGTGGACACGTCGCTCGAGCGCTCGCGCGACGGGCTGGGCATCGGCCTCACGCTGGTGAAGACGCTCGTCGAATTGCACGACGGCACCGTCACCGTGACCAGTGAAGGGCTCGGCCGCGGCAGCGAATTCGTGGTTCGGCTGCCGGTTGTGCACGACACGGCCGGGCGTGCGTCGGTGCCCCCCACGATACCCCCCGGGCCCTCAGCGGTGCGACGCGTCCTCATCGTGGATGACAGTGAGGACGGCGCGGAATCGCTCGCGATGCTGCTGGAGTTGGCTGGCCACGAAACCTACAAAGCGCACGACGGTGTCGAAGCCATAGAGGCGGCCGAGCGACTCCGGCCCCATGCCGTGCTGCTCGACATCGGACTGCCGAGACTGAATGGCTACGAAGCGTGCCGGCGCATCCGGCAGCAGCCGTGGGGCAAGGATCTGGTGATGGTGGCCCTGACCGGCTGGGGGCTGGAAGAAGATCGCCATCGATCCCGTGAAGCCGGATTCGACGCGCACCTGGTAAAGCCGGTGGACCACGACGCGCTCACGCAGCTGCTGGCCTCGCCGCCCGGACGCCGCGCCGGCTCAGAAGTCGCCAGCTGACGTGGTCGCAGTGCGACCCTACGACACCAATCCGTGACGCACCGCGAAGCGGACCAGTTCCGCAGTGTTACGAACGTCGAGTTTCTCGAGAATGCGGGCGCGATGCGTATCCACGGTCGCCGCGCTGAGCGATAACACGTCGGCAATCCTGCGCGTGCTGTGGCCCTCGACCACGAGCTGGAACACTTCGCGCTCGCGTGCGGAGAGCAGATCGTAGCGGTCCGTGACGCCGTGGTTCGCGGTCTCCTTGAGATATTCGTCGAGCAGTACCTTGGTCACGGACGGGCTCAGGAATGAGGTCCCCGCCGCAACCGCTTCAATGGCGTGAATCAGGTCCGCCCCCGCGGCGTCCTTCAAGAGGTACCCGCGAGCACCGGCGCGCACCGCCCGCGTGATGTACGCGTGGTCGTCGTGCATGCTGAGTATGAGAACACCCACCGACGGGAGGCGGCGGACAATCTGCGCCGTCGCTTCGATGCCGTTGAGCAGAGGCATCCCGATGTCGAGCACCGCAACGTCGGGCTCGAAGGCGAGCACATCACGAACCGCCGCCCGCCCATCTCCGGCTTCTGCCACGATCGTCCACTCGGGCCGGCCTTCCAGAATCTTCCGCAGGCCCTGGCGCATAATCGCGTGATCGTCGCCGACGACCAATCGAAGCTTCTTCACGTCGTTCCAGCCATGTTACGCCATTGCCGCGTGACCGCGGGGTCATGGGTTTCTCCCCCAAGAATACCGAGATGACCGGATACACGACCGGACCCGCGCTCCGTCACGCTACACGCGATCTCGTGTCGGCGTGCTCAGCAGGCAGAAAAGAGGCGTGATGAAGAACAGATACGGTGCGTGCATCGCGGTGGCCGCGCTGGCGCTGATCAGCGCCGGTGGAGTGGGCGCGCAGTCGCCTGCGCAATCACAATCGCAGGCCTTGACGCTCGAGGGCGACATCGCGCTGTGGACGATGTCGATACGGCCGGACAAGACCGCGGATTTCGAGCGGGTCATGGCCAAACTTCGGGACGGACTGGCCAAGTCCGGCAATCCGGAGCGGCAGAAACAGCTGGCCGGCTGGAAGGTGGTCAGGGTCAAGACACCGCTCCCCGACGGCAACATCGCCTATGTCCACGTCATCGATCCAGTCGTCGCCGGGGCCGACTACACGATCATGAAGGCTCTCTACGACGCGTTTCCCGAGGAACGGCAGGCGTTGTACGAATTGTATCGGGGCGCCTTCGTCGGCAACCTGTCGCTCGCGTCCGGCGACGTCGTTCTGGACATGTCGGCACCCGGTGGCGGCGCGCAGACTCCCGCACCCTGACGCGACGGCGCTGTTGAAACCCAGCGCGGTGTCCCGCGGCCTCGCGTACAGCAGTCGGGGTGAATCCCAGTGGTGGCGCCGGGATTCACCCCTTCCTGGCCGGTCGCGATCACGCCGGCCATTGATACGCACAGTCGTCTTGCACACACCCGGCGCGCATGCTCGTGCACATCCACGCCGTGCGCGACGCTGTGATCGCGCGGGTTTTACAGTAGCTCGCGCCATCTCCGCCGGGTATCCGGGCCGGTCGGTATTTTGCGCACGGAAAGTCTAGAGCGGCGCGGCGCTGGCGATCCTGCCGTGCGTTCCGCGCTACCATCGGTGCCATGCGGTGGCGATCCGTCGAGCACCTGCCGATCCGGACCATCCTGCTGATTGGGTTCGGCCTGACGCTGAGCTTGTGGGTCGTCGTCGGCTACCAGATCACCGGGCGCCTCACGCAGGTTGAACGGGATGCCGCCGCCGCCAACGAGCGCTATATCCGCGCCCAGGAAGTGCTGTCCTCAGTGCGAGCGCAGTCCCTGTTTGCGTCTGCCCTCATCCGCGACGTGGTCCTCGACCCCGATCCGAGAGTCCTGGCCGATCGCCGGGCGGAAATCGAGCGCGCCTACGAATCCATCGAGGCCTCACTGTTGCGGTACGTTCCGGCGCTCGACACCGCGGCTGAGCGTGAATCGATCGCCCGGTTGAAAGACGAGATTCACGCCTTCCGCGCGGCCTCGGTGGAAGTTCTCGGCGCCCCCCGCAACGGCGGAGCGACCGACCCTCGCCTCCTGCTGCAGCGATTCATGCCACACCGCGAAACCGCCGTCCGGATTTCCGAGGAAGTCCAGTCGCTGAACCGCGCCGCCTTCGTCAACGAGCAGCAGACACTCGCCGACCAGCTCGCCGGCATGCAGCGACAGGTGTGGACCGTGTTCGGCATCGCGCTGGTGGTCAGTGTCGGTATCGGGTACCTGTCGTCGTGGCACGGGGCGCGGCTCGAACAGCGGCTCATGCACCAGCGGGCACGCGAAGAGAGTGTCGCCGCCGATCTGCAGCGGCTCTCCGGGCGCCTGGTGCAGTCGCAGGAGCAGGAACAGCGCCGAATCGCTCGCGAATTGCACGACGACATCGGTCAGATGCTGAGCGCGTTGAAAGTCGAGCTCGCTGTCGCGGAGCGGAAGCTCGAGCGCCTCCACGGGACGTCCGGAATGCTGGCCGACGCGCACGCAACGGCCGACAGCGCCATGCGCAGCGTGCGCGACCTCACCTACCTGCTGCACCCGTCGGCGCTGGACGACCTGGGCCTGCTTGCCGCGCTCGAGTCGCACATCAACGATTTTCGCCGCCGGCATGTCACCAACATCGTCTTCGAGCACGACGGCATCGACCGCCGGCAGATTGGTGAGACCGAGCGGGCGCTGTATCGAATCGTCCAGGAAGCGCTGACGAACATCGTCCGGCACGCCCTCGCGACCTCCGCCCGCGTCGAGCTGCGCGGGGGCGAGCACGCGCTGCAGATCGTCATCCAGGACAACGGCGTGGGCTTTGACCCTGACGAAGTCGAACGGCCGGGCCGCCGCCGCGGGCTCGGTCTGCTTGGCATGCGCGAACGGGTCGCCCAACTGCACGGAAGCATCCGCGTCGCGAGCGCTCCCGGATGTGGCACCAGGATCGAGATCGAAGTCCCGCGTACCGACCGCGGATCACTCCCCGACGACGCCGCTCACGACACCACGGCGTCAGCGGGCGCGGCCGACGAGCGTGCTGCCGAGGTGAGTCGTGGGTGAGCTGCGCGTGCTGCTGGGCGACGATCACACGATGCTGCGGCACGGTCTCCGCAAGATTCTCGAGGAGTGCCGCGACTGGCACGTCGTCGCCGAGGCCGGCAACGGCCGCGATGCCGTGCGGGATGCCGTCGCACTGCGGCCGGACGTGGCGATTCTCGACATCGCGATGCCGCAACTGACCGGGATCGAAGCCACCCGTCAAATCGTGGGACGTGCACCGTCTGTTCGCATCGTAATCCTGAGCATGCACAGCGACCGGGCGTATGTGACGCAGGCGATGCAGGCGGGCGCACGCGGCTACGTGTTGAAGGAATCAGCCGGCGACGAGTTGATCGCGGCCATCGATGCCGTTGCGTCCGGCAAGACGTACCTGAGCCCGCCGGGCGCGCACATGATGGAAGCCGACCTTCGGCGCGGGCAGAACGACAAGGGCCTTCTCGACCGATACGAGTCGCTCTCCGAACGCGAACGGGAGGTGCTGCAACTGGTCGCGGAGGGGCGCAGCAGCAAGGAAATCGCGGACATGCTGTCGTTCAGCCCGGCGACGGTTGAGACGCACCGGACGCACGTGCTCCAGAAACTGGGGCTCAAGAACACGACCGAGGTCGTGCTGTACGCGGCACGGCGGCGGATTATTTCCTGAGACCGCGTCTTCCGGCCTCAGCGCCCCGCTCAGATGGCGAGCATCCCCGTGCTGTCGCCAAAAGTCTCCAGGCGCGCGCCGAGCTTGTCCAGCACGGCGAGCAGCAGGTTGGACATGTGCGTATCCCGCGGGAACTGCAGGTGACGTCCTCCCCTGACCTGCCCTGATGCGCTCCCGGCGAGCACGATGGGGAGCGGGCTGAAGTTGTGCTGGTTGCCGTCGCTCAACGAACTGCCATAGAGAACCAGCGAGTGATCGAGCAGCGTCCCATCGCCGTCAGCTGTCGCCTTCAGCTTCTCGACGAAGTACGCGAACTTCGTCATGTGATAGGTGTTGAGCTGCGCGAACCGATCCATGTTGCCGCGGTCGTTCGAGTGGTGCGACAGATTGTGGAACGGGTCGCGGATTGTCGTTTCAGGAAACACCGCGTTGCTCAACTCTCGTGCGAACATCAGTGTCGAGACACGCGTGATGTCCGACTGGAACGCAATCACCTGCAAATCCATCAGCAGTCTGAGATGCTCGGCGAAGGTGGCGGGCACGCCGGATGGCAGGTCCGGTAGAGTGACGTCCTGGCGCGCCGTCGCTTCGGCCCGCTGAATGCGCCGCTCGACCTCCCGCACGTCTTCGAGGTACTGCTCGAGCCGCCGCCGATCGCCAGGCGGCAGGTCCTTGTGCAGTGTGGCGACCTGCTCCATGACGGAGTCGAGCAGGCTTCGCGTGTCCTGACGCCGGGCGCGCCGTTCCGCGTCGCTGGCGCCGTCGCCAAACAGCTTCTCGAACACCAGCCGCGGGTTGTTCTGCATCGGCAGCGGCTGCGTCGGTGACTTCCAGGAAATCGAATTACGGTACGCGCAGCTGAAGGTCGCTTCGCACGCGAGCACGGCCTCCTCGATCGACAGCTCCAGCGAGGGAAGCGGCGTGTCCTGACCGATATGCTGCGCAGCCACCTGATCGACGGACACACCAAGGTGCGCCTGCGGCCCGCGCACCGGCACCGACCCGGTGAGGAACACTGCGGCCGCCCGCGTGTGATTGGCGCCGGCCGATACATCCGCGCCACCGGCACCCGCCACGTACGGATGTGCGAGCCCGCTCACGATGTTGATGTGACTGCGATGCGGCTCGAGCGGC
>Ga0073934_10011607_pt1 | contig 10606 bp, 6 predicted proteins | sample LarsenN4metaG_FD_76834 | JGI IMG/M metagenome (GOLD analysis project Ga0073934, IMG submission 76834) | Hot spring sediment bacterial and archeal communities from British Columbia, Canada, to study Microbial Dark Matter (Phase II) - Larsen... ... | reverse complement strand
TCGAGGCCGAGGTCTCGCGGTTGTCGGGCCGCCCGAGGGCCTATGCCGGCGTCTTCAGCGAGCCGGGCGACACGCACCTCCTCCGCCGGGGCGATCCCCTCCAGCGGGGTGAGGCCGTGGGGCCTTCCGGCATCGCAGCCCTGGGCCCGGACCTTGGCCTGTCCCGCAGCTCGCCGGAGCGAGAGCGTCGCCGGGCGCTTGCGCGGTGGATCGCATCGCCGGGGAATCCGCTCACAGCCCGCGTCATTGCCAACAGGATCTGGCACCACCACTTTGGTGGGGGGATCGTGCGTACTCCGAGCGATTTCGGCAGGAATGGAGCACGACCGACGCACCCGGAGCTTCTCGACTGGCTTGCCGCCGAGCTCCTCTACCATGGATGGAGCCTGAAGGCGCTGCATCGGGCGATACTCCTGTCGAGCACCTACCGGCAGGCGAGCGCTCCGCGCGAGGACGCCTTGTCCGTGGACGCCGAGTCCACTCTTCTCTGGCGGTTTCCGCCGAGGCGGCTCGAGGCCGAGGCGATTCGTGACGCCGTGATCTTCGTTTCGGGCGCGCTGGACCTCTCCATGGGGGGGCCCGGCTTCAGCGCCTTTGTTCCGAACGACAACTACGTTCGTGTCTACGACCCCAAGACGGCCCACGGCCCGGGCGACTGGCGGCGCATGGTGTACCAGACCAAGGTGCGGATGCAGCAGGACGGGACCTTTGGAGGCTTCGATTGCCCGGACGGCGGCCAGGTGTGCCCCAGGCGAACGCGTTCGACGACGCCGCTCCAGTGCCTGAGCCTCCTCAACTCGGAGCTCGTCATCGAGCAAGCCGAGCTCTTTGCCCGGCGCATCCGCCGCGAGGCGGGGGATGACCCCGTCGTGCAGACAGGCAGGGTTTTTTGGGCCGCCTTCGGGCGCGATCCGTCTCCGGAGGAGCTTGCCGCCGGATCTTTGCTCGCCCGCGAGCACGGCCTTCCGGCGCTCACGAGAGCTCTCCTCAATTCGAGTGAGTTCCTGTTCCTTCCATGAACGCAGCTTCCCCGTTCCAGCTCTTCACGCGTCGCGGGTTCCTCGCAAGGGCAGCGGGAGGCCTGGGCGGGATCGCGCTCCTGGACCTCCTCGCGCGAGACCGGCTCGTGAAAGCCGAATCTCCGGGGCCGATCCGGCCGCGCATCCTTCCGGAGGCACCCTATGCGGCGCGAGCCCCGCATTTCAAGGCCCGGGCACGCCGGGCCCTGGTCATCTTCTGCTCCGGTGCGTGCAGCCATCTCGACACCTGGGACTTCAAGCCCGAGCTGATCCGCCGGCACGGCCGGCCTCTGCCCGGGGGCGACAAGCTCATAACGTTCCAAGGGGAGCAAGGCAGCCTGACCCGCAGCCTATACGAGTTCGAGCCTCGTGGACGATGCCGAAAGCCCACGTCGAGCCTGCTGCCGCACCTCGGGTCGCTCGTGGATGAGATGTGCTTCATCCACTCGATGACCGCGAAGTCGAACACGCACGGTCCTGCCGAGAATCAAATGAGCACGGGATACACGCTGGAGGGGTTCCCGAGCATGGGCGCGTGGACAACGTACGCCCTCGGGACCGAGGCAGACGACTTGCCCGCTTTCGTGGCGATCCCCGACCCACGGGGCGTTCCGCAGACTGGACCGAGCAACTGGTCGAGCGCATTCCTCCCGGCGGTCTTTCAGGGCACGATGCTCAATGCGCAGAGGCCGCCAAGGCATCTGGCGCCGCCGGCAGGGATATCTCCGGACACGGATGCGGCCACACGGCGCTTCCTGAAGCTTCTCCAGGAACGGCACCTCGAGAAGTTCCCGGGCGACGCAGAGCTTGCGGCCAGGATCTCGAGCTACGAGCTCGCCGCGCGAATGCAGCTCAGTGTGCCCCAGGTCAGCGATCTGAGCCGTGAACGCCCCGAGACGCTCGAAGCGTACGGCGCCAACGACTCCGACCCCATCCGGCGGGGCTTCGCGAGGAACTGCATCCTGGCCCGGAGGCTCCTGGAGCGTGGCGTGCGGTTCGTTCAGATCTTCAACGGCGCCTACGCCATGGGAGAGGGGGTGGGCAACTGGGACGGGCACAAGATGCTCAAGCAGCAGTACGACGTGCACGGTCCGATCCTCGACAGGCCCGCAGCCGCACTGCTGCGGGACATGAAGGAGCGTGGGCTTCTTGAGGATACCGTGGTCCTCTGGACGACGGAGTTCGGCCGCATGCCCACGTTCCAGAAGGGCGCAAGCGGCCGTGACCACAACCCCAGGGGGTTCACGGTCTGGTTTGCGGGAGCCGGCGTGAAACACGGTTACTCGCACGGCGCCACGGACGATTTCGGCTACGAGGCCGTGAAGGACGTGACGACGATCTACGACCTGCACGCGACCCTCCTCCACATCCTCGGCCTCGACCACGAGCGCCTGAGCTTCTACCACAACGGGATTGAGCGGCGGCTCACCGATGTCCACGGCAGCGTGATCGACAGGATACTCGCATAGCGTCTATCTCGTCACGTGCGCTGGGCACTGCTCAAGGATCCATTCCAGCACCTTGCCGTCCATCCAGCGCAGGCCTCCGCCTCGCGGATCTCGGCCAAGGAACCCAAGGTGCCCGCCGTGCAGAGTTCGTGTGACCTTCACATTCGGCGGGAGGTGCAGGCCGTAAAGCGTGGACGAATCGACCAGAGGATCGTCGTCCGCCACAAGGACGCGCGCCGGGACGGCGATATTCCGGAGGAGCTGCGCCGAGCTTGCTCGCTCGTAGTAGTCCATGGCTCCGGCGAACCCACAGGTGGGGGCGGTGTACACGTCGTCGAACTCGACAAGCCTCAGCTTGCGCGGCAGGGTCGGCCTGGGCAGGTCCGGGAAGAGCGAGTGGCGGTCCCGCACGGCCTTGATCAGGAGCCGTACGAAGAACCGGTCGTAGAGCCGGTTCCTCGGGTGGGAAAGCCGCTCGGCGGAAGCCTTCAAGTCGACGGGTGGGCCGACTGCGATGACCTGCCGGAGGACCCCATTTGCCGCCTGGGCCATTTCACCGGCCAGCTTGAGCACGATGTTTCCCCCCAGCGAAAATCCCACGAGCGTCGTGGGGGACTCCGGGTGCCGAGCCCGGAGCGCTTCCAGCACGGCCAGCACATCCTCACTCCTGCCGCTGTGGTAGATCTTGCGAGCGAGGCCCCGTCCCGGACCGCAGCCGCGCAGGTTCATACGGACCGCCCGTGTTCCGAGTTGGGTCAGCTTCCTGGCCAGCCGTACGCAGTAGCCCGACCGGGAGCAGCCGCAGAGGCCGTGGACGAGGACGGCTGTCGGATCTCGTGGAGCCCAGGCATCGGGCGTCGTCACCTCGAGGAGTATGCGGTCGCCATCGGGCAAATCGACGACCTCGACCTCCGATGACGGCGGCCGGGCCAGGCCGAACGTTGCAGCGATCGTCTGCACGTGCGGGTTCGTGAGACAGAAGAGGGGGCGGAACTCATCGCTTTCCGCCCAGGCGCTCATCTCGACGTCCACTCCTGGTAACGAGCCTCGAGCCATGTCTTGTCTCCGTGCCCCGGATGAACCATCAGTCGATACTGAAACACGACCGTCTTCGCCTTCGGGATTGAAAGGGGTCCTCGAGCCGTCACTGCCGGGTTGATCAATCCTTGACCATCGACTCGCCAGGCGTTCGGGAACCCCGGGTTTTGCGGGTGGTCGAAGATCGCCACGCCGGCGAGCACGCTCTTGTCGCCCTGTCCGAACCTGCCTGACATGTCTTGCCACGCCCAGCCCTTGTCCCCGTCCGCCCGTGCGTGCTTGCGGTCTGAGTGGTCGGCCGGCCGGAAGGCGATCCCGCCGTAGTCGTACTGGCCGATGGTCACGTCGGCGTCGGGGGTGAGCTCCCAGTCGAGATCGATCCAGTAGGCGCCGTCAAGACTCGGGTGGGGTGCGTGGACGGCGATGCGCAGCCGTTCCTCGAGCACGCGCTCCCCTGCTCGCTGCTGCGTCAGCCAATCGCTTTTCGCCACGATCTCGACGCGGTCGCCGGCCTGGCGCAGGCTTTCGAGCCCACGGCTTCGGATCCAGCCGCGCTCGTGCCAGAAGTCGAGGCCGTTGATCCGTGCGTGTCCGGTGAAGACCCCATACTGCCACGGGTGGTCGCCGGGACGGAGCGCCGTGAGCACAGTGCCCGTCCTGGCATCGCGGAGCGGGTGGATGAACGGCCTCTGATCGTTGGAGTGCTCGAAGCGCAATAGCTCGATGCTCTCTCCCTCGGGGCCGGCCTTTGCCGCCCCGTCCTTGAGCGCCCGGACGACGACCTCGCCGTACCGAGTCTCCACCTGCAAGCGGGACGGCTCTGCTCCCCTCACGACCTGAATCGGCTCGGGAGGAGCCTCCTCGTAGCGAAGGTACGCAACCAGGTCCCGGATCTCCTGCTCGCTGACCGTCTTCTCGAGGTCCTCGGGCATGAGGGAGACGGCGGACTGCTCGAACGTCTCCACTTCCTCCCGCGGGATGACCTCGTCCTTGCCGCCCTCGACCTTGAGGACGATCCTCTGGGGCGAGTCCTCGACGAGGAGCCCTGTGAGCACGCGCCCCGACTTGTCGACGAGCGACCAGCTCTGGTAGCCGCTGCCGATGACCAGGTTCGGATCCAGCAGGTTCGTGAGGAGAGCGTCGAGGGTCTCGCGGCCGTTCCTCGTGATGTCGGGACCGACCAGGACGCCCTTTCCGAAGATCGTGTGGCACTTCGCGCAAGCTTTCTCGAAGACCGCCTTGCCGTTCCAGGCATCACCAGGGCCGGTCTCGAGGAGCTTCCGGACGCGCGCGATCACCTTCTCGCGCTCCGGGTTCCGCTCGGCTCGCACCTGTCCCCAGATCTCGCCCACCCGGCGCCGGATCTCCTTGTCCCCGGAGGCAAGGAGCCGGCGTAACTGGTTGAGGGTCACCGATGCCTTGTCGATCCGCTTTGCATCCACTGCCTGGAGGAGCGCTCCGGCCCACGTGGGGCGCTGGGTGAGGAGATCCACGGCCTGAGACTTCACCGCTGCCGGCAGCCCGTCGATCGCATCGAGCACGGACTGCGCCACGACCGGCGAGTCCATCTTGCCGAGGCCGATCAGGACTTCCCGCAGCAGGCTCTCGTCCGCCTGCGCAGGGCTCTTGAGCACTGCGGCCGCAGCCTCGATGGCCGCTGGATCCCTCGATGCGAGAGCTGCCGGCAGGGCCCTGGCCCTCGCCCCGGGGCTTGCCTGCGTATCGAGCAGCCTGCGGCGGGCTTCCGCGATCGCCTCGGGGTCCCCCCATGCCGCAGCCAGCGTCATGGCCGGAACGAAGAGGGCATCGTCCCCGGCGCCGGCGAGGATCTCGCGCACCGGCGCCGAGAGAGTCGCTCGAAGCCTGGCCGAGCCTGCATCGTTCACCTCGCCGCTCGAGACGGCTCGCGCCATGGCCGCGAGCATCGCTTCTGCAGGCCGCGGGGACCTGGACCTCCGCTCCAGGAGGGGGCCGGCGAGGCTCGTGAGCGTGCTCAGGTCTCGATCCTGCCTTGCCAGGAGGCGCTCGGCGACTCGCCCAAGGATCGGCTCGAAGGCAGGGGACGCAAGTCCGCTCCCACTCGCGTAGGCTGCAAAGGCGGCGCCCTCCGCCTCCAGGAGCGGCTCGAGGTTCCGCCAGACGATCTGCGGGATCAGCGGATCCCGGGGTGAGGCCTGGAGCGTGTCGAGGAGGATTCCGAGCGCGTCGTCCGCCTTGAAGAGCTTGCGTGCGGCTGTGGCCACCTGCAGTCGGACGTCGGGGCTCTCGTCTCGGATCAGACCATGCACACGGGAGAGCACCTCCGGCGCTGCGCGCCGGGCGTTGCCCGCCGCACGGACGGCCCACGCGCGCAGCGTCGCATCGCGGACCTCGAGCACCTTGAGGTGGAACGCGGGATCGAAGACCCTCGGCTCGCTGCCGGGGTTCTCCGCGCTCACGAGCGTCCAGAGGGCATGGATCCGGACCTTGCGTGGCGCCTTCTCGTCCAGGACGGTCGCCTTGAGCTGGACGACGGCCTCGCGCTCTCCCGATGCGGCGATCCTTTCCGCCAGGATCCGTTTCGCCTCATTGCGCCACCAGAGGTTCGAGTGGCCCAGGTGCTGCAGGAGCCGATGCGCCGGCTCCTTCGCCAAATGGATTCCGACCTTGCGCGGGGCCTCACCGAACGCAATGCGGTAGATGCGCCCCTTGAGGCGGTCGATCCCCTTGGGGTCTCGGTTCGCGTCCTGGTAGCAGTGGTAGCGGTCATACCAGTCGAGCACGTAGAAGCAGCCATCGGGGCCGAGCCGGATCGCCGTCGGCATGAACCACGCGTCATGGGCGGAGAGGAGGTCCGGCTCGCCGCTCGAAACGTACGTCGCACCTCGCCGCTCGAGGCGGTCGACGTTGATAGAGCTCCCGTGGATGTTGCCCAGGAAGAGTCGGCCCCGGTACGCTTCGGGATAGACGTCCGCATCGTAGTAGGCGAGGCTGCAATAGGCGGCCTTCTGGTGGGCGTGATTGACGACGGACTCAATCTTCCAGGTGAAGGGCGGATATGCGCCCGCCTGCCGGTGGTAGTAGCCTGTCTCGGCGAGGTGGTAGAGGTGGTCGATCACGCACGCCGACACGAACGCGTTACCGTGCTCATCCCAGGCCATGCCCCAGGGGTTCGACGTGCCTTCCGCGAAGAGCTCGAAGTCGAGCGTGCGGGGGTGAATGCGCCACAGGGCTGCATCGAAGCGGTGCTCCTTGCCGCCATGCTTCACGACGGCGGGGTTGAAGACTCCGTTGAGCCCGTAGATCCAGCCGTCGGGGCCCCACGTGATCGTGTTGGGGAGCTCGTGCGTGTCGAACCTGCCGAAGCCCGTGAGGATGACCTCCCGCGTGTCGGCCCTGTCATCGCCGTCCGTGTCGCGAAGGTAGAGGATGTCGGGGGAGTTCGTGACATAGACGCCGCCGTTCCCGACGAGGACCCCGGCAGGGATGTTGAGCCCGTCGGCGAACACCGTGAACTTGTCGGCTCGTCCGTCGCCGTCGGTGTCCTCCACGATCTTGATCTTGTCCTGACCGGGCCCGGGCTCCCGGCGGGGGTACTCGAGGCTTTCGGCGATCCAGATCCTCCCGCGCTCGTCGAAGTGCATCGTGACGGGGTTGACGATATCGGGCTCGCTCGCGAAGACCTCGACTCGAAAACCGGGTGGGACCGTCATCTTCGCCCGCGCTTCCTCCGGGGAGAGCGCAGGGCCCGGAGGACGGTCCTGGTTGTGGGGGACCTGCTGGGCGTTAGCAGGCGGAGCGAGACCGAGGGCGAGGATTGCGAAGCAGGAAACGGGACGCAGGGAAGGCATTCTGGACGTGTCCTTGGCGAGGTGTTCAGGGCGAAACGGCCACAGTGAACCGGGTATCGTACGCGCCCCGGAAAGCCGAGACAATTCACCGTCCCGGGAAGGGCGTCCCCTTCACACCGCAGGGCACGGGAACTTTGCGCACTCGAGGGTCTCCTCCCCTGCGCCGCAGTCGGGGAAGGGCGGCGCAGGGGTCGGGCCGCCGGTGAAGAGGTGCGCGAGGAGGGAGATCGGGTCCGAGATGTCCACCTTGCCGTCGAGGTTGACGTCCATGGCCCTGGCGCAATCGACCGTGCCGCCGAGGAAGAGATGCTGGAGCGTCACGATCGCATCCGAGATGTCCGGCTTGCCGTCGCCGTTGGAGTCGCCGCGAATCCACCAGTCGGGGCCGATCCGGAGCTCCAGGGGGAGCTTCGTGATCTCACAGGGGAGCACGTCCCTCGGTTGGAACCGGGGAGGCGCCGGCTCCCCCTCGACCGAGAGGCGCTCCGTGAGCTCGATGACCGTCTGGAGCTTGTCGCCCGCCCGCCCTGTACCGACGAATCGGTAGCTTGCCCGAGCGAAGCTGTGATCTCCCGGCGGAAGGACGATGGGTGTGGCCGCCGAGGAGAGGATGGCGACAGCAAAGCCGGCCTCTGCCGTCTCGATCCGCGCGAAACCGTCGGCCAGGACGTAGGTTTGAGTGAACGACTCGAGAAGCACGGCGCTGTCGAGGGCAAGGACCGCCGGGTCGTGGCTCACGCCCAGGCGGAAGCCCTCCGGGCTCATGTGGTTCGAGGAGGCAATGCGAACAGAGGCGACGAGGTCCAGGCCCGTGTCGCGCCGCACCTAGAAGGGCACCCCCGAGGTCGACCCCTCCAGCGCGAGCAGGAATCCCGCGCACCCCAGGATGGGCAGCTCCCGCGGGCTCGTCGCCAGGCCCGTTGTCTCGCCGCCGACGAGGAGGACCCGGTTCGAGATCTGCCGGTCGCCGCCGGGGAGCGCGAGCGAATCGACCGGGACGAGAAGGACATTCCCGGGCTCCAGGCGCGTGATGAGGCTTCTCACTTTCAGGAGCTCGGACTGGCCTGCGGGAAGCGTGAGGGGCTCGGTGAAGCTCAAGACGCCGACGGTATAGAAGGCCGAGCCGTCGGGAAGGGCTGCGTTCTCGGCGAATCCTCCCTGCGAGAGGCGGTCGAAGTCCGTTCCAGCGGTTGTCGTGCCGAGAGCCTGAAGCCCTTCCAGCCGCACGCTCAGGGACCAGCTCAGGACGTTGGCCTCCCCGGCGGCAATTCGGACCGAAGCATCGATCGTGGCGCCCGAGACAAGCCCCGGGGGAGCTGCAAACTTGAGCTCCGGCGGGCTCTGGGCCGGGAGGGCGCCGTTCACTATCAGCAATCCGGCAAGCCGGATCAGGATATGTGGCGCCGGGGAAGTTCGGCGGGGGATGGGGGGCATGTTCGCGGAGCGTGAGGGCGAGAGAATACGTCAGACCGCGATCTGTTGTATCCCTCACGGGGAGACGACACAAGCCCGGAGGGTCCTGGAGATCGAGGATTCGCCGGAGTCTCCCCCGCGCCAGCCGACCTTCGCAACGGTGTTTGGCAGTTGTTACAATCCCCCGCTCTCCGCCATGATCAAGTATCACGACCGCCCATCCGGCACGAAGGATCCTTCCTGGAAGCCCTTCGTTGGCTACAGCACCAACGTGCACCGAGGGGAGACGCTTGCGCAGGTCTACCGTTTCCTCGAGGAGTACACGATCCCCATCAAGCAGCAGGTCTTCGGCGATGCGGCTGCGGGTCTCGAGCTCCGGCTGGGAATCGGCTCGGCGAAGGAGCTCCAGCGCCCGAATGCTCGCAAAACATTCAAGGAGTACCTCGATGCGAACGGTCTCGTCTGCTTTTCGATCAACGCGTTCCCGCTCCTCGACTTCCACGCCAGGCGGGTGAAGGAACAGGTCTACCTTCCATCCTGGATGGAGCCGGAGCGGAGTCGCTGGACGACCGCGATCGCAGAGATCTTCACCGACCTCCTGCCCGAGGGCGTCCAGGGTTCCATCAGCACCTCGGGGGGCTGCTTCCGGCGCGTTGCGCACGACCGTGGGACGTCGGACCAGATGGCCAGGAACTACATGGCAACGCTCGATGCGCTGCTTCGGATCGAGGAGGAGACGGGAAAGACGATAGTGCTGGCGGTCGAGCCGGAGCCGGACACGACGCTCGAGACCGCGCACGACGTGGTTTCGTTCTTCGAATGGAACCTTCTTCCTGCGGCAAGGGACCTCTGGAGCCGCAGGGGGCTCACGCCATCACAAATCGATGCCCGCCTCCGGAAGCTCTTCACGGTGAACTTCGACACCTGCCACTTCTCCGTGCTCTTTCAGGACTTGGTCGAAAGCCTTCGCCAGCTATGGCGTGCCGGGATTGAAGTGGGCAAGGTGCACGTGACGAACGCGATTGCGCTTGTGAACCCCGAGCAGGATCGAGCCGCCTACACGGAATTTCGCGAGATGAACGAGCCGCGATACTTCCACCAGTTCTGCGCTCGCAACAAGGCGAGACAGGTGGTCTGGCGGGGGCTCGACCTCGACGAGCTTCCAGCGCGCTTGACTCCGTCGAACCACCCTCCCGTGTCGGAGATCCGATCGCACTATCACGTGCCGGTGCACCTGAAGGAGTGGCGAAGCCTGCAGACAACTCGCCATGAGACCGTGGAGGCCGTTCAGGAGGTCGTCCGTACGCGCCGCACAAGCCATCTCGTCATCGAGACGTACACCTGGCCGCTGCTCGAGACCGAGGACAAGCTGGTCCGGGGCATCGTGAGCGAGTTCCGCTGGCTGAAGCGGATCCTGGGCAAGCACTGGCCGGCTACTCGGGACAAGCGGCAGGAGAGTGCATCGCGCGCTTGAGATCGCGCGACGATCCGGCTGTCCACTCCGTGAAGCTGTCGAGGACGCGCCGGGCGGATGCCTCCCACGCGAAGGCCTGTCCTCGGGCGATCCCGCGCTGCGCGTGGAGGCGCCGCAGGTCGGCCGAAGCGCAGAGCTGCTCGAGGACGGCTGGGATCTCGGACGAGGAGGTCGTGGAGTAGTAGATCCCGGCCTCTCCCCAGAGGTCCGTGGCATAAGGGGTCCTCGGAACGATGACCGGGACCCCGCAGCGCATTGCCCTCGCAGCCGAAAGCCAGCTTTCATCGCCTCGCGAGACGTGCACGAAGGCAAACGCCGAGGCGATGAGCCGCTCGCGCGCGACGTCGTCCATGACGTGCTCGGCCAGGCAGTCGACATCGCGGA
>Ga0073934_10011605_pt1 | contig 10608 bp, 6 predicted proteins | sample LarsenN4metaG_FD_76834 | JGI IMG/M metagenome (GOLD analysis project Ga0073934, IMG submission 76834) | Hot spring sediment bacterial and archeal communities from British Columbia, Canada, to study Microbial Dark Matter (Phase II) - Larsen... ... | reverse complement strand
GCCATCCGTGGCTCTCCGGTGCGCTCCTGATGCCGTTGCCAACATCAGTGTGCCCGAAGAGCCACATTCTTGCAGAGACCAGTTTCCGACCCGCCGCACTAAGCGTTTCACGGAAAGTGCAGGTCGACGTACGGGCATCAAATCCCAGCACCATCGCAGTACCGCCGATCACCATGATTTCCAGCGTCTTTCCGTCGGCATGGGCCAGCTCTCCAAGCCGCCGAAAAGCCTCTTCGATCTCCACGCGTGTCAAAAGATGGGGATGCGCCATTGGAATCGCCTACTCGCTCACCACCCGCACGCTGCCCCAGTAACCGAACTCGTAGAACCAGTCGTTCGCCTGGTTCCACAGCCGCAGTTGCACTTCCTGGCCGGCGAACTTCGTCAGGTCGGCGGTGAACGTGGCCCAGCCGTCGGGGCCGCAGGTAGACTTGCTGACCATCTCGTCGATCACCCGGCCTCCCGAGCCGGCGTAGACCACCAGCCGCCAGTCTCCGCGCGGGTCGTGCGAGACGTCGACCATCAGCGTCGACTTCTTCCCGGCGGGGATCGCGAACTTGCCGGACAGCTCCGCGGGCTTGTCCCGGCTGACGGGGTGCGTGCGGACCACGCCCGGCCGGCCCAGGTGCTCCTTCAGCAGGGCCACGCCTCCTTCGCCGCTGGTCACCTGCGTGATCCCCGGCGCGACCTCCTGCACGATCGCCGCGAAGTCCGCCGGGTCCGTCGCTTCCCGCGGCGAGACGTCGTACACGCCGGGCAGTCGCCGGGCCGTCGGGTCGCTCGGCGGCTTGTCGAGCGTGATGTAGGCGAACAGGTCGACGATCTCCTGCGGCGTGAGCTGCCGTTCGAGCTGTTCGGGCATCAGCGACAGTTCGCTGACCTTGAACACGTCGATGTCGTCGCGGGCGATGATTTCCTGCTTGCCCCCCTGCACCTTGAGCACGACCCGCTGCGGGCTGTCTTCGACCAGCAGGCCGTTGATGACCCGGCCATCTTCCGTGGCGACGGTGAACGACCGGTAGCCCGCGCCGATGACCAGGCTGGGGTCGAACACGTTCGACAGGAGCTGCGTGTAGTCGTTCCGACCGTTGAGCGTGATGTCCGGCCCGACCTCGGCTCCTTCGCCGTACATCTTGTGACACTGGGCGCAGACCTTCTTGAACGCGGCCTGGCCTTTGACGGCGTCGCCGGGCGTCTTACGGATCAGCGCCCGCATCTCGGCGATGATCCGGTCGCGATCCGGGCTGCGGCCGTCGCGGACCTGCCCCCAGTGCTTCGCCAGCAGCGTGCGGACGGATTCGTCCTTCGATTCCGCCAGCTTGCGGGCCTGGTTGACGTTGATTGCCGTCGCCGGAATCTTTTTCTCGCCGATGGCCGTCAGCAACTCTTTCGCCCACGCGGGGCGCTGCGTGAGGAGTTCGACGGCCTTGGGTTGCAGTTCGGGCGACATCGTTGGCAGATACTTGACGACGGCGTCGCCGAGCGATTCCCGTTCGGATCGGCCCAGCGATGCCAGCACGTCCCCCACAAACGGCGTCGGTTCGTTGTCACCACGGCTGAAGATTTCGCGGGCGACCTGTTCGACGCAACCGTCCTGGGCAGCGATCAAGGCGTTGTACGCCGCGAGCCTTCGGGCCGCCGATTCGTCGGCGTTCAACACCAGTGACCGCGCCGTTCCGACCGCACCGGGCTCGCGCCAACTGAGGGCGAGCAGCGACGCCTCCAACCGCAGCGGATGCTTTGACTCCGTGCCAAGCATCGGCTTCAGCGGTTCGATGAGCGCGGCCTTGAGTTGGTCGAGGCTCTCCCCTTTGAGTTCGCCCGATTGAACTTTGCGCGCCAGTTGATTCAGCAACCCGGCGGCCGACGATGTGAGTTGCTTCTCGATGAGGGTATTCAACGTCGAGGCGATGAGGGCCGACTCGACACGGGGTTGGGCAATCAGCCAGTCCACCAGCCGAGGCGTCAGTTCCTGGCCGATGGAGGCAGCCTGAATCTCAGGATCGGCCAGAAAGTTGCCGACCAGCCGCGGATACCGTACTCCATAGGCTTTGAGGGCCTGCCACGCTGTGCGTTGCAGCAGCGGATCGTCGCCACATTGACGGAAGGCGGTCATCAAGCCGTCTTCGAGAGCCATGTAACTTTGCCGCTGGCGACTGAGTTGCGTGACGTAGATCAGCCCCTGCAATCGGACGCGCGGGTCGCGATCTTCCAGGGCGCCCAGGGCGAGCCCTCCCAGATCGCCATCCATGCTGTCGACGCTGCCCGGACGGCCGAGTTCTTTGAGTCCTTGTGTGGTCAAAAGCCGGGCCGCCCAACTCCGCAGAAAGGGATCCTCGGAGTTGAACAAGTCACCGACGAATGACAAGTTCTGCCAGGTTTCCATCGTGACAACGTCATAGCCTAACAGGGCGAACCAGGCATGGCGTTGTTGCGTTGTTGAAGCGGCCGATTTCAGCACGAGGTCGCGCAGTTTACGTTCGCTGGCAGGGTTGTGCCGTTCTTGCAACACCCGCTGCGCCGTTTCGCGCATCCACACATTTGCGTGGCCGAGCTTTTCGATGAGCTGGTCGTCGGTTTCGCTGCCAAGATCGAGGGCCAGACTCCGGGGCCTGACGGCGCCCGGCTCGCCTTGATAGCGCACGCGGTACAGCCGCCCTTTCAATCGGTCGATGCCCGCGGGGTCGCGGTTGGCGTCCTGGTAGCAGTGGTAACGGTCGTACCAGTCCAGGATGTACAGGCAGCCGTCCGGGCCGGTCTTTTGCACCACCGGCATGAACCAGGCGTCGTTCGCGGTCAGGAAGTCCGGCTCGCCGAAGCCGGCGTACGTGCTGCCGTTCCGTTCGATGCGGTCCACGTTGATGCAGCCGCCGTGGATGTTCCCCATGTACAGCTTCCTGCGGTACTGCTCGGGGTAGGCGTCGCTGTCGAACCAGGTGATGCCGCAGTACGCCGCCTTCTGATGCTTGTGCTTGACGATGGATTCGATCTTCCACGTGTGCGGCGGATACGGCCCCCCCTGCCGGTGGTAGTAGCCGGTCTCGACGAGGTGCCACAGGTGGTCGATCACGCAGGCGGAGACGAAGGCGTCCCCCTCGTCGTTGAAGGCGATCCCCCACGGGTTGCTGGTCCCCTCGCAGAACACCTGGAACTCGCGCGTCCGGGGATGGATGCGGAACATCGCGCACGTGATCGGCCAGCCGGGGTGATCCGGCTTGTAGTTCGGATTGCTTTCCGGATACTTCACGTGACTGAAGTTGAACACGCCGTTGAGGCCGTACAGCCAGCCGTCCGGTCCCCACGTCAGCGAGTTCGGCAGCTCGTGCGTGTCGGTCCGGCCGAAGCCGGTGACGACGACCTGTGCGGGGCCGTCGGGGACCCCGTCGCGGTCAGCATCCGGCACGAACAGGATGTCGGGCGAGTTGGCAATCCATACGCCGCCGTGGCCGACCTGCACGCCGCTGGGGATGTTCAGGCCGTCGAGGAACACGGTGAACTTGTCGGCCTGGCCGTCGCCGTCGGTGTCTTCGAGGATCTTGACGCGGTCACGGCCCGGCCCCGGCTCTTTGCGCGGGTATTCGAGCGACTCGGTGATCCAGAACCGGCCCTTCTCGTCGATGGCCATCGCCACCGGGTTGACGATCTCCGGCTCGCTGGCGACGACGTCGACGACGAACCCCTCCGGCACCGTCATCATCTTCGCCGCCGTCTGCGGATCGCGCGGCTCGTTGGGGGGCTTGTCCTGGGCGTGCGGGATGACGTCGGCGGCGAAGACGGGGAGCATTGCAGCCAGACAGACGGCAGAAAAACACAACGAGCGCACAGTCATACAAAGCCCTCTTTCGCAGGGGAATCTCGACGGGTAGGATCATTGTCGGAGAGCACCCAGCGGTTCGCAAGGTTGCAATCCGAGGGAAAGGATCGGGCATGAATCAACCCCCGCTGTTTGCCGAGGTGGTCGAGGCCGCAGAACAGCTCGACGAAGCGTCTCTGGCGGAGTTGATCGCGATTCTGGAGCGCCGGCTGGCCGAGCGGGCGCGGGCGCGCATCGCAGCGTCGATCGACGACGCCCGTGCCGAGTTCGAGCGGGGAGAGTGTCGGGTGATGACGCCCGCCGACATCGTCCGAGAGGCGACGCCGTGAGACGGGCTCTGCTTCAGTCAACAGCATACGCCCGCGAACTGCGGGCCTGGCTCAAGTCCCATCCGAAGAGCGCACAGGATCTGGAGCTGACCCTGGAACAACTGTCAGCGGACGCCTTCCAGCCATCATTGCGGACGCACAAGCTTCTCGGACCGCGCTCCCAATGTTGGGCTTGCAGCGCCGGATACGACCTGCGAATCATCTTCGAGTTCGTGCAGCATGAAGGCGTGGAAGCGATTCTGCTGCTCGCCGTTGGCACGCATGACCAGGTTTATTGACGGCATGTCGATAGACGAAGTCGCCGGTGAACACCTGGCGGTATCGGCTGGGGATGGAATGATCGAACGGCGTCACCGGGGCTTGACGGCCTTCGGGACGCGGGCGACGACCTTGTCGCTTCCCTGCATGACCACCGGGCGCAGCACCACGACGGACCGCGCGTCGAGCGGATACTCGGTGATTCGCACCGGATGATGCGGGCGGATTTCCGGGTGGGCCGTGTCCAGCAGCGCTTCCCAGCGCTTTACGCGGGGCATTTTCGGCAGCTTGAACGGAATCGGCTCGTGGTGCGCATTGAACAGCACCAGCAGCGTCTCCCCGACGATCGGCTGACCGCGGCTGTCGGTCTCGGTGATCGCATCGCCAATCAGCAGCATCCCCAGACAACGAACGAACGGCAGGTTCCAGTCGACGTCGGTCATTTCCTTACCGGTCGGAGCCAGCCAGGTGATGTCCTTCACGTCGCCGCCGCGGATCGGCCGCCCCTGAAAGAACTGCCGGCGGCGCAGCACCGGTTGCGATCGACGAAGCTGGATCAACTTGCGGACGAACTCCCGCCACTGAACCTGTTCCGGCGTCAGGTTCCAGTTCAGCCAGGTCAGCTCGTTGTCCTGACAGTAGGCGTTGTTGTTCCCATCCTGCGAATGGCCGAGCTCGTCGCCGGCGAGCAGCATCGGCACCCCCTGCGACAGGAACAATGTGGCCAAAAAATTTCGCCGCTGGCGGGCCCGCAAGGTCTGAATCGCCGGGTCGGCGGTGGGGCCTTCGACGCCGCAATTCCAACTGAAGTTGTCATTGGCCCCGTCGCGGTTGTCCTCGCCGTTGGCCTCGTTGTGCTTTTCGTTGTAGGCCACCAGGTCGGCGAGCGTGAAGCCGTCGTGGCAGGTGATGAAGTTGATGCTGGCATACGGTCGGCGGCCGCTGTGTTCGTACAGGTCGCTCGACCCCGTGAGCCGGGAAGCCAATTCCCCCGCGGTGCCGCCGTCCCCCTTCCAGAACCGCCGCACGCAGTCCCGGTACTTGCCGTTCCACTCGGTCCACAACACCGGAAAGTTGCCCACCTGGTAACCGCCGGGACCGACGTCCCAGGGTTCGGCGATCAGCTTCACCTGGCTGAGCACCGGATCCTGATGAATGATGTCGAAGAACGCCCCCAGCCGGTCGACTTCGTGCAGCTCGCGGGCCAGAGCACTGGCCAGGTCGAAGCGGAAGCCGTCGACGTGCATCTCCAGCACCCAGTACCGCAGACTGTCCATGATGAGCTGCAGCACGCGGGGATGCCGCATGTTCAGCGTGTTCCCGCAGCCGGTGAAGTCGACGTAGTACCGCGGATCGGGACCCAGCCGGTAATAGGCGGCGTTGTCGATGCCCCGCAGCGACAGCGTCGGCCCCAGATGGTTCCCCTCGGCGGTGTGGTTGTAGACCACGTCGAGAATCACCTCGATCCCCGCCGCATGCAGCGCACGGACCATCATCTTGAACTCGCGGACCGATTCATCGGCCGAGCCCCCCGCGACGTACCGAATGTCCGGGGCGAAAAACGCCAGGCTGTTGTAACCCCAGTAGTTCGACAAGCCCCGTTCGACCAGATGCCGATCGTCGACGTGATGGTGGATCGGCATCAGCTCGACGGTGGTTACGCCCAGATCTTCCAGATGCCGCAGGGCCGCGTCGGACGTCAGCCCGGCATAGGTGCCGCGGAGCTCCTCCGGCACTCCGGGGTGCTGCATGGTGAACCCCTTGACGTGGAGTTCGTAGATGACGGTGCGATGCCAGGGGATGCGCGGGGGGCGGTCGTCCCCCCAGGTGAAGGCGGGGTCGACGACGACGGAGAGGGGGGCGTAGGGGGCGCTGTCGCGCGGGTCGGGGGTCAGATCGAGCGCCGGGTCGCCGATGCGGTAGCCGAACATCGCATCGTGCCACAGCACCTTGCGGGCGATGGCCTTGGCATAGGGATCGAGGACGAGTTTGTGGGGATTGAACCGGTGCCCTTGGGAGGGGGCATACGGGCCGTGCATCCGAAACCCGTAGCACTGACCGGGGCGAACGTCGGGCAGGTAGGCGTGCCAGACCTGGTCGGTCTGCTCCCGGATCTCCACGCGGCGGGCTTCCCCCTTGGCGTGAGCGGAGTCGAACAGACAGAGTTCGACCCGTTCGGCCTGTTCCGAGAAGATGGCGAAATTGGTCCCGCCCCCATCCCACGTTGCGCCCAACGGGTACGGCGAACCGGGCCAGACGCGCATCAGGAGCCTCTGCTGTTGAGGAACGAGGACCGGGGCCGCAACGAAACAGCCCGGCTTGGATCAAGCCGGGCTGGACGCAATCAACACGGTTCGGGCGTTTCGGTCAAGTCAGTGCGGGGGTCGGGCTCAGTTCTTCTGTTGGGCTTGGGCCTGAGCCATCCGCGCCATGGCCTCGGACGGGCCGTGCTCGTAGCAGTCCCGCTCATGCCAGAGGGGCACGCCGGCGGCATACCGGGCGGCCAGCATCAGCACCTTCTCTTCCGAGCCCGGCTTGGCCCCGGTGGGCGCGCCGGGATCGATCCCCAGCGCCTCGAAGTCGATCTCCTCGAACGACAGCTCGCCCTCTTCGAATTCTTCCCCGTCGACCTCGTCCTGACCTTCCAGCAGGTCCAGCGAGCTGTCTTCGTACTCGTCCACGTCGTAGCTGAACGACATTCGGCAACTCCAGTTGAAATGCACATCATCGCCACCGGCGAAGGGACACACCCGGCAACCATCTGGCCGGACCTTCGCACGGGTCGCACACGTCGATTCCACAAACCAAGGGCGATCGGGAGGCTGGCCGGAGGTGGCGGGACCGGCGTTGAAACCGATCCACCGCCGTTCTTGGCGGAGACGGAAGGCCGTTGGCATCATGCCAGGGGGGTCAGCGGGGGGCGATCGCTTCGGCGTGGGTATTCTTCAGGGATCGCTGGGGAATGTCAACAAAAATTTCTCGAATCTCCCGCGCTCCATCCGCGCTTTCCCACTTCCGAGAACGAATCAATCAACCCCCGTCGATCATTGACGCCAGTTCACGAAAACTGGGTAAACCGTGCGGCTGCAGCCCAGTGCCGATCACGCGCACAGCCACGCGGCCGCTCAGCCATCCCCCCGTTTCCTTTCAAATTCGTAGCGCTTCAGCTTGCGGTCCAGCGTCGACCGTTCGATCCCCAGCAGCTGCGCGGCCTGTGATTTGTTCCCTCCGGTCCAGTCCAGCATCGCCAGAATGTGTTCCCGCTCGATGAACTCCAGCGACACTGGGCGAAACACCTCCACCGTCTGCTCGTTGGCCGCGGACTCCTCCGACGCCGTCCCCAACGCCGACAACTGAATGTCCGTGGGACCGATTTTCGGCCCGTGGGTCAGGATCAATGCCCGTTCCACCGTGTTCTGCAGCTCGCGCACGTTCCCCGGCCAGTCGTAGCGCTTCAGGGCCTCCAACGCCGCCGGCGTGAAACTCACGTTCGGCCGGCCGAGACGCTGACAGAACCGATCCAGGAAGAACTCGGCGAGGATCGGGATGTCGCTCCGCCGCTCCCGCAGGGGCTGAACCTCCAGTTCCACGACCTGCAAACGGAAGTACAGATCCTTGCGGAACTCGCCGGCTTCCACGGCCGACTCCAGGGCCCGATTGGTCGCGGCGACCACCCGGACATCCACCTCCACCTGCGTCCCCCCTCCGACGCGCTCGAAGGGATGCCCCTCCAGCACCCGCAGGAACTTGGCCTGGATGGCCGGCGTCATCTCGCCGACTTCGTCCAGGAAGATCGTCCCCTGGTGCGCCTGCTCGAACTTGCCGATCTTGCGATTGACCGCCCCGGTGAACGAGCCCCGTTCGTGACCGAACAACTCGCTCTCCAGCAGCGACTCGCTGAGGGCGGCGCAGTTCATCGTGACGAACGGCCCCCCCTTCCGCATGCTGTTCAGATGAATCGCCCGGGCGACCAGCTCCTTCCCCACGCCGCTTTCCCCGCGGATCAGCACGGTGGCATCGGTGGGGGCGATCCGACCAATCTTGTCTCGCAGCCGCTGCATCGCCTCGCTGTCGCCGACCAGTTCCGTCTCGACCCGCAACTGCTCCCGCAGCGTCTGGTTCTCGGTCTCCACCCGGGCCAGCCCCTGGGCCAGCCGCTCCCGCTGCTGCAGGTTCTCACAGGCCGCGGCGAACTGGTCCGCCACCGCCAGGGTGAACTCCAGGTCCTCCGGTTCCAGCGGGCGATCGGGATCGGTCGAATACAGATGAATCAGGCCCAGCAGGTGTTCGGGCGAACGGAGCGGGGCGCAGATCACGCTTTGGGCGCAGATGTCGCTCACGCTCTCCGTCTTCAGCTCCGAATCCGTCTGCAGGTCCCGGGCCAGGATGGCGTCCCGGCCGGTCAGCGCCAGCCGCGACAGCGAGTCGGACACCCGCTGATAGGGCATCTCCGTGCGGGACTTGAACACCACCAGTTCCAGCGGCGGAAGGGCCGACGAACCCGACTTTGTCGGCGGCGCCAGCAGCACCGCGCCGATGTCTGCCGGCGTGCTGGCCAGCAGTCCATCCAGCACGATATCGGCCAGTTCGTTCACCCGCGTCGCCGTCGCCATGTTGTTTGCCAGCCGATACAGCCGGGCCAGGTCCCGTCCCAGCCGGTCCCGGATGTGCGCCTCGGCCGACTGATACCGCGTCTGCCGCGTGCGGTGCAGAATCTCGGGCTGATGCCCGTCCATCACGGCCATTTCCGAGGCCGTGTCGGCCTCGAGCGGATCGCGGCCCGCGGGCTCTTCGACGGCGTCCGGGTCGTTCGTGAAGCACAGCACCGTCGAGCCGAGCTGAATCGTCTGCCCGGGCTGCAGCACGCAGTCCCCGTCGATGTACTGCCCCTGCACGCGCGTACCGTTGCGGCTGTCCAGGTCGCGGACCAGCCAGCGGCCGCCGGACTGGAACACCTCGCAATGGTTGCGGCTGCAGACCTCGTCGGGCACGGCGACGCGGTTGGTCGGCGCCCGGCCGATGGTCGTGATCTGCCCGGCGGTCAGCTTGAACCGGCGGCCTTCCATCGGCCCGGTCTTGACCACCAGGTACGCTTCGGGAGTGGCGACTTCACAAGGGGTCACGTCAGCAGGGGCTCCACCGGCAGTCATACGGCGCGCAGACGAAGGGCAAACCCAACACCTCAACCACTCCGTCAGCAGCGCTCGGGAGATTCACACACCGCGCAGCGAGGCCCGGACGCTGCCCGGCTGATGTTCATTATCCTGCGCCAACCCAGACAGGCAAGAGCCTGACGACAGTTCGACGGCAATTGATGGCACCGCCGGATGCCCCATTGGGCGCGAAAAACCGCGGTCACCGATCAATCCGCTGATCAGCTTTGCTGGCGGTCGCTGCGGCAGGCCGCGCCGTGTGACTCCGCGACGTCGCAGCGCACACTACTTGCTGGGCAAACACCGCACAGGAAGTTGGAGCGACGAACCGTGGTCTCCGGCCTCGAAGGTCAACGGGTACGCGGATTCCGAAGATGATTCCTTCCACTTGGCCGCGTCGATCGTGACGGCAACTCGCGGTCGACCAGCATCAGCGGTCGCATCCGGGCGAATGATCTCAGCAGATAACCACGGTGGCAGTGGCTCCGGATTGAGGCGAAGTTGTGATGCCACATCGTCCGATGCCAGCAAGACCGCACTTCGTACGATAGAACCAATGGCATCGGCTGAAATGGGAATGACCAATTCGGAAGGGGCGAATCGCAGGCTTGGCTCCGTCCGGATTTCCACTGAAAACGCAGGCGAGGCCTTGGTTGGTGGAGACAATGTGACGAACTGAAGATTGGCGAATCGCGGACTCTCTGCGACTGACGGTGAGCGGCCTCGCAGGAGAATCGTGTATCTCCGAAAGACGGATGTCTCGCCGACTTTCGTCTCGTTCGGAGACTCCTGCACTTCGGCTGTCAGCCAATCGATCGAGTCCGCCAAGCCAATCCCCGTGAGCCAAAGTGGCGAACCTGCGGTCTCCATGGTTGTGATCGTAACTTCACGCTCGGCTGTGGCGTCGGGGGCTTCCGCCGTCAGCGTAATCGTTTGTGGTGCGGCCCAGACATGGGGCGGCGATGGCTCCGCCCCGTGCAACGTCAGTTGCAGCACGGCCAGCGGGGCGTTGCCACCAGCAGCCTGGGCGGTGACGGTGGAACGCTGCCCTCCG
>Ga0073934_10011604_pt1 | contig 10609 bp, 7 predicted proteins | sample LarsenN4metaG_FD_76834 | JGI IMG/M metagenome (GOLD analysis project Ga0073934, IMG submission 76834) | Hot spring sediment bacterial and archeal communities from British Columbia, Canada, to study Microbial Dark Matter (Phase II) - Larsen... ... | reverse complement strand
TGGCGCTGGCGTTCAAGGTCGCCCGGCTGCTGGTCGAGAACTTTTGGAACGACCTCTATCCGGCGATCGGCGAGGAAGGACTATCGTCCCGGCTGCGGCCGATCGAATCGCTCAGCACGGCGCCGTCGCTGGTGATCGAGCCGCTGCGCCGCTTGCCGGTGGCGATTAGTTCGGGACAAGGCGAATACACCCTATCGCAATACCTCTCGGCGGCCGCCGGCCGCGGGTCGCCCAACATGGGCGACCTGGAGCGCGCCGCCGGGGAAACCGACACCGGATTCTACGTCAGCTTGTTCGCCGCGCTCAGTGAAAGCCAGCGCGAGCTGGACGAGTTGAACCGCTTGCTGGACGAAAAGTGCGGTCGGGACGATTCCGGCACGCCGCAAGGTCCGTCGCTCGGCGACCTGCGCCAGGCGGTCGGCGATTACCTCGCGGCCGTGCAGCATTTGGCCAAAGGACGGATCGACGCCGCGGCGCCGGCCGAAACGATGGTCGATGCCTCTGCGAACGGGGGGCCAGCCTCCCCCAGCGCTGGCGTGAGCGTTCCGGGGCGGTTAGAATCGCGGGGCGACGCCCTGCGCATGTTGAATCAGGTGGCGGACTTTTTCGAACGGCAGGATCCGCTGAGTCTGCTCGGCGCCCAGGTGCGCAAAGTGGTGCGCATGGCGAACATGACGCCGGCCGAGTACTACAGCGAACTGCTGGAGGACGAAAACGCGCGCCAGCAACTATTCAAACTGGTGGGGATCAGCCCGCCGCCTGAATAAGGGACGAACGAACCAATTTTCCGCCGCCAGCCGCGGGCGCAACGAGCGCACGGGGCGGGGCGAACCTTGCAAGAGAACCGGTGTGAGCCATGGCCGAATCGCAACAACACAAGCTTGACCGCGTGCGCAAGCCGCGGGTGCAGATCACGTACGACGTCGAAACGAACGGTTCGATGGTCAAGACGGAGCTGCCGTTCATCGTGGGCGTCCTCGGCGATTTTGCCGGCGACAGCAAGAATCAGAAGCCGCTCGAGCAGCGGAAGTTCACCAACATCGACCGTGACAACTTCAACGACATCATGGCCCGGATCGCCCCGGAGCTGAATCTCCGCGTGGAGAACACGCTCAGCGGCGACGGCTCCGAGCTGGCCGTGCAACTGGCGTTCAAGTCGCTCGAGGACTTCGAGCCAGGCAAGTTGGTGGAGCAAGTCGAGCCGCTCAAGAAGCTGATGGAGATGCGCAACAAGCTCCGCGATTTGAAGAGCACCGTCGATCGCTCGGCGAATCTGGAGAAGATTCTCGAAGACATCATGAACAACACGGAAAAAGCCAAGAGCGTGGCCGGGGAGTTGGGTTCGAAGGGAGGTGACGCATGAGCGCAGGGGAGACCAAACCGGCCGCCGCGGCCGAGGCCACCACGACCGAATCGGCCGGACTGCTCGACAAAATCCTGGAGAGCATGCCGAAGACCGTCAAGAAAGAGAAGGGGCGCGACCTGGTCGCCGAATTCGTCGACCAGATCATGTCCGGCCAGATGACGGTCGACAAGAACATCATGCGCACGATCGACCAGCGCATGGATCAGATCGACGCCGCTATCTCCAAGCAACTGGCCGCGATCATGCACCATCCCTCGTTCCAAAAGCTGGAAGGGAGCTGGCGCGGGCTGCACCACCTGGTCGATCGGACGGAGACGGGCGAGTTCCTCAAGCTGCGGGTGATGAATTGCTCGAAGCGGGAGCTGTTCCGCGACCTGGATCGCGCCGTGGAGTTCGACCAGAGCCAACTGTTCAAGAAGATCTACGAGAGCGAATACGGCATCCTCGGCGGGCAACCGTACGGCGCGCTGGTGGGCGATTACGAGTTCACCAACCATCCGGAGGACATCGATCTCCTGTCGAAGGTCTCCGGCGTGGCCGCGGCGGCGTTCTGCCCTTTCATTTCGGCTGCGGCGCCGCAGTTGATGGGCTTCGAGAGCTACACGGAACTCTCCCGGCCGCGCGATTTGACCAAGATCTTCGACTCGATCGAATACACCAAGTGGAAGTCGTTCCGCGAGTCGGAGGATTCTCGATTCGCCGTGCTGACGATGCCCCGCGTGCTGTCGCGGCTCCCCTATGGCGCCGCTACCAAACCGGTGGACGAGTTCAAGTACGAGGAATGCGAGAGCGACGCCCGCGGGCGCCATCTGCCGCTGCCACACGAGCACTACGCGTGGATGAATTCCGCCTATGTGATGGCCGCGCGGCTGACTGACGCCTTCGCGCGGCACGGCTGGTGTACGGCGATTCGCGGCGTGGAGAACGGCGGCAAAGTGGAAGGCCTGCCGGCGCACATCTTCACCAGCGACGACGGCGACCCGGACTTGAAGTGCCCGACCGAGATCGGCATCACGGATCGCCGCGAGAAGGAGCTGAGCGACCTGGGCTTCCTGCCGCTGTGCCATTACAAGAACCGCGATTTTTCCGTGTTCATCGGCGGACAGACGTGCCAGCGACCGAAAAAGTACGTCGATCCTTCGGCCAGCGCCAACGCCGAAATCTCCGCGCGGCTGCCGTACATCATGGCGGCGTCGCGGATCGCCCATTACTTGAAGGTGATCGCCCGCGACAAGATCGGCGGCTTCCTGGAAGAGGACGAGTGCCAGACTTGGCTGCAGCAGTGGATTTCGCAGTATATTTGCCTGGATGAAAAGCCGACCGACGCGGTGAAGGCCAAGTATCCGCTGAAAGAGGCCCGCATCGAGGTCAAGGCGGTGCCTGGCAAGCCGGGCTCGTACAATGCGATCGCCCACCTGCGCCCCTGGCTGCAATTCGAGGAACTGAACGCCTCCGTGCGGATGGTCGCCGAATTGCCGAAGAACGCGCGGTAGGCGCCGTGATGACGAAACGAGTTATACTAGCCTGACGCTCACTCGGCGTCGGGCTAGTGTCGTTTAACTTGACCAGCTTGGGGCCTGTATGAGCGTTTCGCCTACCGGACAATCCGCGACGGAATCCACCGTCGTCGAATTGCCCCGCGAACAGGCGGCGCCGGTCGTCGGCAGTTTGCTGCAGTCGCTGCTCGAAAGCACGGCCTCCGGCGCGCATGCGGACGCCAAGGCCTCGACCGTCGACTTGTTCCTGAAGTCCAGGCAGCCCGCCGAAGCGCTGCGACTGTGGACTTCGGCGGACCTCACGCGCGAGACGGCCGCTTCCATCTCCGCACAACTCTCGCGCGACATCGCCCGGATCGATCAACTGCTGGCCGAGCAAGTCAACGCGCTTTTGCACCATCCACGATTCCAGCGGCTGGAAGCCTCGTGGCGCGGACTGGCCCACCTCGTAACACAGGCAGCCGAGGCCCGCGAGTCGATGCACAGCGACCGACAGGAGTCGGACATTAAGATTCGCCTGTTCAGCGTCACGAAGAAAGAGCTGGCGCGCGACCTGGAAAACGCCAGCGACTTCGACCAGAGCGTGCTGTTCAAGCGAGTCTATTCGGACGGCTTTGGCATTCTGGGCGGCGAGCCGCTGGGCGCGCTGATCGGCGACTATCAGTTCTGTCACCAGATCGATCGCGAACATCGCGTGGACGACATGGCCACGCTGCGGCGCATTTCGGAAGTCGCCGCGGCCGCCTTTTGCCCCTTCATCACGGCCGCGTCACCCGAATTGTTCGCGCTCGACGAATTTCGCCTTTTCGAGCAACCCATCGCGCTCGCGCCGGTGTTTCGCCAACCGGACTACATTAAGTGGCAGAGCTTTCGCGAATCGGAGGACGCCCAGTTCGTCGTGCTGACGGTGCCGCGCGTGTTAATGCGGCTACCTTATGACGACGACGGCGGCCGCCGCGACGGGTTTCGGTTCGAGGAACGCGCCGGCGGGCCGGATGCCGAGCATTATCTCTGGGGCAATGCCGCCTACGCCTTCGGCGGCGTGCTCGTGAGGGCTTTTGGGGCCAGCCGCTGGTTCGCCGAGATTCGCGGACTGGCCCGCCCCGGCATCGCCGGGGGCGAAGTGATCGGGCTGGACGCCGATTGGTCGCGTCCCGAGGCGCGGCAGCTTGTGCCGAAGTCGCTTACCGACGTCGCCATCGACGAGGAACGCCAGCGCGAACTTGCGGAGCTGGGCATTATCCCGCTCTGCGCGATCCCGCATTCGCAGCGCGCGGTGTTCAACACAAATGCTTCCGCGCATAAGCCGAAGTCGTTCGTCGATCCGGTGGCTTCGACCAACGCCCGGATGTCGGCGATGCTGCAATACGTGCTCTGCGCGTCGCGATTTGCCCATTACCTGAAAGTCATTGCCCGAAACAAGCTGGGCAGCGTGGCCGACGCGCAAGCGCTGGAAGACCTGCTCGACGAGTGGCTCAGCCGCTATGTCACGAGCGACGCCCTGGCTCCGGCCGAGACCAAGGCCCGCTTCCCCCTCCGCGAAAAGCAACTCCGCGTCGAAGAGCAGCCCGGCCGCCCGGGGCATTACCGGATGGTGATGCACTTGCTCCCGCATTACCAATTGGACGAACTACGCGCCTCGCTCCGGCTGACGACCACCATCGGGCCGGGCATGGAGTAAACGCGCGGAAGAACCAGAAGTGCCTGTTAATAGCCGCGGGCGCACAGCATGGCATCGCGAACCGAATCAATTCCGCCGCTGGTCCCCTCGGTCTTGGATCGATTGCTCGACGCCGAGCCGACCTCCCAGGTGGAAGCGCCGCCATACCCGCCGGCCGTGCTCCGCGAGATTCGTCAGGCGGTGCGGCGCGATCTGGAAAACTTGCTCAACACGCGCCGGCTGTATCAGGCGCCTCCGCGGGACGATGATCCCCTGGCCCAATCCAGCCTGGGCTACGGAATCCCCGACTTCACCGGCACGTCGGTCGACTCGCGCGTCATGCTCGCGGCCATCGAGGACGCCATCCGGCGCTTCGAGCCGCGACTTAGAAACGTGCGCGTGGTCGTGGATGAACAGGGCGAATCGAAGGACCGCACGCTCCGGTTTCGCATCGAGGCCACGCTCTGGATCGAACCCTTGCGCGAACCGGTCGCGTTTCGCTCGCGCTGGGAATCGACCACGTCGAGCGTCCAGGTGGAAGGAGAAGTGGCGTGAACGACGAACTACTTCCGTACTACAGCCGAGAGCTCGCTTTCTTGCGCGAGATGGGGGCCGGTTTCGCGGAAGAGCACCCCAAGATCGCCAGGCGATTGTCCTGGACCGGCGGTGAATCGCAAGACCCGCACGTGGAGCGGATCATCGAATCCGTGGCGTTCTTGAATGCCCGGATTCGCCATAAACTCGACGACGATTTTCCCGAGATTTGCGGCGCGCTGATCGACGTGCTCTATCCGCACTATCAAGCGCCGATCCCCTCGATGGCGATCGCCAAGCTGAACTTGGACGCCTCGCAGGCCGGCCTGGCCGACGGTTACACGCTGCCGGCCGGCTCGGAAATGGACACCGACGGAGGCGAGCACCGCTGCCGATTTCGCACCGCCTATCCGGTCACCACTTGGCCCTTCCGGATCGACGCGGCCGCGCTCATGCCGCGCCCGTTTACCGGACCGCAGTCCCCGCTGATCGATCGGGCGGCCGCCGTATTGCGGATCGATCTGAGTACGCTGCTCCCGAGCATCCCGTTCGCGACCTTCGCCTGCCGGCAGTTGCGGTTCTTTCTCCATGGCGCGGCGGCGCAACAAAACGTGCACGCGCTCTACGAGTTGATCTTCAACCACACGCTCGAAGTCGTGATCGAAGGGGGCGGCGCCGAGAAGCCGCGCCAGCGACTCGCTCCTGCGAACCTTCGCCCCGTCGGTTTCGAACTGGACGAGGGCTTGCTGAATTACCTGCCACGGTCGTTTCCTGGCTACCGGTTGCTGACCGAGTATTTTGCTTTCCCGGAGAAGTACCTGTTCGTCGACCTGGTCGACCTCGACTTCCAGCATTTTACGGGACCGGGCAATCACAAGGCCACGATCTATCTGCTGCTGGACCGCTCGTCGCCCGATTTGGAGCGCACGGTCAGTCGGACCACCTTCCACTTGGGCTGCACGCCGTTGGTGAACTTGTACGGGCAGTCGATCGAACCCTTCCGGCTGACGCAGCTCGCGACCGAATACCGCCTAGTGCCGGACGCTCGCAACATCGAAGGGACCGAGATCTACTCGGTCGATCGGGTCACCGCCACGTTGCCGGACGGCCAACGCACCGATTTCCAGCCTTTCTTCGGCGCTCGACACGCCGCGCAGGACCACGAGTCGCCCGCCTACTGGTATGGCTCGCGCCGCCCCTCGGCCACGCGCAGGTCCGGCGAAACCGCTGACAACGGCACGGAAGTCTACCTGACCTTCGTCAACCTCGATCCCTCGCTCGGCCTGCGCGACGACTACACTGTGGAGGTGGAGGCCACGCTGCTCAACCGCGACTTACCACACCAACTCCCCTTCGGCGGCGGCCAGCCGCGATTGACGCTTTCCTCGGCGCCCAGTTCCATCTTGCAGATCGAATGCCTCACGCGTCCCACGCGCACGCGTCGGCCACCTCCAGAACGCGGCCGGTTGTGGCGGCTGATCTCACATTTGTCGCTCAATCACCTGTCGCTCGCCAGCGAGACCGACGGGCTCGACGCCCTCCGCGAGATCCTTACGCTGTACAACTTCACCGACGAGCAAGACGCCAAGGACCGCATCGCCGGCATTATCGCCCTGTCGAGCAAGGCCGTGGTCGACCGCGCGCCCGGCGTACGCGGCGGTTTTCGTCGCGGAACCGAGCTGCGCGTGAGCTTTGACGAATCGAAGTACGTGGCGAGCGGCTGTTATCTACTGGCCTGCGTATTGGATCGCTTCTTTGGCTTGTACTGCACGATGAACTCGTTCTCTCGGCTGGTGGCCGTCACCAAGCAGCGGGAATCCAAGGGAGATATTTGGCGATGGCCGTCACGCGCGGGGAGCCGGGCGCTCATCTGATCGAGCGGCTCGTGCGCACGCCACAGTGGTTCGAGTTTCATCAGGCGATGCGCCTCTTGGAACGCGTCGCGCGCTCAGCGCCGCCGGACGGCGTCGCGGCCAGGCCGGTCGGCGAGGACAGTCGACCGCAAGAGGAGCTGGTCCGATTCCGCAGCCTGCCGTCGCTGTCCTTCCCATCGGCGTCGATCGACGCCTTGACGCGGAAGGCGCCTGCGGCGTCATGGATCGAACGGCCGCCGTTTGAACTAGTGGTCACGTTCCTGGGACTGATGGGCTCCTCGGGCGCTCTGCCCCAGCATTACACGTCGTTGGTGATTGAGCGCTGCAAGCAGCGGGATTTCTCGCTCCGCGACTTTCTCGATCTGCTGAATCACCGCGCGATCTCTCTCTTCTATCGCGCCAGCGAAAAATACCGCCTCCCATTTCGGTACGAGAGACGCCAGGCCGATCCCGCGGCGCGTGGGCCGGATCAAGTCACCTACGCCCTGATGGGCCTGGTCGGTATCGCCACGCCCGGCCTTCAGAAGCGACTGGCGGTCGATGACGAGACGCTGGTCTATTACAGCGGTTTCTACGCGCACCAACCCCGGGCGGCCGTCCCGCTGGAGAGACTGCTGTCGGACTATTTCGGGCTGCCGGTCGAATTGGAGCAGTTTCTTGGGCGCTGGCAGTACCTCGACAAAGGACAACAAAACTTTGTCGCGGGCCGGCATGATCCAGATTCTCGCAATCGCGAGCTCGGCAAGAACTTCATTGTGGGCCGACGGTTCTGGGACGTGCAGAGCAAGTTTCGCATCCGCATCGGCCCGATGTCCTATGTCCGCTATTGCGAGTTCATGCCGACGGGCCGGGCGTTTCGCAAACTCGTCGACCTGTCGCGGTTTTACACCGGCGTAGAGTTGGAGTTCGAAGTCCAGCCGGTCCTGAGGGCCGCCGAGGTTCCCCGGACGCAGCTTACCCGCCGCACGGCGGTACCCAGCCGCCTGGGCTGGAACTCGTGGGTCCTTGCCAGGCCGGCCCGCCAGGACGCCGGACACGCCCGGTTTCGCGGCGAACGACCCAAGCGAGCGCAAGTCGTTTCGCAAACACCGGTTTAGGCATTCTTTCCGGCATCCGCGGCGCCCGCGAAAAGAATTTTCAGAATTCGGGCAACATCTGGGAGCGGATTACGATAATCGAAGTATCCAAGGTTGAACGTGGCGCAAAACAAACAAGCGACCGTCAACCTGCCAGGGATTTAAGTGGGCGAACGACGCCCGCACCTGGGATCTCCGCAGCCTACCCCGTCCGATCGTGGTGCGACGGGTTGGCGGCCCCGCTGGCCTGTCCGAGCTGCGGTCGGAGTCCGCGCATAAGAACCCATTCTTTTCCGAAGGAGTACGCACATGGCCGCTTACATGAAACTGGGTGACATCAAGGGCGACGTTTCGAACCCGGACCACAAGCAGTGGATCACCATCGAATCCGTGTCCGCCCCGATCTATCGCTCGATCGCCTCAGGCGCCCGGAACCAAGGCCGTACGCAAGGCGAAACGACGCTGGGCGACATCGTGGTTGTGAAGCAACTCGATCAGTCCTCGACGAAGATTCAGGAAGCGTGCGCCAAGGGGGACTTCCAGAAGGAAGTCGAAATCCACTTGACCACCGACGTGAAGGGCAAGGAAGAGCCGTACCTGAAGTACAAACTGGAGAACGCGATTATCTCCAGCTACAGCTTCCACGGCAATTCGTCCGGCAGCCCGCTGCCGACCGAACAGGTGACGCTGAACTTCACCAAGGCCACGTGGACCTACGTCGTCGTGAACAAAGACACCGGCAAGAAGGAAGGCCAGGTCGAAACGATGTACGACAAGGAACAGGCGAAGGCCGGCTAGTAGTAGCCTCCGGGGCTGGGTCGAGCGAGCACGCTCGCCCAGCCATCCGCGGCCCTTCGTTGACTTGAACTCTCCCGGCCGACGTGCGACGATTTCGCTTTGCCACTTGAGTCCGCACTCCTTGCTTACGGGCGAAATCCGTTTCGCGTCGGTCGGGTCGTTCCAGCCAACGGCGGTTGGACAAGTAGAAATCAGATCTCGCCGGGGATGGGCGATGCTCATGCCCGGCGGTTCTGTTGATGGTAGCTTGATCGTACGACGCGCGACCGGGCCACTACCGGGCGCGGCGCAAGCGATCGTGTCGAGACCGTTCTAACTCCGCATACAAACAAGCTCGATGAGCCATGTGCGCCTACACGCAGCAACCGCATAAGATGAGCCTCGAGACCCCGCTCGGGCCGGACGCCTTGTTACTGGTGGGCTTGCGTGGCGTGGAGGAGATGTCGCGGCTGTTTCACTTCCAGTTGGAGATGCTGTCGGAGGACGACGGCCTGCCGGCCCCGGCGATCGTGGGCAAGAACGTGACGTTTCGGGTGGATTTTCCGGATGGCGCGCCGCGCCATTTTAACGGCTTTGTGAGCCGCTTTACGTACGGCGGGCGCGGCGATCGGCTGAGCGTGTATCGCGCCGAGGTCGTCCCTTGGCTGTGGTTCTTGACCAAGACCACGGACTGCCGAATCTTCCAGAGCAAGACCGTGCCCGACATCGTCAAGCAGATCTTCAGCGATCTGGGCTTCACGCACTTCAAGTTCGACCTGCAAGGCAACCACCCGAAGTGGGACTATTGCGTGCAGTACCGCGAAACCGACTTCAACTTTGTCTCGCGGCTCTTGGAGGAAGAGGGCATTTGCTATTACTTCCAGCACGAAAATGGCAAGCACACGTTGATGCTGGGAGACCACAAGGACGCTTTCAAGGACGCCAAGGACAAAGAAATCGAGTTCCGCGCCAAGCTCACGGAAGGCAACCTGACCGATCACGTCTGGCGCTGGGAGCATCATTACGAGTTCCGCACCGGCAAGTGGGCGCAGACCGACTACAACTTCGAGACGCCCACGACGAGCTTGATGACGAACACGTCGAGCGTAGTCAAGCTCGACGGCACCAGCAAGTTCGAGCAGTACGACTATCCCGGCGGCTACGAGATCAAGAGCGACGGCGAGGCCAGTGTCAAAGTCCGCATGGAGGAGGAGGAAGTCGGTTTCGATACGGTGCTCGGCGAAGGGCATTGCCGCTCGTTTTCGCCGGGGGGCAAGTTCAAGCTGGTGGGCCACCACTCGCCGCGCGAACAAGGCAAAGGCTACGTGCTGACGCGCGTCGAGCACGCGGCTCGCAGCGAGGCCTCGTACTGGCAAGAAACCGGCGGCGATGTGGAGCCGTACCACAACACGTTCACCTGCATTCCGGACTCGGTCGCGTTTCGTCCGGAGCGCCGCACGCCGAAACCGCTGATTCAAAGCGTCCAGACGGCCGTGGTGACCGGTCCGTCCGGAGAGGAAATCTTCACGGACAAGTTCGGCCGCGTGAAAGTGCAGTTCCATTGGGACCGCGAAGGAAAGAAGGACGACAAGACCTCGTGCTGGATGCGCGTCTCCCAGGTGCATGCCGGCAAGGGCTGGGGCGGGATCGATATCCCGCGCATCGGCGAAGAGGTGATCGTCTCCTTCATCGACGGCGACCCCGACCGCCCGCTGATCACAGGCCGCGTCTATAACGCCGGGCAGATGCCCCCTTTCGGCCTGGATGGCGCCGACAACGCCAAAAACAAAGTCATCTCCGGCATGAAGTCGAAGACGTACAAGGGC